>Ga0335075_10014407_pt1 | contig 11875 bp, 11 predicted proteins | sample Lox_Sample_24_FD_206723 | JGI IMG/M metagenome (GOLD analysis project Ga0335075, IMG submission 206723) | Soil microbial communities from Loxahatchee National Wildlife Refuge, Florida, United States - Lox_Sample_2.4 | ecosystem: Environmental > Terrestrial > Soil > Wetlands | place: USA... | reverse complement strand
TGGGCGTTCCGCGCAGCAACCCGACCACGATGCGGCCCGGCGCCATGGTGTCGAGCATCGCCAGTTCCTCGGCGATGCGGATCGGATTGCCGCTCGGCACGATCGGTCCGAGCAGGGCGATCTTTATTCTTTCGGTCCGCGCCGCCAGCCAGGCGGCCGAGACCACCGGCGACGGCGTCAGGATGCGCGGCGAATAGTGGTGCTCGGAGACGCTGACCCAGTCGAAGCCGAGCGCCTCGACGAACTTCGCCCGCTCGACCATGCCGCGAAACGCCTCGGCACCAGCGGCCGGGTCGTAGGCGGCGGAGGGCATTGGCCATTCGCGCGGCAGATCCGGCGACACAAGGTAGCGACCGGTTTCGAAATACGAGACTTTCATGACTCGGTCCGCGAAGCCGCATTTTGTCGCGCACCATCTTCCGCGCTTTTAGGGCTGCGGCGCAAGCAACGGGGTAAATCACGGCTTCGGGTGGTGGCACCCACCGTCGTGCCTGGCGAAGCCGGGCATCCGCGATTGCCCCGTCGCCACGACGTGGGCGAGCTGTTTTGACTGTTTTAGCGGAGGATTTATACTCGCGGCAGCAAGGCACCGAGCAGACAGCTCCTGGTGACGATGGATCATGAACAATCTCTACGACACCGACTTCCACGAATGGGCCGAGACCCAGGCCGGACTGTTGCGCAACCGCTCCTCCAACGCGCTCGACTGGGACAACCTCGCGGAGGAGATCGAGGCTTTGGCCAGAAACGACCGGCGCGAGATCAGATCGCGTCTCGAAGTGCTGTGCCAACATTTGCTGAAATGGCAGTTCCAGCGCGAACAGCGCTCGGGAAGCTGGCGCGGCTCGATCATGGAGGCGCGCAACCGCATCGCGGACGTGCTTGAAGACAGCCCGACGTTGCAGCCATACCCAGCGGCGCGCCTGGCGAGCTCCTACAGCCGGGCGCGCGAGGGCGCGCTGGCGGAAACCGGCTTGGCGGACCTGCCGGCGACGTGCCCCTGGACCGCGGAGCAGGTGCTTGATCACAACTTCTGGCCCGACGCATGAAGGTCACCAGGATCGGGGCAACGACACGAGCATGATCGCGGCGGAGGCATCCATGTCCATCAAGGATCTGTTGCGACCGCGGGCCTATTGTCCGACACGCCGCGACGTTCTGCGGCGGCTCGGGGCCATCGGGATCGATGTCGGTGTCGCCTCGACGCTTCTGGCGAGCGAGGGTTACCCCGCGCTTGCGCAGAGCAAGCCGTTCAAAGGCCAGACGCTTGTCGTTACCAGCTACGGTGGCCCATGGCAGCAGTTCATGGAGAACGAGCACATCCCGCTGTTCGAGGAGCTTACCGGCGCACGAGTGGAGCTCGCCATCGGGTTGGCGAAGGACTGGTTCGCGCGGATGCAGGCCGCCGGCAAGGAGAATCCGCCGTACGACGTGTTCGTCGGCAACGAGACCTACGTGGCGCAGCTCCGGCTCGAGGGCTACTTCGCCCCATTGCCGGCGTGGCAGGTGCCGAACCTCGCCGCCATTCCCAAAGAGCTGCGGCAGCCCAACGACGTCGGGGTACTGGGGCTGGTCGGCGCGCTCGGCATCACATACCGCTCCGACAAGGTGAAAACGCCGCCGAAATCCTGGAAGGATCTGGCGAACTACGGCGGCAGGACGGCAATCTTCACAATCGGCAACTCGGGCGAGCCGCAGCACGTCATGAAGATGGCCGAGATCCTCACTGGGAACTTCCGCAACTGGCAGCCGGCGGTGCAGTGGATCGGCAAGAATCTGTGCGCCGCGAAACAGGTGGATTTCAGCGGCACCGAACAGACCATGCTGATGCAGGGAGAGGTCGATGTCGGCCTGATCGACGCACCGGACTGGGCGCTTCTGAAGTCGCGAGGCCTGCCGGTCGATTGGGTGCTGCCCACCGAAGGTTACTGCGGCATGTTCGAGCAGGACATGAATGTTACGAGCGGAAGCAGGGTCAAGGAGCTGGGCTTCGCCTTCATCAACTATTGGCTGAGCGAACAGGTTCAGAAGAAATGGGCGGAGAAATTCTACTGGACCCCAGCCAATCCGCACGTCGAAATCAGCGCCGCGGTAAAGCCATTGATCCCGGTCACGCCCGACCAGTTCCATCTTATCCCCAGGTGGGACTACATCTGGCTGAACACCTCCGGGGCGCGCGACGCGATGACCGAGGCTTGGTATCGGGAGGTCACCGGCCGTTGCTGAGGGCATGACGGGCATCCGTCTCGACGCAGTGACCAAGCGCTTCGGCGACGCCGTGGTCGTCCGGGAGCTTACCGTGGCGCTCCAGCAGGGAGAGCTGGTTGCCTTGCTGGGCCCGTCGGGCTGCGGCAAGACAACTACTCTGCGCATGATCGCCGGCTTCGAGTATCCGACCCACGGCAGCATCTATCTTGGCGATCGGAACATCACCACGGCGGCGCCGGAACAGCGCAATTGCGGGATGGTGTTCCAGAACTATGCGCTGTTTCCGCACCTCACGGTCGAGCAGAACGTGGCTTTCGGGTTGGAGATGCGCCGCATACCGCGGGCCGAGACCCGCCGCCGGGTCGGCGAAATCCTTGAGCGCATGGGGTTGGCGGCGCTGAAACATCGCTATCCCCGGCAGATCTCCGGTGGCCAGCAGCAGCGTACCGCCCTGGCGCGCGCCCTGGTCACCAATCCGGGCGCGCTGTTGCTGGATGAGCCGCTTGCCAATCTCGACGCTGCTTTGCGGGAGGAGATGCGATTCTATATTCGCTCCCTGCAGCAGGAGTTCCGCATCACCACGCTGTATGTCACGCACGATCAGTCCGAGGCGCTGGTGCTCGCGGACCGCATCGCCGTGCTGATGAACGGCGTATTGCAGCAGTTCGGCACGCCGCTGGATGTCTATCACCATCCGCAGACCGCGGCGGTGGCATCCTTCACCGGGCTGACCAATCTGCTTCCGGCGTGCATAGAACGCAGATCCGGCGATCAGTATCTGCTCGCCACCCGGGCGGGCCCGCTGCTGGCAGGCGGTCCGCCGGGACTTGCCGCCGGGGCCGAGGTGCTGCTGAGTCTTCGTCCGGAAAACCTGCAGCTTCACCCATCAGCCGTAGTAACGGATGGGAGCGGATGCAACCGCCTATCCGGCGTGGTGCGGGAGCGAACCTTCGCCGGCAGCTTTGTCGATTACCGAGTGGAAGTCGCCGGCGATGTGCTGCTGCGGGTTCAGGCTGCGACAGGCGTCTCCTGCCAGGCAGGAGAAACAGTCTTCGTAGCTATCAGCCCGCCGGCGGCGTGGGTGGTGCCGCGAGGCTCTGTCTAGCATGCGGCCCGCGCTCGGGCGCCACTTGTTGATAGTGCCGCTTCTGACGGTGCTGTCGGTGTTTTTCGTCGTGCCGTACGCCAATATGGTCGCCATCAGCCTGATGGAGGCAAGCCATCGAGCCGCCTATGTCCCGGTCTTTACGATCAGCAACTACACGAGCCTGATCGAATCTGGGTTCACCTGGGGCGTCATCTGGCACACGCTATGGCTCGGGGCTCTGACGACTGCGATCTGCCTGCTGATCTCCTATCCGGTCGCATGGCAAATGGCACGGGCAAACAGCCGGACTCGCGCGGCGCTGATGATTCTGGTGATCGCGCCCCTGCTGGTGGGCGTGCTGATCCGCACCTATGGCTGGATGATCCTGCTGCAGGACAGCGGCATCATCAATCAGCTGCTGCGAGCCATGGGATTCGCACCGCTGCACCTGATGTACAACGACACCGGCGTGGTCATCGGCCTGACGCATGTGTTCATTCCATTCATGGTTCTGCCGATCGCCAGCACCATTCAGTCCATCGACCCGGAACTTGAACTGGCTGCCCGCAACCTCGGGGCCGGACCGTGGCGCAGCTTTCGGCGCGTGGTGCTGCCGCTCAGCCTTCCCGGCGTCATGGCGGGAACCGTCCTGGTGTTCGTGCTTGCGGTCAGCTCCTATGTCATTCCACAACTGCTCGGCGGCTTCACCGTCCTGACCGTGCCCGTCCTGGTCATCCACACCATCAGCGAACTGTTCAACTGGCCCGGAGGCAGCGCCTTCGCCGTCCTGTTCTTCGTCATTACCGCGCTAGTGATCTGGTTCTATCTGCGCACCATCGGCAGGGTGACGCATGCAGGCTAGAAGGCTCGAGCGCGTCGGTTTCAATGTCGTGACCACGGCGATCTACGCCTTTCTGCTGGCGCCGCTCGTGATCGTGGTGCTTTCCGCGCTGAATGCCGGGACCTATCTGCGCTTCCCGCCGCAAGGCGTGTCAGTCCGCTGGTTCGTGGAATTTGCGCACAGCCGTTCCTTCATGGACTCGCTGGGTTTCAGCCTTCGGCTCGCGGCCATCGTCACGGTTGTTGCCACCATCCTCGGGACCATGGCGAGCCTGTGGCTGACCCGTGTCTCCGGGCGTTTCCGCAGCGCGCTGCAGGTGCTGATCATCGCGCCGCTTGCGGTACCCGGCATCCTTACCGGGATCGCGTTGCTGCTGTTTTTCTACACGCTCGGCTGGCGGCAGACCGGACTGGCTGACCTGATCATCGGTCACACCCTGATCTGCGTGCCCTATGTCGTGCTGATAGTCGGCGCCGTGCTGGCCCGACAGGACAAAACCCTGGTGGAAGCCGCCCGCAATCTCGGCGCCGGACCGCTGCGGACCTTCTGGCGTGTGACGCTGCCACTCAGCAAGGGCGGCATCATCTGTGGCGCGGTGTTCGCGTTCGTCACCAGCTATGACGATTTCAACATCTCGCTGCTGCTGAGCGGCGTCGGAGCAACGCCGTTGCCGATCCAGCTTTTCGATTATCTTCGCTTTTCTTTCGACCCCACTCCGGCGGTCGCCGGTACGATCAGCATTGCCATCACCGCCTTGGTCGTCCTGCTGGTGCAGCGACTGATCGGACTGGATGCGCTCTATTTCGGGAAGAAATGACGCACAGGAGGACACGAACATGGCGCTTCACTTCGCACCGGCGGAATTCGCTGCGCGGCGCAGGCGCGCCTGCGATGAGATGGCAAAGGCCGGTCTCGACGGCCTGCTCGTGTTCCGTCAGGAGAGCATGTACTACCTGACCGGATACGACACCGGCGGTTACAGCATGTTCCAGGGCATGTATCTCGGGGCGGACGGCGCGCTCGCATTGTTGACGCGCTCGGCCGACCTGCGGCAGGCGCGCCTGACTTCGGTCATCGAGGACATCCGCATCTGGACCGACCGCGAGGGCGCGAACCCGGCAGTGGAACTGCGGGACATGCTGGAAAGCTATGGCTGTCGGGGCAAGCGGATCGGCGTCGAATACCACGCCTATGGCCTGACCGCGCAGCGCGGCAAGATGGTCGATGCCGCGTTCAACGGCTTTTGCCGGCTGCAAGACGCGTCCGACCTGGTCCGCCTGCTGCGGTTGGTCAAGAGCCCGGCGGAGCTGGCGCATATCAGAGAGGCAGGCCGGCTCGCCGACGAGGCCTGCGCATTGTCGCAGCGCCTGACACTGCCCGGCGCTCATGTCGGCGCGATCTATGGCGAGATGATCAGCACGATCATGCGCGGCGACGGCGATCCCAGTGCCAGCCGCTGGCCGATGGGTGCGGGCGATGAGGCGCTGCTGGTGCGCTATCACACCGGCCATGGCACGGTCGGGGTGCGCGATCAGGTGCAGTTCGAAATCGCCGCCGCATTCCGTCATTACCATGCTGCGCTCATGTACGTGATCCTCACCGGCGAGGTCGATCCCCGCCAGCGCGACATGTTCAGCGCGTGTGCCGAGGCGCTCGATGCCTGCGAGGCGACGTTGAAGCCGGGCAACACCGTCGGGCAGGTGTTCGAGCAGCACGCCCGGGTGTTCGAGAAGGCGGGGTACACCGGGCATTTTCTCAACGCCTGCGGCTACACGATGGGCGCCACCTATCCGCCGACCTGGATGGATTGGCCGATGATCTATGCCGGAGAGCCCCAGGTGCTGGCCCCGAACATGGTGTTCTTTCTGCACATGATACTTGTCAACAGCGACGCCGGCTTGAGCATGTCGCTTGGGGAGACCTTGGTCGTCAGCGAAACCGGATGTGACCGGATCAGCCATGTGCCACGCCGGTTATTGACGAACTGACCCTCGCGCGGAGAAATGGGGCGGCTGTGACTAAGAAACGCCGATTTGCTCGCGGCGGTCGGTGAAGGCGTTTTGGTCCGCATGGCGGGATAGGAGCACGAAATATAACACGCTGGAAGGACACTTATCGGGTGTTACTGCAGATCCGCTGCGAACCTGTCGCGGCGCCGGCGCGTGGCGCACATGCCGGCACGTTCTGTGAGCCTAGTCGATTCGTATCGTCACCGCCATCGTGCGGGTTTCGCCCGGGGCAAGATGCATCAGCCCAGGTTTTTCCGTAAACTCCCCGTCGAACCCGACCGGGCTGGCGTAGCCGAGCCACGGCTCTATGCAGAGGAAATCGCCCCCGCGCCGCGACCAGATGCCGAGCTCGGTGAAACCTTGCCAGGACACGTTGAGCGCTGGCCCACCGGGTGCCTCGTAGCGCAGCGCCTGGCTATGGGGAGGCTTGAAGATTAGTGCATCGGCGTCAAACAGCGCCTCATCGAGCGCAAGCGTGCGCCCAAGCACCGGGCTCGGGACCGTGGCCTCCTGGAGCAGTCCGCCCTTCACCTGGAAGATCGGCCCCGGTTCACGCTCGGCGAACACGATGCGATGGGCTTCCTTCGCCGTCCCCGACGCCAGCGGCCAGTTGAAAGCCGGGTGCGCGCCCACAGAGGCCGGCAGCACGACATCCCCAGGATTCTCAAGGGTGAAGCTGACGTGCAGCGCAGCGCCCGCGACCTCGTAGCTGAGCATGAGGCGGAAGGCAAAAGGATAGATCGCCCGGCTCTCCGCGTCGTCCCTGAGTTCCAGACTACACGACGTTTTCTGCCGACTTAACCAGGCGAAGCGGCGATCGCGCGCGAAGCCATGCTGCGTCAGATGATACTCCTTGCCGCCATGGCGTAGTCGATCATCCTTGAGCCGCCCAACGATGGGGAAGAGGTTGGGCGCGTGCCGTGGCCAGGCCGGCCCCGCTTGCCAAAGAAATTCCCGGCCTTTCGCATCCCGCAGCGAGCAAAGCTCCGCCCCGATCTCCAGAACGCCAGCCGTGAGCGCGCTGGAGCCAATCTCGTGACTTTCCATCGCCGTTTCCTTGTCGTTAGTCCCGCGCAATCCGATTCACGTGCCCGTCATATGGCCACGCGACTGAACGGCGTGATAGCGGATTCGCTCGCTCCGGAGTAGCCCATGCGCACCGAGGCGGCAGAGCGTGAGACAACGAAACTGCCTGGCGAAGCGCCGCCTCGGCTCGACGTGGCCCTGGAAACAGCGCGAATTCGATGCTCGACTAGCCGGCATTCAGGACGAGAATAGCGTCGCTCATGGCCCGACCCTCATTTTGTGGCGCGCCAGCAACAAGGCGATCGCGCACGAGCCTAGCCTCGCGAGAGTCTTGTCGGCACGGCTCGTCAGGATCACCGGTACACGCGCGCCAAGCACGATGCCGGCAACCTGCGCTTCGGCCAGGTATTCCAACTGCTTCGCCAACATGTTTCCAGCTTCGAGATCGGGCACGACGAAGATATCCGCACGGCCGGCGACTGGCGAGACGATCCCTTTCGTCTTTGCGGCCTCCTCGGAGACCGCATTATCGAATGCGAGCGGTCCATCGAGAATGCCGCCGGTGATCTGGCGGCGTTCAGCCATCTTGCACAGCGCTGCTGCATCAAGGGTAGACTTGATCTTTTCCGTGACGGTCTCGACGGCTGAGAGAATTGCAACGCGTGGCTCCGGATTCCCTAACGCATGGGCCAGTTCGATCGCGTTTTCGATGATGTCGCGCTTGTCTGTGAGTGTGGGATAGATGTTGATGGCGGCATCGGTGACGAAGAGCGGCCTTGGGTAGCCCGGTGCGTCTATGACGAAGACGTGACTCATGCGCCTCGACGTGCGCAAATTCTCCTCTGCTACGATCGCACCCATGAATTCATCGGTGTGGAGGCCGCCCTTCATCAGCGCGTCCACTTTGTGGTCTCGTGCGAGCGCTGCCGCGTACGCGGCGGCCGCGTGGCTATGCTCCGTCGGGACGAGCTCATAGCCGGCGAGATCGAGCTTTGCCTGTGCCGCTGCGGCGCGGATCTTGGCTTCGGGTCCGACCAGGAGAGGAACGATGAGGTTTGCATTGGCAGCCTCGATGGCGCCAAGCAAGGAGACGGTATCGACCGGATGGACAACGGCCGTACGGATAGGCTGGAGCCGCCGCGTCTGTTGGATAAGCTGCTGATAATGACGCCCCTTCTCATGAGGGCCCGTGTCCGGCAAACTCACGCGCTCGCGCGAGATCTTCAACGCGGGCGCGACTACCTCGGCCAGGCCATCGATAACGACCTCGCCCCGCTGATTCGTCGCGATACAGTCAAAGGTGACGCGATGATTGTCACTATACTTCTGAGCCAACTTGACGGTCACGGTTATCATATCGCCGAGCTCGACCGGCTTCCTGAAGCGGAGTGATTGTCCCAAATAAGTCGTTCCGGGACCCGGAAGCTCGGTACCAAGGATCGTCGAGATCAGAGCACCGCCCCATATGCCATGCGCGACAACCTGTTGGAGCATGTCACTCTTGGCGAACTCGCGATCCACATGGGCGGGATTGATGTCGCGGGACACATCAGAGAGGAGATCGATATCCTTGTAAGTAAGCGTACGAGCGATGCTCGCCGAGTCGCCGATCTGCAATTCTTCGAAGGGCCGGTTCTCGATCCGATCCATGCATAAAGCTCCCACCAGTAAGGCAGTGTGGCGCGATCAGCCCAGGATGTGATAACCTGCGTCGATATATTCGATGTTGCCGGTCAGAGCCGCTGCTGCGTCGCTCGCCAGGAAAGTGGCCAGGTTGCCGACATCCTCGATGCTTACGAGCTGGTGCTCCGGTGCCCGGGAGCGAGCCCGCTCCAGAAGTTCATCGAACCGGTCGATCCCCGACGCGGCGCGCGTCTTGAGCGGCCCTGGGGAAAGCGCATGGACGCGAATGCGTTTCGGCCCGAGTTCGGCCGCCATGTAGCGGACGGAGCTCTCGAGGGCAGCTTTCACCGGCCCCATGAGGTTGTATTCCTCAACGACCTTTTCCGCTCCGTAGAAGGTGACGGTCAGGAGACAGCCGCCATTATTCATCAGTGGCTCGGCCATTCGTGCCATCCGAATGAAGGAATGGCAAGACACGTCCATCGCCATGTTGAAGCCAGCCTGAGAACAGTCTGTGATCCGACAGTGCAGATCTTCTTTGGGTGCGTAGGCGATGGAATGCAGCAGAAAGTCGAGGCGCCCCCAGGTCTTGCCAATATGCGTGAACACTGCCTCGAGCTGACCCGGTTCGCGCACATCGCAGGGGACGATGACGGGACTTCCGAGCCTTTCGCCAAGGGGGCGGACATAGGGCTCAGCCTTTGTGTTCAAATAGGTGATGGCTAACTCTGCGCCGGCGCGATGAAACGCCTTGGCGCAGCCGTAAGCGATGCTGTGGTCGTTGGCGATGCCCACGACCAGCCCCTTCTTCCCATTGAGCAGCATGCGTTACCCCTGGCCTTTCCTGGTGACCTTCGCAGGCCGCAGCCGGCGACGACGTCGAAGATGCGCTTTCTCGCCGAGCTGGGCGAGTGTTTGCGGCGCAAGGCGGCCACCAGTCCGCCCTCCACTGGTTGCTGACGTGTCCGGCCGGCCGCGTCGGTGCTGGTCTCCGGCGCCTCGGCGATCTGAGTATCGCTCCAGCCCTCTGCGGCCTCAGAGGCGTCAGCCTTCAGCAGGATGCGTGCCTTCACTCACCGCATCATGCGCGCCGCCATCCCGTTCGGCTCCGAGGTGACGCCCGACGAGACCACAGCTGCGGCCTGATATTCGTCTGCTACCCGGCCTCGATTGAGCGGCAGTTCGAATTTATCCAGTGCCGATACGCCGGCGACCCTTTCTTCATAAGCGGAAAAACCCGGCCTGGCAGCAGCGAGGCGGTCTCGCCCGGTACGACCCGATCGTCGGCCAGGCGAAGCAAGGCGGCGCCCGCACAATGGACGAGCCCGTTCCGAACTACCCGGTCGGCAACCGGCGCTCGACGCTCGAGATGCCACGACAGTTCGTCGTGCTCACGGCGGCCGGGTACTTTTTCATGCCTTCGATCAGCGCGCTGCGGACGGTGCTGACGTGAAGATGGCGGACTGACGTCCGCCCTACGGGGGATCGGCCTATAGAGGGATCGTTTGCCGCGCCCTGGCGTCGTCCCAGACCTTCGCGCGGTCCTCGTCGAAGACCAGCTTCGGGTCTTCAGGGATCGTGAACCAGGCATGCTGGGCCAATTCGTTCTCGAGCTGCCCCGGCCCCCAGCCGGCGTAGCCGAACGCGACCAGGTATTTGCGCGGGCCGGCATTGTGGCCGATGTCCCGCAGTACCTCCGGGTTGGAGGTTACCGCCACACGGCCATCTATGTTGATCGTCTGCGCCCGATGGTACTCCGCGCTATGGACGATGAAACCGATCCCAGGTTCCACCGGTCCGCCGGCAAACACCTGCACATTGCCGGACACACCCTTCGGGTCCTGGCCGATCGCCTCCAGCAGTTTTGCAATTGGCTGCTCGCCGAGTGGCCGGTTGATCACGATGCCAAGCGCGCCGTCCTGGCTGTGCTGCACGATCAGGATGACGGCGTGGGAGAACCGCGGATCGCCCATATCCGGGGAGGCCACCAGCAGTTGCCCGACCAGCGGGTCGGCCGGCGTCGCGTTGGTGTTCGGCGGCGCTGCGCGCGGCAGCGTCGCCGGGACGAGAAGCAGGACCAGGAGCAGGACTACGCGAGAAAGATAGCGCATGGGACGCACCGGGTACGAACGCGGTGCCGAGACAACCTCAGTCGCCGCGGATTGTGCCGCGCCGCGGTGACAGACCGCTGCGCGCGAGGAGAGATGAAACGGTGCCATGAAACCGACAACCCCCAGATGACGGCCGGGTTCGCCAGCGAATGCCTCACGATAGACATCCTCCGGCCCTGGTGGCAAATCCCACCGATCGGAACGGTGCCGGATAGCGACGCTATCACCTCTTTCGCGACTTCGGTTCCAGGGCAGGCAACTCCTGCGCCGCGGTGGTGGCGAACCCGGCCCACGGGTCTTTCTTCAACCGCTGCAGCCGTCGCGGCACGCTTTGCAGCGTGAAGGAGCCTGGATCGAGCTTCGCACCCACCTCATCCCACGACAGTGGGGTCGCCACCGTCGCATCCGGCCGCGCCCTCGGGCAGTACGAGGAGATCGCCGTGGCCCCAAGTCCGTTGCGCAGCCAATCCACCAGGATGCGGCCCTTTCGATCGGCCTTCTTCACCGTCGAGAGGTAACGGTCAGGGTGTTCGCGGCTGATCGTCTCGGCAAAGTCGCGACAAAACGGCTTCACCTCATCCCAGCCGGCTTCTGGTGTCAGCGGCGCCACCACGTGCAGGCCCTTGCCGCCGGTGGTGCGGCAGAACGTCGTCAATCCCAGCGCCGCCAGACGGTCGCGCACTTCGCGCGCGGACTTCACCACTTCCTCGAACGGCACGCCTTCGCCGGGGTCCAGGTCGAACACGATCCGGTCCGGGTGGAGGGGATCGGCCTCAGTGGCGCCCCAGGGGTGCAGCTCGATCGCCGCCATCTGCGCCATCGCCACCAACCCATCGACGTCGCCGATCGCCAGATAGGGTTGGCCGTCCGCTTCGCCTTGGTGGATCTGCGGCGGCATGCCCTGGCCGTGCTTCTGGAAGAAGCGCTCGCCATCGATCCCGTCCGGGCAACGCACAACGGCGAGCGGCCG
>Ga0335075_10014406_pt1 | contig 11876 bp, 10 predicted proteins | sample Lox_Sample_24_FD_206723 | JGI IMG/M metagenome (GOLD analysis project Ga0335075, IMG submission 206723) | Soil microbial communities from Loxahatchee National Wildlife Refuge, Florida, United States - Lox_Sample_2.4 | ecosystem: Environmental > Terrestrial > Soil > Wetlands | place: USA... | reverse complement strand
CGCGCGCTGCACCGCCCGCGCGATGCGCGCCTTGTCGAATGGCTTCAGGACATAATCGACCGCGCTCACCTCAAAAGCCTGCAGCGCGTAGTGATCGTACGCCGTCGCAAAGACAATCTGCGGCAGCCTCAGCTTCCGCTCGACAAGCCGCTTGATCACGCCAAACCCGTCGAGCCCCGGCATCTGCACATCGAGAAACACGAGGTCCGGCTCGTGCTCCTTGATCAGCGCGACCGCCTCCAGCCCATTCTTGCCCTGCGCAATCACATTGACGTCGGGCAGCCCCTTCAGCAGAAATCCAAGCTCATCGCGCGCCGGCCGCTCGTCATCCACGATAATCGTATTCATCGCCATAAAGGTTTAAGTGTAGCGCCGCGGCCTTAAGCGCGGCATTTCGCGTCGATCGAGCTCACCGAATTCGAATGAGCGAGGCCAGTATAAGGGACCCGCGCGGCATGCGAAAGCGCAGAGCATGCGCGGCCAAATCGGCAAGCAGTCTCCGTGAACTCTGTGCCTCCTCTGTGTTCTCTGTGTTGAGTGCGGCGTCCAATCCGCCCCGCAGCTCACAACATTTGAATGGTGCGGTAGAATCGCAGGGCGATTAGGGGAGGTAAGGTGACGCGAGCCACGAAGAGCACCTCGAAGGGCGCGAAAGTTCCCAGCAGCGAACTGATTTTCCAGGGCCGCGTCTTCGCCCTCAAGCGCGAGCAGGTCGTCGAGCCCAGCGGCCTTACGGTGACGCGCGAAATCATCGTCCACCCCGGCTCGGCCGTAGTGCTGCCCGTGTTTCCCGACGGCCGCATCCTCCTGATCCGCCAATATCGCCACGCCGCCGGCGAATATCTTTGGGAGCTCGTCGCCGGTCACAAAGAACCGAACGAAACGTTCGCCGAGGGCGCCAAGCGCGAGCTCATCGAAGAAACCGGCTACACGGCGAAGCGCGTCCGCAAACTCCTCACGGTCTTCCCTTCTCCGGGCCTGCTCGGCGAGCGCATGGAAATCTTCCTCGCCACGGGACTCACGAAAGGCGCCGCCCGCCCCGAGGACGACGAAAAAATCACCTCTCGCATCGTCACGCTCCACGAAGCGGAACATTGGATTCGCACCGGCAAAATCCGCGACGCCAAGTCCGTCTCCGGAATCCTGTACTACGCGCAGTTCGTCGCCCGCAAGTAGATGAGACTTGCCCGCACAGCTTCCGTTCGCGGCGGACACACACTATAATCCGCCCATGGAAAATAGAGAGGTCGCCAGAATCCTCCGCGAGACGGCGCAGCTGCTCGAAATCGACGGCGCGATTATCGGCCGCTATCGCAGCTATGAAAAAGTCGCCGAGGTGCTCTACAGCATCCACGAGCGCGTCGAGGATCTCGCCAAGGACGAAAAAAAGCTCAAAGAGCTGCCTGGCGTCGGCGAAGGCATGGCCGAGCATATCCAGGAAATCCTGAAAACTGGCGACTACAGCCTTCGCAAGAAGCTCCTGAAAAAATATCCGCCCACGCTGCTCGACCTGCTCTCGCTGCAATCGCTCGGACCAAAGAAAGTCGCGTTTCTATGGAGCCATTTCAAAGTAGCCACGGTCGAGGGCCTTCAGAAGCTCGCTACCGAAGGCAAGCTGCGCGACCTGCCGGGCTTCGGCGAAAAAAGCGAGCAAAACATCTTGAAGGCCACCGAGCAATTCAAGAATCTCTCGGGCTCAGGCCGCGTGCGCCTCAACGTGGCGGACGACGAAGCCCAGAAGCTTGTCGAATACATCTCGAAGGCGGGCGAAGCGGTCGAGTCGGTCACGCCCGCGGGCTCGCTGCGCCGCGGACGCGAAACCGTCGGCGATCTGGATTTGCTCGTCACCATGCGCCCCGGCCACGACAAGCAGAAAGACATCGACGCCGTCGCCGACCATATTCTGAAATATCCGGGAATCGACCAGAATCTCGCTCGCGGCGAAAACAAAGTCAGCTTCATCCTCGGCCGCGGCCTCCAAGTAGACGTCCGGCTGCTCGAAAAGAAAAGCTTCGGGGCGGCGCTGCTCTATTTCACGGGATCGCGCGAACACAACGTCGCTCTGCGTGGCCGCGCCAACGATATGGGCTGGACGCTCAACGAATACGCGCTGACCACGCTGAAAGGAGGTCGCGCAGTCGCGGGCAAGACCGAGGAGGAAATCTACGCCAAGCTAAAGCTCGCCTACATCGAACCCGAACTCCGCGAAATGACGGGCGAAATCGAAGCCGCCGAAAACGGCACCCTGCCGCACCTCGTCACGCTAGCCGATATTCGCGGCGACCTCCAGATGCACACCACCGCCTCCGACGGCCGCAACTCGATCGAGGAAATGGGCGAAGCCGCGCGCGAACTCGGCTACGAATACATCGCGCTTACCGACCACTCGCAGGCCGTTACCGTCGCCAACGGAATGGACGAAAAGCGCACGCTCGCGCAGATCAAAAAGATTCGCGCGGCCAACGAGCGCGTTCCCGGAATCCGCCTGCTTGCCGGCATCGAGGTCGACGTCAAGAAAGACGGCTCGCTCGATCTGCACGACGACGTGCTCGCGCAGCTCGACGTGGTCGTCGCGTCCGTGCACTCCTACATGAATCTCGAACGCGCCGAGATGACCGACCGAATCCTCGCGGCGATCGAGAATCCCTACACGCAGATTATCGCGCATCCCACGGGACGCCTGATCCTTCGCCGCGAGCCCTTCGCCTACGATATGGAAAAAGTGCTCGACTCGGCCGCGGCCCACGGCGTCGCCATGGAAGCGAACGCCTATCCCGAGCGTCTCGATCTCTCGGACGTTCACTTGCGCATGGCCAAACAGCACGGATGCAAGATCGTCATATCCACCGACTCGCATTCGACCGGAAACCTGCTCTACATGAAATACGGCGTTACCACCGCGCGCCGAGGCTGGATCGAAAAGAAAGACGTGATCAACACGCTGCCTCTCGCCGATTTCCTCGCCGCCCTGCGGCCCAAGCCGAACGCCGCCAAAGGCCAGCCCGCTGCGAAGCGCAAATCGGCCTAGCGTCTGGGCTATACTCACCTGCTGATTCATTATCCGTTGGGGGCATACTTTGAAACATTATCTCGTCGCCTGTTCCCTGTTTGTCCTGGCCGCACTCGCAATCTGCCGTCCGTGTTCCGCGCAAGCCACAAAAGAAGAGCCGCTGCCGGGCATCGCTCAAAAAACAGCCGCCATGCAGAAGATGCCGGGCTTTTTCCCACTCTACTGGGACGACCACACCGGCAAGATCTGGCTTGAGGTCGACAAATGGAATACGCCGTTTCTCTACGTCGAGTCGTTGCCCAACGGCGTCGGCTCGAACGACATTGGTCTCGATCGCGGACAGCCCGGCGGCACGCAGGTGGTCCATTTCGAACGCAGCGGGCCTCGTGTATTCCTCGTGGCCGAAAACGAGCAATACCGCGCGTCCGGAGACGCGAACCAGGAAGAAGCCGTAAAAGAAGCCTTCGCGCAGTCGATCCTGTGGGGCTTCGACGTCGCCGCAGCCGATGGCGACGCGGTGCTCGTGGACGCCACTCCGTTCTATCTGCGCGATGCGCACAATGTCATCAGGACGCTTCGCGCGGCGGACCAGGGGAAATTCGAACTCGATCCCTCCCGCTGCGCCATTTACTTGCCGCGGACGAAGAACTTCCCCGACAACACCGATGTCGAAGCGACTCTCACCTTCAAATTTACCGGCGACAAACCGGCGGCATGGGTGCAGCAGGTTACGCCCGATCCGTCGGCGATCACCGTGCACGAACATTCTTCCTTCGTCCAGTCTCCGCCGCCCGGATTTCAGAGCCGCGCCTACGACCCGCGCTCCGGCTTCTTCGCCATCCAGTACATGGACTTCTCCACGCCGGTCGACGAATCCATCCACAAGCGTTTGATCGAGAGGTGGCGCCTCGAAAAGCGCGACCCGGCCGCCGCGGTCAGCGAGCCGGTGAAGCCGATCGTCTATTACGTCGACAGCGCCGTCCCGGAGCCGATTCGCTCCGCTCTGGTCGAGGGCGCCAGCTGGTGGAACCAGGCATTCACCGCCGCGGGTTACAAAGACGCCTTCCAGGTGAAAGTGCTGCCCCAGGGCGCCGACCCGATGGACATTCGCTACAACGTGATCGAGTGGGCTCCGCGGGCCACGCGCGGGTGGTCGTATGGAGATGCCATCGTCGATCCGCGGACGGGCGAGATCATCAACGGACACGTTACGCTCGACGCGCTGCGCATTCGGCAGGTGTTCTTGATCGCGCAAGGATTGCTCGACCCGTTCGGGAATGATCCGGCGAAGCTGCGCGAGGCGAACGAAATGGCGCTTGCGCGCATTCGCCAGCTTGCCGCCCACGAAACCGGCCACACGCTCGGGCTCGCCCACAATTATGCCGCGAGCATTGTCGACCGCGCCTCCGTGATGGATTATCCAGCGCCGGTCGTCACACTGGGCCCGGATGGCGCGCCCGATGTGTCGAACGCCTATGCCACAGGAATCGGCGCGTGGGACAAAGTCGCGATCGACTACGGCTACAGCGCCATTCCCGCCGGAGCCGATCCGACGCAGGCGCTGAACAAGATTCTCGACGACGCATTCTCGAAGGGACAGCTTTACTTGACCGATCAGGACGCCAGACCGCCCGGCTCGGCGAGCCCCGTCGCGCATCTGTGGGACGTGGGAAGCAACGATCTCGACGGCCTGCGCCAGGTAATGGCCGTGCGCGCGGCCGCACTCGACAGGTTGTCGGAAGACGCGATTCCGGAGAACGCGCCGCTGGCAACTCTCGAAGACGTTCTCGTCCCTGTCTACCTGTACCACCGTTATCAGGTTGCCGCCGTGGCCAAGATCATCGGCGGGCTGAACTATTCTTTCAACATGCGCGGCGGAGTTCAAAAGGACGCCGAAATCGTTTCACCGGCCGAGCAACGCCAGGCGATTCACGCCGTCCTCGCCACGCTGCAGACCGATACGTTGAGATTGCCGGAGCGAATCCTCAAACTCATTCCGCCGCGCCCTCCCGAATATCCCAGCTCGCTCGAGAATTTCGACCGGCGCACTGCTCCGGCGTTTGATTCTCTGGCTCCCGCCGAAGCCGCTTCGGAGATCGTGGTCAGCCTGTTGCTCGAGCCGAACCGCGCCGAGCGCATGCTCGAATATCACGCGCGCGACGCACGCTACCCTGGCTTCGCGGAATTGGTGGACGATCTGTTGGCGGCGACATGGAAGGCGCCGGCCAAGACGGGTTACGACGCCGCGATCCAGCAAACCGTGGATTCGGTCGTGCTAAGCCATCTCATGACCCTTGCCGCCGACCCGCATGCCGCCGGAGGAGCGCGAGCCATCGCGTTGCTTAATCTCGATGAACTGAGAACCTGGGCGACAGCGCAGGCCAAGTCGACGACCGACGAAAACAGGCGCGCCGAGCTGCTTTCCGCGAGACTCCAGATCGAACGCTTTGAGAAGGACCCGAACACCGCCCCTGCGGGCAACCCGGCGCCGCCGCCCGAAGGCGATCCGATCGGCGAAGACGGCTGGGAGTAAGTCTCACGCGGACGATACGGTTTAAGACCAGTGTCTCTGTTGGGGGAATAAGGCAGAAATTCCAGTCCGCGTTGAGCGCATTTGTCGGGCTACATGGCCACGCAGATTACCATCAAAGGCGCGGGATTTCGCTTCGCACTGAATAAAACTGACGGAGGAATGCATGTCACGGAGATCGATAGCAGTTGTAGTGGCCATGGTAGTTCTGGGCACGCTGGCCATAGCTCAGGAAAAGGCACGTCCTATGAGCCCCACAGGCACCGCTTCGACTCAGGTACTCGGGAAATGGGGCGGAGTAAATCCTCGCAGCCCCCACGGCGGCAAGCTCTATCAGGGCGGCCAGTGGATTGACATCACCTACGGCCGGCCAATCCTGCGAGGGCGCGATCCGTGGGGCTCCGGCGCCGACTACGGCAAAGCTCTCCTCTTGGGCGCGCCTATCTGGCGGGCTGGCGCCAACGTTTCGACCCGGCTCAGAACCGACGTGCCCCTGGTCATCAACGGCACCACCGTCCCGCCCGGCGAATACAGCCTGTTCATCGACCTGAAGCCGGGTAACTGGACCTTCGTGGTTTCCAACTGGCCTGCGGCGCAGAAATATGACCCCAGCAACAAAGACGCGCTTTGGGGCGCGTTCGACTACACTCCCGACAAAGACGTCGTCCGCGCGCCCATGACAATGACGACGCTGCCCTGGTCCCGCGACGAGCTTACCTGGGAGTTCCTTGACATGACCGACGCCGGTGGCTCCATCGCCATTAGCTGGGGGAAACAAATGGCGTCCGTTCCGTTCACCATCGGACACTAAGATTCGGTCGGAACATCATGTTGAAAAGTGGACGAGCGTCCTTCTATCTGCACGCGAGCCAAACCAGATCTACATCGCCGCAGGTTTCGCGCACGGATTCGTCGCGTTATCCGATTCCGTTCATCAGGGAAATCTCGTTTGAAAGCGCATAACACCCATCAATGCAATTCAGGGGCGCATTCTGGCGAAAGCCGGTTTACGCCGGCCTCTTTAGGCGGGCTCAATAAAACGAGATCCGGCTTAAGAGGCGAAATCCGCCAAATTCCGCCGTTCAAGGCGGATTTAAGCGCCCGCTAGCGGGATGCTGGAGTCCCCTCTTATTGCAGTTTTTTGTGCTACACCGAGTAGGAAACGGTGTCGTCGTCCACAATCACGGGGCCGGCTGATTTTGAGGCGACCGCCGGCGATTTCGAGACGCCGCGGCGCATGGCTACAATGCCGGTGCGAACTACTTCCAAAAGCCCAAATGGGCTGAGCAATTCGAGCAGCCGATCCACTTTCTCCTCGCCGCCAGTCAGCTCGACGATGATCGATTCAGCCGCAATGTCGAGCACCTTCGCGCGAAACACGGTGGCGAGTTCGAGGATCTGCGATCGCGTCTCGAGCGTTGCCTTCACCTTGATCATCGTCAGGTCGCGCATCAGCGACGGCTGATTCGTGATGTCGTCGACCAGCAGCACGTTCACCAGCTTGTAGATGTTGGCGACGATTCGCCGCGCCTGATCTTCGTCCGCATCCGTGACGATCGTCATGCGGGAAACATCCGGCTTTTCGGTGCGGCCGACTGTGAGCGAATCGATATTGAAAGCGCGGCGGCGAAATAGCGAGACCACGCGCGAGAGCACGCCCGGTTTATTTTCGACGTACACCACAAATGTATGCAGCATGGTTTTCCTATTCGTTCCGTTATTCGTCTTGCGCGGTTTCGACGATCGGATTTGGCCGCCGGATCATGTCGTGCAGCGCCGCGCCCGCCGCGACCATCGGGTACACGGTATCTTCCTGCTCGACTTTAAAGTCGATCAGCACGGGGCCTTCGTGCGCCCGCGCCGCGCGCACCCCCGGGACCACATCGGCGCGTTTCTCGATGATCGAGCTCTTGATGCCGTACGCCTGCGCCAGCATTGCGAAATTCGGATTCAGCAGCGGCGTGGCCTCGTAGTTCCGCTCGTAGAAGAATTCCTGCCACTGCCGGACCATTCCGAGGAAGCCGTTGTTGATGATGGCGATGTTGATTTTCAGATTTTCCTGCACGATGGTGGCAAGCTCCGCCATGGTCATCTGGAAGCCGCCGTCGCCGACCACAACCCACACGTCCGCATCCGGGCGTCCCACCTTCGCACCGATTGCCGCCGGAAGCGCGAACCCCATCGTGCCCAGTCCGCCCGATGTGACGAGCGAACGCGAATACTCGTGCTTGTAATACTGCGCCTCCCACATCTGGTGCTGGCCCACGTCGGTCACGATGATCGTGTCGCGGTCGCGCGTCTCGTGCCACAGATCGTTGATCACGTGCGCCGCGTAAAGGTGGCCGTTGTCCGCGAGGTTCTGGATGTCGCGCACAGCCGTATCGCCCTTGAGGCCGTGGATATGCTCGATCCACTCGCTGCGATTCGCTTCCGCGACGCGCGGCAGCAGCTCCTGCAGGATGTGTTTCAAGTCGCCCACCAGCGCGACGTCTACCTTCACGTTCTTGTTGATCTCCGCCGGATCGATCTCGATGTGGATCTTCTTCGCGTTGGGCGCGTAATTTTTCAGATTGCCCGTGACGCGATCGTCGAAGCGCATGCCGAAAGCGAGCAGCAGGTCGGCATCCTGAATCGTTTTGTTCACCCACGCTTCGCCGTGCATGCCCATCATGCCGAGATTCAAAACGTGCGAGGCGGGCATTTCACCGAGACCAAGCAGCGTCATCGCCACGGGAATGCAGGTTTTCTCCGCGAACGCCTGCACCTCGCGCTGCGCGCCGGAGACGAGAATGCCGTGGCCTGCGAGAATCACCGGCCGCTTCGCCTCAGCGATCAGCTTCAGCGCCTTGTCGTATTCTTCTTTGGCGGGCGAGAGGTCAGGACGGTAGCCTCGCATCTTCGGCGCCGCGGCATCCCAGTCGTAACTGCCCGCGCCCTGCTGCGCGTCTTTCGTGATGTCGATCAGCACGGGTCCGGGGCGCCCGGACTTCGCCACGTACATCGCCTCGCGCACGGTGGGCGCGATTTCGTCCGCATGCGTCACGAGATAATTGTGCTTCGTGATCGGCAGCGTGACGCCGGTGATGTCCGTCTCCTGGAAGGCATCCGAGCCGAGCAACTTGCTGCCGACCTGGCCCGTGATGCAAACGATGGGCGAGGAGTCCATCATCGCAGTCGCGATGCCGGTCACCATGTTAGTGGCGCCGGGACCGGAAGTGGCCACGGCCACGCCGACGCCGCCCGTCGCGCGCGCGTAGCCATCGGCCATGTGCGTCGCGCCCTGCTCGTGGCGTACGAGAATGTGGCGGATCGAGCTGTATCGGAGCGCGTCATACGCGGGAAGAATCGCGCCGCCTGGATAGCCAAATACCGTCTTCACTCCCTCGCGCTCGAGGCACTCCCAAAGGATTCTTCCGCCGATCATCGGCTCGTTTGCCGATGCCCTCGCCGCTTGCTTATTCTGGCCGGACTCTTTTTGACTGCCCATTTCTCGTCTCCCTCAGCCGTAAAAAATAAAACCCACCTTGCCAGCGTCTCTGGCGGGTGGGTTTCTTGAGCTTTCCGGTTGCGTGTTACTCAGCTCAGTCATGCCCTCCGGGCAGAGACGCGGTTACGAGCCGTACTACTACCACGATTTCGAGTTGAAGTCGGCTTGTGTTGAGCTTCATATTTTCGCGTCGTGTTAGTCGTGTTAACTGAGCTATTTTTCAGCCTGCGTAAGATTCACGCGGCGCCTAACTACAGCTACGGTATCCTCAGCGGATTCGGATGTCAAGAACGCTTTCGCGCGGGCTTTCGTGCGGGTCCCGCCTTAAAGTTTCTGGTTATGCTGGTTGTGACAGTCCTGTTTTTGCAGGCTACCTTAGTGGTTCTAGCGCACTGCTCGGGTGCCATGGCGTGTCCGGGGCGCGCGATTGGCATTTGTGGTACCGTATGTGTTACCATTGATTATGGTCGAAGTACGCGAATACCTTGACCGGCGCGGCCACAGCCCATTCGCTGCTTGGTCGGATCGCTTAAACAGGGAAGCGGCGGCAAAAGTGGCCGCGGCTCTGGCACGGATCCAGCAAGGCAATTTGTCCAATGCCAAGGGAGTTGGGGCCGGCGTTTATGAGTACCGGATTGATTTTGGTCCCGGCTATCGGATTTACTTTGGCAAAGACGGCGAGCGGCTCGTAATCCTACTTGGTGGCGGCACAAAGAAACGGCAGGAAGAAGACATCGGCGTTACGCTCACCCGGTGGCAGGATTACAAGCGACGAAAAAGCACAGAGAGGTGACTCCAATGGCTTTGACACGAGATTTCAAAGAAACCATCCAGGCGCGAGTTCAACGCGACCCTGGTTTTCGCAGAGCGCTTCTTCGCGAAGCGATCGAGAATTTCCTCTCCGGCGATGTGGAAACAGGGAAGATTATCCTTCGCGATTTCATCAATGCAACAGTCGGATTCACGAAACTGGGCAATGCCACTCGTCGCCCTGCGAAAAGCCTAATGCGGATGCTCGGGCCGCGCGGCAATCCTCAGGCTCGCAACTTATTCGAGATCGTTGCCTATTTGCAGCAGACGGAAGGCGTGCAGTTCGAGCTTCGGCCAACACGAGCCGCCGGGCGCGCCAAACGGCGATCTTTCCGCCGACACGAGTCCGTCAAGATCAGTGTTAGGCGCCGCTAAGTCAGTTCCGACGAAGATCGGAATCATCGGCGACACGAACCTTTGGTGGCACAGACTTCCCTTCCAAAAGGCCAGCAGACTCATTCTGCAATGCAGCTTGGGCTTCCTAGTACGAGGCAGTGGAAATACTCTTCACTGGACGTGGGTTAATAACCACGGATGTTCCGCTCGACACACTCTGGAAGGTCTGCGCGATATCCCTTTCTTGCCTGGAATCAATCTTTTACGAAGAGCAGTCGAATGGATCGTCCCGTGCATCCTTCGCATCGAAGGAAGGGAGAGGAGAGGCGCCGTGATCGTGCTCTTGATGATCGGAGTTTTGGCTTGCCTCACCTTTCTTTGCGTGTCGCCCATCATTAGCTTGTTTGCGGCGCGCAAATCCAGCCACGCGATTCCTTCGAAACCGCGCCCGATTCAGAAGCAAACTTCTGTGGCCCGCTGATTCAATACCCTGGGGAGGGACTCAGCGGGCCGAAGTGGTCTTGGGAGAACGATTGATGGATTCGAAATGCACCGTGCGCATGAGCTTGGGAACTTGGTCGACACGTCGCTTTGCCGGAGCTTGGGCGCGCCCCTTGCGCCGCGAATCAAGGGGCCGGAAGAGGTTGAAAGCGGATCTTCCCCTTCACGTCCGGCCGATGGACGACCAGTTGACGGATCAGGAAGATCTCGGCCAGGTGCTCGATTTCAATCGAGACGGACTCTTTTTCACGACGTCGAAACTGCACTACGCGCCGGGAATGAAACTCATCGTGACGTTTCCCTACAGCGAGCACGCGCCTGTGCGCCGCCAATTCATCGGGTCGGTGGTGCGGGTGGAGCATCGCTGGATCGGCAGCCGCGGAATCGGCGTTCGGCTCACGGGAGACGCCAATGCCTCCTGAACTGAGAACACTTTGGCCTTTGGGCAAGCGCCCGGGGATTGGGCTTGTGGGGGAGCGAACCGCCGGAGACAATAAACCGGTACAAAGCATCCCTCCGTTCTTGGAACGAAAAACGTCCGAGCGCGACAACGGAAAGCAGGTAACGAAGACGATGCACGATAAGGGTCAGAAGAAGTACTCGTCGGGTGCAGCCACCCGGGAAACAGCGACGAAAGAAGCTGAGCGCCGGGGCGCGGACCGTCACATCTTCACTGCGGCGGCCGAGGTCGTTGATCTGGCGACGGGCGCGCGATTCTCGACCCGGACCACGGATCTGGGGCCTGGCGGATGCTTTGTCGACACACTGTCTCCGCTACCGGTTGGCTCGGAGGTTCACGTTAGCGTTCGCAAGGGCCAGACGCATTTCCAGTGCGAAGGCACCGTCGTGTATTCGCAGGATGGGCTGGGGATGGGAATTGGATTCGAGTGTCTCAATAACGCCCAGCAGCAGCTCCTCGAAACCTGGCTTCGAGAGCTTACCGGCGGACGTTACGTCGCCCCGGTCGAGCTTCGTCAGGAGAAGCGCGCTCCGAGAGTGGTCGGGAGCGGCGACCACGCGACCGTCGTCCGGCTGATTCAGTTGCTCATTGGCAAGGGCCTGTTGACGGACGCCGAGGGACAGTCCGTCCTTCACGATCCGGTGCTCTAATTTGACTCTTCTGGCGGGCCGCCTGGGCAGCCTCGCAGGCCACATCGGTCGTCTTAATGAATGTGCAGCTATTTCCCACACCAGGAAATTTT
>Ga0335075_10014404_pt1 | contig 11878 bp, 6 predicted proteins | sample Lox_Sample_24_FD_206723 | JGI IMG/M metagenome (GOLD analysis project Ga0335075, IMG submission 206723) | Soil microbial communities from Loxahatchee National Wildlife Refuge, Florida, United States - Lox_Sample_2.4 | ecosystem: Environmental > Terrestrial > Soil > Wetlands | place: USA: Florida... | reverse complement strand
TGCTTCGAGCCGGTCATGATGGAGGATTTCGGCGCCCGGGACTCCCAGGCGCGGGAATTCTGCGCTGCCAAGGTTCGCGGCTGCGACGTCCTGGTCGGGATCATCGGGATCCGGTACGGCAGCCCTCCGCCTGATGACCAGCCCCCTTACACCTCCTATACCGAGCTGGAATACCGGACCGCGGTCGAGCACCGGATCTCCCGGCTGATGTTCGTTCTGGACGAGAAGGAGGCTCGCAGGCTGGAGGAAGAGGAACCTCTCAGGCTTATTGGCCGCGCAGCGCAGACGGAGGGCGAGGCTCAGCGTCAGAAGAAACTTCGGGATGAGATCGGTCAGCAGCGCGTCTGCGCGATGGACCTGGTTTCGGAAGAAGATTTCCGGCGGAAGCTGGAGGAGGCGCTTACGCACTGGGTGGAGGAGGATAGCTTCAAGGCGGTGCTCGTGGGTCGCGAGACGGAGTTCGACCTGTCCCGCAGGCGGCTGCTCGCCATGAGGGCGGCAGGGGGCGGCACGGCCCTGGTGTTCGGCGAGCCCGGGACGGGCAAGACCGCGGTCGTGACGGCGCTGCTGGCCGACCGGATGCTCAGGCGCTCCTTCATCCATCTGGCCGGGCCGGTGACGGTGCAGCTCGCCGAGGGGGCGGATGCGATCGGGCATGCCCGGGCGGCGGTGCTCGCGCGGCTGCAGGATCTCGCTGGCCGCTCCCCCGACGACGGGCCGGCGACCCCGGAGTCACTGCATGCGGCGCTCGGCGACCAGCCGTTGCTCGTCGCGCTGTTCCTGGCAACCGACGACGCGGATGACGCCGCCGTGGCGCGGGCGCTCGGCGAACTGCCGGGCCTGTTCGACTGGCGGCCGCTCCACGTGGCCGTCTTGGCGGAGACGAACGACCATTCGGTGCGGGACTGCCTGAGGCGGGAGTTCCTGCCGCCCGAGGGCGTGATCACCATCAGGGATTTCGACAAGATCGGCGACGCCCTGGAGCTGATGCGGCGTAATGCCCCTGACGTTGCGGGCTGGCCAGAACCTGACACGGAGACCCTCGTGCAGTCGCTGGGAATGCGCCCGGTCGCCCTCCGCGACTTGGCGACCTACATCGACTCGGCGGCGCAAGGCTCGGCGCGCCGGGTAGCGGAGCTGGTCCACGACCAGCTGACGCTGATCGAACACGAGCAGCCCACGCTGATGGAACAGGAGAAATCTCTGAAGAGCCGCCGTCGCGAAGCGCTGATCCGCAGCCGCATCGGCCATCTGTCCGAGGCTGCCCGCGACCTGCTGTCGCTGATGACGGTCCTGCATCCGAAGCCCACGCTGTTCCCCGACGAGATGGCGCTGGCGTTGGATTTGTCACTCGGTCAGGATGAGGCCATCCGGCTGGCCACGGCGGGGGAAGAAGAATCGGCGGGGGAGCAAGAAGACGATGACGATGACGATGGCCAGGCAGCCGCTGACGCGGCCGCAGACCAGGAGCACCGGCGTCGGGCCAGCGCCCTTGTGGCCGAACTTCTCAGCCACGGGCTGCTGGAGCGTTACCCGAGGATCAGGCCGTCTGGCGCGGACTTGGTACCCGAACTAGGTAACCCGGAGAGCAGGCCGCCGGAGCTGCTCACCCTGCACGCCATGAAGATCCCGGTTATCCGGGAATGCGTGCCGCTCACCGATGAAAGACGCGCGAAGGGGCACGCCCGCGCCGAGGCCTTCTACCGCCAGCAGATCGGCGACGCCGTGATGGGATCGTTCGATTCCCGTTTCCGGATGGAACACGGCACCTGGTGGGACGACGTCGAGGAGTGGATCTACCATCTGGGCCACCTGAAGGGCGCTGTACCCAGCCGCAGCTACGCCACGCTGTTCCTTGACGCGTTCTGGTGGTGGGACCTCTATGTCCCGTTCGAGTTCTGCGGCAAGCTCCTGGCCTACGGACATCGCCCGCTGGTGCGGGCGACCAGCCCGGATATGCCGGAGGTCGTGTCGCTGCTTGAACGATTCCGCGGGCGCTACCCCAGGGACCATTCAGCAGGTCAAGCGCAGATCTTCGCCGAGATCGCGCATGGCGACTCCGGGCGGGGTACACCGGCAGACCTTGGAGACCTCGCCGAGCGCGGGGTACGCGTCGTCAAGCTCCTAGGCAAGCTTTGTGCCAGGCTCGGCCTCAGCGAACTCGACGCGCTCCTCGCCGACGCCCCGGCGGCGGAGCTGGAAGCCCGCGCCGACGCCCCCGTGCCAGGCGATGATATACAGCGCCACCACCTGCAGGGGCTGATCTGCCTGCTGCTGGCGCACGGACACCGCTACCGTGCGCTGGCCGAACCGGACGGGCAGGCGCTCCGCACCGCTGAGATCTGCTACCGGCGTGCCCGGGCCTTCTTCCAGGCTCAGGGAGATGACTGGGACCTGGCCTGGGCACGGTACGAACTCGGCGACGTCATGTCCCAGCGGGGTCACGCCGCGGCGACGCTGTGGGACGACGCCGCCGCCGGAGCCGACGCCGAGGGCGACACGGAGCTGCTGGCGAACATCGAGCGCGCTCGAGCCGATAGCCACCTTCGGTCTGGCACGGACCTAGAGGAGGCGCTGGTCCACTACGGGCGTGCGGTGTTCTACGGCGTGGCCATGCAGGTCACCTCCAATGTCGAAGCCGGCGCCGACAGGTATACCCAGGCGTTCTACCGGGAGATTCGCTTGCACGCGGCCAAGCCGCTGCTGCAGGTGCTGCCGAAGCCGACGACAAGCCAGGAGGACCCAGGCGCTCTACTCGCCGAGGCACGGCGCCGCCTGCAAGTCATGCTCAGCCAGCTGGACGGAGCGTGGGAACCCGATACCGATGAGCTCGACAGCGCCCTGGAGTCCGTCGCCTGGGAGCATCTGCCCACGACCGTCGGCACCCTCGCCGACGTCGCGTTCCCGCCGGGGCCAGACGACGCCATGCTGCTGGCTCCGCACACCGAATACCATCAGCGGGTCAGGGACCTCGTCAGCCACGTGCGACCGCAGCCGTGGGTGCGAGGGCTCGGCCGCTGGCGAGACCGCCCCGCGGAGCGCGACTGCGGAAAAGCCCGATGATGAGGACACCCGGGCGGGCTTGACATACGGATCTCCGACCAGGACTCGCCGGATCTCCGAAGGAAGGTAAGCATGGCGGACCGGTATCCCATCCGGCCGATCACCGAAGACGAATACGACACGTTCGAGGCCGTGACCGATCACGCGTTCGTCCTCTCGCCGCCTTCGGACGCACGTCGGCTCCAGGAGATGACCCGCCTCGAGTTCGACAGGTGCATCGCGGCCTTCGACGGCGCGGACCAAGTCGGCACCGCCACCGCGTTCAGCTTCCGGATGTCCGTGCCGGGCGGGCTGGTGCCAACGGCGGGCGTGTCCTGGGTGAGCGTGCTGCCCACGTACCGACGGCGAGGCATCATGGATGGCCTGATGCGCCGCCAGCTTCAGGACATAAGCGAACGCGGCGAGCCGATCGCCGCGTTGCTGCCGACGGAGACCCCGCTCTACGGCCGGTATGGCTACGGCATGGCGACCCGGCACGCCGCCTTCACCATCCGCCGCGGAGAGGGCGCGCTTGCCCCGGACGCGCCGTCCGATCCTGCGATCAGGCTGCGGATCATGGCACCACCGGACGCCCGGCGCGAGATGGCGAAGGTCTACGACACCGTGCTCCAGTCCCGTCCGGGGTTCACCACCAGGTCCGGCATCTGGTGGGATCGCATCATGCGCGACCCGGGCGGCGGTCACACACCGCTGAGCTGCCTGCTCGCCGAGGATGCGGCCGGCCCGCGCGGTTACGCGTTGTACGCCGGGGACAACCGCTGGGAAGACGAGGATTCCCTGCACGACTGCACGCTGATGATCCGCGAGTTCATGGCCACCGATCCGGCGGCGGGTGTGGCGATGTGGGGCGACTTGCTCAGCAGGGACCTGGTAACGGAGGTACGGGCGCGGCGCCGTCCGGCCGACGACCCGCTGCTGTTCCAGCTCGCCGACTCCCGCCGCGTCCGCGCGCGGGTGGCCGACGGGCTATGGATACGCCTGATGGACGTGCCCGCCGCGCTGGCCGCCCGCCGGTACTCATGCCCCTTCGAGGTCGTGATCGAGGTCCGCGACGAGCTGCTGCCGGGCAATGCCGGACGCTGGCGCCTGCAAGCCGCGGACTCCGGCACGGCCAGCTGTGAGCGGACGGTGGCCGGGGCGGATGTGTCGCTCGGGGTGCGCGAGCTTGGTGCCGCCTACCTCGGCGGCACTAGGCTCGGCTCGCTCGCTGATGCTGGCCTGGTTGTGGAGCGGCGCGCCGGCTCGCTTGCCCGGCTGTCCGCCGCCATGTCCTGGGGTCCCTCGCCGTGGTGCCCGGAGGCTTTCTGAGGCCGCGGAGCGCAGGAAGGGCGGACGGCTGATGGGCGGGAAGTCGGACAGCGAGGTGGACTTCGCAGTCGTCGGAGCGGGGCTGGCAGGGCTTCGTACTGCGCTCAGCCTGAGCGCCGCGGGGGCGGACGTAACCGTCTTCGAGGCGCGGGAACGCGTGGGCGGGCGAGTGGTGTCAGCATCGTGGCCGCAGACGGGCGGCACCGTACCGCCGCTGGTGCTCGATCTCGGCGCCCAGTGGATCGGGCCCGGCCAGACCCGGGTACTGCGGCTCATCGGGGAACTCGGTCTGCACACCGTTTCGACCGGCGTGCCAGGGCGCGCCATCTGGGACATCGATGGCCAGCTGAAACAGGGCGGTCCGACGCTTCCCCCAGTGCCACCCCGGACGCTGGCGGAGCTGCTGATGAGCGGCGCTCAGCTGACGCTGATGTCCAAGCGCATCATGGCGGATACCCCGTGGAAGGCGCGGAACGCACGGAAGTGGGATCGCATCTCGGCAGGGGACTGGATAGCCAGGCATTTGCGAACTCCGGCCGGACGCGATCTCGCGGGAATCTATATCAGGGGCAACGCGGCGATCGAGCCAGGAGAGACGTCCTTGCTCAACGTCCTGTTCGACCTACGATCCATCGGGCCGGTTCGCAACCTGGGCACAGCCGAGGCATTCAGGCTGCGGGAGGGGGCGCATGAGATCGCACGGCGGCTTGCCGAGAAGGTTAGCGACCGGATCAGTTTCGGCGACGCGGTGCGGATGATCGAAACCGATGAGCACGGCGTCACCGTCCATTCGGATGCCCGCGTGGTCCGCTGCCGCCGGGTTGCGGTGTGCGTTCCGCCGCCATTGGCCAGCCAGATCCGCTATGCGCCCGCCCTGCCTGTCCGCCGGGCCCGGCTGCTGTCCAGCCTTCCGATGGGTGCATCGGTCAAGTTTCACGCCGTCTACAACCGCCCGTTTTGGCGAGAGCGAGGGCTCAGCGGCCAGGCGATGACCGCGACGGGCACCGTTGGCCTCAGCTACGACAATTCTCCGGACGATGGCACTGGGCGCGGCGTTCTCGTCGGCATCGTCGTAGCCGACGAGGCACGTCGCCTGAGAGCCCTGGATTCAGTGCAAACCGAACACGAGATCCTGGCGTCGCTCGGGCGGTTGTTCGGACCGGACGCTGGCGCGCCCGACGCGCTCGTAGTCCAGGACTGGGGTGCGGAGGAGTGGACGGGAGGCTGTTACGCCGCCCATTTCCCGGTGAACGTGTGGACCAGTTACGGAAGCGCGTTCCGTGAACCCTGCGGGCATATCCACTGGGGAGGCACGGAAACCTCTAGCGAATGGCATGGCTACATGGAGGGAGCGCTTCGGTCGGGTGACCGGGCCGCCGCGGAGATGCTGCGAGCCGAGGGGACGCGTGCGCCGTAAGCAAGGGGCTGGTGCGCGCGCACTATGCCGATTTACGGTGTGATCACGCGCATTTGCCACGGCGAGGAGGCCGCGTATGAAGATCACCATGAACATCGACGGCGTGCGCTACGACGACGACGTCGAACCACGTTTGCTGCTCGTGCATTATCTTCGCGAGCAAGCCGGACGGACCGGGACGCCCATCGGTTGCGACACCACCAACTGCGGGGCCTGTACCGTGCTGATGGACGGGGTGTCGGTGAAAAGCTGCTCGGTGCTCGCCGTGCAGGCCGATGGCACCGAAATCACCACAATCCAGGGGCTTGCCAATGGCGGGCTGCACCCGCTGCAGCAGGCCTTCCACGAAGAGCACGCGCTGCAGTGCGGTTACTGCACGCCAGGCATGATCATGGCGGCGGCGGACCTCTTGCGGGAGAACCCACAGCCGACGGAGCAGGAGGTCAGGGACGGGCTGGAGGGGAACCTGTGCCGCTGCACGGGTTACCAGAACATCGTTCGGGCGGTCATGAAGGCCGCACAAGCACAGGCGGCGGGAACCCAGGCGCAGACGGCGGAGGTGGCATCATGACCGCGGAGACCGTCGATCACGAGGTCGGAAAGGCCCGCACTCGCAAGGAAGACGCCCGGCTGATCACCGGCCAGACCAGCTGGACCGACAACATGACGCTGCCCGGCCTGGCGTACGTCGCCTTCCTGCGCAGCCCGTACTCGCACGCGCGAATCACCTCCGTGGACCTGTCGGCGGCCAGGCAGGCGCCAGGGGTGATGGCGGTATTCTCCGGCGCTGATTTCGCCGCGGAACAGGGCAGCCTGCCCTGCGCCTGGCCGGTCACCGAAGACATCGTGATACCGGAGCACCCGCCGATGGCGACCGGCACCGTCCGGTACACCGGCGAGATCGTCGCCGCGGTGGTCGCCCGCGACCGGTACGCCGCGGCCGACGCGCTCGACGCGATCGACGTCGACTACGAGCCGCTTGAGCCGGTGCTCGACATGGAAGCCGCGCTCAGCGAAGGCTCGCCCAAGGTCCACGACGCGGGGAACAAGTCCTTCACCTGGACGTTCGCGAACGGCGACCTGGAGGCGGCATTCCGCGACGCGCCGGTCGTGATCGAGCGCACGTACCGGCAGCAGCGGCTGATCCCGTCGGCGATGGAGCCGCGAGCCGTGGTGTGCGCGCCGGTCGGCGACGAGTACACGATGTGGTCCGCCACTCAGATCCCGCACGTGCTGCGGGTCATGCTAGCCCTGGTCACCGGCATCCCGGAGCACAAGCTGCGGGTGATCGCGCCGGACGTGGGCGGCGGGTTCGGGTCGAAGCTGCAGGTGACGGCCGAAGAGGTGCTCGCGCTGCTGATCGCGCGGCGGCTCGGCCGCCCGGTGAAGTGGTCCGAGTCCCGGTCCGAAGGCAACGTGGCCACTCACCACGGACGGGACCAGATCCAGCGGATCCGGGTCGCGGCCACCTCGGACGGGCGGCTGCGCGGGCTTGACGTCGACCTCCTCGCGGACATGGGCGCATACCTGATGCTGGTAACCCCCGGCGTTCCGCTGCTCGGCGCGTTCATGTTCAACGCGATCTACAAAATGGACGCCTACAAGTTCAACTGCACCGGGGTGTTCACCACGAAGACGCCGACCGACGCCTACCGCGGCGCGGGCCGCCCGGAGGCGACGTTCGCCATCGAGCACGTGATGGACGACCTGGCCGCCGAACTGGGGCTTGATCCGCTCGAGCTGCGCGAGCGAAACTGGATCTCCCACGAGGAGTTCCCGTACACGACGATCTCGGGCCTCACCTACGACTCGGGGAACTACGAGGCGGCGACCGCCCTGGCGCGCGACCTTTTCCACTACGACGAGCTTCGCAAGGAGCAGTCCGAACGGAACGCGGCTTCCTCCCCGGTCCGCCTTGGCATCGGTGTCTCTACCTACACGGAAATGTGCGGGCTGGCGCCGTCGCGCGTCCTCGGCTCGCTCTCCTACGGGGCCGGCGGATGGGAGCACGCCTCGATCCGCATGCTGCCCACCGGCAAGGTGGAAGTCGTCACCGGGTCGAGCGCGCACGGGCAGGGCCATGAGACGGCGTGGTCGCAGATCGTCGCGGACCAGCTCGGCGTGCCGTTCGATGACATCCGGGTGCTGCACGGTGACACGCAGGTGGCACCCAAGGGGATGGACACCTACGGGTCCCGCTCCCTGGTCGTGGGCGGCACCGCGCTGGTGGAGGCCTGCGGCAAGGTGCGGGATAAGGCGCGGATCATCGCGGCCGGGCTGCTCGAGGCATCCCCGGACGACCTGGAATGGGACGCCGGCCGCTGGTCGGTGCGCGGTGACCCGGACCAGGGTAAGACGATCGCGGAGATCGCGCTGGCGACGTTCGCGGCGCATAACCTGCCGGACGGCGTGGAGCCGTCGCTTGACTCCGACGCGACCTACGACCCGGACAACTTCTCGTTCCCGCACGGCACCCACCTGTGCGCGGCCGAAGTCGACACCGAGACCGGGGCGGTGACGCTGCGGTCCTACGTCGCGGTCGACGACGTGGGACACGTGGTTAACCCGCTGATCGTGGAGGGCCAGGTACATGGCGGCCTCGCGCAGGGCATCGCCCAGGCGCTGTTCGAGGAAGCCGTGTACGACTCGTCCGGCAACCTGCTGACCGCGACGATGGCGGATTACCTGCTGCCGTCGGCGGCCGACCTGCCGACGTTCACCACCGCGCGGACGACCACTCCCTCCACCGGGAACCCCCTGGGGGTCAAGGGCGTCGGCGAGGCGGGCACGATCGCGTCCACGCCGGCAGTGGTGAACGCGATCGTCGACGCGCTGCGGCCGCTCGGAGTCGCGGACATCGAGATGCCGTGCACGCCAGAGCGAGTCTGGCGCGCGATCCAGGAAGCGAGGAACGGCCAGTGATCCCGGCGAAGTTCGACTACGTCCGTCCCGGATCTGTCGACGAGGCGGTGCGGGAACTGTCCTCCGGCGGCGAGGACGCCAAGGTGATCGCGGGCGGGCAGTCGCTGCTGCCGCTGCTCCGGCTGCGGCTCGCCTACCCGGAGCGACTCGTCGACCTGGGCGCGCTCGATGGCCTGCGCGGCGTCAGGGACGCAGGCGACGAGCTGGAGATCGGCGCGCTGACCACGCACTACGAGCTCACGAAGAACCCGCTGATCGCCGAGCACTGCGGGCTGATCGCCGAGGCCGCGGGAACGATCGCGGACCCGGCGGTGCGGCACCGCGGCACAATCGGCGGCGCGCTGGCGCACGCCGACCCGGCCGGAGACCTGCCCGCGGTGATCACCGCGCTGGACGCCGCCCTGGTGGCGCGCGGGCCGTCGGGTGAGCGTGAGATCAGGCCGGCCGGCTTCTTCACCGACTACCTCACGACCACGCTAGCGCCCGGGGAGATCCTCACCGCCGTGCGGGTACCCAAGCTCGACGGCTGGGGCTACCGGTACGAGAAGTTCCACGTCACCGCGCAGGCGTGGGCGCTGGTAGGCGTCGCCGCGGTGGTCCGCCGGGACGACGGGCACGTGGCGGAGGCCCGGGTCGGGCTGACCAACATGGGTTCGGTCCCGGTGCGGGCGTCGGGCGTCGAATCGGCCGTCTCCGGCGCGGAGGCGTCCGCCGCGGCACTGCGGGCGGCCGCCGCGCACGCCGACTCCGGCACCAGCCCGGCGGGCGACATCCGGGCCTCGGCGGACTACCGGCGGCACCTGGCCAGGGTCCTTACCGGCCGGGCGCTGGCCGCCGCGGCGGGGGCCTCCTGACCAGGGTATTGTGCACGGGCTTGGTGCCTGCTCCTCAAGGTGCCCAGCCCGTGCGCTTACAATTTTCATTTAGGTACCGAACCACTCAGAAAGTAGTGTCCGTATGGCCATCGAGCTTGACAACTCGTTCACCGTTCCAGTTCCGCCCGAGCAGGCCTGGGACGTACTGCTTGACGTGGAGCGGATCGCCCCCTGCATGCCCGGTGCCAGCGTCACCTCGGTCGAAGGAGATGAGATCACCGGCCAGGTCAAGGTCAAGCTGGGACCGCTCTCCCTGAGTTACAAGGGCACCGCCAAGTTCACCGAGAAGGACGAGGCCAACCACACGATCGCGATCGAGGCTTCCGGCAAGGAGACACGCGGCGCGGGCACCGCCTCCGCGACCGTGCACGCCGCCCTCAAGCCGGGCGACAGCCAGGGCCAGACGCTGGTGTCGATCCACACCTCGCTGAACGTCACCGGTCGGCCCGCCCAGTTCGGCCGCAGCCTGCTTCCCGAGGTGAGCGGCAAACTGATCGACCAGTTCGCCACGAACCTGGAAGCCCTGATCGGGCAGGACGGCGCCTCGGCTGCCCCGTCGGAGGGCACGGAACCATCGGCAGACGCGGGCGCGGCCCCGGTCTCGAACACCGGCGCCAGCACGGTCACGCCGACGCCGACGCAGCCTTCCGCGCCGCTTCCGAAGCAGGAAGACTCGCTCAACCTGATCAAGCTCGTCGGCGGCCCACTGCTCAAGCGCGTGCTCCCGATCGCCGCCGGCGCCGCGCTGCTCGCGATCCTGGGCCGCCGCCTCCGCACCCTGTTCCGCCGCTCCAAGGGCTGACGAACCGCGGAGGCGGTCAGGCGCCGCAGGCCGGTGGTGCCGGTGTTCCAGATGCAGGCGGCAGTGCTGTAAGGTCAAAGCCGCGCTTGCCAGGTCCTCGGTATCTCACTGCCAACGTTTCGGGTGCGGCTCCACCGAGCGCGTCGCGCCCTGCGCCATGGCTGCGCGTTTCCGCGGAGACGTTTTCCTCTGGGTTTCCTCTGTCAGCAAAGTGCTGCCCAGCCACGCGTCACTGCGGGAACCTCCGACATTCCATGGTTGGTGGCCAAGCGCACCATGGTGCACACGAACTCGATGTACAAGCCCTCGCGGACGTGATCGCGGAGACCGAAACCCGCTGCCCGGTGATGAACTTACTGCTGGATATGAATGTCGATCTGCAGATCGACTGGGTCCGCAACGGGCCAGACGGCCCGCATCCGGTCCCGCGCGACTACATCACTGGCGCCGTCCGGGAAGATTTCACCTGCGTGTCGCGGCTGCTGGCCGCACACTGCCGCGAGGTCGGCAGCAGGGAAGGTATCCGCTGTGGCTCAGCGACGTGCTGCCGGCCTGGTCTTCGCCGCTGCAGGTGGTGATGGTGGTGTAGTTCCCCGGGGTGGCCCAGGAGATGGCTGCCTTCCTCCAGGACCCGGCCATAATGCTGCCTGGTGCGCGAACTGTGTCCGGTACAGCCCCGCGTACACCCCGTTCGCGGCGAGCAGTTCCTCGTGCGTCCCGCGTTCGGCGATCTGCCCGTCATCGACGACGAGGATCTGGTCCGCCGCCCGGACGGTGGACAGCCGGTGCGCGATGACCAGCGAGGTCCGCCCGGCCAGCGCGGTCGCCAGTGCCTGCTGGATCGCTGCCTCGGATTCTGAGTCCAGGTGGGCGGTCGCCTCGTCAAGCACGACAACCGACGGGGCCTTGAGCAGCAGTCGGGCCAGGGCCAGGCGCTGTTTCTCCCCGCCGGAGAACCGGTAGCCCCGGTCTCCGGCGATCGTGTCAAGCCCATCCGGCAGCGACGAGATCAGCTCCCAGATCCGGGCTGCCTGGCATGCCTCGGTCAGCTCCTCTTCGGTCGCTGACGGCCGCGCGTACAGCAGGTTGGCCCGGATCGTGTCGTGGAACAGGTGCGCGTCCTGCGGCACGACCCCGACCGCCGACCGCAGCGAGGCCAGCGTCAGGTCGCGCACGTCGTGCCCGCCGATCCGCACCGTCCCGCGCGCCGGGTCATACAGCCGCGGCACCAGGTGCGTGATCGTCGTCTTCCCCGCCCCCGACGGTCCGACCAGCGCGGTCAGCTTCCCCGCGGGTACCTGGAAGGTCACGTCCCGCAGCACCCACGCATCGCCGGGACGTTCGGGTGCGGGCAGCGCGGCCGGCCCCAGCGAGGCCAGCGATACCCGGTCCGGCTCCGGGTACCGGAACCACACTCCGTCCACCTCCACACCCGGCGCTTCCGGCGTCGGCGCCAGCGGATACGCGGTAGGCCGCTCGGCGATCAGCGGT
>Ga0335075_10014402_pt1 | contig 11879 bp, 9 predicted proteins | sample Lox_Sample_24_FD_206723 | JGI IMG/M metagenome (GOLD analysis project Ga0335075, IMG submission 206723) | Soil microbial communities from Loxahatchee National Wildlife Refuge, Florida, United States - Lox_Sample_2.4 | ecosystem: Environmental > Terrestrial > Soil > Wetlands | place: USA: Florida... | reverse complement strand
GTTGCCGAGCGGATCGAGAATGGCGGCGATCTCGTTCGGAATCGAATCCGGGATCGGATAGGCGTTTGCCGCCGGTATCACGACGAATTCCGCAAACGCGCCCGGCCGATTGACGCCGACGCCGAGCGTATTGCGGCAAAGGTGCCCCCTGCCCGCGCGGCAGTTACGGCAGTGGCCGCAGACGATGTGGCCCTCGCCGGAGACGCGCTGGCCAACCTTGTACTCCGTCACCGCCGCGCCGAAATCGGCAACCGTGCCGACGAATTCGTGACCGGTCACCATCGGAACCGGCACCGTTTTCTGGGCCCACTGATCCCAGTTGTAGATGTGCACATCGGTGCCGCAGATCGCAGTCTTCTTGACCTTGATCAGCACATCGTTCGGGCCGATCTCGGGAACCGGCACCTGTTCCATCCAGATGCCGGGCTCGGCCTTCGCCTTCACCAGCGCGCGCATCATGTTCGACATCAGATCACTCCAAGCTCTTTGCCGACCGCGCCGAATGCTTCCACCGCGCGGTCGATATCCTCCGGCGAATGGGCGGCCGACATCTGGGTGCGGATACGCGCCTGGCCTTTCGGCACGACCGGGAACGAGAAGCCGATCACGTAGATGCCGCGCTCCAGCATTTTCGCCGCCATTTCTCCGGCAAGTGCGGCATCGCCGATCATCACCGGGATGATCGGATGATCGGCGCCGGCCAGCGTGAAGCCGAGCTTGGTCATCTTCGAGCGGAAACGGTCGGCATTGGCAGTGAGCTTTTGGCGCAGTGCATCGCCGTTGCGGACCAGTTCGAACACCTTCAGCGACGCGCCCGCGATCGCCGGCATCAGCGTGTTGGAGAAGAGATACGGCCGCGAACGCTGGCGCAGCCATTCCACCACCTCGCGCTTGCCCGAGGTGTAGCCGCCGGACGCGCCGCCCAGCGCCTTGCCCAGCGTGCCAGTGATGATGTCCACCCTGCCCTCGACGCCGCAATGTTCGGCCGAGCCGCGACCGTTTTTGCCGACGAAGCCAACGGCATGGCTGTCGTCGACCATGACCAGCGCATTATACTTTTCAGCGAGATCGCAAACGCCCTTCAGGTTGGCGATGATGCCGTCCATGGAGAAGACGCCGTCGGTGGCGATCATCCGGAAGCGTGCGTCGGAAGCTTCATTCAGCCGCGCCTCCAGCTCCGCCATGTCGTTGTTGGCGTAACGATAGCGCCGCGCCTTGGAGAGCCGCACGCCGTCGATGATCGAGGCGTGGTTCAGCGCGTCGGAGATGATCGCGTCTTCCTCACCGAGCAGCGTCTCGAACAGGCCGCCATTGGCGTCGAAACACGAGCCGTAGAGGATCGTGTCCTCCAGGCCGAGAAAATCGGAGATCGTCCGCTCGAGCTGCTTGTGCTCCTCCTGCGTGCCGCAGATGAAGCGTACCGAGGCCATGCCGTAGCCATAACGGTCGAGCGTTTCCTTCGCGGCGGCGCGCAGCTCCTCGCTGCCGGCGAGGCCGAGGTAATTGTTGGCGCAGAAATTCAGCACCTTCTGGCCGCCGGCGACCGCGATCTCGGACGACTGCATCGAGGTGATGACACGCTCGGATTTGTAGAGGCCGGCTGCTTTCAGACCGTCGATCTCGCTGCTCAGATGCTTCAGAAAATCTTGCGGCATGACACGATCCTGTCCGGCGGCCGGGATAGGGCTGGAAACGCCCTAACTCTAGCAGAAATGCGACAGGCCGACCCGCCGCTTTGCTCGCCTCGATAGCGCGCGAAACGGGCTAAAGTCACCCGAAATTATGGGGCATTCTCGATGGCGATCGTCAAAATCACCGTTTACCGCCAATGGCAGCCGTTCCGCGACGGCACCTACACCTGCTCGGGCGGGCGAAGCGCTGAAGGCTTCGATACGACCATCGTCGCCATCGAAGCCGGTGACGGACTGACCGGCTATGGTGAGATGGCGCCGCTCGGCGCCTTCTACGACCCGTCTTTTGCCGAAGGCGCGCGCGCCGCGATCCGCGAACTGGCGCCGCAGCTTGTCGGCGAAGACGAGACCGGCATCGAGGCGCTCTACCGTCGCATGGACCTGCTGCTGAAAGGCCATCCCTACGCCAAGTCGGCGATCGACATGGCGCTGTGGGATCTTGCCGGCAAGCGCAGCGGCTTGTCGCTTGCCGCGCTCACCGGTGGCGCGGACGGGACAAGCCTGCCACTCTACCGCTCGATCGCGCAGGAAGCGCCGGCGGCGATGGCGAAGCGGGCGAAGAAATACATCGCCGAAGGCTATCGCCGGCTGCAGGTGAAGGTCGGTCTGGAGGTCGATGAGGACATTGCGCGGCTGTCGGCGGTGCGGGCGGCCGTGCCCGGCAATACGGTGCTCTTCTGCGACGCCAATGGAAGCTGGGGCACAGCGGAGACGCGGCGCTTCCTGATGGCGACGCGCGATCTCGACTACACGCTGGAGCAACCCTGCGCGACCTATGAGGAGAACCTCGCCATCCGCCGTGCGACGGACCGGCCCTTTGTGCTCGACGAGACGATCGATAGCGTCGACACGATGCTGCGCGCCGTCGGCGACGGGTTGGCCGACGGTGTCACGATTAAGCTGGCGCGGGTCGGCGGGCTGACCAGGGCAAAACTAATCCGTGACATCGCCATCGCTCGGAACCTGAAGATCACCATCGAGGATACAGGCGGCGCCCAAATCGATACCGCTGCCTATTCGGGGCTGATGCTCTCGGTGCCGGAGAACCTGCGCAACCACACGGTCGACTTCCACAATTGGGTGACGGTGTCGAACGCGCGCGCGGAGTTCCGCATCACCAAGGGCATGATGGAACCGCCGCTGGGATCAGGCCTGGGTGTGGACGTCGATCTGAAAGCGCTCGGCGAACCGATCTTCGAAGCCGGCGTCAGTCGCCCATCACGGCGTCCAGCCCGCGCTGCAGCCCGGTGAAGCCGGAGATTTTTCGCGCCGCGAGCAGCGTACCCGCAACATAAGGCGCGGCGGACGAGCCGGCGTCGTGGCGAATGATCAGGCGCTCATTGTCCGCGCCGAACACGGCCTCGCACGACAGCACGAAGGACGGCACGCGCAGCGAATGCACCTGCACCGGCCGCGGCGATCCAACCGCACCGCCACGTGTCTCCTTGACGCCGGTGAGTTCGGCGACCGGCTTCGACGTGCCTGACTGGCGCACGCCGCCCAGCAGCTCGGCCAGTTCGCGCGCGGTGCCGGACGGCGTGTCTGGCTTGCCGGGTGAAGCGTAGTCGAGGATCTCGACGTCGGCGACGTGTTTTGCCGCCTCCAGCGCGAAGCGGCGGAGCAGCGTCGCGGTGATGGAGAAATTGCCGGCGGCGAGCACACCCTTGCCGGCTTTCTTCGCGGCCGCGTCGATCTCGGCGTAATCCTTCGCCGACAGGCCCGACGTGCCGATGACGGCGTGGCGGCCGGCGGCAAGGGCTGCCAGCACGTTCGCCTTCACGACATTCGGCTTGGTGTAGTCGATCAGAACGTCCGATGGCACTTTAAGAGCTTCTTCGACGGTCGCAACGATCGGAACGCCATTCGCGGCGATCCCGACTGCCTCGCCGGCGTCCTTGCCGGCCGCGTTGCGGCTCACCGCGCCGGCAAGCTGCAAATCGTCAGCCTTGGCAATCGCGGCAACGAGCGCGCGACCAACCCAGCCGGTCGAACCAGCGAGAAGAATGCGGATGGTCATCGGCCGCTCCTAGAAAAACGCCTGCAGGCCGGTCTGCGCGCGGCCGAGGATCAGCGCGTGAACGTCGTGCGTGCCCTCGTAGGTGTTGACCGTTTCGAGGTTCGCGGCGTGGCGCATCACGTGATAGCCGATCTGGATGCCGTTGCCGCCATGCATGTCGCGCGCCTGCCGCGCAATGTCGAGCGCCTTGCCGCAATTGTTGCGCTTCACTAGGCTGATCATCTCCGGCGCGAATTTGCCGTCGTCCATCAGCCGGCCGACGCGTAAGCTGCCTTGCAGGCCGAGCGTGATTTCCGTCTGCATGTCGGCGAGTTTCTTCTGGAAAAGCTGCGTGCCGGCGAGCGGCTTGCCGAACTGCTTTCTGTCGAGGCCGTACTGCCGGGCGCGGAACCAGCAATCCTCCGCCGCGCCCATCGCACCCCAGGAGATGCCGTAACGCGCGCGGTTCAGGCAGCCGAACGGCCCCTTGAGGCCCGAGACGTTGGGCAGGAGCGCGTCCTCGCCAACCTCGACATTCTCCATCACGACTTCGCCGGTGATCGAGGCGCGCAGGCTAAGCTTGCCGTCGATCTTCGGCGCGGACAGGCCCTTCATGCCCTTCTCAAGGACAAAGCCGCGAATCTCATTGTTGTGCGCGGCAGACTTTGCCCAGACGACGAACACGTTCGCGATCGGCGCGTTCGAGATCCACATCTTCGAGCCGTTCAGGCGATAGCCGCCGTCGGTTTTTTCGGCGCGGGTCTTCATGCCGCCCGGGTCAGATCCCGCATCCGGTTCGGTCAAGCCGAAACAGCCGATCCATTCGCCTGAAGCGAGCTTCGGCAGATATTTCTTGCGCTGCTCCTCCGAGCCATAGGCATGGATCGGATACATCACCAGCGACGACTGCACGCTCATCATCGAACGGTAGCCGGAATCGATGCGCTCGACTTCGCGGGCAACGAGGCCGTAGGTCACATAGCCGGCGCCGAGGCCGCCATACTCCTCCGGGATGGTGACGCCGAGCAGGCCAGCCGCACCCATCTCGGCGAAAATCGCTGGATCGGTCTTTTCCTCGAGATACGCGTCCTCGACGCGCGGGGCGAGCTTGTCGGCGGCGAACGAGGCCGCCGCATCGCGCATCATGCGCTCATCTTCCGAAAGCTGATCGTCCAGAAGGAACGGATCGTTCCAGACGAAGGAAGCTGCGGCTTTCGCCGGCTTGGCGTCGATGTTCATGCAATTTGCCCGTGGTCAGGAAATATTTCGGCCGTTCTATCCTCTCGCGCCACCTCCCGCAAACGTTTCGGCTGAGCCAGATCGTTCGAATTGTCCGATTTGGCGAAAATCCACGCTAACCAGCCAAGGTAAAAGCCGGGATCAACCGGTCGTTTTTACCTTGCTTTACCCTGCCGTTAACCCGTGCAAACGCAGGGTCTAAGACGCGCGCAAGAACGAGAAGAGGCGCGGCGGCAGGGGCAAATGACAGACCAGGCAACCAAGACGGCCGGTGGCGACCGGCTGATCATGATGATCAAGAGCGCATACTGGGTGGCTCTTCTGATCATCGCAGCCATGGCGATGGCGACCTACGTCTTCCTCCAGCAGATGATGGCGGAGCAGCAGCAGGACGAGGGTATCCGCTCGCTGGTTGCGGCGCAGAAGGCGCTGTCGCAGCGCGTCGTCTACCTCGCAAACGCCGTCGATGGCGTGCCTCAGGACAAGAAAGCGGCAACGCTCCGGTCGCTGGAGAAAGCCACCGCCGAGTTCGAGAAGAATTACGATCTCCTGCTGTCGAAAACCGCCGCAGACCCGCTGTCGCCGGCGCGACTCGATCCAACCACGATCGAGAATGTGCTTTTCGCCAAGCCGCACCACCTCGACTATTTTTCCATGGGCCTGGCGGCGAACGGCTGGCGTCTGGCCGCCGCGCTGAAGAGCGAGCTTGGCCTCGACGGTTCAACCGGCGGTTATCTCGCGGGCAAGGAGAGCGCAACCCTTGACGAAACCGTCGCGAACGTCACGCTGGCCGGCTACGAAGAGCTCGGCCGTCGCCTGAAAACGCAGGCGAACGAGCGGCTCGCCAGCATGCTCAGTGTCCACAAGGCGTTGTTCTACACCACGATTGGCGTCATCGTGCTGATCGCGCTCTTCATCTTCCGCCCCATGTCGGAGATGATCCTGCGCCGCACGCATGAACTGGTTGATGCCCGGAACTCGATGGCATTCATTGCGGTGCATGATGGCCTGACCGGTCTGCACAACCGATCGTTCCTCACCGACCATTTCGATACGCTGATCAAGAGCGCTTACCGGCGCAATGAGCGCCTGGCCGTGCTGCAGATCGACCTCGACCGGTTCAAGCAGATCAACGACACGCTCGGCCATGCGGCGGGCGATTTCGTTCTGGTCGCGACCGCGCAGCGCATGCGCGAATCCTGCCGCGCATCGGATTTGTGCGTCCGGCTCGGCGGCGACGAATTCATCATGATTCTCAACGCCGCCGGATCGAGCGAGGACATCAACAGCGTCGCCAAGCGCATACTGACGCGCATCAACGACCCGATCAATTTCCACGGCGCCACCATCCTGCCAGGCGCCAGCGCGGGCATTGCGGTCTATCCGGTCGATGCCGACAACGCCAACGACCTGATCGTCCATGCCGATCTCGCGCTCTATTCGGCGAAGAAGCAGGGCGGCGGCAATTTCTCGTTCTTCTCCGAAGAGCTCCGTCTGGAACTCGATCATCGCAAGCAGCTCGAGCGCGATCTCAAGGTGGCGATCGAGGCGCGCGACTTCAGCGTCTACTTCCAGCCGCAGGTGTCCCTCACCAACGGGTCGATCACCGGCGTCGAGGCGCTGGTGCGCTGGAAGCACCCCGAGCGCGGCATGGTTTCGCCGGGTGAATTCATTCCGGTCGCGGAAAAGTCCGGGCTGATGGCCGATATCGGCCGCATCATCCTTTCGAAGGCGATCGCGGAAGCGGCCCAGTGGTACAGGGACGGCATCGAATTCGGACGGCTGGCCGTCAACGTCTCCGGCACCGAGTTGCGCGAGCCGGATTTCGATACCTTCCTGTTCGAGACGCTGGAAGCCGCCGGCCTGCCGCCGCAGAAACTGTCGCTGGAGATCGTCGAGTCGGTCATTCTCGACGACGAGAAGACTGGCATCGCCGCCAAGCTGCGCTACATCCGCGCCGCCGGCGTCCATCTGGAACTCGACGATTTCGGCACCGGCTACGCCTCGCTCAGCCACGTCAATCCGAACGAGATCGACCGGCTGAAGATTGACCGGCGTTTTGTCCAGAACATCAATCTGAACGGCGACAATTCGAAGATCGTGCGCGCCATCACCGAGCTGGCGCGCGGCCTCGGCATCTCGATCATCGCGGAAGGCGCAGAGACTGAAGCCGAGCTGAATTCACTGCTGTCGATTGGCTGCGACCAAGTGCAGGGCTATTCGATCGCCTTCCCGATGCCTGACGCGCAGGCGCGCGAATGGCTGGCGTCGCGGTCGAAGGCGAAGCCGCAGTTGCGGCTGGTCGAGGGCGGTGCAGTTGCGTGATTGCTTAGCTGTTACGTGCGGGCAGCGCGGGCAGTGATTTCATCGGGTTATGAAGAGGGACGCCCAACGGTCGGAAATGGCGTTCGTTCTGTGTGAGCACAATGAGCCCATGCGTTTCAGCAGTCGCGGCGATTGCTATATCTTCAAAGCCGACTTCATGCGCGCGTGAGAGGTCTATCATCCGCGCGGCGACATGCGCGGCCGCCAAATCGAATGGAATGAATCGCTCACCGAAGAGATGTTCAATAGCCGACCACCATTCATGTAACGAAGCCGCCTTTCGGTGCGCGCCGAGACGGATCGCTTTTGCGATGCCGCTGCGAACCTCCGCCGCTGTGACGGTCGAGAAATAAAGCCAGTCGCTGGCTTCATCCAACCATTCTGCAAGCGCACCCGGTTTCGCGCCATTTGAGGGAGCAACCGAGGAAATGACATTCGTATCGACGAGAAACATCAAAGGTCGACATCTCGAACCGGCTTTCTACGGCGCGGCGGAATATCGCTGGGATCACCGGGAAAGGCCGCGAGGAGGCTCCCCAAACTTGGCACTTTCGAAAGCTTCTCGTATTCCTTAAAGGAAAGGATCACCGCCTCTTTCCGGCCATGGCGCGTAATGATGGCCGGTTTACCGGCGACAGCGCGATCCACGACGGCCGACAGAGTTGCTTTTGCGTCCTTGAGCTGGATTTCATTCATGGCTGCACCCAATATGACTACTGTAGTCATATAGCCTATGCGGGCTGTTTCGGCAAGGTGCCGTTGAACTCACAACCGGATTGCGTATCTGATCCCGTCATAGATTGCGGCGTGGATGTTGCGCGAGGCAACCGCATCGCCGATGCGGAGCAGCGCGAAGCGCGCATCAAGGTCTGTTTCGGGGAAAACCGCTCCGCCTGATACGAGCCGCTCGTAGTCGACCGCACCTTTGTTCTTCGAGAGCGGCTTCAGCGCCTTGTAGAGATCGTCGATGGGTGCAGTGCCATGCTCAACGACGACCTGATCAATCCGGCGCTCGACCGACCACCCTTCGGCGAAGTCCGATTTCAGCGTGGCGACCAGTTGGTTGCCGTCGCGGCGCACGCCCTTCAGCCGCGTGTTGATGGTGACGCGCACGTCCTTCTCGTGGAACGCCTTCATGTAAGGCACGTGGTTCATGCCGCCCATTTCGGGTGCGAAGAAGCGCTCGGGCGAGACAAGCTCCAGCTTCGAGCCGGCATTGGCGATCATCTCCGCTGCGGTCATACCCGCATGGCTGCCATTGTCGTCGAAGACGAGCACGTTCTCCGCTGGCTTCACCGCGCCGGAGATGATGTCCCAGCTCGACGTGACGAGATCGTCGCCCGCATCCAGCGGCGGTTTCTGCGGCAGGCCGCCGGTGGCGATAATGACAATGTCCGGCTCAAGGCCAAGAACATCGTCCTGCTCGGCCCACGTATCATAGCGGATTTCGACGCCGAGACGCTCCAGCTCCGCCGTGCGCCAGTCGACGATGCCGATCAGCTCCTTGCGGCGCGGATTCTGCGCGGCAAGACGTATCTGCCCGCCGGCCTGTCCGGACACTTCCAGAACAGTGACCGTGTGCCCGCGCTCGGCGGAGACACGTGCAGCTTCCAAGCCCGCCGGCCCGGCGCCGACGATCACCACGTTCCGTTTCGGACCATCGCTCGGACGGATCACGTGCGGGATCGTCGCCTCGCGGCCGGTCGCCGCGTTGTGGATGCAGAGCGCCTCGCCGCCTTCATAGATGCGGTCGAGACAATAGGTTGCGCCGACGCAGGGGCGGATACGGTGCTCGTCGCCCGCCAGAACCTTCGCCACGATATGCGGATCGGCCATATGCGGCCGCGTCATGCCGACCATGTCCAGCTTGCCGGTGGCAATGGCGTGGCGCGCGGTGGCGACATCGGAGATGCGCGCGGCGTGGAAGACCGGGAACTTGGTTGCCGCCCTCACCTCGCCCGCGAAATCGAGATGCGGCGCCGAGCGCATGCCGGTGATCGGGATCACCTTGGTCAGGGCCGCGTCCGTTTCGATCGTGCCGCGTATGATGTTCAGGAAATCGATCTTGCCGGAGTTTGCCAGCCGCTTCGCAATCTCGACGCCTTCCGCACGCGACAGGCCTTTCTCCATATCCTCATCAGCGACCATGCGGATGCCGACGATGAAATCCGGCCCGACGGCTTTGCGAACCGCGTCGATGACCCGCATCGAAAACCGCAGCCGGTTGTCGAGCGCGCCGCCATAATCATCGTCGCGCTGGTTCGTGGCCGGCGACCAGAACCCGTCCATCAGATGGCCGTAGGATTCGAACTCGATGCCGTCGAGGCCGGCAGCTTGGCAGCGCTGCGCCGCATCCGCATAGTTCGCCACGATGCGCTCGATGTCCCAGTCCTCCGCCTCCTTCGGGAAGGCGCGGTGTGCCGGTTCTCGGACCGGCGAGGCCGAGAGCACCGGCAGCCAGTCCGCCTTGTTCCAGCCGGTGCGGCGGCCGAGATGGGTGAGCTGGATCATCACCTTGCAGTCATGCTCGTGGCAGGCATCGGCAAGCTCTTTCAGCCACGGCACGATCTCGTCGCGGTAGGCCTGCAGATTGCCGAAGGCGGCGGGACTGTCGCGACCGACGATCGCCGAGCCCGCCGTCATGGTGAGCGCCATGCCGCCCTTGGCCTTCTCGGCGTGGTAGAGCCGGTAGCGCTCCTTCGGCATGCCGTCCTCGGAATAGGCCGGCTCGTGACTGGTCGACATGACGCGGTTCTTCAGCGTCAGATACTTTAGCTGATATGGCTGGAGCAGAGGATCGTTGGACATGCGGATGCGAGCGTATCAGTTCAGCGGCAGTCTGCGATAGCGGCCGGGATTGTTCGGGTCGTTGAAATGACCCATTGGGCCGTTGTCAGCGAAATGTTTCGCCCATTTCTTCATTGCCTTGGCATCAAGCTCGACGCCAAGGCCGTCGCCTTCCGGCACAGGCACGACATTATTCGTCTGCCGGAACGGCCCGTCCTTGATCACATCGCCGATCTGCCAGCGGAACAATGACTGAGACGCCTCGGTGATCCACTGCGTCGCGGCAACCACATGCAAATAGGCGGCCGTCATGATGCCGAGGTCGTTCGAGTAGCACCAGAACCCCTTGCCCATCGCCTCGCAGGCCGCGATGAACTTCAGCGACTTCGATAGCCCGCCGAGCGCTGCGAAATTGCAGACGAAATAGTCCGGCGCACCAAGCGCTACGGCGCGCTTCAAGTCGGGCACGTGCGTCGAGAAGGGAATCGCCGAGTGCTGGCGGAGCTGCGCCATCTCCTCGAAGGTCGCAACCGGGTCTTCGTAATTGCGGATGTCGTAGGGCTCGATCTCGCGCAGGATACGGCGCGCGGTGGTCAGCGACCACTGCATGTTGGAATCGAGCTTGATCTGCGCCTCAGGGCCGAGCGCTTCGCGCAGCAGCTTCACCGTGCGGATCTCCAGAAGCGGGTCGCCCTGGATCAGCTTGCCCTCGAAGATCGTCGAGCCATGCTCTTCGCGCATCCTCAGGCAGTAGTCGACGATCGCTTCCGGCGTCATCTCGCCGCCCGCTTTGCCGTTCTTCGCCCGGAACGAGAAGTATTCGGAGAAGGGGATTCCTTTGCGCACCGCGCCGCCGATCAGTTTGTAGAGCGGCGTGCCGAACACTTTGCCGCGGATGTCCCACAGCGCCAGCTCCACCGAGCCGAAGGCGACGGACGCAGCGTTTTCGCCGGTGTTGGCGGTGATCTGCCACGGCGGCACGCAACGCGACTCGCAATCGGCAAGGTCGAGCGGGTCGGCGCCGATCAGCGCCGGCGCGATCTCGGCCTTGATGACCTCGCCGAAGTGCCACCACGGCGCCTCGCCAAGGCCGACGACGCCTTCATCCGTTTCAACCTCGACGATCGACTTGGACGCCCCGCCGTAAAGCCCAGCCGTCCACCAGAACGGCGCGTCAAGCGGGACGTTGACGTGTGTGACCTTGATGTTGGAGATCTTCATCTCGTCGCTGCCGGAACACTCGGAGATTGCCTTGCTACGTGTCTCGAAAACTCGCGGCCCTGGCGCAGATCGGCTGCGCGTCGGGCCGGGAGTTTCATCGCCAGATGGCCGCTACGCCGTCTCCAGCCAGACTTTTTGCAGGTCCAACTGGAATGTCTGGTGGACCCCGTGGTTCTTCACCTTCTCGCTCATATGGCAGAAGAGCGACTGCCAGAACGGCTGGATGATGACGCCGGAATCCTGCAGGATCGTCTCCAGATCCTTCATCACTTCGCGGCGCTTGTCGGGATCGGCGATCGCCAGTGCCTGCTCCAGCTTCGCGTCGAAGTCGGGGCTCGAATAGCCGCTCTCGTTCCACGCTTCTCCCGTCCGATAGCCCAGCGCCAGAACCTGCACCGCAAGCGGCCGCATGTACCAGATCGTCATGGAGTATGGGTATTTCGTCCAGTCATTCCAGAAGGTGGATCCGGGCAGGACTGTCCGCTTGACCTTTATCCCGGCCTCGCGGAACTGCGCTGCAATCGCATCGCCCGTGTTCTTCTGCCAATCGTCCTCGACGGTGATCAGGTCATGCTCGAATTCGAGCTGGCCGGCTTCTTCGAGAAGCTTCTTCGCGCCTA
>Ga0335075_10014401_pt1 | contig 11879 bp, 7 predicted proteins | sample Lox_Sample_24_FD_206723 | JGI IMG/M metagenome (GOLD analysis project Ga0335075, IMG submission 206723) | Soil microbial communities from Loxahatchee National Wildlife Refuge, Florida, United States - Lox_Sample_2.4 | ecosystem: Environmental > Terrestrial > Soil > Wetlands | place: USA: Florida... | reverse complement strand
GCATCCTCCGGCCTGGTGAGCACCGTCAGCAGCGTCCCCAGACGCCCCTTCTTCATGGTCACCGCCGCAGCCATGGAATCCAGTGCCCCATTCTCCAGTGCCAGCTCCATCGCATGCGCCACTACCTGCGGACTCGCATCGTCCACCGCGCACTCCAGCACCACCACCTGATCATGCTTCCGCACCTCGGCGCTCTCACCTACCGTCAGGCGCAGCACATTCGGGAATCCCTCAGGATTCGCGGTCCCCGCTCCGTATCCGATCGCGTCCGCCGCCATCACCGGGACCTCCCCGAAGGTACATCCCAGCGCCTTCAGCAGAGCCGCCCCGGTCGGAGTCGTCAGCTCCCGCTTCGGCCCCGCCGAATAGGTGGGAATACCCTTGAGCAGCTCCGCCGTCGCCGGCGCGGGCACAGGAAACCGCCCATGCGCACAGTGGACGTGACCGCTCCCCACGTTCACCGCCGACGCATACCACCTGTCCACGTTGAGGGAGCACAACCCGGTCGCAGCGCACACGATATCCACGATGGCGTCCACCCCACCAACCTCATGGAAGTGCACCTCCTCGACCGGCACCCCATGAATCCTGCCCTCCGCCTCCGCCACCAACCCGAATGCCCGCAGGGCCAAGGCCCGAGCGTCCTCGCGCAGGGGGGCACCCCCAATCAACTCACGTATCTCCCCCCAGTTTCGGCCATGGGATTGGCCGTGCCCGTGGCTGTGATCATGCGAATGTCCATGGCCGTGACTGTGATCATGATGATCGTGGTCATGAGCGTGATGATCGTCCCGGTGATGTTCTGCGGCTTGGGCGAGTTCATTACCAGCCTTCACGTCGATCTTCGTCGACCGGATTCCGCTGCGATCGACCGAGCGGAGAGCGAGTTGCGCTTCGACACTAAGCGATTCGGCTGTTTGCCTCAGGACTTCCATCGCGATGCCGGTATCTACGAGCGCCCCCAGGAGCATGTCCCCACTAACGCCCGCGAAGCATTCCAGATATCCAATACGCATGGCTTACTGTTTAGCCGCCCTTGTTAGAACATCGACGGGCAGAATCTCATTCATTGAGCCCGAACGGTACCCGTCGCAATCTAACGCGACGTAGCTGAAGCCCGCAGCATGCACGGCCGCCGACATTCGGCGCAAGCGCGCAGCATCGAGCGCCAGATGCAGCTCTTCCTCGGCTACTTCAATGCGTGCTACGCCCCCGTGATGTCGCACTCGGAAGTTTCTTAGGCCCAGGAGCCTGAGTGCGTCTTCTGCCTCCTCGACCATCTGAAGAGCCTCGTGTGTTACGCGCCGTCCGTACTCGATGCGTGAGGAAAGGCAAGCCGAAGCAGGCTTGTCCCATACCTCAAGCCCGGCCTGAAGCGCGAGGGCGCGAACGTCTGCCTTGGTCAGGCCCGCTTCCGCCAGCGGAGCAGCAACGCGATGTGCCGCGGCGGCACGTTGGCCCGGACGGAAATCCTTCCCATCATCCAGATTCAACCCGTAGGCGACTGCGGTGAATCCAGCCTCCAGACGCCTTTGCTCAAGCACGGTAAACAGCTCGTCCTTGCAGTGAAAACAGCGGTTAGCATCATTAACCGCATATGCTTCGGTTTCCAATTCGGCGGTTTGTACGGTCCGCAGAGGAATGTCCTTCTGGCGCGCGAATTCGAGAGCATCGCGAAAGTGACTGCGAGCGAGCGATGGGGAATCGGCAATGATCGCGAGCGCGTTGTCGCCCAAAACCCGATGCGCAGCGTACGCAAGAAAGGCCGAATCGACGCCGCCGGAATATGCCACTATAACGCTCCCGAGCCGGCGGAGAATCTCTTCCAGTCTCTGCTGTTTGGCTTCGATCTCTGTTGTTTCACTCTGCGCCATCATGTATTCGCTCTCTGATGATCGTAACTCGGCGGGAGCCGTGGAGGCCAATGACGTCGCATTGGCTCCGTTTTACATGACAAGCTAAGGTATTAAGAGATGCCTGTATTTGAACTGCGTTCCCCACTCACCGCCGAAGAGCGCCAATACAAACGGAAACTGATTCTGCGGGATGTAGTGGCACTTCTGAGCCTGTTCGCGATTACGGCGGCTTTGGCGGTTGCAACCTATTTTCTTTTCAATTCGTTCGCCCGACGCAGGCAGGCACTCGCGGAGCGCTGGCTCGAACGTGGCGAATCGGCAATGTCGAACGGGCATCCTGAACAGGCAGTCGATGCTTTCCGCTCCGCCCTTGAATACGATCCGGGACAACGCGAGACCGAGATCAAACTGGCGATGGCTCTTTCGGCTGCGGGCCGCACTGAGGAAGCAGTCTCATACTTCAATACACTACTCGAATCGGAGCCTGGCAACGGACTCATTAATCTTCAGTTGGCCAGACTTGCCGCGAAGCAGGGTAGCGAGTCCCGCGCAGTTGAATACTATCAACGAGCTCTGGACGGAAGATGGCAAGGTGATGGATACGAGCGCCGCCGGATGGTCCGACTGGAACTTACTCGTTATCTGATCAACCGGAAAGACTACTCAAAGGCGCGCACTCAGTTGCTCGTTGTCGCGGGAAATGCTCCGGACGACCCCAAGATTAAACTGGAAATTGCTGGATTGATGGAGGAGGCGCAAGATCCAGCCAGCGCGTTCGAGATTTACCAGAGTATCGCAGACCGAAAGCCATGCCCAATAGAAGCCCTAGAGGGCGCCGGGCGAGTAGCATTCGCCCTGGGCCGCTTCCAACTGGCTCGTGCCTATCTCGAGAGAGCCGCAAACCATCCCGATTTCGGGTCCCAGGCGGAAACGGTTCAGTCGAGCAACAGGAAGTTGCTTGACGCAACCATCCACGTCTTGCAGCTCGTCCCTGGAACTGAGTTGCCGCCCAAAGAACGCGCCGCGCGAGTACTGCACGCGGCAGAAGTCGCAAAGGGCCGTCTGGCTGCCTGCTCGACGAATACCCCCACAACTTCTCCTTCACTTGCTGATCTGGCATCGAGATGGCAACAGATCCCAGCAAAATCAAGCCCGATGGTGCTGGCGCGAGACCCGCAGATGGAACAAACGATTATGAATCTCGTCTTCGACACCGAGAAACAAACAGCAGCAACCTGCGGGCCTCCCAGCGGTGAGGATGCCTTGCTGCTGAAGATTGCGCAATCCCCGATGGGGGTAGAAATGCAGTGAAAGTTGATTCGTTAGTAGAGACCGGTGAACAGATAGAACCCATACATAATTCCGAGCTCCAGAAGATTGCACCGACTCGCGAAGAGCGCCTGTTTCTCGTCTTGTCGATTTTTATCGGAGTTCTCTCAGGACTGCTGGTTGTGTCGTTTCGCGTAGCCATTGAGTGGATCAGGATCTTGACTCTCGGCTCTGCGCCACATCCGGGACAATATCGGCTTCTTCTCGCGCCTGCCCTGGCAGGCCTTGGAGTGGCGCTGCTCGTCCGGTGGCTTTTTCCGGGTGCGGTCGGCAGCGGAGTTAACCAAACCAAGGCGGCGCTCTACATCTACAACGGCTATATCTCCTTCAGAACGGTCATCGGCAAATTTGTTACCTCGGCGATTGCCATCGGAGCCGGGCACTCACTCGGGCCTGAAGACCCGTCTCTGCAGATCGGCGCTGGCGTTGCGTCGATGATTGCACGCAGATTGCGCCTGTCACGGCAGAGCCTGCGACTATTCGCCCCCATCGGAGCGGCGGCCGGTCTCGCCGCTGCATTCAACGCTCCCATCTCGGCAATTCTGTTCGTCATCGAGGAGGTCATCGGACGTTGGAGCGCGGCCGTGCTGGGCTCTGTGGTGCTGTCCGCCATCTCCAGCGTCGTAGTCGCACGGTGGTTCTGGGGCTCCGAGCCTATCTTTCGAATCCCGCAGGTGACGTTGCGCGATCCCCGCGAGCTCACTGCTTACGCCGTGCTCGGCGTGGCTGGCGGCCTTGTAGCGTTGATTTTTTCGAAGGCTTTGGGGTACTTGCGGCCGCACCTCCGATCTCTGGCGCGCTGGACCCACTTCTTCCAGCCAGGATTAGCGGGTCTGATGGTGGGAGCCATCGGATTCTTTGGTTTTCCTCAGGTCATGGGTCCAGGCTACGGAGTCATCGACCAGGCAATGCACGGTCAATTCGCATGGAAATTGCTGATCGCGCTGGCCCTGCTGAAGCTGCTGGCGACAACGCTGTCGTTTTCCAGTGGAACACCCGGTGGAATGTTTGCGCCCACGCTTTTTATCGGCGCCATGCTGGGAGCAGCGGTGGGCTCGTTTGAAAAGCATTACTTTCCGCACTTGACAGGCACAGTCGGTGCGTATGCGCTGACCGGCATGGGAGTGCTCTTTGCCGGATTTCTTCGTGCGCCGCTGACTTCCGTCTTCATGGTGCTCGAGGTCAGCGGTAACTACTCGATTGTCCTGCCTGTGATTCTGGCGAACACGATCGCGTATCTGCTTTCAAGAAGCCTTCAGCCGGTACCGATTTTCGAGATTTTCACGCATCAGGACGGTCTGGACCTGCCGTCGATGGAGGAGCAGCGGGAAGAGAGCGTTCTTCATATCGAGGATGCCTTGGGGCCCCTGAATGTACCCGTCGTAAGTGGCAGCGAACCGATCGAGGCAGTCTCGGCGACGATGTCCTTCGACGAGATTTCGGCATTTCTGGTTCAGCTTTGGGATGGCTCATGGTACACGATGACCAGGGATGAATTATCCAGTGCTACTGCAATGCTGACGGGCAATACCCCCATTGAACGAGCCCTTAAGCCGGACCGCACGCCATTGTTGTTTCCCGATCTCCCCTTGGACACCACACTTCGCTACTTTTCCAGGTGGCCATTGTTGCCTGTGCTCAATCGGGCTAACAAGAACAAGCTCGAAGGTGTAATAACCTTGGAAGACGTATTGAGGCGTTACCAGAATTCCTGAATGGCAGGTTGCGGCGGAGCAATTTCTTGCACGGCGCTTTCCGGCTAGGTGCGCCGCCTTACCAGCAAATTGTTCCGTCAAGATGATGCTGACTTTGTACCAAAGGCTCGTGCTCGGCTGCCTTCTCCTTATCGCGCTGGTGACTGGCGTCAGCATGCTCGTACGCACTTCCTTTGTCTGGCTCGCGGCGCTCGATGCCTCGCAGCACACTGCCGATCAGGCACTTGCTGCGATGGCTGCAGTCCGGGCTTCCCTTGCAGGCGAGGAGCTGACGGCAGCGAATCTTCAGATTGCACCGACGCCGCAGCTGAGTGCGCGGTTCGCGCAGCAAGCTGCCCAGACGCAGCAGCTCTTGAGCACAGCCAGCAGGTCATTGGGGAATTTTGTACCGGGCACTTCGCTCGACGATCTCACCAATCAGCACGCGCAAGTTCGTGAGCGTTCTCGCCAGGCGATCGACCGGCTGACGCCTCAACTTGAACAGATAAGCGACGAACTCACCCTGAGGTTCGCCGCTCTGAAGGTTCAGCACGACACGGTCGTAGCCAGCCTTGAGTATCAGCGGTCGCAGCTCAGGGCAAGACTTATCACCGCATGTGGAGCAAGCATCGCAGCCGCGATCGCAATTGCGGCAGTGATGACGTTCTTTGTGGTGACGCCGATCCGTCGCACCGCACGCGCTGTTCGTCGCATAGGTCAGGGAGATCTGCAGCAGCGCATTGAATGGCGGCAGAAGGACGATCTAGGCACGATCGCCACCGAGTTGAACCGGATGATCGTTCGTCTCCGCGATCTGCGCGAAACCGAGTCCGGACGCCTCCAGATGGAGCATCAGCTGAGCGATGCTGTGGTGCAATCAATCTTTGAGCCGGTGATCGTGACGGATGCGAAGGGTCACGTCCTGAAGCTCAATCAGGCTTCGATGGAATTGCTGGGCGAGAAGTCATCAGACCGGATGGTACTGACCAGCACTCCGGGCGGCGAGAAAATCCTTAATGCCGTGCGCATGGCTGTCTCGATGCAGCGTGCCTCTGCCGGTGAAGGGGAAGCCGCGCTGTTGCCGATGCGCATCGGTCAGGCGAAGCGCAGTTACCGTCTGCGCACGACACCCATGCGCGATGGCGAAGGCAAGCTGCTGGGAGCCGTCACGGTGCTTGAGGACGTGACCGAACTGCAGGAGGTCGATCGCTTCAAAACGCGGTTCCTGTCCGTAGCCTCGCAAAAACTGCGCGATCCACTGCAGCGGCTGCGACTGTCGCTTTATGCACTGTCGCGCGGGCACGCCGGTGAGTTGAGGCCCCTGCAAAGAGAATTAGTCAGTAGCGGAGAGGAGGAAGCAGAACACCTAAACGACCTGATGGCGGACCTCATCGAGGTCGGCGAACTCGAGACCGGGCGCCGCTCGTTGAAGATCGAACGCCTTCGTCCCGCTGACATTTTGCGGGAGGCGATTTCCCGCCATGAAGAAGAAGCGCGTGCAAAGAAGATTGAGCTTGAGCTCAATGCATTCGCAGATCTGGCCCACGTCAATGCCGACCGAAGGGCTCTGCGCAGTATCCTCGATAACCTCGTGGTGAATGCACTGCGGTACACGCCGGAGGGCGGAACCATTGTTCTTCAGGCAACAGAGATCAAGGATGGAGTTCAGTTTTTCGTCCGGGACAATGGGCGCGGCATCGAAGCCGAGCGCTTGCCCACTATCTTCGGACGATTTTCAGGCGGATCAGATGAAGGCACAGGCCTCGGTTTGGCTCTCGTCCGCCGGCTCGTGGAGTCGCTCGGCGGCCAGGTCTATGTCGAAAGCAAGCTCGGGAGCGGCACTACCTTTAGCTTTACGCTGCCATTTGCCACTGTAACCACCACCCGGCATCCGGTGGAGGTTGGCTGAAGAATGAGCCCCATGATCGAACTTGAACAGCTGCCTGCCGAACCCGCCAGGCTGCGGGTGTATATCGGTGCAGCGCCCGGTGTGGGTAAAACCTATCGCATGCTGGAGCAGGCACACCAGTTGAAAAAGCAGGGATTGGACGTTGTCATCGGGCTGGTGGAGCCGCACGGCCGCGCGGAAACCGCTGCGCTGATTGGTGACCTTGAAATCGTCCCGCAGAGGGAAATCGTTTATCACTCAGTCACCTTGCGGGAGATGGACCTCGACGCAATTCTTGCCCGCAAACCAGATACCTGCGTTGTCGATGAGCTGGCGCACACAAATGTGCCGGGCTCGCGCAACCGCAAGCGTTATGAGGATGTCCTCGAGCTACTAGACGCAGGAATCAACGTGATGACGGCGGTGAACATCCAGCACCTCGAGACGCTCAACGACGCGGTCTCTCGTTCCGCCAGCACACAAATCCGGGAAACCGTTCCCGATAGCTTTCTCAAGCGCGCTGACGAGGTCGTCAACGTCGACGTGACGGTCGACGAGCTACGTGCGCGCCTTCGCGAGGGAAAGGTCTATGCTCCGGAAAAAGTTGAGCAGGCGCTCGCCAACTTCTTCCGCAAGGGCAATCTGAATATGCTGCGCGAGCTGGCTCTGCGAACAACCGCTGAGCAGGTCGGCACAGCAGCCGCTGAATACCGACGCACGCAGGGATTGGAGCAGGCTCCCATCCCCGAGAAAGTCATGGTATGCCTCTCTTCCCGGCCGGGCACGGAGAGATTGCTGCGTGCCGGAGCGCGCATCGCCGGCCGATTAGCGACAAACTGGTATGCCGTATACGTCGAAACACCCGAGGACGATAAGAGGCACGGCGATCCCGAAACGTTCACACGACTCGAAGAGTATGAGCGTATGGCTCGCGAACTGGGGGCAAGGGTGGTCACCCTCAAGGGAAGGAGCGTCGCCGAAACCCTCATTGACTTCGCCCAACAGGAAAATATTTCCCACGTCGTCTTCGGGCAGTCGGCTCGTTCACGCTTTGACATCCTGTTACGTGGCTCGATCATCAACCGATTTCTGGCCGAGATGCGCGAGACCACCGTGCAAGTTGTCCCTATGAATCGGGAGAAGAAATAAGGCGCTCTATTGCTTACTAAGAACCGCGTTAGGGTTCTCGTCCGTGTTCGCCATCGCCTCGAACTTCTCCAACTCAGGATATTGCTCGGGAAACGGGGCAAGCTCCTTTAAGACCTAGTTCCGGGATTAGTGAACGTGTTGCCATCTACCCTTTGCGTCGAGGTCGCCGTGGCCTCGTACCGCAAAGAAAGCTGCTGATTGAGATCGCGGACATGCTGAAATGTTCCGCAATTTCCAACGCCGTCCACTCAGATCGCCGCTGTCCTGTGCCTCTGTGTCGTCACTTTTGCCGTAATACTGCGTGGAAGCAAGAATGCATCCTATTCTTTCGGAGGGAATTTCATCCAGTTTGACACCCTGATATTTATAGTTGTGGATGTGTCTAATCACCGACGCCGTTCATTACTATCTCAGACGAATCGGAAACGACGTTGATCTCACATGATCATGCCTAGCTCGAAGACCGGCCCTGGTGCCGCCCCCCGCCGATTCTGGCTGGCGATGTCGGGGTTTGTCATGGCGCTTGCGCTGCTGCCCTTTTCCTTCAGGGTCGAACGTCGTCTGGAGACGGCTGTTCACATCAAGGGTAGCGAGTCCGAAGAAGTTGCCCAGGAACTGACGCAGCGTTTCCAGTCTCCCTACGCCCGCCGCCTTGTTCTGGTGATCAGTGGTATCCCCGAACCGGATTCGGCAGAGGGCGCTGATGCTCTAAGCTTCTTAACCAGTTCATTACGTAGTGTGCCGGGAGTGGCGGGTGCCCTCTCGAGTCTGGATTGGCCGGATCCCATGTTCACCGGGAAAAACGGCGGGGCCCTGATTATCGTGGGGTTGGATCCGCACGATAAGTCTGTCGAGGCGCTAGTTCCCAAACTGAGGGCAAAAGCAGACTGGATGCAAGGTCAGCTGAAGTCGCAGTACCCCAATATCAAACTCGAGATTACGGGTGATACGCCGATAAACTTCGATCTTCGCAAGGTCAGTGCGGACGACGTCAGGCATGCCGAGGAACGAGCGATGCCGGTAACTCTTCTGTTGCTGGTGCTGGCGTTTGGCAGTCTTGTGGCCGCGCTATTGCCGCTGGGAGTTGGCGTACTCTCGATTTCGATGGCGTTGGGTGCATGTGCGCTGCTCGCGCATTACCTGAATCTGTCGATTCTGGTGCAGAATCTGGCGACGATGCTCGGCCTTGGCCTGGGCATCGACTATGCATTACTGATGGTGAGCCGGTTTCGCGAAGCTTTGGCCGACGGATGTCATCCCGGCTGTGCTGCCGATATTGCTGGCGAGCAAGCGGGGAGGACGCTGATCGTCTCGGCCACAACCGTTGGAATCGGATTCTCGGCGCTGCTGACCGTGCCCATCAGCGAACTGCGCTCCATCGGGATAGCTGGCCTGCTGGTAACCGTTTTGAGCGTCATGCTGTGTACATTCATTCTGCCTTGGTTGCTTGGTCTCGTGGGGCATCGCATCAATGCCGCCAGAGTGCCTCTTCCATTCGGAAGATTCAAATCGCGGGACAGCCTGTGCGCGGCGAGTGAGCGGTGGGCGCGGTGGGGCAACATCGTAACCCGTCGGCCTTGGACAGCTCTGTTTCTCGCCGCGATTCCACTACTGCTCCTCGCATTCCAGGCACGCAGAATCAATCCTGGGCTTCCTGACCGTGACTCGCTCCCAGCCCAGGCCGAGTCGGTGAAAGCCCTGCACACCCTTAAACGCATGGGGCGGTCAGGTATTGTTGAGTCGCTCCGGGTGATCCTGCAGTTGCCGCCGCAGTCTCCGCCGCTTTCGCCGGCTGGCTGGTCAGGCGTAAGTCGCCTGACGGAGCACTTCCAGAGCGATTCCAGAACGGAGGAGGTTTTGTCTCTTCCAACCATCACGGGAATGGCTGACACTGCGGATGCCATCGAAGGGGTACCCGAGCCGATCCGCAAGAGTTTTCTAAGGAGCGATGGGCAAGCTACCTTGATTGAGGTGCTGCCAAAAGCCAGTCTCACGCCCAGCGATCTAATGCGATGGGTGCGAGATGTGCGTTCCTCCGATGTCGCGGCGATAACCGGTGTTCCCGGCGCCGTGCTGCAGGTTGGCGGTATTCCCGCGCTCAATGCAGATTATGACTCTGTAGTGAAGGAACGCTTGCCGAAGGTGATCATTGGCGTCATATTGGGGAGCTTGCTGGCGCTCCTGATCGGCTTACGTTCTTTATTTGCCGCTTTCAAAGCAATTCTTCTCAACCTGCTCTCAGTGGGCGCCTCATTCGGTGTGTTAGTTCTCGTTTTTCAGGAAGGGCACGGTAGCAGACTGTTTGGTGTCGACGGGCCGACCGCTAGAGTATTTCCGATTGTGCCGATTCTGGCATTTGCCATCGTCTTCGGATTGAGCATGGACTATGAGGTCTTCCTGGTCGCCCGAGTCCTCGAAGAGCGGCGGCGCGGTTTATCCGAGAGATCGGCAGTGATCGAGGGTCTGGCGCGGACGGCCGGGCTCATCACCAGCGCGGCGGCAATTATGATTGCCGTCTTTACCGCATTCACAGTGGGAAGCTTTCTGGTCGTCCAGATGCTGGGCTTTACGCTCGCGGTGGCGGTGTTTATCGATGCTACAGTCGTGCGGATGGTTGTCGGGCCGGCACTATTGCAACTCGCCGGCGACTGGAATTGGTGGCCTCTCGGCTTATATGGAGCCCCGGTGACGTCTGAAAAGGAACTCAGCCCGTGACGGCGAAAACTGTGGACGCTCAGGTAATAGCGCGGGGCGTCGCAGCAGCCTATTAAGCGATTCGACTTATTTTGCTTTCTTTCCCTGATCGCCCGACTGGCTGATATCAAAGTCCTTGAGTGAAAGCTTCGCCCTTCCCGAGCCCCCTTCGATTACCATCATCGACGATCCGGGCTTGCCCTGCAGCTTCGCCTCCACTTGCGACGCAGACCAGGCGCCATCGATCTGCCGCAGGCCATAATAAACGAACTCCTTCTGTTGCCCCGTCCCGCGAAGCGTCTTCACTACATGCACAGGGAACAAAATGCCGCGGTCAATCCACGATGTCACCGAGTCATAGTGAGTCCGGTCCTGAGGCCCGGGCGTGCTCTTAAGGACAAAGCAATCCCGTGCGCCATATTTCTCCGGTGCCAGGAGTTCCTGATTCTTCCAGAAGAACTGGCTCTCTGCCATGTCTTCATAGGAGAAGTTCGTTCCCACTAGGGGCTCGTTCCAACGTTCGAATGGCAACACGCTAGGGGCTTTCTCGCCCGGAAGCACCGCCTCCATGGTCAAGTGCCCATTCACGCTCATATGTAGCAGAATGCTTGTCTTCTCCGAGCCCGGCCCTGAAATCACGGTGAGCAGACGGAGACCGTCGGGAAACCAATGAGCCTTGCCGGTAAACTTGTAGCTTGTGCGCTGGCCATTACCTGCCACCTGTGTGATTCGCCCGCTCACGCGGTAGTCCAGATTCTGAATACGCTGGCGCGAGGCCGTCAGCACGGTCTGGAGGTCAGAATTCGCTGCGAACGCCCGCGGCGAATGGATCAGCCAGAACAGCACCAGCAGGGCGACGGACGTCTGAAGCGTCCCAAAGGCGCAATTCGCCCATGTGGCCTCTGGATACCGGCCAGACTTGCGGTTGCGAAAGAGCATTACCACACGGTGCAGGAAGGTCATAGCTATGTATACAGCCAAAATCTATATGATGCCCATCCACGGCGGCGAGTAGTGCTTCTAACACCGCGATGTGCGGCCCGTTTCAGAACCCGCATTTTCGATAAGAAACGGTCCGTGCCGGGCAGCTTGGGTAACTCTTTAGCGGCGAAGTAATGATCTGTTTCGGCCGGTAATCCCTCCTTTGGCTTGGGAGTTGACTTGGACTTGGAAATTCCCTACCGTGGATGCGAGCGCGAAGGGCGCATCCAGTCCGCGGAAAGGGCCGTGCCCACCTCCATTACGATAACCTGAACGAATCTTCTTTCA
>Ga0335075_10014400_pt1 | contig 11879 bp, 10 predicted proteins | sample Lox_Sample_24_FD_206723 | JGI IMG/M metagenome (GOLD analysis project Ga0335075, IMG submission 206723) | Soil microbial communities from Loxahatchee National Wildlife Refuge, Florida, United States - Lox_Sample_2.4 | ecosystem: Environmental > Terrestrial > Soil > Wetlands | place: USA... | reverse complement strand
TGTCGTTCGACGATGGCTGCGCCGACGTGGTCATCAGCAGCGCCGTCCTCCACTTCGCGCGGGACGACGCGCACTTCGAGTCCATGCTGCTCGGTTCGTGGCGGGTGCTGAAACCTGGCGGCCTTTTCTTCTGCCGCCTCGCGTCTTCGATCGGGATCGAGGACCAGGTGGAACGAATCGAGGGACGGCGCTACAAATTGCCCGATGGTTCTATTCGATATCTGGTCGACGAAGGGATGCTCCACTCCTTCACCGAGCGATTAGGCGAACTCGCCGACCCCATCAAGACGACAATTGTCCAGAATCAACGCTCGATGACCACATGGGTTATCCGAAAGAGCCGATAGGCTACCCTCGGACAACTCGATCGAACCTGACAAGACAGAGCGGCCCATGCCCTGGTTTCTGACTTTTTTGGATTGCAGAATTTGCGAAATCATGGCATCTTGTAACAGCATTCCTATGAAAGGACGCCCGAATGGCGGTGCTCGACAATAACTCGCGCAACCGGCAGTATCGGCCGACTTATCGGCTGATCTGCGGGGCGTCGCTTCGTCCGCGCTAACGCGGCTCTTCGACTACCCCGCACAACTTAGATCGTCCGGCAGCGCACTCGTGTGCGCAGACGGCGGTCTCTGACTCGGATCGCGGCATGACTGCGCGACCTGCGGAATCCTTTTCGCAGCTCTTTTTGCTCCGCGCGGGGATTCTCCGCCGACCTGCGCCCGCGATGAAGGGAGAACTCTATGTTGAACGCACCCGGAGTGGTTTTGATCGACCCCAAATATCCCCACAACGTGGGGGCTGCCATCCGTGCGTGCTCGTGTTTCGGCGTGGACGCGCTCGTGTGGACGGGGTCGAGGATTCAGATCTCGCAGTACGAGCGTCTGCCGCGCGAAGAGCGGATGAAAGGCTACAAGCGAGTGCAGTTTCTCAACGACCAGCGGCCACTGGATTTGTTCGGCGAGTCCACACCCGTCTGCGTGGAAGTGCACGAGAACAGCGAACCGCTCACCCTCTTCGAACACCCGGAGAATGCTGTGTACATCTTCGGACCGGAGGATGGCAGCGTTCCTCAGGTGATCCGGCGGCTCTGTCATCGGTTCGTGCATATCCCGGCGCACTTTTGCCTGAACCTGAGCGCAGCGGTCAACGTTCTTCTCGTTCACCGGCTGATGACACGGCAGCTCGCAGGCAAGGAGCCGTTGCTGCCTCTCAGGGAGATGCTGCACGAGCTCCGCGGCGAAGCACCAACACCTGTGATGGACGCAGTGGGATGGGACGGTAAATGACAACACCTTAACTCCCGGCTGTGAGCCGGTTAGAAAGCAAAGCAATGCCCGCGTTTTTGAAGCACATTCTTGATGGCCAGAACCAATTCGCCTCCGGTGGCGTGCTGCTCATGATCCTGGGCGGCATCGGGGTCTTCCTGCGCTCTCTGCCGCAGCGCCTTTGGTCGTGGCTGGAGGCCCAGACGACGATGATGGTCACCGTAAAGGACGACGACGATGCCTTTGTCTGGGTGAAGGAGTGGTTTCTCGAGCAGGAATTTCTCAGGCACGTGCGTCGCGTCGATCTGGACACGACTCTTCGAGGAGCCGAGCTTGCCCTGATCCCCGCGCCGGGGCGCCACTGGTTCTGGCGTGCCGGACGTCCGTTCTGGGTGTGGTTCTATCGCAGCACGGACAGCAAGGGCAAGAGCCAGCGCCGCATGGAGTCGCTCACGTTCCAGACCATCGGTCGCGACCAAAAGTTCCTCAAGGCGTTTGTCGATGAGGTGGTAGCCTGCCATCGCCGCAGGCGCCGGTCGGCGTCGTATCTCTATCTTTACGACGACTGCTGGGACTACGTCGCAGCCTATGCGCCACGCTCGCTCGACTCTGTTCTGCTCAAGCCCGGCGAGAAAGAGCATCTGATCGACGATCTACGGCGCTTTCGTGCCTCGCGCAGTCGCTATCTTCGACTTGGCGTGCCCTACCACCGCGGTTATCTGCTCTACGGTCCGCCCGGCACGGGCAAGACGTCACTGGTCTCAGCGATCGGGGCGAAGTTCGGCATGTCGATTTACTTGGTCAACCTCGCGGAGATGAACGACCGCACGCTAAAGGGCGCGATGAACGCCGTTCCGGAGAACTCCATCATCCTGTTCGAGGATATCGACTGCATGAAGGCCGGCAATCGCCGTCCTGAACCTTCACTCCCGAAAGCATCGCAGAGCGGGACAACAACCGCAGTTCAGGAGGGCAACGCTGCGCCCGATCGCGGTGGCGTGACTCTATCCGGCCTCCTGAACGTGCTCGATGGGTTTCACGCTCCGTCCAACGTCGCCTTCGTGATGACGACGAACGCCGCCGAGGCGCTGGATCCGGCACTGCTGCGGCCGGGACGCATCGACTACAAGCTCTATCTCGGTGAGGCCTCCAACTCACAGAAGCATGAGCTGTATCGCCGCTTCTTTCCCGAAGCAACGGAGTTTGAGGCGAGGGACTTTGTGGAGGCACATGCTGTCGAGACGATGGCGGAGTTCCAGGGCCTCCTGCTGGCCCTGGAGCAGGAGACGGAGCCTGCGGAACTGTGCAGCTGATCCGATTTCTGAATCTCGCAGCAGCACTCCGTTGTTTTCACCGGCGGGTGCCGCGGATCAGAGCAATGTCATACCCGGTCGCGCATTCTGCAATGGCTCCGACCAGTCGGGGCTAGCCGGAGCAACAGGCACCACCATGCATCAGCGAAAACTCCGAACAATTTAGTCCATAAAAACTGTTTTATAAATCATTGATGCCATGGTGCCCGGAGGGGGACTTGAACCCCCACGGCCGGTTAAGATCTGCGGATTTTAAGTCCCTTTTGGACGATCCTGCACAGAGCTGCAACGAGCTACAATTCGTAGCACAACTGCCTTATTTTCATATAGTTGTATAAAGCTAGCCGTTTGCATGACTCTGCACTGTGCAGCACGGATTCTCAAATCGAACATGCACCAAAACATGCACCAGACCGAGCCCCCCTGCCCTGTTCCAGGATCGCCTTCGACCACTGAAAGTGACAGGAACGGGACCAGGGTGCGCCTGCGGACAGCTGGAGATCGCTGACACCTCGATCTGTATTCATTCGGCGGCAGGAGCGGCCATCGCCAATCCGCACAGGGGCGAAGGTCGAAATCTCTTCCAGCCCTTTTGGAACACCGCAGCCATCACTTCCTGCGACGCGGCGGAATCTCTGGCGGCGAAGAATAAACATCTGCGGCGGCCTGAGCCACGGCAAGCGCCGCGGCGTACCTCCCGCGTAGCTGTTTGGCGGCGGCGACATTCCGCAGGCCGGCGTACCACTCAGCCAGAGACGATCGCGTAGTCAGCTTCGCAGGTCCATTGGGCGAAGGACCAGTATCGCGGTGACAAACTGCCGCCTCGCGAAGAAACTGAATCGCCGCGTTGGGTTGGTTGCCCTCTCTGAGCGCCAGAATTGCGATCCGCAGATCGGCCTCGAGGTCGCCTGTGGGGCCGGCCTCCAAAAGTGGCGTCCAGCTCTTGTGCAGCGTTGGAGCAGCGGTTGCCGTCGAAAGGTACTCGATGCGCCCCCGAGGCCCAACGCTGGTCGGTTTGACGAGACGCTGCCTCTTAAGTCGCCGCAGCGCAGGAATCGTCGCACCCGGAGACAAGCCCGCATCGACTTGCATCCGGTAGGGCGTGGAGACGCCATCAGCGACGAGCGCAAGAACAAAGAGGTCGAGGTCGCTCCGCCGCCGCTTGTCACCAGTCCCAGACATGTCCGCTCCAGTATAGGGGCGGCGGGAGCAGTTTAAGGCCGGACTTTACGGCCGATGTCGTCGAGCATGGAGCGCTGTGCCGGCCGGTCCCCTGGCAGGCAGTACTCCAGCCAGATCAACAGCCAGCGGAAATACGCATCACAATCGTTGATGTCGAGGTTCACCGGCCTCAACCTCTCCAGCGCGGTCACTGGATCCTCCGTCGGCGCCTCCCGCACCGCCTGGGCCCGCGTCACCTCGTTCCGCCGGCCCAGCTCATCGGCCACCAGATCGGCCATCTTCATGCCCAGGGAGCTGAAGCGGAAGGTCCGGCCGGGATACTCCTCAAGCTCGACGCCTTCGGAAGAAGCGCTCTTTACGGTGCCCTCGATGCGATCGACGGATGCGTTGAAGTGCTTCCTGGCCACCTGCAGGGTCGATTCCTTGGCCTGCCGGACCTGTTCCTCGATGCGTTCCAGCTCGACCGTCAGGTCGGGGTTGCCGCGGGCTTCCCGGCGGACAGCGCCGGCGAACTTCTGGTACTCGCGGGAGTAAGGGGCGACGTCGGAGAGGGTACGGGAGCTTCACCACATATCTCCGATATGTGCTATCCTGGGAACCGTCATGCAGCGCGCCGCCCTCTACATGAGAGTCTCAACCGTCGATCAGCACCCCGAGACCCAGCTGCACGATCTGCGAGCGATGGCTGCCCAGCGCGGCTTCCAGATCGTCGCCGAGTTCACCGGCCGGATCAGCGGGGTGAAGGCCCGCCGTCCGGGCCTCGACCAGATGATGCGGGAAGCCCGCCACGGCCACTTCGACGTGGTCCTGTCTGGGCCTCGGACCGGATCGCCCGCTCCACTCGGCACTTCTTAGAGGTTCTCGACGAGCTGAACCGTCTCAACGTCGAGTTCGTGTCGTTCCGCGAACAGATCGACACTGGCGGCCCGCTGGGCCGCGCCATCGTCGTCATTATCGGCGCGATCGCTGAACTGGAACGCAACCTGATCGTCGAGAGAGTGCGCTCCGGCATGCGCCGCGCCCGGCTCCAAGGCCAGCGTATCAGACGGCCGCCGCTCGACCTCGATCGCGCCGCCGTCCTCAGGGATCGCCAGCGCGGCCAGAGTCTCGGCCAGCTGGCCAGCACCAGGCCGCTCCACGGTCCATCGCGTGCTCCACCAGCACGCCCGGGAGAACGTCGCATGACCGAAGCTGACGCCTGAATCCTGCTCTGGATGCTGATCTTCGCCGCCTTCGGCTTCATGATCGGCTGGGCTCTGGGCGATGAGGTTCGCCGCCGCAGGACTGCCGAGGAACAAGTCGAGCAGTTGCGCCAGCAGCTGCACTACACCATCACCGATCAGCTGCACCAGCTTCGTCAGATCCGCCGCGTCCTCAACGACGCCCACCGGCGTATCCACGCTGTTTCAAAAAGCCTCGAAAAGCGCCCCTCCTAACCCTCACAAAATCAACGGCCGGGTCTTCCCGATCCGGCCCTTCCTAAACGTGTGGGTTCGGTAACAGTCCCCGGTCAGCCTCGCCTGCACCTCGCTGAGCGAGTTGGCGATCATGCGCTCACCGAGGCCTACTATGCAGTCCGGCGAATCGGAGGCGCCTGGCCCGTCCAGGGGACCTATACGTATTTCGACACCGCAAACATTCTCAATGAGCGAGTTGGCCTGTTCACCGGCCGATTGCTGCCCAGTCTCACTATGAACCTACGAGGACTGACTTTCCGGCCGTGCTGGCTTTCCAAACGGCAGCAGGCTTGCGCTCAAGGCGACTCCTCTGATGGGAACAATCATGCTCCGCCGCTCCAGTCTCAGCAGGCTGAGCTCCTGATTGCTTCAGATTGCCGCCAGCGCCTCCGCCTCGCTCCTATGGAGCCCGGCATACTTAACAGGGAATTATCGTATGCCGCCAATGCCAATGCCTATCTTGCTGTGGTAATGTGGCGTTGCCTCTTTCCCCATTGCGAACCAGATTGTCCTGAACCCGGTCGCCACCACCCGGGCGTTCCCGCAGGAGGACGAGACGATGGTGCCGACACTGCACCCTGTGACATGGACGAGGCGGACTCGTACACTTCCGGGCGCTCTGCTGTATCTGCCGGTGTTGTTGCTCAGCTCCCTTGGTTCGGTCTGCGCGCAGCCTGTCACCGCTGCCCCGGTGCCGGTTGTCCGCTACAACTTCGGCGACGATCCCCGCTGGCTCTCTCCCTCCTTCGACGACAGCGCGTGGCCGGTTGCGACCGGCGGCATCGTCCCCTCCGTAGCAGGCCATGGCGACAGCTTTCTCTGGATACGCATGCGCGTGCCCGTGTCGAACGTGCAAGGTCCTCGGGCAGTGCACCTGACCGGACTCGGTATGGAACCGACGGTTTGGCAGGCATTTGTCAACGGAAAGGTTATTGGGGGCCAAGGCTCGTTTGAGCCGAGAAGCAATCCGGCCTATCCGCCGGTTTCTCCGGTGATGAAACTGACTCCGGCTCTCGCACCTCCGGGATCGACGGCGGTGGTGGCGGTACGCGAGTGGCAGGCTCCGTCGTTTTTCGAGACACATGCCCCGAGCCGGCCGAGGGCAACGATCGACGAGGAACGGGTACTGGAGCTGGCGGTTCGGGCCGGCGCGGCAGAAACGCTGGCGGAGAACGCGCCGGAAGATGCGCTCAGCGCGCTCCTGGCGCTGGTGGGCATCGCATTGCTGTTCTTCTGGCGGAGATCTGGCGGGCAGGAGTACCTCTGGGCCGCGATCATGCTGATCGTCCCATTGTTCGTTGCTCTGTTTTATTCCGCTGCGTTCACCTCGCGCTTGTCATTCCGCGAGCAGGGCCTGGCGTGGGCGGTGGTGAACGCCGCGGGGCTGATCGCCGAGATTGAATTCATGTGGGCGATCTTCGGGCTGCGGTCGCGCTGGCTACACGTACTGTGGCACGCGCTGTGGGTCGTGTTCATTCTGGCGGCGACCGGCCAGGCGTGGCTTCTGGAGTGGCCGGGGATGGAGCGACTGTGCCGCGTGGTCATCGTCACTCTGATATCGGCGTTTGACGCGATTCTCTTCCCGGTGTGCGTCCGGGAGATGTTCCGCAGGGGCGGGCAACGTGCGTTTGCCGCGGCGATGTGCCTGATGGAGCTGACCATCGGGCTGGCGGCGTTCGGTTATTCCGTTCATGTCGCGCTGGGGCCGTTTACGCTGGATCTTTTTCAACTGACGCTCACGCTGGTGGATCTGGCGATTGCGGGGCTGCTGGTGAAGCGCGCGGTGCGGGCGTGGCGGGAGGCGAATACGCTGCGGGCGGAGTTCGACGCGGCGCGCGAAGTGCAGCAGCATCTGGTGACGGCGCCTCCGGCGACGCCGGGCTTCCGGATTGCGAGCGTCTATCGGCCCGCGGCGCAGGTGGGCGGGGACTTCTACCGAGTGCTGCCGGGAGACGACGGCGATGTGCTGGTAGTGGTGGGCGATGTGAGCGGCAAGGGACTCCGGGCTGCGCTGACGGTGTCGGCGATCATTGGATCGTTGCGGACGATGGCGGAATGCGGGCCAGGGGAGGTTCTGCGGCGGCTGAATGAGAGCCTGTGGGGGAGCCTGCCGAGTGGATTTGTGACCTGCCTGGCGGTGCGCGTCACAGCGGCCGGGCAGGTGTCTGCAGCCAATGCAGGGCATCTGGCGCCGTACGTAAACGGCGATGAGATTGAGATCGAGCCGGGGCTGCCGCTGGGTGTGGCTCCGAGCACGGATTACAGCGAGGTGATTTTCCAACTGAAGCCGGACGACACGCTGACGTTTGTTTCCGATGGGGTGGTGGAGGCGCGGAGCTTCAGCGGGGAACTGTTTGGGTTCGAGAGGACGCGGGCGATTTCCACGCAATCCGCCGAGGAAATTGCCCGTGCGGCCCAGGCTTTCGGCCAGGAAGACGACATCACCGTGCTGAGTCTCCAGTTCGCACCCGCGGAGGTCCTCCGTGCGTAAGCTGATCCTCGGCATGGCTTTGTTGGCGACGGCGGTTGTGCTCGGGCACGCCGAGGCCACCAGCGCAGCTCCGGCGCCTGCCGCCATAGACGCGACCCATCTGCCGTCTGGGGTGCTCGATCTCGGTTCCGGATGGCGCACGCACGCGGGCGACAACCTTGCCTGGGCCCAGCCCACCTTCGATGACGCCGCCTGGGCTACAGTGAATCTCGATCACCTCGGTCCGGCCCAGCCCGGATGGCGCTGGTTTCGCCTGCGCCTGCACCTCGGCCCCCATCACCCTCCCCTGGATCTGCTCCTGCAGGGCGGTCAGGGCACCTACCAAATCTTTTTCAACGGGCAAAGTGCGCCCGGAGCCAGTCTGCGGCCGCTCTTCGGCGCAACGCACCCCACCGAACAGGTCTTTGCCCTGCCCAACACCCCTGACGTCGAAATAGCGCTGCGCACATGCGCCCTTTCCATGTACGTAGGCCTGCACGAGCGCCTCTTCGGCTCAGCCTCGCTCGGGCCGCCCAAGGCCATTGAAACCGAGCGCGCCGCCCTCCAGAGCCAGCGCCTGTACTCGGTGTTCCCCTCCATCGCCATCAATCTTCTGCTCATGCTCGCCGGACTCGGCGTCCTTGCCCTGTGGCGCAGCCAGCCCGGCCACGCCGAGTATCTCTGGCTTGCGCTCTATCTGATAGCGCTGGGTGCCTCCAACTTCTTCACCTTTACCCAGGCGTATGGCGTGGGAACCGAAGCGTGGGGCGTCGTCTACGGCGATCCGCTGATTTATGCCTTCACCCTCGTGCAGATTCAGTTCACCTTCGCCTTTGCCGGCAAGCCTCTCGGCCGGGTCTGGCGAGCCTATGAGGTTCTGCTCGTCGCCATGGTCGTCCCCTCGCAATTGACGACCTTCGCCGGGTTTCCCGCAACTCTCTACGTCGTGCTCGAAGCCCTCGCCCTCCTTCCCGCTGCCATCTTGCTGCCGCTTCTGCTCCTCCTCTGGTATCGCCGCGGCAACCGCGAAGCGGGCTGGCTGATCCTGCCCAGCCTCTTCCCGGCCGCCGCCTGGATCATCTCCAACCTGGGCGAAGCATCCATTTATACCGGCTGGGGGCATGCCGATTTTCTCGCCAATCTGTCTATACCTCTGGGTGTGACCCACCTCCAGCTTCCCGACCTCGGCGATCTCCTCTTCCTTCTCGCCATCGGTGTCGTGATCTTCTTCCGCTTCACGCGCGTCAGCCGTGAGCAGGCCCGCGCCGCCGCTGAACTCGACGCCGCCCGCGAAATGCAGCGTCGCATGGTTCCGGACTCTCTGCCCGCCGTTCCTGGCTACTCCATCCACCCTGTCTATTTGCCCGCCGCCGAGGTGGGCGGCGATTTTTATCAGGTCGTTCCCGCAGCCGGCGGCTCGACGCTGGTCGTCATCGGCGATGTCAGTGGCAAGGGCATCAAGGCCGCCATGACCGGCACGCTCGCTCTCGGCGCGCTTTGCTCGCTCGCCCAGGAAGAACTCGCCCCTGCGCAAATCCTCACCCGCCTCAATGCCCAGTTGGCCGCTGCTTCGGATGGCGGCTTCGTCACCTGCCTCTGCGTGCGCGTCGCCCCGGACGGCTCCATCACTCTTGCCAATGCCGGTCATCTTGCGCCCTATCGGAATGGCGAGGAAGTTTCCCTCCACTCCGGCCTGCCCCTCGGCATTGCCGCGGACACCACGTACCCCGAATCCTCGTTGCAGCTCGCCCCCGGCGACACCCTCACCTTCCTCTCTGACGGCGTCGTCGAAGCCCGCAATCCAGCCGGCGAGCTCTTCGGCTTCGACCGCACCCGCTCGATCAGCATGCAATCCGCCGATGACATTGCCCGTGCGGCTCAGGCCTTCGGCCAGCAGGATGACATCACGGTGCTCACCCTCACCTTCGCTCCCGCCGAGGTCGCGCATGCATAGAATCTCCGGTGCGCTGCTGTATCTTCCGTTGTTGCTGCTACCCGCTGTACGCCCCCTCTGTGCGCAGCCCACGTCCCCTTCGCCTGCCCAAGGCGTTCGTTATCAATTCGGCGACAATCCTCACTGGTCCTCGCCCTCCCTCGACGACAGCGGCTGGCCCGTGGCACAACAGGGCCGCTGGCCTGAACCGGCATACTACTCCGACGGATTCGTCTGGGTCCGCTTCCGTGTTGCAGTGCGCAGGGACACGGCGGAGCCGCTGGCCCTCCGTGTCGTCAACCCGATCAATACCCTGGTCGCCGACGATATCTTCGTCAATGGGACCTCCGTTGGAACGATCGGCCGACTCCCACCTCACGAGTGGGTCAATTGCCTTCCCCAAAACGCGATTTTCAACCTCCCCATGGGTCTCGCACAGCCCGGAACCATCGCAACCATCGCCCTGCGCCTCTGGTACCCGCCCTTTGCGCGCCATCCCAATGTCCTGAACACCGCCACCTTCGGCTTCGACCAACGCCGCACCCTGCTCGCCCAGCAGGATGCGGCCCGAGTGGGCTCGCTGCTCTACAACCTGCCCGGAATGGCGTTGAACAGCCTCATCCTTCTGATTGGCTGCGCCGTTCTGCTGATGGGGTGGGTTTCGCGCAGCCGCCGCCTTCTTCTCTATGGCGCCATGCTGGCGACGACTCCCTGGATCACGCTCTTCTTTGAACTCATCGGCGGTCGCATCGTCTCGCTCTCCGCACAGGAGTATTTCCCTCTTCAGGCTGTATCCCAGCTCCCCGCCATGATCATGTCGGTGGTCTTTATCTGGAGTATCAACAATCTCCACGATGTCTGGCTCAAACGCCTCGCCTTCGCGGCTTTGTGGACCTTCAACATCGGTATGGTCGTCGCATTTGTGCCAGGCCGCCCCTCCGTCCTTGCCGCCACGGCCCTGCCTGTTTCCATGACGGCACTGAAAGCCTTCAACGTCGTCATCCTGGGCGCCCTCCTCTGGGTTCTCTTCATCCTGCGACGCAATCGTCTGATCGCGTTCGCCATGAGCCTGCCTCCTCTCGGATCGTTGCTGGTCGGCTTCCGGGTCTTGTATCAGCAGGGACAGAACGCCTTCGACCTGGCCTTCTTCCTCGCCGGCCTGTTCCTCTCCGCCGCGCTCGCGCTCTACGCGTGGAAAGAATGGCGTGCCCGCGATACCCTGCGCGTGGAGTTCGAAGCGGCGCGCGACGTCCAGCAGCACCTGGTGACTGCGCCTCCGGTGATGCCGGGATTCCACATCGAAAGCGTCTACCTCCCTGCCGCCCAGGTCGGCGGCGACTTCTACCAGGTCTTCCCGCAAACGGATGGCGCTGCTCTGATCGTCATTGGCGACGTCAGCGGTAAAGGACTAAAAGCCGCCATGACCGGCACGCTGGCGCTCGGCGCCCTGCGCGCGCTGGCCCAGGAAAACCTCTCACCTGCGCAGATCCTCACCCGCCTGAACACCCAGCTTCTCACCTCATCCGGCGGCGGCTTCGTTACCTGTCTCGCTGCCCGCATTGGCCCGGACGGGACGCTGACCCTCGCCAACGCCGGCCACCTCCCGCCCTACCGCAACGGGGACGAGGTCCCCCTCGAATCCGGCCTGCCTCTCGGCATCACCGCTGAAACCAACCTGGCCACCATGTACACCGAATCCACGCTCCACCTCGCGCCGAACGATTCGCTGACCTTCCTCTCCGACGGCGTCGTCGAAGCGCAATCCGTCTCCGGCGAGCTTTTCGGGTTCGACCGCACCCGTGCTCTCTCCACGCAGACTGCTGAAAAGATCGCCCTGGCGGCCCAGGCCTATGGCCAGCAGGACGACATCACTGTGCTCACGCTTCGCTACGCACCAGCCAACCTTCTATACGCGTAAGGGGCACTCGCGCTCCTATTGGGCTCGTGATCAAAACAATCATTGCAAGCGTATACAGACTGGGAAGTCGGCTTGTGTCCGGCGATCCGCGTTCGACTGTCGCCAATAGGCCGACTCGCTCATCGAGGAGCAGGCGAGGCTGACCGGGGGACTCTTCCCGAACCCACACGTTTAAGAACAGACGGATCGGGAAGACCCGGTTAGTGATTAGGTGTTTAGTCCCGGCATTTGATGGATCGGGTCGAGAGTAAATCGATCGGGTTCTTTTTGCCAACATTTGCAGATGTACTCGTAGGCCGTGAGGCCGCCGAGAGTCTTGAGCCGTTTGGCGTAGT
>Ga0335075_10014398_pt1 | contig 11881 bp, 13 predicted proteins | sample Lox_Sample_24_FD_206723 | JGI IMG/M metagenome (GOLD analysis project Ga0335075, IMG submission 206723) | Soil microbial communities from Loxahatchee National Wildlife Refuge, Florida, United States - Lox_Sample_2.4 | ecosystem: Environmental > Terrestrial > Soil > Wetlands | place: USA... | reverse complement strand
TCGTCATTCTTGGGCTCCTCGGCTATGGCAGAACGGCGGTCCACGATCCTGAACAGGACGAACTCGACTGGCGCCTCATCGACACATCCATCGAGATTCTCAAACGCGCTTCTTCCGAGAAAGGCGGCAAAGTCGCCGAACAAAGCTACCAAGCTCTCGAGCAACTCTCTCAAGTCCACAACTTCGACTGCGCTGGCCCAGACTTGGACGGCCGCTCGACCAAAATCGCAATTCCCTTCTTCGGCACAATCTCCGTGCAACGAGGGAAATCCTTCAGGCATCTTGCCGTGAAGCCATCGCCGCCATCGCAACCCCCGTCACTGTCTTCTGGCACTGCACCAACGACGCCGAGCTTTGGGGAACAGCTCTCAATTAACAACACAGCGTCGAGCGGAGCCTCTAGTTCTTTGCAGGACAATTCTTTGATCGCGTACGATGGATTTTATATGCCACCCACAGCCTTTGATGCATCTCAGCAGTCAAGTAGCACCAACGGTGCTATCCCCAAGACACTGAATTGGCCAGTTGCAAGCGGGTTTCTGTGGGAGAATGTGGGCAACATGGACATTGATCAGGATTGGGGTTGGTTTATGAACGACTTGGATTTACAACAGCCACAACCACAGGTGCAGACACCATTCACGGATTATGATAAGGTGCAACGGGTGTATCCGAATTTTATTCCTTGATTTCGTCCATAGGAGTGTTTGGGACAATAGGGCACTTTGGAGGTCTGGTAGAACTTTGAAATTTTCCATAGCATTTGGGAAGATGGAGTTCGGTTCATAGAGCTGAAGAGGGAGGCTCATCTACACTCTACGTATGTAAGATACTCTATTGGAAACAAGGGGACGATCTCTATAATCGGTTTCTCTAACTTCCATTATACTTTCGTAGGGCCCTGAAAGTTTGTTAAGTTTCTATTGATAGTTATCATATTGTATTGATCAATGATGACGATTATCATCCTTTCCAGCTGGGGAATTCGTTATATTGTATCTCCAACGAGCGGAGGAGGGGAGCGCTTCCGCTGGTATTGTTTAAAGTTGGCGGGTAGCTCGATTAAAAACAGCTGGATTTGGGAATAACAAAAGCTGGCCGTGGTTTAATATCAACCTTATGAAGTCGACCATACGAAATTCTAACTAACCACATGATCAAATAATATTATACATTAGTTGTTCAGCAATCTACACCATCATGACGTTATTATCGCAGTTCCTGAGCACCCACCATCGGCCTCTTAAACCCAAATCGAAACCTATGCACCCTGTCCATCTTGCTCAAAACTGGTGTCTCCATTCTCAACACCGCCTCCCTATATAACGTCTGCTCCTTCCAGTCATAGCTCGCCATAACTGCACGCTGCATCCCACCCTCGTGTCCACAAAGCAGGACCGCGACCGGCGGACGCACGGCCGTAAACATGGTCACTGTCAATGTCAGAGTATCCACCAGAGTAAAGACCTTCAAGCCTCCGAATTGACCTTTCCTTGCCTGCTCAACCATCGCTCTCACGTTGGGATTAGTGATAGGATCGATTCCAACACATTCGCCAAGTTGGTTCTGCATGTGAGCAGATATAGGACTCCCTGCCGGACTCCACTTCAACCGTCCCATATAAGCCCCAAAAATATGGGACTCAATTGTCGCCAGGTCCATATATCCTTCAAAGCCAAAGAACCAAGCCTGCATCCCCCATAACTTCCCTGTATATATCTTACGGACTAAGAACGGGGACATGAGGATTATGATCAACGAAAAGGCTACGAATAGAACGCCCACCGTTGTGAAAATGAATCCAAACCCAGAACTCAAGAACGAAATCCCAACGATGAAAATCGTCGGTGAGCTATGAAGCACAAGCCGCGAAAAGAGGCGGCCCCACGAACCCATGGCAAGGTATGCCACGGGAGCAAAGCTCTTCCAGCGAATCGCCGCACCGAATGCGCCATCTAAGATAACTGTATCTCCAGGCCCAACACCCGCGACCTGGCAATGCGGTGAAATATCCCAGAGGTTCGCATCCCATGCGTCCTCCATGACGGTCCAATCAGCCATATGGTGTTTTGGCTGCATACACATCAATCGTTCGAGCAACATGTCGCTATCGTTCGCCAAGCTCAGTCGCGCAAACGCCTTAAATTTACTATCGACAGGGTTGATCACAGGACGGCGGCGCATCAATCCCATGAGTGCGTAGGACATGTCGCCGGGAAACTTTTCATGTGTCTTCCTGGTGCTCAAGCATTTCAGCGCAATGGTGACCAGCTCAAGCCGCGACAGGAGGAGGCTGCCATCGTAGTGGTCAACCAGCTGCCGCGACACGAGCGGGTCGTCCCAAACGGTCGCAGCGAAGTGTTTCTTGCTGAGGACCCAGGCGGGCCCTGCGTCGCCACGCCCGAAGACTTTGATGTCGCGCTCATTGGAGCTCAGGAGCGCTTCCGGCAAAGTCCACATGCGCTCGCCCCACATCCTCAGCATCTCATCGCGGCGCGTCATGGTGGGCCGAGTCGCGGATGGGCCCACCGCTATGGCGAGGGAGTGCGCGGAACGCATCACATCGCTGATACGGTAGACGTCGTTGACGAGTTCAGCTTCATCGCTAGACAGGCAGCTGCTTCCGACCCAGTATGCCGCGACACCGGCCTCCTGCGCCGCGCGGACGGCGATGGCATCGAGAGCGTACATGTCGGCTTCGGAGTCATGATTGAACTGCTCGGCAGTGTAGCCTATGAAGACATATTGGGTTTCGCGCTCATGATCTTGGACTTTTCGAAGTACGACACTGCCATCGGCTTGTACGAAACAAAGATCGCGTGGACCGAGGGCACGGTCCATAATGGCAGGCGGCATTTCTTTCTCAGAAGCCGAGGACGTGGTAGCATGGAGGTTTTCTTTGACGTTGCGGGCTATATCAGGATAGAGCCAATGGCGGTATGGGAAAGGATCATAATATCCATTGTTGCGAACTTGACCATTCGCGTCGTTGGGATTCATGAAAAGCTATAATCAACCGGTATTAGTAGCGCCACATCACAGAGCAGCGATAGAAAGGATTGGGAAAGAGGGTACATACAGCGCCCAGAAGGCCGACACAGGCTGGAATCCACTTCAGGCAAATATATGTCCAGTCCTCACTCGTCCATATGTTGACGTCTGTCGGCACATTTGTAAAAGGAAAATTCGCGATACGGATGTAGAAAGGGCTGGCATTCCGTATAAAAGTCCGTCTCCACGTCGAGTTCGGCAGTCCGTCATACACGTCTTGCGTAGCCTGCACAACCAGCTTCGCCAAATGGCCGTCAAAAGGGCTCAGATACCGATCCTCCTCAACGCCACGATACTGTCGCTGCATCGAGTCTCGATGCCGATGCATGAGCTTGTCGAGAAATGCCCACCCGGGTTTCTGATATGCATTTGGAAACTTGGGCCACTTGTACGTTGTGCGCGGGTTAAGAAGATTACCGTAACCTTGTTGAACGGTGCGATTGCGTGGCTGCATGTAAAGTCAGACGAGATCGTACATTTAGATGGCATGCAAATTTTTTAATGCAACTTGGTGAGATGAGATACGATACTGACATTATTTGAATCCGATACAGAGTCTATTAGCCCATCGGCTTGAAGACCAATCTTGAAGACTGCCTATGATGCCATTACTATGCTAGTCACCAAAGAAACAAGAGAGTCCCCATACTTTAGCTACCTCTCTGACTTGCGATCCTTGCCGCTGGTTGTTTGGAGCTGGGGGGTAAGAGCTTGACGCCGCCTAGAACGGTTAGAATGGAGAACACCAGTCGAAGAGGACATCAAGTGTCTTACCTGCGGTTGCGTGTACCCCGAGGCTTCCGGTAGAACATGGCCCTCACTTGACCCACCTCCACGCACCTGCCCATGAGAAGCATATGTCGGCTGATTTTGAGGGACATATGGCCGTGTATACCCCGAAGGTCCCTGTGAATCATAGCCCTGGCTTGGCCCGCCACCAGGAACTTGCCCATAAGGAGCGTACGTTTGCCGAGTTTGAGGAACATATGGCTGTTGAGGAATATAATTGGGATTCTGCTGCGTCGGCTGCGTCGTCAGAGCTCCATGAGGGACGTGTCCCCCACCATGTCTACCAGTTGAAGGCTGCGGTGACGTATGTTGACTCCCATACTGCGTAGCGACTTGAAACGATGGTTGCGTATAGGTCGGCTGCGAGCTGCTCAACGAAGGTGGAGTGGAAGCGTTTCCTATTGGGGGTCCTGCTGGGATATGGCCTCCGCCGTGTCGCGGGGTAGGACTTGTCTGCAAGTGTCAATGTGATTAGACGGCCGGAGTTGGGCATATGCTGTGTGAATACTCACTCCATTGTGGCTTAATTGAGGAGTCGTGGGAGTGCCCTGGTCTTGCGGTCCGTTGGGTAGGTAGTAGCTAGCCTAAACAAAGTCAGCCTTACGTGCTAGTGGCAGAAATGTAATCGCAATACCTACCATGTTCTTATTTTTGCCGTAGCTTTAGCTAACTCAATAATGATCGAGTAACCACGATTCAATCTTGGCTGAATTTCGACAGATGGCAAAAGGGAAGACGTGGTGTTTCCCTTTTCAGAGAGATGACGAGCATTTTTATATGTGCTAGACTGGTCCGTTCCTCGCACCATTATTCCAACAGCAAGAGCCGAGGACTGGTGGCGTATCATGTTATGCACTCAACTGGCAATATACATGTCTACAGTCCCATTATTCACTCGATTTGTAGCGGCAAGCTGAATGGAATAAAGCCACTCCGCGGTGCCAAGCTTCGAGACCGAACTATTTGTGATCAGGCGGGTGCGACATATTCACTCCATTTGTAGCTGCAAGCTGAATTGAATAATGCCACTCGGCGGTGCCAAGCTATCGAGGCCGAACTATTGTGATCAGGGGGTGCGACAGGTTCCATACAAATTGGTGGCATCTCTAGGCCCGAAGGAAGTTGTACCTACCCCCTTTTCTCAACTCTGTCAAGATGTCGATATCTTTCTGCGACGACGATTCACAATACCCGGCCTTCTTTGGCCCTCGGGATCTGGAAATTCCAAAAGATGAAATTCTCGACCATTTAGACTGGCCTCCTGTCGACCTTGCGTGTAATGGTATCACCTACATTCGCAGTAGGTTCTTGTTTGCTGACGCGCCATCTGAGAAGGCAACCAAGCCACCCACAATACTCGTGCACGTCCACCATCAGCTCGCTTATCCGTGCACCTTATCCGGAACTGCGAGTCATGCAAGAACCCTTCCATTTAGGTATCTACGTTGGCGGCTAACAACGCAGTTAAGATTCGCACCGCTGGATTTTCCGTCCTCCAGCAGTGGTTTCCGGCGCCTATTCGAACATTATTCAATCCCAGCCGATTTCCTGGCCGAGCGACGCCACAACGTCGCACGGAGTAGCGGGACGCGTAGCTTTGAAGATGGCTCATATGGTGCATCAATGCCTTATGCATACCCAGAAAATCACTACTAAACTAACAAACGGCTAGCATCGTGGTTCCACACTCTGTGCAAAAGTATAAGCATTAGCCCAACCATAGACAACTCCACAGGCGAACCCATTCCTGACGCCTACGGAATCACTGACGATCACGAATTAAAACGAAACTTGCCAGATCAGTCGCAATCCAGCCATTCATGGCTGCGCAGTGCTTTCTATCTCAAATGGGGGCCAGCATATGGTCCTCTTGCTTCCGCTGATCCAACAACCGGATCTTCCCCTTCTGGCAATCCGGACTCTGATGGTCCTGTAACGAGCATTCACACAACCCCAAATGCCGTTAACAGCAGCTCTGAAAGGAAATGCGTGACATTGATTTGCTTCAGCCCACCATCGCAGCTGATCGACCGCTTTAAAAGGCTGTTGCACAATAACGAATGGCGTAACGTTTTGGAGAACCCGTTCGATCTCTGGGTTGTGGTGATTGACGAGCTGTTTGCTCTGATGGATGCTCAGACTTGGAACTTGGCAGATGTTTTCCGAGGCATAGAAAGGGTAAGTCAAGAATATATTTCCCTGATATGAGAGTTCCAGTTACGCAATGCATTTGTGTACGGATGCTAATTTTTCCTCAATCCAGAACACCTTAAATTCCACCAACAAAATCACAGGAAATAGGGGCGAGAAGGCTCCGCCAATTGATTTCGTGGGCCTTCATAACATAGCTAAGCACTGCATCTATATGAAGGAAGCATTCGAGGCCGTGCTTCTCACGGTTGAGGATCTCATTTCCCAGCACAAGCAGTATTTTCTAGGCCCGACTCTTTCCAATGCCCCAGCGCCAGCCACTTTACCGAACGCCACTGCGGAGAGACAAGCATTGGCCACGCAGAACATGCTCAAACACAAGCGGGGTTTCTTCGGGTCCACGAAGTTGCGAATCGTGAGTTTGGAAACGAGGATAGGGAACATCATCGCTCTTGTAAGTTTTATACAGTAACTAAAGCGAAAGACCCTGTAAGATTCCTTTTAAATGAGAAAGACTGACAATGACGATTTCTCGACGATATAGTCTTTCAACCTCGTTGTGCAACATGACAGCAAAATAATGCTACATGATAGCTTGATGATGGAAACAACTTCAACCGTCACATTATTTTTCCTGCCTATTGCCACTGTCGGTGTGAGTTCCGGATTTATTGCCTTATCTGAATTTTTGAAGCAGCAATGAGTCTAATCCACCCTTCGTGCTGACATATAATTGTGATTCTCGCATAGACAATTTTCGGCTCACAGTTTTTCGGGCTCGACGCTGACGCCTCGCCGCCAAAGATCCTCGTGGCAAGCGAGTTTTGGATCTTTTGGGTCGTTGTTGTTGGAGTTGCGGTTATAGCGTTAGGGATGAGGGCAAAAGTGCAGAAAAGTCGAGAGGTGAGGCCAGGTATGATGATGGAGGGAGCGAATTGGACGGTGCAGAGCCTGGCCAAAAGTTTGAATACAGTGATTTTGCGGCGAGGACAGAATATTATGTATGGCAATACACTTCCGATGGTCAGCGGGCCCCACCCCCCAATTTAGTACAGGTTAGTGGCGCGCTTTGGCAAATGCAGCAGACGGATTCACTTTGAACTAGCAACTACTCCCTCCTAGCAATGGCTTAAGCAAAAGTCCTTTTGCCAAACTTTGGATGATACATCTTGCTTAGAGGTGTAACTGTGTCGGTAACAGGCAACTCAACCGCATAGCACTGGTAGAGCTTAAGGCCACCATCATAGGCAAACAGTCGAATACATGCATAACAGCCATTTCCTCGAATCCGGATCTCTGATGGGAAGAGTCGTAAAAGCCGGTGGTGGAGCGTGGAAAGTATCGTTTGACTACGACTTAGAATGATAACGTCGTGGGTAATATCAAATCGGCTTTGTTGGCCGTCCATGAAGCCATCCCAATGACGAAGCGTAGAAGGGTGAAAACAACCTTATGGTTTGAAGGCGGTGCCACCGGTGGACTGCTTTTGTCGGTTTGTACGTGAGAAGCTTTGTTGCAGTAGTTGTGACAGCAGTGAAGAAACTCTAGGAACGCTGTCTGTCTCGTCTGCTCCTCCGCTTGCTGGCGAATCAACCTCTCTAAAGTGCATTTCCAGTTTTGGCGCCAGATTAATAACTATAGGTATTTCACAATACCTATGTTTCTCGGATCCGATAGGTCTGGATCACCGTGTCGAGCAAATAGCTTTATATCCAAAGTCCTCGGTACACAGTGATGGAGAAAGTCGGCGACAGATGAGTAGGTTGGCGGATTTCCTTCATCTCAGCGATGGAAGTTTCGAGTGACTGGCCGGCGGACTCGTCGGTCCTCAGGTTTCCCATGTTGCCTGTCCTTACAGATCGCGTTGTTCGGGCAGGCTGGAAAGTATCTAGCACGCAAGATTGAGTCATTCGCGAATGATATCCGAGTTCTCCTGAAGGCAGCAAACTCGCCACAGTGCCGACGTCTCTTTACATATGGGTTTAATGTCAGAGCTCTACCCATAGTAAACTCGCAAACCGCCAGTGTTCCAGCAACTTCAGAGCAATGGGAAACCGTTCTTGAGAAGGCGTTGCTTTTTAGAAATTCAGTCAAAGGTAGAATGGAGGGGGACTTTCTCATCAACACAAAGAGAGTCATGGAGGATACGGCGTACATGGCGAAAGAAGTCATCTCACAGAGTCTCGTCGTCCACTGTGAGGTCAAACTTCTGACTCATATCTTTGAAACCGAAACTATCGGCATTCCCAAAACATACACCTATATCGGTGTTTCGAAGCTCTCCTGTCGAGGTTGTCAAGCCTTTTTCGAATCATTCAATGACGTACACGGAACCAGCTTTACAACCAAAGGGTCACATAGCAAGTCGTACTGGCCATGGCAGTTCCCACAACAATCCTTCGCGAAGAGGGATGAAGTTCTTTCCCAAACCTATTGGCTTCTCGCAAAATGTTGGGTAGAGTCTTACAACGGGTACACAGCGAAGCGGGTTTCTTTCGCTCCACAATCAAGCAGCGGATCAAGCACCGGTTTTGGCGACGGGAATGACAAGGCAAAGGCAAGTGTTGACAAGGAAAGGGTTGACAAGGCAAGGGCAATACTTTACTCCATCAAAGCTGCCGTTGTTGATTAAAAATATCTGAATAGGGCATACTGGACAGTGTATCATAGCTTGCAAGACTTGCCGCCGCAAAGGTAGACGAGTAATCAAAGATGTAGTTGCTGTGATAATGAATTGACTTTTATTGTACTAGGAGCTGAGAGGGTCAGGAAGAACTATATATACAGCTGCACGGTTCTCGCCTTCCAAACAATGGAGAAAAAAAAAAAAAAAAAAAAAAAAGAAATAAAAAAAAAAACAAAAAAAAAAAAAAAAACAAAAAAAAAAAAACAATGCACAAAAAAAAAAAAAAAAAAAAAAAAGACATATCGACGTCTCTTAGTTCCCGGGCTCCACGAGATGATGCAAGAACTTCTCATATTGTGATGCTTTGTGTTGAAAGAATCAATCTTGCCATGTTACCTTGGGAGATCTCATAAAAGCTCCACACCTTCAGGCGGGTCGGGCAAAATTTTTGGTATCTCCAAAGGAGCTGAGGTGATGCTGTAAAGAGAAACTCATTGTTATCATTCGCCGCAACAAGAGAGGACAACGCGCTACGTACCTTCGAGCCAGAATTTGGATAGCTCTATTTGCCGCCGCCTCAGATTCTTCGGCCTCGCCTTTGTCGTGTAGCTCCGAAGCATGTATAGCCTCTTCAAGGGCATTCTTAGCGTAAAATCCCGCCTGATACCACCCTGGAGTTGAACTCCTTGGCTTGCCCTCTGCCATAGCCGTTTCCACGCTGCGCTTCCAGTACGCCTCCATACCGTTGTGGTATGCATTGAGAAAGACGTAGTACAGCGTATCGCATACCGCACGGAGTCTCCGGTAAAACATTTCAGGTTTGCCGAACTTATCCATCGATATATCGTCAACGAATAGTCCACTGCTACCATTGGGCCACCGGCCCAAGGAGATCTGTGGCTTCTCATTGCGTTTGTCGACAAATTTGTAGAAAGAGAACATTCTGCCGTCGCACAATATCGCCATAATAGGCACGTCGTACCCCATTTGATTGTTCATCCACGAACATGCTGTAAAATGTTAGTTAATGTCTAAAAATCAAGGGCATCTCGAACCATACCGTCACATTCCGCAATGACTTGCGCGACAAAGTTGAGGCGCTCCGTCGAACTTCCTATGTTCAATTTGACTTCGATGAAGACAATGTTAATCGAACCATAGCTCTGGAACTGGTATTCGATACGACCCTTAGTTGTGATCCTACCCTCCATGATTGTTTCTGGTTTATTCAACAAACGACCAGAAAATAGGGCCACAATTCGGTTGAAGTACTGTCTCGATGTTAGCAGTGACTTAGCTACCACAGTCGGGTTTCTAAATTTTGCTGGGACTACCTACTGAAGATAGATAGCGCGATCGAGCTTCCTCATTTGTCTGGTACACCAAAGGCCCATATTGCGCTCCAAATATCCTGATATCGTTGATGATTAGGGGGAAGATTCGGTTCGGGAGTCGGGCCGTAAACATTTCAAAGGTGGGCATATCTTGTCCCATCCCGTGTGGCGCTAAACCAACCAGTGGAGCGATCTGAACGTATTGGACTTTAGAGAAGCTCACATTGAGATTATGTACTATAGCGACAATTAGTTGGATACAAATCAAACGAACGACTTGGGACTAATTAGCCTTACGTCGTAATAGCTGTTTCAAGCGAAAGAAGTCAAATTTGTATTTCCTCATCAACTCAAGAACCATAAGCTCTGCTTGTGGTTTATTCCGTGCCATTTTCGAAACCTCTTGAATCAACCTCGCATCGCTGAGAATCTTTTCGCGGCTGCGGACATTATCGGTTCTGTCACCAGATGAAATAGTGTTTGCAGCACAACGGACAGATTTTCTTGGAGGGGTAGGGCGGATTGGCAAATTTTTGCGTTTTGGCATGGAGGGAGGCTAAACGGACTCTTTGTTAAAGATTCGGAAGTTTGAACAGGAGATCTAATGGTTTTAATGTTGAATGGCGGCGATAAAGGGAGTAGAGGTAGCGGAGACGAACATCAAAAAAAAAAAAAAAAAATTAAAAATAAACACTGCGGGCGGTGAGGGGCGGCAGTCCCCTCGCGCAAGCACGAATAGCTGTCCTCTCTATATTATATCCTCACTCTGGAGAGCCCCATTCGATTGGACTTGGTACGTCTCCGAAGCGGCTGCGTTTACACTATTCCCCATCTGCTGCTTCAAAGAATACTGCTGTTTCAAAAGAATGATGTTGTTTAAGACTCGCGTCTTGTGTTCTGTATATATTCTTCATTGCAGACAACTCCTTCGCCGGGGTCAGGCACGAAGCCTAACGAATCATCCGAAGAATACGGCGGGGGATTATCGACGGCCCTAGCTGTTGTGTCTTTTGAGCTCTTCTTGGAACGCTTGGTTATCCATGTCGACGAAATGCCGCAGAGGGTCGGGAAGGAAAACACCTTTCGGGTCGGGAGTGATAGCGGCATCACTGGCGTAGACGAGGAGGACATCTTTGCTCTCCCCCGCCGCGTGGAGCACCTCGTCTTCGTTGACTTGATTCTTGAGAGCGTTTGGAGAGTTGAAGTATTCAAGTTTCCACCACACGTTGACTAAGGGATCCTCAACGGATGGATACAAGACATAGGTTGTGTTGCCATTAGCCGAGACGCCGCGGAGGTTAAGGCGATGTTCTGGCATCGGTCCGCTCCCCGAAGCAGGGTCTTTCAGGAGGTTGCCAGTTTCGTCAATCTGAAGCCTCAGCTCTGCTGCCTGCTGGTCGAGCAGTTGTAGTTTATCCTGAACTTTTTAAGTGATCTGAAGAAGTCGTTTGGTAAGCCCGCCCGTGCGTGCATTGTCGAATTGCGAATCCCTGGCGTCTCCAACAACTTCATTCGAAGCTCCACCTTGACCCTTTTTAAGAGAAGTAATCACACTCTCCAGCAAGTGCTCGGAGCTGACGTTGGTCATTTCTTTCAAATTGGCATCCTCATCCACCGCCTCATACCCGAAGTTGAGCAACTTCTGCTTCTTCCTTTGAATTTCGACGATTGACGATCCAAGCTTCGTCCGATTTTGCCTCATCATTTTCGTTTCACCGACATACTGGCTCAGATATCGGTCAACATAAATTGAGCCTGGCACACTCATTCGAAAGCCGCCATTCGCTGCAATTTGTTGCTTGAAGTTCATGACGACGACTTCCGGAACTCGAGACAGCCAGAAGCTGACAGATTCAGTGCCATTTCGATCGTTTGCCCAAAGCAACTCATCGATCGCATCGTAGATTGTTGAAGACCAATAAGGAACCTG
>Ga0335075_10014397_pt1 | contig 11882 bp, 10 predicted proteins | sample Lox_Sample_24_FD_206723 | JGI IMG/M metagenome (GOLD analysis project Ga0335075, IMG submission 206723) | Soil microbial communities from Loxahatchee National Wildlife Refuge, Florida, United States - Lox_Sample_2.4 | ecosystem: Environmental > Terrestrial > Soil > Wetlands | place: USA... | reverse complement strand
CCGGGCGCAGCCGCCCCGCGTGGTGGAACCCCACCGTGTGCAGCACCAGCCCCTCGCGGTGGTTGAACCCGATCCGCATCTCCCAGTTCTGCCACGACAGGCGCCGGCCGCTGAGCCGGAAAGACACCCCTTCCGGCTGGCTGACCCGCAGCGGCTTCACCTCCCGCAGCGGCATCGGGATGAGCGAGGGAAGGTACTCACCCATAACCTCGGGCGCCTCGGCCTCGAAGGTGTCCTCAAGCTCGAGCAGCTCCATCCGGTTCATGTCGACGACCGGGTGCAGCCCGGTGACGCTATGCGCGTACGGGTTGGCGTCCTGGCTGCCGCGGTGCCACACGTCCGCCCAGCCGATCCGCAGCCCTGCGTAGCGCTCGGGCACGAGCGCGGCGCCGTAGGCCCAGACGTCGGTCAGCACCAGCGACATGTCGGTGATCCCGCGCCGGGCCAGCGCGGCGATCAGCTGCGGGTGCGCGCGCAGCATCTCGTCGCACTCGTGCCATTCGTCGACGGTCATGTTCGGCTGCACGCCGGGCAGGTGCTCCCAGCCGGTGACCTCCGGCCCGGCCAGGGACACCACGGCCCGGTAGGCCTCGCCGTCCTCCCGGTCCCAGCAGACGGCCCGCGCCACGCGGCGGGCCTGCCCGTCGCGCAGCTCCGCCTTGGCCGGCTCGGCGAGCTCGATCACGCCGAACCGCCAGCGCGGCGGCTCGACGCCCCGGTCGCGCCGCAGTACCGCGGCGACCGCACTGATCTCCCCGGCGGTCAACGGGTCGAGCGGGTGCCCGGCAGGCGACGGCGAAGATGCGGCGGCCACCGGGTCAGGCCATCTTGAACGACGTCGGGGTGGCCGGCGAGGGCTGGTCCGCCATCAGCGGCGAGCCGGCGAACTGGGCGCGGATCCCGGCGATCCAGCTCCGGCAGCGGTCCTCCAGCCGGTTGTCGTCGGCCTGCAGGCGCCCCCGGGTCACCAGGGCGCCCAGATCCGCGCCGCGGTAGCGGTAGTCCCCCGGGCCCTCGATCCGCAGGTAGAACGCCTCGGACTCGCTGTCGATGCCGTGCCAGTCCCGGTCCGGCCGGGCGAACCGCACCGAGCCGTCGGCGGCGAGCCGGTAGACGCCCGTCCGCGGCGCCCGGGTCAGCAGTTCCACCTGGTCGGCAGTCTCCTTGATGATGATCTGGCTCCAGACGTCGACGCCGGCCTCGCGCGACCAGCGCTCGTTGATCTCCCCGATGTCCACCTCGTAGTCCACGTCGAGGTACTCGAGCAGGTGGAACAGGAACAGCGGCAGGTCGGCGTAGGCACCGGCGGTCACGTTCGTCATCGAGCTGATGCCGCTGATCCGCGGGTTGAGCTCGCCCAGGAACAGCTCGCCGGTGCCGGTGTCGACCAGGTAGTCAACCTCGAAGAAGCCCACGTACCCCTCGGCTCCCAGCCGGTCGCCGAGACGGCCGGTCAGCTCCCTGGCGCGCCGCTTCTGCCCGGCGGTCAGCGTGGCCGGGTAGTCGTTGCCGGCCCAGCCGCCGCGGTACGGGGTGAGCTCCGGATGCCCGGTGATGTCGTTCATCAGCGGCCCGACCAGCGTGCCGTGCCGGGTCAGCACGGCCTCGACCGCGATCGCGCGGTGATCGATCCGGCGCATCACCTTGAGCTCGCTGGTCGCGAGCGGTTCCTTGGCCGCGCACGCGTCCCAGTCCGCCCACGTCCTGATGAAGAACGTCGTCTTCCCCGAGTCGCCGTAGGGCATCTGGACCACGAGGTCGTCGCCCAGGCCGGACCGCTCGGCGAGCTCGGTCAGCTGCTCGTAGCTCGACGCGCGCCCGAGGACATTCGGCACGCTGGGCACGCCGGCCTCGTTGCCGAGCCTGGTGGTGACGATCTTGGAGTCCAGGCGGTGCCGCAGCCCGGCCGGCGGGTGCGCGACCCGCAGCCCGGCCGCGGCCGCCAGTGCCTCGGTCTGCTCGTCGAACATGACGAACACCGCGCGGCCGTCCGCGCCGCGCGAGCGTACCCACCGGATGACCTCGGGATCGCGGAGCAGGTGGTTGCAGATGTCCTCGATGGACTCGAACTGCGGCGCCCGCCGTTCGGCGGGCACGAACACGCCCGGATGGCCGCCGTCGAACGAGTCATACCAGCTGATGTAGCCGAAGTTGCGCACCCACCGGTCGATGCCGAGCAGGTTGAACGCGGTCGGCGAGATGAAGTAGACCGGCGTCTGGTTGGTGCGGAAGAACTCCCTCAGGTCCGAGACCCCGCGCAGCCTCGGCAGCGAGTCCGTCATGGTGGCCTCCTCATCGCCGGCCCGCGACGTCCTGATAGATCCTGATTACCCGCCGCGCGGCCCGGCCACGCGCGCCGGCGGTTGCGGCGTGACGCGGCCGCCCCCTACCTTTCGGCCATGCACAGCGTTGACGCCACCACGGAGCAGATGATCAGGTCGGTCCTCGCGTACGCGGAGAACCGGCTCCGGCTCGACCCGGTCCCGCTCGACCAGGGCGCGCGCGACCCGGCCGTGCTCGACGCCGCGCTGCGCGGCCTGCTCGGCGACCTGCCGCACAACCCCGACCAGGTGCTGGGCGTGTACACCTCGTGCCTGGCCCCGGCGGTGATCTCCGCGGACAGCCCCCGCTTCCTCGGCTTCATCCCGGCCGCCCCGACCAAGGCATCGCTGCTGTTCGACATGCTGATCTCCTGCGCATCGATCCAGGGCATCTCCTGGATCGAGGCCGCGGGCGCGATCTCGGCCGAGAACCAGGTGCTGCGCCTGATCGCCGATCGCGCCGGGCTGCCGGCCGGCGCTGGCGGCTGCTTCGTCTCTGGCGGCTCGGCCGCTAACCTGTCCGCGCTGATGGTCGCGCGCGAGGCGGCCAAGCGCCGGGCGCCGGGCGTGCGCCGGTGGCGGGTCGCCGTCAGCTCGGAGGCGCACTCCTCGATCGCTGCCACGCTGCGGATCCTCGAGATGGACGAGCTGACCGTGCCGACCGACGATCACCGGATGACCGGCGCCGCGCTGCGCGACGCGATCGAGGCCGACGGCGACCCGTCGTCGCTCGCCGCGATCGTCGCCACGTCGGGCACCACCAACGCCGGCATCATCGACGACCTGGCCGGCGCGGCCGCCGTGTGCCGCGAGCTGGGTACCTGGTTCCACGTGGACGGGGCGTACGGCGGGGCCGGTCTGTTCGCGCCGTCGATCCGCGCCGCCTACGACGGGATCGAGCACGCCGACTCGTTCATCGTCGACCCGCACAAATGGCTGTTCGCGCCGTTCGACTGCGCCGCGCTGCTCTACCGTGATCCGGCGCTCGCCCGCTCCGTGCACCGCCAGGACGCCTCGTACCTGGACGTCATCCACGAAGACCCCGGCGAGTGGAACCCGACCGATTACGCCTACCACCTGACCCGCCGGGCCCGCGGCCTGCCGCTGTGGTTCTCGCTGGCCGTGCACGGCGTCCAGGCCTACTGCGAGGCGATCGAGGCCGCGATCGCCCTGGCCAACCAGGCCGCGGACGAGATCCGGTCCCGCGCCGAGCTGGAGCTGATCCGCGAGCCCGAGCTCGGCGTCGTGCTGTTCCGCCGCGCCGGCTGGACGCCGGACCAGTACGCCGGGTGGGCCGACCGGCTGCTGCGCGACCAAGTGGCGTTCATCCCGCCGACGTCCTGGGAGGGCGAGACCGTGGCCAGGTTCGCCTTTCTGCACCCGCATACGACGATGGACCTGGTGCGGGAGATTCTCGACCGCATGCACTAATTCGGCCCGGGCAGCCAGATTTCATATATGTGATGATTTACATTGCGCGTCAAATATTGGCGCGTCCCGATGACCTGAATACGTTCTCGATAGGCTCCAGAAAGCCGTATGCTTCAAGTGTCCCTTCAGAAGTAATTACGGGAGCTGAAGGAGCCTGCCGATGACAAATCGCACCATGTACGACGCTCTGGATCTGACCGGGATCCCGACGAACGCCCAGATGGTGGCCTACTACCCGCACGACTCGCGCACCAGCGGATCGATATCCAGATTTTCGGCAAGCACAGTTTTTGTCACGATCGACAATCACGGCAACCACACCGATTGCGAGGTGTTAGACGTCGAGCCCGGCGCGGCCTGGCCGCCGAGTTCGGTGGTCGATCCGTGGCTGGCCGCCAAGCAGGCCGAGGGCAAGACGGGAACGATTTACGCGAATCTCGCGAACATTGCCACGGTCAGGGCCGCCACCAAGCGGGCGTTCTTCTGGTGGGCGGCGCAATGGACCAACGTCCCGCATTCGGTGGCCGGCAGCGTGGCCACCCAGTACGAGGGCGCGGCCCGCTACGACATCTCGCTGGTCACCGACGCCAACTGGCCGGAAGCCTCCGCGGCGACGAGCCCGCCGGTGTCCGGCGTCGCGCACTGGCCGGACATTAACCAGGGTCGCCGGGGCACCGTGGTTAAGGTCATCCAGTACCTGCTCGGCGCCCGCGGCCACGCCGTGACTGTCGACGGCGACTTCGGCCCGAAGACCAAGTCGGCCGTGGAGGCGTTCCAGCGCTCGGCCGGCCTGCCGGTCAACGGCGGCGTCGGCAGCGTGACCTGGCCCAGGCTGATCGTCACCGTGCAGCGCGGCAGCACAGGGGACGCCGTCATGGCGGTGCAGGTGGTGCTGAAGGTGAAGGTCGACGGGAATTTCGGCCCTTCCACCCAGGCGGCGGTCCGCAGCTTCCAGTCTGCGCGTGGTCTGTCCGTGGACGGCGTGGTCGGCCCGAACACCTGGAACGCGCTGGTGAACTCGCTGTGATCGCGGCGGGCGCGCAGCGCTTCATAGCTCGCTGAGAGGTAGCTCAAAGCGGCGGCCGAACGCCGGTCGTGACACTCGCTGTCATGACCGATCACCATCAGCACGCCGGGCAGAGTGTCGCGGCGCGAATCGCGGCCAGGGACCGGGGCCGGGCCCGGCTGCGCGCGGCCACGATCTCGGCCGCGGCCGTCAGCCTCATCGGCGCCGGGGCCGTCGCGGTCGCGCTGCCCGGCGCCGCGGCGGCCGCCGGCTCGCACGCCGCGTCCGCCCGCTCATCGCACTCGGCCAGCTCGTCGAGCTCAGGCTCGAACTCGAGCTCAAGCTCGTCGAGCGGTTCTTCGTCGGGCCTGAGCTCGCCGTCCTCGGCGCCGACATCCGGATCCGGCGGCGGCCAGGTCACCTCGGGCGGCTCGTGATGGGCGGAGTCAGCTCGAGCACCGCGCTCTGGTACGCCAACCGCGCCACCGGCGTGGTGAGCCTGGTGCTGCTGTCCGCCGTCGTGATCATCGGCATCCTGGTCAGCCGGCCGGGGCGTCCGCCGGGGTCTGCACCGCCGTGGCTGCCCCGCTTCGCCGTGCTCGGCCTGCACCGGAACCTGTCGCTGCTCGCGGCGGCGTTCGTCGCCGTGCACGTGCTCACCGCCGTGACCGACTCGTTCGTCAGCATCAGCCTGGCCGCAGCGATCATCCCGTTCGCCTCGGCGTACGAGCCGCTGTGGATGGGACTGGGCGCGGTGTCGCTGGACCTGATGGCCGCCGTGATCGTGACCAGCCTGCTGCGCCGCCACCTCAGCCGCCGCGTGTGGCGCGGCGTGCATTGGCTGGCCTACGTGTCCTGGCCGGTCGCCGTCGCCCACGGCATCGGGTCGAGCACCGACCTGCGCCGCGCCGGGCCGTTGCTGGACCTGACCCTCGCCTGCATCGCGGCGGTCATGATCGCGCTGGCCTGGCGCCTGACCCGGGCCCGCGTCCCGCGGCTGCGCTCGCGCCCGGTGCCCGGGCTGATCGCAACCGGGGCGCGCCGGTGAGCGCCGTCACCGGCTCCGCGACGACCCCGGTCGCGCCCGCCCGGCCGGGCCCGGCCGGCGGGGGCGGGCTCCCCCGGCTGCTGCCGCCGGCCGGCCTTGCCGCCGACCTTGCCGCCGACCTTGCCGCCGGCCTGGCCGCCCACCTCGGCCGGCACGGCCCGGTTCCGTACCGCGACGCGACCCGGGCGCTGATAGCGGACGTGCGCGCCGCCGGCCTCACCGGCCGCGGCGGCGCCGCGTTCCCGGCGTACCGCAAGCTGGAGGCCGTGGCCGCCGCCCGCCCCGGCCGCGCGGTCGTGGCCGGCAACGGCGCCGAGGGCGAGCCCGCCAGCCACAAGGACGAGGCGTTGCTGACGCTCGCGCCGCACCTCGTGCTCGACGGGCTGCAGCTCGCCGCCGAGGCGGTCGGCGCCGGCCGGGCGATCCTTTACGTCCGGCGCGACGTCCTGCGTCGCACCCAGATCGAAACCCGGATTTCGGAACGCCCCGCAACCGGGCTCGACCGGGTCCCCGTACGGGTGATCCCGGCCCCGGGCCGCTTCCTCGCGGGGCAGGAGTCGGCACTGTCCAGCCTGGTCAGCGGCGCAGCGGCGGTGCCCAGATTCACCCCGCCGCCGGTCTTCGAGCGCGGGGTGGACGGGCGCCCGACCCTGGTCCAGAACGTGGAGACGCTGGCCCACCTGGCCCTGGTCGCCCGGTACGGCCCGGCCTGGTTCCGGGGCCTGGGCACGCTCAGCGAGCCCGGCACCATGCTGTGCACGCTGCGTCAGGCGGACGGCTCGGTGACCGTGGTCGAGGCGGCGATCGGCACCCCGCTGGCCGCGCTGCTGGATCTGCGCGCCGCGTCCGCCGTCCTGGTCGGCGGCTACCACGGGGCGTGGATACCGGCCCGCCAGGCTACCCGGCTGACGCTGAGCAACGCCGCGCTGCGGCCGCTCGGCGGCTTCCTTGGCGCCGGGGTGCTGGCCGCGCTGCCCGCCGGGCGGTGCGGGCTGGCCGAGGCCGCCCGGGTCGCCCGGTACCTGGCGCGGGAATCGGCCGGGCAGTGCGGGCCGTGCCGCAACGCTTTGCCCGCGATCGCGGCGGCCATGACCGAGCTGGCCGGCCCGCGGCCGGGCCCGCGGGTGATCGCCGACCTGACGCGGTGGGCCGGCCTGGTCGAGGGGCGCGGCGCCTGCCATCACCCAGACGGCACGGTCAGGTTCCTGCGCAGCGCGCTGCTCGTGTTCGCCGATGAGGTCCGCGAGCACGAGCGGGGCCGTTGCACCGGCCCCGGGGGCCGACCGTTCCTGCCCGTGCCGGCCGGGCCTGCGGCCCGTGACGGCGGCGACGGCGACGACGACGACGGGACCTGACGGGTGACCAGCACGCTGCGCGTCAACCCGATCGCGTGCTCGGGGCACGGCCTGTGCGCCGAACTGCTGCCGGAGCTGATCGCGCTCGACGAGTGGGGCTACCCGGTGATCGCGGACGGCCCGGTGCCGGCGGGCCTGACCAGGCAGGCCCGCCGGGCCGTGACCGACTGCCCGGCGCTGGCGCTAGCTCTCGCCCCGGAGCCAGAGCCGGGTCGGGCGGCCCCGATCCGGCCCGGGACAGGGCGTTCAGGATCCTAGGTTTTTCAGAAGGAACACAGAGCGTACGCATATTCGGGCTGGAGACGGTCAGTTCATCCTGGGAACATGACGAGCACTGTGGAGAACGCACCCACGACGGCCTCCGCCCGGGAGAGCAGCACGGCGGGCGGCCGGCTCGGCACGCGCCCGGACGGGAGCCCGATCCGGGTGCTGGTCGTAGACGACGAGCCCAGCCTGGCCGAGCTCCTGGCCAGCGTGCTGCGCTACGAGGGCTGGGACACCGCGGTCGCGGGGGACGGGACGTCGGCGGTCAGGACCGCACGGGAGTTCCGGCCCGACGCGGTGGTCCTGGACGTGATGCTCCCCGACTTCAGCGGACTCGAGGTGCTGCGCCGGCTGCGCGCCGAGCAGCCGCACGTGTGCGTGCTGTTCCTGACCGCGCGGGACGCGGTCGAGGACCGGGTCGCGGGCATCACCGCCGGCGGGGACGACTACGTGACCAAGCCGTTCAGCCTGGAGGAGGTGCTAGCGCGGCTGCGCGGGCTGCTGCGCCGGGCGGGCGTCGCGCGGGCGGCCCGGGCCGGCACCGAGCTGTCCGCGGGCGATCTCACCATGGACGAGGACGCACGGGAGGTGCGGCGCGACGGCCAGCTGATCGAGCTGACCGCCACCGAGTTCGAGCTGCTCCGGTTCCTCATGCGCAACCCGCGGCGGGTCCTGTCCAAGGCGCAGATCCTGGACCGGGTCTGGAACTACGACTTCGGCGGCCAGGCCCATGTGGTCGAGCTGTACATCAGCTACCTGCGCAAGAAAATCGACGCGGGGCGGGACCCCCTCATTCACACCGTCCGGGGGGTCGGCTACGTCCTGAAGCCGGGCGGCTGAGGTTCGGTGCGCGCCTGGCTGGCGGGGCGGACCCTGCGCGGCCGGCTGATCGCCGGCCTGGTCGCGTTGCTGTTCGTCGCCTGCGCCGCCGTCGGCGTGGTGACCTACCTGAGCCTGCACGGGTTCCTGCTCGGCCAGCTGGACGATCAGCTTCAGAGCGCCAGCATGCGCTTCACCATGTGTGTCGACGGACCGCCGGGAGACCATTCTCCGGGGCCGGATTCCCCGGGCGAACGCTCTGGCGATCCTGACGGGGACCACGATCCGGCGCAGTGCGCTGACACGCCCGGTCAGGCCTCGGGGACGTTCTCGGCCGCGCTGAGCTCCGGGGCCGTCACCGCCGCGAACGTCACGTACGGCGACTGCAAACTACGGGCCGCCGACAAGTCGATGCTGGCCCGGCTGCCGGCCGACGGCCGGGCCTACACCGAGCGGCTGGCCTCGCTGGATCGCACCTACCGGCTGATGGCCGTTTCCGGAACCGACGGCCGGGTCCTGGTCACCGGGCTTCCGACCGACCCGATGACCGACACGCTGAACAACGTGGAGCTGACCGAGGTCATCGTGTTCGCGGCCGCGCTGCTGCTCACCGGCCTGTTCGGCACCGGGTGGGTGCGGCTGTCGCTGCGGCCGCTGCGCCGGGTGACTGCGACGGCGGCCCAGGTCGCCCGGCTGCCGCTGGCCAGCCAGGTCGAGCTGCCGCACCGGGTCCCTGACGCCGACCCGCGCACTGAGGTCGGACAGCTCGGGACGGCGTTCAACCGGATGCTCGGGCACGTGGAGAGCGCGCTCGCGCGGCGGGAGGCCAGCGAGTCGCGGCTGCGCCGGTTCGCGGCCGATGCCAGCCATGAGCTGCGCACCCCGCTGGCCGCGATCCGCGGCTACGCCGAGCTGGCGCGGCGCCGTGGCGGCACGCTCCCGCCGGAGGTGGAGCACGCACTCGGCCGGGTCGAGTCGGAGGCCGCCCGGATGAGCGCGCTGGTCGATGACCTGCTGCTGCTGGCCCGGCTCGACGCGGGCCGGCCGCTCGAATCCGGTCCGGTCGACCTGACCCGGCTGGCCATCGACGCCACCAGCGACGCGCGCGCCGCCGGGCCCGATCACCGCTGGCGGCTCGAGCTGCCCGACGGGCCCGTGCTGGTGTCCGGCGACGACCAGCGGCTGCACCAGGTGCTCGCCAACCTGCTCAGCAACGCGCGGACGCACACCCCGGCGGGCACCACGGTGACGGTCGCCGTCGCGCCCGCCCGCTCGGCGGACGGCCCGCTCGCCGAGCTGAGCGTGACCGACGACGGGCCCGGCATCCCGGCCGAACTGCAGCCCGACCTGTTCGAGCGGTTCGTCCGCGGCGACAGCTCCCGGTCCCGCGCGGCAGGCAGCACCGGCCTCGGGCTGTCGATCGTCGCGGCCGTGATCGCCGCCCACCAAGGCACGGCCGCAGTCACCAGCGAGCCGGGCCGCACCCGCTTCCTGATCACCCTCCCGCTCCTCCGCGACCCGCCGGCCGCGCCACGCTCATAGGCGGCGCAGAGAGCCGGCGCAGTTCGTGCGCAGCGTGATCACGCATCGTGATCGGCATGGGATCGCCAGAGAGAGTTCTTGATCAGCACGTTTGTGACCTCCGGCCGCCGGTTGCACCGGCCGCGGCCGTTCAGGTCGAGATCGTCGTCCCGGTGCGCGACGAGGAGCGAGACCTCGGGCCGAGCGTGCGCCGGCTGCACGAGTACCTGCGGGAGCGGTTCCCTTTCACCGCCCGGATCACGATCGCGGACAACGGCAGCACCGACGCCACCTGGAGCGTGGCGCTGGCCCTGGCAGGCGAGCTCGATCTGGTCCGCGCGGTCCGCCTGGACCAGCCGGGCCGCGGCCGGGCGCTGCGGTCGGTCTGGTCCGCCAGCGACGCCGAAGTCCTCGCCTACATGGACGTCGACCTCTCCACCGACCTGAACGCGCTGCTGCCGCTGGTGGCCCCGCTGCTGTCCGGCCACAGCGACGTGGCGATCGGCACCCGGCTGGCGCCGGGCGCGCGGGTGACCCGCGGCCCGCGCCGCGAGGTCATCTCCCGCTGCTACAACCTGCTTCTGCACGCCACGCTAAGGGTTCGGTTCTCGGATGCGCAGTGCGGGTTCAAGGCAATCCGCGCCGACCGGGCGCGCCCGCTGCTGGCGCGGACGCAGGACCCGGGCTGGTTCTTCGACACCGAGCTGCTCGTGCTGGCCGAGCGGGCCGGGCTGCGCATCCATGAGGTGCCGGTGGACTGGACCGACGACGCCGACTCGCGGGTGGACCTGGTCACCACCGCGCTCGCCGACCTGCGCGGCATCGTCCGGCTGGGCGGCGGCGGCCAGCTCGCGAGGTTCCTCGGCGTCGGCCTGGCGTGCACCGCGGCGTATGTCCTGCTCTACCTGGTCCTGCGCGGGGCGATGGCGGCGGAGGCCGCGAACGCGCTCAGCCTGCTGGTCACCGCCGTCGCCAACACGGCGGTGAACCGGCGGTTCACCTTCGGCGTGCGCGGGCGGCGGCACGCGGTGCGGCACCAGGTGCGAGGGCTGCTGGCGTTCGGGGCCGGGCTGCTCCTGACCTCGGCTGCCCTGGCTTGGCTGCACACGGTCTCGGCCCGGCCCGGGCGCGGCGCGGAGGTCATCGTGCTGGCCGGCGCCAACCTGCTGGCCACGATCCTGCGCTTCGCGCTCTACCGGATCTGGGTGTTCCGCGCCCGCACCGCACCGCCGGGATCTGGCACCTCCTCGCCGGCCGCCGCGACAACGCTCGCCCAGCCGGGCATCCAGCCGAGCATCCAACCGAACGGGAGCGCCCGATGACCGCCGTCACCACCCGCCCCGGCCACGCCCGCCAGGCAGACGGAGCCGCCATCGGCGGGCGGATAGGCCGCCTGGTCAGCGGGCCGTCGGGCGATCCCCGCTGGGCCCGCCCCGCGCTGCTCGCCGTGCTCGCCCTCACCGCGGCGCTGTACCTCGTCGGCCTGTCCAGCAACGGCTGGGCCAACGACTTCTACGCCGCGGCGGTGCAGGCCGGCAGCCAGAGCTGGAAGGCGTTCTTCTTCGGCTCGTTCGACGCGTCGAACTTCATCACCGTCGACAAGACGCCCGCGTCGCTATGGGTGATGGAGATCTCGGCCCGGATCTTCGGCGTCAACTACTGGAGCCTGCTGGTGCCGCAGGCGCTGGAGGGCGTGGCCGCGGCCGGCGTGCTGTACGCCACGGTGCGTCGCTGGTTCGGCCCGGCGGCCGGCCTGCTGGCCGCGGCGACGCTGGCGATCACGCCGGTAGCCGCGCTGATGTTCCGGTTCAACAACCCCGACGCCCTGCTGGTGCTGGTCATGGTCGCCGCGGCCTACGCGATGACCCGCGCGCTCGAGGGCGGTCGTACGCGCTGGCTGGTGCTGGCCGGCGCGCTGCTCGGCTTCGGGTTCCTGACCAAGATGCTGCAGGCGTTCCTGGTGCTGCCCGGATTCGCTCTCACGTACCTGGTCGCAGGGCCGTACGGCGTGCGCCGGCGGGTGCGGCAACTGCTGGCCGGCGGCGTCGCCCTGGTGCTGAGCGCGGGCTGGTGGGTGGCGGCCGTCATGCTCACCCCGGCAGCGGACCGGCCCTATG
>Ga0335075_10014395_pt1 | contig 11883 bp, 8 predicted proteins | sample Lox_Sample_24_FD_206723 | JGI IMG/M metagenome (GOLD analysis project Ga0335075, IMG submission 206723) | Soil microbial communities from Loxahatchee National Wildlife Refuge, Florida, United States - Lox_Sample_2.4 | ecosystem: Environmental > Terrestrial > Soil > Wetlands | place: USA: Florida... | reverse complement strand
TGGCGAGGCTCACGGCCGGTGCGAATCGGCAACGGCGCCGCCGACCAGCTACAGCTGGACATCTACGGCGAGGCGATGAACGCGATCTTCAACGGCACCGAACAAGGGCTGCCGATCGCCCACCAAGGCTGGAATGACCTCACCAAGATCATCGACTGGGTCAGCGAGAACTGGGACCAGCCCGACGAAGGCGTCTGGGAGACCCGCGGCGGCCGCCAGGACTTCACCTACGGCCGGTTCCAGTGCTGGGTCGCGCTCGACCGGGCCATCAGGATGGCCGAGAACACCGGCCGTCCGGCCAACATCGCCAAATGGGTCATCGAACGGGACCGCCTGTACAACCAGATCATGGACCGCGGCTGGAACGAGCAGGCCGGGGCCTTCACCCAGCACTACGCGACCAGTGTCCTGGATTCGTCGCTGCTGCTGATGCCGCTCGAGGGCTTCATCGCGCCGCTGGACCCGATGTGGCTGTCGACCCTTCGGCAGATAGACAGGGAGCTGGTCTCCGACAGCCTGGTCTACCGGTACAACCCGGCCGCCTCGCCGGACGGGCTGCACGGGGACGAGGGCACCTTCTCGCTGTGCACGTTCTTGTATGTCGACGCGCTGGCCCGGGCCGGGCGGCTCGACGATGCCGTGCTGACGTTCGAGAAGATGCAGACCTACGGCAATCACCTCGGGCTGTTCTCCGAGGAGATCGGACCCACCGGCGAGCAGCTCGGGAACTTCCCGCAAGCGTTCACCCACCTGTCCCTGATCAACGCCGCCATCACCCTCAACCGCGAGCTCGACCGCCGTATCGAGCACTCGGACCGGGCGGCGGCCATCGCTCGCTTCGTGGGCGTATAGGCGCACAGGTGTAGAGGCGGAGAGGTCTAGAGGCGTACAGGCGTATCGGAAGGCCGGCTGACCGCGGGTCGACCGTGCTGTACTGAAAACCATGCCTGAGCTTGTGCATCCGCTGAAGAACCGGGTGACTCCCGCGGGCGAGTTGATCGCCACCGAGCACCGCGGAACCATGTACGGCAACCGAGGTGTCCTGCACAACGACGATCTCGTTGTGGTCCGGCGTCATCAGGTTCGCCGATGGCTGGTGTGCGTGCTTGAATTCCGGGGCCGGCATCGGCAGATCATGCGGCCGGGGCGCTACACGGAGCTGTTCTTCCTGGACGAAGCGGTCGCGCTGGCCGCGGGACACCGGCCGTGCGCGGAATGCCGCCACGCCGACTACCAATCGTTCCGGACAGCATGGACAGCAGCCAGGGGGCTGCCAGCGAAGCCTGCGGCGGATGAAATTGACCGCGTGCTACAGGCCCAGCGCTGTCTGGTCGGTGGTGCTCGCGTTACCTATCCGGCACAGTGGCGCGATCTTCCGGATGGCGTCTTTGTCGTGTGGCACGAGAAGTACTGGTTGCTGCACGGCGGCCAGCTGCGCCTGTGGACACCGGCCGGGTACACCGACCGAAGGGACGCGTCCGGCGGACCCGCGGCCGTGCTGACCCCGCGCGCCACAGTGGATGCAATCCGAATGGGATACCGGCCCGCCGTGCACCGGTCGGCCAACGAGATCCAAACCGAGTAGTCGTAAGGTTTCCTGTTACGCGGAAAGGGCCGGCGATGACCGTTGAGCGTCCCGTACTGCGCGTGCCCGATGCCGACCTCGCGGAACTGCGGTCGCGACTGCGCGGCACGCGCTGGCCCACGGCATGGCCCGATCGGGCGGGCGCCGACGGCTGGCAGGCCGGCGCCAGCGCGACCGAGTTGGCCCGGCTGGCCCGCTACTGGGCGGACGGTTACGACTGGCGCGCCCGCGAAGCGGCGATCAACGCGCTGCCCGGCCAGGTCGCCTCGCTGGGCGGGACCGACCTGTTCTACCTGCGTTTCGACGCTGAGGTGCCGGGGGCGCTGCCGATGGTGCTCACCCACGGCTGGCCCAGCTCGTTCCTGGAGCTAACCGGGCTGGCGCGACGGCTGGCCGAGCCCTCCCGGCACGGCGGGAATCCCGCCGACGCGTTCACGGTCATCGTCCCGGCCCTGCCCGGTTTCCCGCTCTCACCGCAGCGTCCCGAGCTGCCGCCCGCCGCGGACACCCACGAGCTGTGGCACCGCCTGATGCACGACGAGCTTGGTTTCTCACGGTACGCCGCGCACGGCGGCGACCTGGGCGCCGGCGTCACGTCGCGGCTTGCCGAGGCGCACCCGGAGTCGCTGGCCGGCATCCACCTGCTCGCGGTGGTCCACCCGCATGCCTACGACCCGGCCACCGTCACGACCGAGGAACGGCGCTACCTGGACGAGGTCGCGGCCTGGTTCGCGGCGGACGGCGGCTACGAGCACGAGCAGATGACGCGCCCGCTGACGCTGTCCTACGGCCTGTCCGATTCCCCGGCCGGGCTGCTGGCGTGGCTGGTGGAGAAGTACCGGGCGTGGAGTGACTGCGACGGCGAACTGTCCCGGCGGTTCACCGACGACTTCATCCTGACCCAGGCATCGCTCTACTGGTTCAGCAACGCCGCCTCGACCTCGTTCCGGCCGTACTACGAGTACGCCCAGGGCATGACGCCCCGGGTAGCGAAGGTGACCGTGCCGACCGCGGTGGCGGTGTTCCCCAAGGACCTCAGCCAGCCGCCGCGCAGCTGGGCCGAGCGCACCTATTACGTCACCCGGTACACCGTCATGCCGCGCGGCGGCCACTTCGCGGCTCATGAGGAGCCGGACCTGCTCGCCGCCGACCTCGCCGAGTTCTTCCGATCCCTCCGATAGCAGCCGCTACCAGATACGGACCCGGGCGGCGGGCTCGAGCCACAGCTCGTCAGTGGCGTCGACGTCAAACGCGCTGTAGAACTCGTCGAGGTTCCGCACGATCTGGTTGCAGCGGAACTCGGCGGGGGAGTGCGGGTCAATGGCGAGCAGCCGGATGACTTCCTCATCCCGGGTCTTCTGCCGCCAGGCACGAGCCCACGACATGAAGAAGCGCTGCGCGCCCGTCAGACCGTCGATCACCGGGGCCTGTTCCCCGTTCAACGACACCAGGTACGCCTGCCACGCGATGCCCAGGCCTCCGAGGTCCCCGATGTTCTCCCCGATCGTCAGCGCCCCGTTCACATGCTGGTCCGGAGTCTGCTTCGGGGCCAGCGCGTTGTACTGCTCGATCAGCGACCGGGTCCGGGTTTCGAACGCCTCCCGGTCCGCTGCGGTCCACCAGTTGGTGAGCCGGCCGTCACCGTCGTACTTGGAACCTTGGTCGTCGAAGCCGTGGCCGATCTCGTGACCGATGACCGCGCCGATCGCTCCGTAGTTGGCGGCGTCGTCGCGGTCGGGATCGAAGAACGGATCCTGCAAGATCGCGGCCGGGAACACGATCTCGTTCATCCCGTCGTTGTAATAGGCGTTGACCGTCTGGGGGGTCATGTGCCACTCCTCGCGGTCGATCGGTTTGCCGATCTTGTCCAGCTGGCGGTTGAACTCGAAAGCATGGGCGGCCCGCACGTTGGCCATGAGGTCAGTCCGGTCGATCCGCAGGCCGGAGTAGTCCCGCCAGCGAGCCGGGTAGCCGATCTTCGGCGTGAACTTCCCCAGCTTGTCCAGGGCCCGCCGGCGGGTGTCCGGGCCCATCCACTCCAGCCCTTCGATGCTCTGCCGGTACGCCTCGATGAGGTTGGCCACCAAGACATCCATCTGCTCCCGGGCCCCGGGCGGGAAGTGCCGGCTGACGTAGACTCGCCCGGCCGCTTCCCCCATCGCCCGCCCGACCAGCGACACGCCCCGCTTCCAGCGCTCACGCAGTTGGAGGGTGCCGGTCAGGGCCCGGCCGTAGAAGTCGAAATCTTCACCGACGAACGCCTCGGACAGGTACGCGGCGGCGCCGTGGATCACCTGCCAGCACAGCCAGTCCCGCCACGCCGGAAGGTGTTCGTCGGTGAGCAACGAGGCCAGCCCGGCGCTGAAGCTCGGCTGGCGGACCACGACCTCGTCGAAGCTGCCAGCGGGCGGGTCCAGCGCCGCCAGCCACCCGCGCAGGTCCGGCCCCTCAGCCAGCAGACCGGCCCAGGTGAACAGGTTGTACGTCTTCTCGCTGTCGCGGCTGGCTACGTTGTCCCAGTGGTGCCCGGCCACCGCCGTTTCCAGCGCCAGCACCCGGCTGGCGGCCTGGTCGGCGTCCGGCAGCCCGGCCAGCTCGAACATGCGCCGCACATGACCCGCGAACGCGTCCCGGACGCCAGCGAACCGCTCCTCGCGGTAGTAGCTCTCGTCCGGCAGCGAGATAGCCGCCTGACCCAGAAACACCAGGTAGCGCTCGGGGTTGCCAGGGTCGGTGTCAACAAAGAGCCGGTACAGACCCCCGATGCCGGGTCGCTCGAGCCGCCCGAGGGTCTCCAGCAGCTCCGGAATGGAGCTGACGGCGCGCGCCTCCGCGAGCGTCTGGCTGATCGGCTGCGAGCCGAGCAGCTCTGCTCGGTCGGTGTCCATGAAACTGGCATACAGGTCGCCGAACTTGCGCTCCTCGCTGCCTTCGGGCGCCGACCCGGCCTCCTCCACGATCACGCGCACCGCGTTCTCGGCCGCTTCAGCCAGAATCGGGAACGTGCCGTAGCGCGCCCGGTCCGCGGGGATCTCGGTCCGCGCCAGCCACTCGCCGTTGACGTGGCGGAACAGGTCGTCTTGGGGGCGGATGGCGGGATCGAGGTCGTTGACATTGATACCGGCTGAAAGCGTCATGCGCTCTAGCGTAGGACGCGCGAGCGCACCCTCGGCCGCAGCCCCGATTCGCGGCCTAGGTCGACACCACGTCGTGGCTGAGCCACGGGTCGCCAGCGCGGAACGCCCTGATGTCGGCAGGCCGGTGGTCCGTCATCTTCGCGATCCACTCGGGATCGCCGATCTGGCTGCGGCCGACCGAGACCAGGTCGAAGTCGCCGCGCCGGAAGCGCCGTACCAGCTCGCCGATCCGGGTCCCGCCGGTCGGCTGGCCCTCCTCGCCGTTCAGTGAGGCCATCACGTCGACGTCCAGCCCCACGCTGCCGACCGCGATGACCGCCGCGTCGGTGAACGACTTCGCCCAGCCCGCCAGGCCGCGGTCCGAGCCGTCCCACTCGGGTGTCCAGAACCGCCGCGTCGACACGTGGAAGATGTCCGCCCCCGCCGATCGCAGCCCGGCGATCAGCTGCCCTAGCTCGTCAGGCTGCTCGACGATCCTGGCGTCGTAGTCCGACTCCTTCCACTGCGAAATGCGGACCGACATGACGAAGTCCGGCCCGGTCGCCGCCCGCACCGCCGCGGCCACCTCGGCGACAAACGTCGCGCGGTCGGCGATCGACGGTCCGCCGTAGCGGTCGGTGCGCAGGTTGGTCCCCGGCCACAGAAACTGGTCGAGCAGGAAGCCGTGGGCCGAGTGAAGTTCCACGCCGTCGGCGCCGATTTCCTCGGCGTCCAGCGCGCCCCGCACGAAGGCGGCCTTGATGGAGTCCAGCTCCGCCTCGGTGGCGGCCCGGCCGAACGACTCACCCGGATGCGAGACGCCCGACGGGCTGAGCGCGACGAAGTCCGGGTTGCTCTCCGCGTCCCCGCCGTAGTTGACCGCGCCCTGGTGCCAGAGCTGCAGGAACATGGCGCCGCCGGCCTCGTGCACACCCTCCACGCAGGCTCGCCAGGCGTCCCGCGTGTCCGGCGAGATCCGCGCGAATGTCGGGTTCTTCGTCGCGCTCGGATGATCGACGGCGCACGACTCGGAGATAACCAGGGAAGCGCCGCCGCGCACCCGGCGCCGGTAATACTCGCGCAGCCGAAGGTCGGGTGCCCCGTCGGCGCACCAGTAGCGCTGCATTCCCGGCATGACAAACCGGTTCCGCAGCTGAAGTCCGCGAATCTTAAGCGGCTCGAGAAGTGGGCTGATGTCGTACTCGGCCGTCCCGGTCGGGGACTCTTCAAGCTGGCTCACGCGCTCTCCTTCCGGCCCCCCGCCGGACCAATGCGCTTTCAATTATTGCCGCCGATTGCTTTGCCGCCAAGCGTTCCTTTATCATCGCCGCTGATCGCCTTTATCACTGCCCCTTATCCAGAGAAAAATCAAAACCATGATTCCGAACGAACCGTGCCGTCTTATTCACTTCGATTTCGCCGCCGCCGTCGTTGGTGCTCGACCGGGGTCCGGCGGGTATTAATTAACTCGGAGGCAGCCATGTGCCAAGATCAGAGTCCGCCCGCGGCGATGCGAGCCGTGCTGCACGACGTCGAGGTGAAGCAGCCGATCCCGCTCGAGCCGGCCGACTCCGTGGAGATCGTCTCGCTGATGGACAACGTCACCGACGTGTTCATGCCGGACCAGGGCCCGGCCAGGCGCCCGGGCCCGGCCCGGCACCACCGGGCGTCCGCGGTGATGGACGGCAACCAGGCCCCGGACTCGCTGATCGCCGAGCACGGGTTCTCGGTGCTGGTGACGGTCCGCAAGGGGCAGGCCGAGCACCGGCTGCTGTTCGACGCCGGGACCAGCCCGGACGGCGTCGTGGAGAACATGCGCCGCCTTGACATCGACCCCGGCTCGATCGAGGCGATCGTCTGCAGCCATGGCCACTTCGATCACACAACCGGGATCGACGGGCTGATCCGGGCGGTCGGCCGGCCGAACATGCCGGTGCTGATCCACCCGCACTTCTGGCGGCGGCGCCGCATCCGGCTCCCGGAGATCGAGCTGGAGCTTCCGTCGGTGAGCAAACGGGCGCTCGAGGACGCCGGGTTCGAGGTGATCGAGGAGGCGCAGCCGAGCTTCCTGCTGGACGGCTCGGTGCTGGTGACCGGCGAGGTGGCGCGGACGACCGGCTACGAGCCGGGGTTTCCGCCGCAGGACGCCTGGCTGGACGGCGGCTGGGCCCCGGACCCGCTGGTGCTCGACGACCAGGCGCTGGTGATCAACGTTCGCGGCAAGGGCCTGATCGTGCTCACCGGGTGCGGGCACGCCGGGATCGTGAACATCTGCCGCTACACCCGGCGGCTGACCGGGGACCAGCCGCTGTACGCGGCGATGGGCGGCTTCCACCTGAACGGACCGCTGTTCGAGCCGCTCATCCCGCGGGTGCTCGAAGACCTGGCCGAGCTGGCACCGCAGCTGCTAGTCCCGGCGCACTGCACCGGATGGCGGGCCCAGCACGCGATGGCCCGCCGCTTCGGCGACGCCTTCGTGCCGAACACCGTCGGCACTCGCTTCACCCTTTGACGCCCGCCTCGAGAAAGCCGTTGACGGATGACAACTGCCGCTGGCCGCGCCGAATCGCTTCAGGCGGCGCGCGCCCACCTGAGCGCTGCCGACCCCGTGCTGGCGCGGCTGATCGCCGAGCGGCCGGACTTCGACCCCGTCGCCGCCCGGATGACCCGGCTGCCGCCGATGGACCTGTTCGGCGCGGTCCTTTTCCAGGTCGTCGGACAGCAGTTGTCGGTGGTGGCCACCCGGCGGATCGTCAGTCGTATTCAGGCCCTGTTCGATGGCCATCTCCCGGCGCCCGGCGAGCTGCTGGCAATCGATCCGGCGGAACTGCGGACCGCGGGACTGTCCTGGCGGAAGATCAGCACGCTCCGCGAGCTCGCCAGTCGCTTCGCCGATGGCCGGCTGGATCCCGGGGCCCTGGCCGCGCTCCCAGACGATCAGGTGATCGAGGCGCTGACTGAGATACCGGGGATCGGCCCGTGGACCGCGCAGGGCGCGCTGCTCATCGGGCTCGGCCGAGAGGACGTCGTGCTGCCCGGTGACCTCGCGCTGCGCAAGGCCGTGCGCGCTGCCTATCAGCTCGACCATCTGCCCACAGAGCAAGAGGTTCTCGCGATCGCCGAGAAGTGGCGACCCTACCGAAGTCTGGCCACCAGCTACCTGTTCTCGGCCGAGTTCGCGGCAGTCCCCGAATGATCACGTCCGTGCCCGGAACGCTGCCCGCCGTCATCGCGGTGCGCGGAGCGCGGCAGAACAACCTGCGTGAGATCGACCTCGACGTGCCCTTGTGGCGGATGGTCGCGGTCGTCGGCGTGTCCGGATCAGGGAAGACGTCGCTGGCCATCGGGACGCTGTACGCCGAGGGCATGCACCGCTTCCTCGACGGCCTGAGCACCTACAGCCGCCGCAGGCTGACCCAGGCCAAGCGCCCTGACGTCGAGCGGATCGAGCACCTGCCGCCTGCCCTCGCGCTGCGCCAGCGCCCGCCCGTTCCCGGGCTCCGCAGCACGGTCGGCACCATGTCGGAGGTACTGAACGCGCTGCGGCTGACCGTGTCCCGGCTGGGCTCGCACCGATGCCCGAACGGGCACCTGGTCTCCCCGGCCGTCGCGACGCTCGCCGAGGAGATCACCTGCCCCGTTTGCGGCGTGCGCTTCGAGCATCCCAGCGCCGAATCCTTCGCGTTCAACTCCTACGGCGCCTGCCCCGCGTGCCAGGGCCTGGGCGTGCGGTCGGAGGTCGATCCCGGCACGCTGGTTCCCGATCCGGACAAGACGATCGAGGAAGGCGCCGTGCTGCCCTGGAACTCCGGCGGACGGCGGCTGTCGATGTACGCCGCGGGCGAGCTCGGGGTCCGCCTCGACGTCCCGTACCGGGAGCTGACCGACGGGGAGCGTGACATCGTGCTGCACGGCCCGGCCGTTCAGCGGCAGGTCACCGTGCACTCAGACCGGACCGGCCGGAGCGTGCAGCTCTCGGTGAACTACGACAACGCCGTCGCCGCCGTCGAGCGGTCGCTGCGCAGCAACAACGAGCGCACCCGCCAGCAGGTGCAGCGGTTCCTGGTAACCCGCACCTGCTCGGTCTGCCACGGCACCCGGCTGCGGCCCGAGGCTCTGGCGTCACGGCTTGGGGGCCGCAACATCGCCGAGATCAGCGCGCTCACGCTCGATGATCTGACCGGCTTCCTGGCTGAACTGCCCGGCGGGCTGCCGGCCGAGCTCAGCCGCCTGACCGCTGGCCTGCTGGCCGAGATCCGCGGCCTGCTGGATCCGCTGCTCACCGTCGGGCTCGGCTACCTGACCCTGGACCGGGCCGGCGCCTCGCTGTCGACCGGGGAGCGGCAGCGCATCGAGCTCACCTCGACGGTCCGCTCCAGCACCACCGGCATGCTTTACGTGCTGGACGAACCGTCGGTCGGGCTGCACCCCAGTAACGTCATCGGTCTGCGCGATACCATCACGGCGCTCGCCGGGAACGGGAACTCGGTGCTCGTGGTGGAACATGAGCGCGAGCTCATCCGGTCGGCCGACTGGGTCATCGAGCTGGGCCCGGCGGCAGGCCGCCTGGGCGGCACCGTGATCGCCGAGGGTACCCCCGCTGAGCTGGAGAGCAACCCGCAGTCGATCATCGGCCCGTTCCTGGCCGGGCGGCCGGCCATCCCCGCCGACCGGCCGCCCCGGCCGGCGGCCGGCGGGCACGTCACAGTGCGGGTCAGTGACCTGTACAACCTGCACGAGGTGACCGCCGCATTCCCGGTGCGGCAGCTGACAGCGGTCGCCGGGCCGTCCGGCGCGGGCAAGACCGCGCTGGTCCTGGACAGCCTCGTCCCCGCCGCCCGGGCAGGGCTGAGCGGTTCCGCGCTGCCCCCGCACGTCCGCCACCTCGACCTGGCCGGCATCCGCCAGGTCATCCAGGTCGACGCCTCGCCGATCGGCCAGAACGCGCGGTCTACCCCGGCGACGTACTGCGGCGCGTTCGATGAGATCCGGCGCATTTTCGCCGCCTCGCCGTACGCGCGCCGGCGCCGCTGGCAGCCCGGCCACTTCTCGTTCAACACCCGCGAGGGCCAGTGCCCGACCTGCCGCGGCCTCGGCGACGTCGACCTCGACGTCCAGTACCTGCCCGACATCAGCGTGCAGTGCCCGACCTGCCACGGCGCCCGCTTCAACGACGCGACGCTGTCCGTCCGGGTCGACGGCCTGACCATCGCCGACGTCCTCGCTCTCACCGTGACGGACGCCCGGGAGAGGTTCGCCGCGGACGCGCCGGCCGCGGCGGCGCTACGGCCCGTCGACGAGGTCGGCCTGGGCTACCTGCGCCTCGGCGAGCCCACGCCGTCACTGTCCGGCGGTGAATCGCAGCGGCTGCGGATCGCCACCCGGCTGCGCAGCAGCCAGCGCGGCGCGCTGTACGTCTTCGACGAGCCGTCCACCGGACTGCACCCGCTCGACGTAGCCACCCTGGTGGCCGTGTTCGACCGGCTGCTGGACGCCGGAGCCACGATCATCGTCATCGACCACGATCTGGACCTGCTGGCGGCCGCGGACTACCTCATCGACATGGGCCCGGGCGGCGGCCCCCAGGGCGGGCACGTCATCGCGGCCGGCCCGCCAGCGGACGTCGCCCGCGACCCGCGCTCACCGACCGGTCCGTGGCTGGCCGAGCACCTCGGACAGGTCGAAGCCAGCCGCTGACGTGGTCAGGCACCAATCGCGCGAAAGCGGCCATGGATGTGATCACGTCGGTACTCGCAGCTCACCGCAGCGTGGTCAGCCGGCCAGGGCCTTCCTGATGAAACCCGCGACCCGCACGGGCTGGGCGATGAATGCGGTGTGGGATCCATCGATCTCCTCAGTGACCGCGCCCATCCGCTCGGCCATGAACCGCTCGGCGTCCGGCGGGATGGCATTGTCGTGCCGGGATACCAGATACCAGCTCGGCTTGGTCTTCCAGGCGGCCTGGGTCGCGTTCTCGGTCAGCGCCGCCAGCGACAGCGGCCGCTGGGCCGCGCACATGACCTCGGCCACGTCGACCGGGACATCCGCGCAGAAGGTCTCGCGGAACTGATCTTTACGGATGTACAGGTCGGGCCCGCTCGAGGCCCCGGGTGCGTCGTACGGTGTCGGGTAGGACGTGGTCGCCAGCATGGACGGCGGATAGGGGCCCTGCACGCTGGCGCAGCTCTCGCCGGCGTCAAGGCCGAAGGCGGCCAGGTAGACCAGGCCGACGACGTTGTCCAGGTCGGCGCCGGCCTGCGTGATCACAGCGCCGCCGTATGAGTGGCCGACGAGCAGGACCGGGCCCTCGATCGCCTGGACGGCCGCGCTGACGGCGGACGCGTCGAAAGCCAGGCCGCGCAACGGGTTGGGAGGTGCGACCACCGCGTGGCCTGCGGAGCTCAGCTCGCGGATAACGCCGCCGAAACCGGAGGCGTCGGCGAACGCGCCGTGCACGAGAACGATGGTGGTAGCGGGCGAATCAGGCATCTGGGTGCTCCCTACGGGACGTTCGGGCAGTGACATCCTCATGCCCACCATTCCGCGAACCGCATTCCCTCACACGTTCAGGTGCGGCCGCCGCGCCCGGTCCGGGATCTTCGTGGCCTGTCACCAGGCTGCACCGGTGAGGTTCCAGGTCGGCGGCAGGCACCTATTGCGGGGCCATCGGCGGGCAGTCGGCGGGGTCGGTGACGACGCGGATCGGTGCTCCCGCGAGGTACGCGGCGACATCTTGCGCCATCCGCTGCCAGGCGGTGCGGAAGCCATCCTCGGTGACATAGCCGATGTGCGGGGTGACGACGACGTTGTCAAGCGACCGGAAGGGATGATCGGCGGGGAGCGGTTCACGGTCGAATACGTCGAGGCCGGCCCCCGCGAGGTGGCCCGAGCGCAGCGCCTCGATGAGGGCCGCCTCCTCGACGAGCGGGCCGCGGGAGATGTTCACCAAGATGGCGCCCGGCCTCATCTTCGCCAGGTCAACGGCGCGCAGCGTGTTGCGGGAGCGTTCGGAGAAGACGAGGAAAACCCCGAGGATGTCCGAGGCGGACAGGAGCTCGTCCTTCGTGACCTTCCGCACGCCGAGTTCGTCGCAGCGCTCGGCGGTGAGATTCTGGCTCCACGCGATGACGTCCATGCCGAGCGCCTTCGCGACCGGCACCATCGCACCGCCGAGGTGGCCCG
>Ga0335075_10014394_pt1 | contig 11884 bp, 10 predicted proteins | sample Lox_Sample_24_FD_206723 | JGI IMG/M metagenome (GOLD analysis project Ga0335075, IMG submission 206723) | Soil microbial communities from Loxahatchee National Wildlife Refuge, Florida, United States - Lox_Sample_2.4 | ecosystem: Environmental > Terrestrial > Soil > Wetlands | place: USA... | reverse complement strand
ACGAACCACCTGCCATGACTCCAACCTTCCCAAGAAGTGGAGTCTCCGGACATCCCGGGGCGGTTCAGATTCAAGTTGAATCCCACCATGTCATCTGGGTTTTATCTCCATCTCATGTCATCTCCTCAACCCCCTATGAAGCGCTGATAGCGGTGTCCACAGGTGCCTCGCCTACGGAACGGCTGCTGAACCGACCCGCTGCGTATTCGATCGCCATCGCGAAACCCCGGTAGCCGAGACCTTTTTGGTCGCGTCTAGCAGGTGATGGCGCGGGCCACATTGTCGGCGTGTATGCCGGCGATCAGCACCGCCACGGCGCCCAGCAAGAGCGTCCCCATCGAGAGGGCGACCAAGTCGCGCGGAGATCGGCCTTTGATGGCCGCTGCCGGGCAGAGCAGGATGTTCAACACCAGAAATGGGCCCCATCCGAGCAGTGCCCAACCGAACCCCGCTTTCTGACCCGCGTACCACGCCGACAGGCACGAAAACGTGACCGAATCCCTAAATCCGAAGTAGCCGTTGGGTGGAAAGTGATGATGAATCGACTGAACATACCCATAACAGGTACCGGCGAGAGCCAATATCGTTGCTGCCCAGGCGATCACCGCGCCTGCCCACGCCAGCGCCGCCCCGACTCGCGGCGGCAGTATGACGGGAGCGGGACGGCTCGCGAGGTCGGCATTTGCTGTGTGATGCCCGGTTCCGGGGTCGGCCGCTCTCGCGGCCCGGCCGGCGACCACCGCGATGTAAATCGCCAGGGCGATAAGGACGAACACGCCGCCGACACCGCTGATGATGACCGCAAACCGCCACCCGGGCCACGCGAACCAGAATAGGACGACGCTGATAGCGACCACCGCCAGGAACAGCAGCGGCGCATGCCGGAGCCCGGCGCGATGGCCGGCCACCCAGGCCTGGTCGCTGCGCAGAGTCGACGGGGTTCGAATGCCCACATACTGATTGCGTTCCAGCCTGCCCGTCGCCGCACGCCAACTGACCGTGAGCAGTATTGCGCAGCCGGTGAGCAGGGCCAGCGAAAACATCCCCGCGAAAAACAGCGCCTCTGCGCGTGCCGATTCCATAACTTCTCCCAATCTCGAAGTCCGCCAGTGTGCCAATCGGTGCCGTTGCCGGCCGCAGCTGGTGGCGGTGCCGGCTCAGTTTCGGCTCGCCGGTAGTTTGAGCACCCGGTTATTGAACGAATCGGCGACGTAAACGTTGCCGGCTCCATCCACCGCCACCCCCTTGGGGCCCCTCAGTCCCGTCAATGGCAGCACCGTCGCCGTTGTCCCGCGGGCGAGCTTGAGGACTCTGTCGTTATACCGGTCGGTGACATACACGCTGCCTTTGCGGTCGACCGCGACACCGTCGGGATGGTCCAGGCCGGTGAACGGCAGCTCGGTCGAATTACCGTTTCCAGCCTCGACTTTCACCACCCGGTATTCGACAAAGCCGGCGATGTAGACGTTGCCGACTCCATCTGCCGCCACGCCGACCGGGGTTCCGTGCAGACCGGCAAACGCAACCTGGGTCTGGGAGCTGCTTCCGGCAGCCAGCTTCGTCAACTCGCTGTCAACATCGGCTACATAGACGTTGCCGACGCCATCCACCGCAACACCCTCGGGCTTGAAAACCAAGAACGGCAGCTTGGTCTGATCACCGGTACCCGCAGCCAGCTTCAGCACCCGGTTAGGGCCATCGGTGACGTACACACTGCCGGCGCCGTCGACCGCCACGCCCTGCGGATAGTGCAGGTCCTTGAATGGTAATTCCGTTGGGGTGGCGTCACCCGCCGCGAGTTTCAGCACCCGCTGATGGCCCGCGTCGGTGACGTAGACGTTGCCCGACGCATCGACAGCGACACCGTAGGGGTAATCGAGCGCGCCGAGCGGCAGCACCACCGCGGACGGTGGCTGTGCGGGTTGCGTTACTTGGGGCCGGTCGGCCGGGCGGTGACGAACCGCGACGACCCCGACCGCAACCGCGGCGATCACGCAGGCGACGGTCATACCCAACCAGATCCCAACTCGGCGGCGTATCTTCATCGAATCCCCGGGCCCATCTGAATCGCCCCGGTGAGTCCGGAGACTGTTTGATTTGAGGCTCAGCCGGCGGCTGGTCTCCGATTTCGAGCGTAATACGAGGCCTCCAGCTCGGCGGGCGGGACGTCGCCGCAGTATTCGTAGAGGCGTCGGTGGTTAAACCAGTCCACCCACTGGGCGGTGGCTACTTCGACGTCCTCGACGGTGCGCCAGGGCTTGCGGGGTTTGATCAACTCGGTCTTGTACAGGCCGTTGATCGTTTCGGCCAACGCGTTGTCATAGGAGCTGCCCACTGCCCCGACCGAGGGCTGGATGCCAGCTTCGGCAAGGCGCTCGCTGAATCGGATCGAGGTGTATTGAGACCCTCTATCAGTATGGTGGACAACATCTTTCAAATCGAGAACACCTTCCTGCTGACGCGTCCAGATGGCCTGCTCGATCGCATCGAGCACCATCGAGGTCGCCATCGTTGACGCCACCCGCCAACCCAGGATCCGCCGCGCATAGGCGTCGACCACGAACGCCACATAGGCGAACCCCGACCAGGTCGACACGTAGGTCAGGTCGGCCACCCACAATCGGTTGGGTGCCGGCGGGCCGAACCGACGTTGGACCAGATCGGCCGGACGCGCTGCTGCCGGATCGGCGATGGTGGTGCGTTTGGTCTTGCCGCGCACCGCTCCGCGCAGGCCAAGTTCGATCATTAGCCGCTCGACGGTGCAGCGGGCCACACCGATGCCCTTGCGGTTCAGCGCCAACCACACTTTGCGGGCCCCGTACACGCCGTAGTTGGCCGCGTGGATCCGCATGATCTCGGGCTTGAGGGCCTCGTCACGCAGCTCGCGGCGGCTGGGCTCACGATTGACGTGGTCGTAGTAGGTCGATGGGGCGATCGGCACACCCAGCGCGGTCAGCTGTATGCAGATCGGCTCGACACCCCACCGCAGACCATCGACGCCGTCGCGGTAGCCCTGATGATCAGCGATAAACCGGGTAATTACTGCTGTGGCCGGTCGAGCTCGGCCGCGAAGAAAGCCGACGCTGTCTTCAAAATCGCGTTAGCCCTTCGTAATTCGGCATTCTCCCGCTGTAGTCGCTTCAACTCAGCGGACTCCTCAGTCGTGGTCCCTGACCGTGCACCGGCATCAACCTGCCCCTGGCGCACCCACTTGCGCACCGTCTCCGCGCAGCCGACCCCGAGCAGACGGGCGACCTCACTGATCGCCGACCACTCCGAATCGTGCTGACCGCTGATCTCGGCCACCATCCGCACCGCCCGCTCCCGCAGCTCCGGCGGATACCTCCTCGACGAACCACCTGCCATGACTCCAACCTTCCCAAGAAGTGGAGTCTCCGGACATCCCGGGGCGGTTCACGCACGGCGAACAGTCCGGTACATACCCAGTTGACTAATACGTGGGCGTCCTGCCACGCCAGGTGTATGGGCTCCAGTTTTGAACTTCGACATCGTCGCCGAGGATGCGCCGAAAAGAGGCAATGCGGAAAGCGCTGGGGTTGACCAGAATTGGCTTGGCTGCACGCGCTAGAAGGGGGAGATCGCTCGGGCTGTCGCTGTATGCGATGACAGGTTGCATCGTGTGACCTGCGCGGCGGAGCATGGTCAGTTTGTGTGCACCGTAGCAATGCCGGTCAATTACGAGCCCCCCCATAAAGCGTCGGCTTGTGCTGCCAACCACGCGGATAGGTTCTTGCGGATCCAGGGCCAGAATCGTCTGCACCAACTCCAGCGGAGCGCCGGTGAGTACGACTACTTCATCGCCGGCCTGTCGATATGTTGCGAGGGCATCCATACCCTGAGGTCTCAGGCGGGAATGTATACGCGCGGCGTCGCCGGCGGCAACAAACCGGTCCACTATGCAGCTCATTTCGCCGCAACGGGTACCGACTGTGCCGATCCACAGATTGACTGAGATGGCCAGACGGCGGGTGTTCTCACCGAACCAAAGGGGTGCGATATAAGGTGCGACGAGCACAGCGGCAAGCATTCGCCACCAATTGCGGCGCAGCAGCCAAGTGATGAGCTGCACTCCGGAGTCGCCGGCATAAAGCGTGTTATCAAAGTCGAAGACAACCAGCCGAGCATTAATCGTCTGGTTGGAGGGCTCTGGCCAACCTATTGAGCCCTCGGCTGAACTCATATCAAACCTATACTTCCGGTAGACCGTTAAGTAATGTCCTGGCGTAATGTCCTGGCGCGCCAAAGCGCAGACTCGGATCCTGGATCGACCCCTCCGGCATGATCATTCCTGCCACAGTAATGGTAATGGTACGCAAAAGATTCGAGCCTCAGATCGGAGTTAATCAGCATCGGTAAATGCCGAATAGCAAATGATAATAGCAATTGACTTAGTCATGTCAACCCGACAAATGGCGGACCGCGCCTCAACAGGCGATGGAGACCTCGCCCAGCGTTTCATTCTTTCGTTGAATTTAGACTAAGCGTTCGATCTATGATTAGTCCATCGGCTACCACAGGACACCCACCCCGCATATGATATCCGTATCGTCCATCATGTTCTGGAGATGCTGTGCGCCGAAATGTTAGTGGTGTCCACGCTAAGCTATTGCTTACCCATCTCGACTGTACTCTCTTACGACTCGACAGCGTCGGACATCCGATGCAATGGGTGTTAGGATTCAATCTGGAATCGGAAGGTCCGATTAACATCGATGAACTGCGTGCACGTATTGCAACTCGTGCACGCGAGCACGATATGTATCGAATGCATCTACCGCAACGTATCCGCCGCAGGCCACGATTTATACTCGCTGAAGATATCGATCCATTCCACCACGTAAAAGCCGAGTCGGTCGAAGATCGCACCGAACTGCTAAGCGTGGTTGCGCGACTGTTAGCGACCCAAATGGCCCGTGATCGGCCGCTATGGGACGTGACCCTCATCGATCAGCGTGACAGTCGAACCCAGACGATTCTTCTCCGGGTTCACCACTGCCTCAGCGACGGCGTCGCTGCGCCTGGCTTTGCTGCGCTCTTCGTCGATACGTCAACGAATACCACTGCAGACTACAGCAGGTTCATCAGCACAGTCCGATATCCTTTTCCGCTCAAGATCACCTGGCAGACATGGAAGGCCATGCCCAAGGACTTCCGAGCGTCTCGCAATGCTCGAAGGCGGCCCCGCGCGCAACCGTTTCCACCCAAGAACTGTCAACGCCAAGTCAAAGCGTTCTTGATTCCTGTTGTGCAACTTCGCCGTAACGCTGCTCAAGCAGGAACTTCGACCACTGAATATATTCTCGCGGCGGCTACAATCGCATATCGACGTATCTACGCACCAACGCGCAAAGCTGCCGAAGGCCTTCGGGTGATGATCCCGATAACACTCGACCGCGAACTTCGACACGCAGGTAACGCCATCGTCCCAGCGTTTCTCGATGTAAACCCTGAAATTGAGCACCTCGGAGATCAAAGCCGGGCTGTCAGCCAACAGGTGAGGCAGGAGGAATACATCTCCCAGGCCGTTGAGTTCATGCGGGCGTGCATGGACTTACAGTATTTGCCGTATCGTTTACAGCACTCATTCACAAACCGATTTATTCGAGACCGATGTGATCTGACGGTAAGTATAACACCTGGATTCGCCTCTCGTCAGTCTGTATTCGACCGCAAAGTGATATCCACGTTGCCATTCGCACCATTGATGGCGGATCAACTAATGGTAACCGCGCTGACTCTAGGTGACACGGTGTCTATAGGGATAATCGCAGATCCTCGCAATCTTTCTGTCGATATTTCTGCTTTCTCTTCAGCTTTGGAGACGCTCCTGCGCGACCCCATCGGCACGAACACATCGCCTGAAGGTCAGAGTCGTTCACCGCTCGGCCGCCAGTCTCACGTATTTGATGCTTCCATAAATTCCAGGAGGAGCAAATGAACGACCCTGCCGAACAGGCCTTAAGCTCGCAGCGTATGGAAGTTCTGCTAGATATTCTTCGGAACGATGTCGCTATCGACGTGACGCGCCTGAATTCGGATGCTGTCCTAATCAGCGATTTGGGCCTCGATTCGGTGGCGGTCGCAATTATCATCGTCGCGCTCGAGGATCGCTTCGGCGTTGCAGTAACAGAAAAAGATTTGATTGACTGTCGCACGCTCGGCGACGTCTTCCAACTAATAGAAATCAAAGAGGCCGGCCGTTAACCTCAAGTCCTGGGATAGCGGCGGCTATAAAGCCGCTATGTCTATTCACAAAGGAGATTGCAAATGAGTGTGGAGACTGTCGACAAAAGCAGTTCCGCTGAGTTCTTCTCAGCACTCAATCGATTATTTCACTCTCAACGGGTAACGTCTTTAGTAGACGAAGCCGACAAAACGGGAATCTTTCCCCGTCCGTTGATTGAGTTATTGGGGGCAGAGGGCATTCTGAACGCGATTTTCGAGCTCAATGCATATCCTGATCTTAATGCCCTGATAACTCTGGATAAGGGTCTCGGCCGCCTTGGCTCGGCTGGGGTTTCGGCTGGAATCAGCTTACATAATTCGGCTTTAGCTATATTGCGACGATTCGGGCGAAATCAATGTCTTTCCGAGATCACCAAATCGGCGATTTCCGGAAAGTCGATCTTATGCATTGGCGCGTCGGAAACTGGCGGCGGCTCAGATCTGCAAAGCATACGTTCATCTACGGTCAAAGAAGGAGATGGCTACCGTCTGCGCGGCCACAAGAAATTTGTGTCCTTGTCTCCTCGATCCGATTACGTGATTTTGGCTGTACGTGGAGCCGACTCAAAGTCAGCAGACAAACATGGCAACATTGCTTTGTTCGCAGTACCCACAAGCAACCTCTCCATCGGGACGCCTTACCGGAAAGTGGGGGCGCACAGCCTCGAAACTGCGCCCGTCACGTTCGATACTTGGCTCCCTGCCGAAATGATGATCGCGAGACCCGGTACAGGACTCGCTGCGCTGAGCTGGGGCTTGACCCACGAACGTCTGTCTATTGCCGGCCAGGTTGCGGGCGCTTGCGAGCTTGCTCTGGGCGTTACTGTCGCCCGGATGCATGTACGCGAACAGTTTGGAAAGTCGTTGTTCGAACATCAGGCCTTACGACAGCGCATCGCCGATCTTGCTTCCAGAGTGGACATACTGCATTTGGCGTTAACCGGCATTGCCGCACAGGGATCACCGCTGAATCTTCGGACAGCCGCCGGGATCAAGGTCACCGCTGCTCGTCTTGGTCAGGAGGTGATAGCCGAGTGCATGCACATCTTCGGCGGCGCGGGCTATCTTTCAGATGAGACTCCCCTTGGCCGCTGGTGGCAGGACATGAAACTGGCCCGAGTCGGCAGCGGAGTAGACGAAGTGCTTTGGGAACTTGTTGCAGGATCCTTGATCCCCGATTACGACAACTACAACCGGCTCGTCCGGGAGACCTCGTGAGCGAGTTCTTCGAAGCCATAACGGCAGCGGCCCGCAGTTCCGCCAGAAGTCTGATTTCAGGCGAACCAACCTCGCCGGCGAAACATTCCTGGGCGAACGTGCACAGCAGAGCCAAACGGCTGGCCGGCGGATTGGCCGCCAATGGTGTTGGTATCTCATCTCGCGTAGCGATTCTCGCCAGCAACCCCGAGGAGATAGCCCCACTGCTTCAAGCAGTCTGGATGCGCGGTGGCACAGCCGCTACGCTGCAGCACCCAACCCGTCGCACCGATATACTGCGTTGGATAACCGATACACGGGCGCTTCTCGATATGGTCGAAGCGGAATTCGTGGTGGTCGGCGATCTATTCGCACAAATGCTGCCGGTACTCGGCCAAGAAGGCATTCGAGCAGCGTCCGCTTCCACCCTCGAAGGCAACGATGTAGCGTCTACCGTCGAGTCGGATGACGACGATACCGCCCTACTCCAGTTCACATCGGGTTCAACGGGACAACCAAAAGCGGTCGTAATTACGCATCGAAACCTCCAATGCCATAACAACGCACTGGCGACAGTATGCCAATTGGAACCCAAGCGCGATGTGACGGTCAGCTGGCTGCCGATGTTCCACGACATGGGCTTGATTGGGTGCCTGTTATTCCCCATGTGGGCGGGTATCGACGCCGTCTGTACAACACCGAGCGAATATCTGCGGGCACCATCACTATGGCCGAACTTGATAACAAAATATCGGGGAACCGGAACGGCCGCTCCAAATTTTGCCTACTCAATGCTGACGGCGGAGCTCCGCCGGGCTCACGACGCTAGCTTCGACCTATCCAGCCTAAGATTTGTGCTTAACGGTGCCGAGCCGGTCGACGCCGCCACCATCAATAACTTCTTGGCCGTTGGGCATCGATTCGGCCTGCGCGACACGGCGCTCATCGCGGCATACGGTATGGCTGAAGCCACACTGGCAATCTCCTGCACTGAGCTCTCCAAGCCGGTCGGCCTGGACAGCATCACTGGCTACACCAGCGGTACAGCGCCACCCGCGATTGACCGAGGCCCTAACACACGGCAGTTGGTCGAACTTGGGCACCCCATCCCCGGTGTTGAACTCCAAGTTGTCGGCACCGAGGGCCGCCTTGGCAGCCGTCACATCGGCGAGCTCGAAATTCGTGGCGAGTCAGTCTCCCGCGGCTACGTCACTTCCGAGGGTTTTGAAAGCTGCCGCAAACCAGATGGCTGGTTTCCCACGGGTGATATCGGATACCTCACGGAATCCGGCGCGGTCGTCGTCTGCGGCCGACGCAAGGAGATGATCATCGTGGCAGGGCGGAATATCTTTCCAGCTGAAATCGAACGCTTCGCCGCGCACGTGCAAGGTGTCCGACCTGGGAATATCGTTGCCATACCAACCCCTGGCCTAGGCCGGCGTGAACGATTTATTATCGCAGTAGAATCTGAGCTTCACGACAATTCCAAGGAACGGCAACGGATAGCTCACGAAGTTGCATTAGCGGTTTATAAGGGCATTGGTGCGGGGCCCGATCTCGTCGCTGTAATCGCTCCGCGGACCATTCCAAAAACTTCGTCTGGAAAGCCTCGGCGGAACGCGACGCTGGAAATGTTAGTGGAGTCGGGCTTTGAACTTGCAAGCTGAACCGAAATAGATCCGATAGGTAGTTGGCGCAACAACTCGCGGATATCGAGATAAATCGCACGGATCGATTCCAAGGTAGGCTCTCAACGCCCGATATTATCGGATAGATTCAGAACTCACAGACGATCAAAAGAGAGCATGAAATCATTGTTCGGTCACCCTCGAAGGGGCAGCCTCATCGGAACGTATTCTGCCATCTTGGAGAGAGATCACGCGATCCGTCCGCTGCGTACCTTCGGCATCGTGAGTACACATTATCACCGCTCGGAGAGTGCTTTCGTGGGCAATGACGTCGAGCAACTCCAAGATTGCCGCACCGTTCTTCGAGTCAAGATTTCCGGTAGGCTCATCGGCCAGTATTATCCTCGGGTCCATCATCAGGGCGCGGGCAACCGCCACTCGCTGCGTCTCGCCACCGGATAATTCTGCGGGACGATGTTCGGCGCGATGGCCAAGCCCGACCAGTTCGAGTAATTCGTGTGCACGCGGGCGTCCCCGGCGGATTGGACTTCCATCGAGTAGAGAAGGGACCGCGACGTTCTCCCACGCCGATAGGGTCGGCAGGAGATTGAAGAATTGGAATACAAATCCGACGTTGCGGCGGCGGTATTCCGATTGCTTATTGTCGCCGAGCTGCCCGATATCGACCCCGTCAACGATAATGGAACCCGAGCTAGGCGAATCCAGCGCGCCAAGTAAATGCAGCAGGGTGCTCTTACCTGAGCCCGACGGCCCTACAATGGCGACGAATTGTCCACCGCTAAACTGGGCAGAAATCTTATCGAGTGCTCTTACCGTGGTCCGCCCGAGGCGGTATTCACGCACCACGTCTTTCAGCTCGAAAGTCAATAGGCTCAAATCGGTCACCGCGTCGTTTGAAATCGTCATTGCTACCCGCCCACAGCCCAAGATACCGGGACGTTAGCACTGACCTGCGGGGGTTGGCCAGGGCCGCGTCGAGACATCAGACATTCGTTGAATCCTGTACTTGCCGTAGGCGGGTGTCAGTTCAGCGGCCACTCTCTCCCCAAGCGGATCCGGCAGCCGATTCCCGCACAGTGCTGAACCGGCAGCCGATTCCCGGACAGTGCTGAACCGGCGACGGCGACAGCAACCATCGCCATCAGCGTCAGTCCTGCAAGCTGGCCTTTTTCGGGCCGCCCATTCAACCCTCCAACTCAGGCGCTCGCCCCATGAACATATCCCTTGGACCTGGTGTCTTCGGCGGGCTATGTGCTCCGATCGACCGAGATCATCGCGCACTTATCCATCACAAGTCGCCGCAGCTCGAATGGGTTTATGCAACATGCGTGGAGACTAGATCATCATTTGACCGATGATTTCGCGGTGTGGCCATCCCTAGACTTCCTATGGTCACGACCAAAGAACGTCGTCGCAACCAAGAATAGAGAATAGAATCGGTGCCCGTCGACCTTGGCTCGCGTGTGCGTTTTAGGTGTAAATACGGCGGCACCCCTACGCTGCGACGTTCGAATGGAGTATAAGACACCCATGGATGTACAGACGTCACCAGATAGGCATATCCTCGATGGGGTTCAGGAGGACCGACGTAAATGCGCGAATTAGACGCTCAGTTTGATGTGGTTGTCATCGGCGGCGGTCCAGCAGGATCTGCCTGCGCCGGCCTTCTTGCTAAGCGGGGTCGCAAGGTGCTGCTGCTCGAGAAGCAGAAGTTTCCCCGTTATCACGTCGGCGAGTCTTTGCTCACCGGCGGATTTCCCACGCTACAAGAATTAGGGCTTCTTGACCGGATAGAGGAAATGCGTTTCATTAAAAAATATGGAGCCACCTTTCGGTGGGGGTCATATTGGAAACCGTGGGATTTTCGGTTCAAGAACGCTACTGAGTATGACTACTCGTTCCAGGTACGACGCGCTGATTTCGACTCGCTGATGCTCACCAGGGCTCGCGAGTTGGGTGCAACAGTCGTTGAGGAGGCGGACGTTTCTTCTGCCATAACGGACCAGGGACGTGTAACGGGGGTGGAATACGCACTGCGCCCGCAGAACGGGAGACCGTCAAAAGCATTTGGTCGATTTGTTATCGATGCAACGGGTCAGTCGCACCTCTTCGGCCGAACAATGGATTTATTGGCATGGCATGACGATCTCCGAAATCTCGCCATCTGGACTTATTTTCAGGGGTGCGCACGATACAAGGGCACACGGGCGGGTGACGCGGTAGTAGACAAGAGGCCGAATGGGTGGATGTGGTTCATTCCGATGTTTGATGGCACAACGAGCATTGGCTACGTAACCCGCATGGGTGAGTACACCTCCCCGCGACGCGAATTAGAGCAAATGTTTACCGCTGAACTTAGCCAGACAACTGAGGTGCGTAGACTCAGCGCGAACGCAGTGCGCGTATCCGATTACAGGATCATGAAGGAATGGTCGTATACGTGTAAACGGTTGCAAGGCCCTGGATGGGCGCTTGTAGGCGACGCAGCGGCGTTCATTGATCCGCTGATATCAACTGGAGTTACGCTAGCCCTGCGAAGCTCGCGCGGCCTCGCCGAAGCGATTAATCTAGCATTGGCAAATCCCTCGCTAGAAATCGAGGCAATGAAGCGCTACGAAGAAGACTACACCCGCATTTTAGGACAGATTCTCACGATGGTTCGGTTTCTGTACGGCCCGCCTCAATTTAAAGACGCATACCATCGTAAAGCGCAGGAGATTATAGATCCATCCAAGCGTCTTCCGCGATCGAAAGACTTCGCACTGCTGCTAGCGGGCCATCACGGCGCATTT
>Ga0335075_10014393_pt1 | contig 11884 bp, 13 predicted proteins | sample Lox_Sample_24_FD_206723 | JGI IMG/M metagenome (GOLD analysis project Ga0335075, IMG submission 206723) | Soil microbial communities from Loxahatchee National Wildlife Refuge, Florida, United States - Lox_Sample_2.4 | ecosystem: Environmental > Terrestrial > Soil > Wetlands | place: USA... | reverse complement strand
GACCTCGCGCCGCCGAATTTCGAGCAGGAACTAATGGCGCCATCGCTCACTCTGGCGCGCACCGATCCCGACCACCTCACGGGCGACGGCGAGGACTCGCGTTTCGCCGCCGCGAGCGACCTGCGCTACGAGGTGCGGCCGGGGGGCAATGCGGTCAACCACGAAGACGAGATGATGAAGGTTGCATCGAACCAGATGGACTTCGACGCCGTGGCCGACCTCTACTCGCGCAGCCTGGCGCTCATCAAGCTCGCCGCCGGCGGCTCGTAAGGGCGCCGCGGCGGCGTCATCGCGCGGATTCGGGGGCGATAGTCGCACAGCGGAAGGCATCGATCATGGACTTCATCAAATCGCTCGCCGTCGCCGCATCCGGTCTGCACGCTCAGCTCGGCCGTATGCGCATCATCACCGAGAACATCGCCAACGCCGATTCGACGGCAACGACGCCCGGCGGCGATCCGTACCGGCGGAAAATCGTGACGTTCACATCCGAACTCGACAGCACGCTCGGCGCGCAGGTGGTCAAGCTCGGCCGGGTGGAGCCGGACGAGTCCGATTTCCGCATCAAGCACGAGCCGGGCAATCCGGCCGCCGACGCCAACGGCGACGTGAAGTATCCGAACGTCAACACGTTGGTCGAACTGACAGACCTGCGTGACGCCCAGCGCTCCTACGAATCAGACCTCAACGTGATCACGGCGACGCGCCGCATGCTTCAGCGCACCATCGACATCCTCAAGAGCTAGGTGAACGGAGCTAGGTGAACCATGGCGATACCCACTTCTCCGGCTGCCGCCGCCGGGGCCTATGCGGCGCTCGGACGCATCGGCACAGACCCGACGAACCTAGCTCGCGCCGCCGATCCGGCGGCGGGCGGCACAAGCTTCAGCTCGGTTCTCAAGGACGTGATCCACGCGGTTTCCGCAAGTGGCGCCAAGGCGGACGCGCAGGCGGCGACGGTTGCCACAGGCAAGGCCAACATGGTCGACGTTGTCACCGCCGTTGCCGAGTCGGAAACCGCCATCGCCACGCTGGTTTCGGTGCGCGACAAGGTGATTTCGGCCTACGAGGAGATTTTGAAGATGCCGATCTGAGTGCGCTGGCGATCGCGGCTGCTAAGCAAACGACCACATAATCGATGCAGGGGAGCGTGAACGATGATGACTGGGCCAGAAGTGCTGGACGTGGCGCGGGATGCCATTACGACGCTGCTCATCGTCTCGGCGCCGTTGATGCTGGTCGGACTGGTCGTCGGTGTTGTCATTTCGCTGTTGCAGGCGCTGACCCAAATCCAGGAAACCACCCTTGTCTTCGTCCCCAAGATTCTGGCCATCTTCCTCGCGTTGTTGATCGCGCTGCCGTTTATGGCCGACGTGCTGCACTCGAATTTCCTGCGCATCACCCAGCACATTATCAATGGCTGAGCGGGCTCATGGCTAAGCCATATCCATGTCCGCCGGATTACCGAATGCCCGGAAATGAACGGGGAAAGATCTAGGCCGTGACCATCGACCTGTCGTTTCTGTCCACGCTCGGGGCCGCTTTTTTGCTGGTGTTCGCGCGCGTCGGCACGATGCTGATGCTGCTGCCTGGACTTGGTGAGCAGAACATCTCCTCGCGCATCCGCCTGACCATGGCGCTCCTGCTCGCCGCCCTTCTGCTGCCGCTGCATCGGGCCGCCTATCACATCGATCCGGGGGCGCTCGGACCGGCCATCGTCATGCTGATCGAGGAGATACTGGTCGGTGCTGTCCTCGGACTCACCGCGCGGTTGACCATTTCGGCGCTTGATGTCGCCGGCTCGGTGATCGCGCAGCAACTCGGCCTCGGCTTCGTCACCTCCATCGACCCGGCCCAGGGAGAGCAGGGCGCGTTGGTCGGCAATTTCCTCAGCATGCTCGGCCTGACGCTGATCTTCGCCACCAACATGCACTACCTGGTCATTGCGGCGCTCAACGACAGTTACAACGTGTTCGCGCCAGGCGAGGTGCCGGCGGTCGGCGACGTGGCGGCGCTGGTCACAAAGACCGTCGCCGGCGCCTTCCGCATCGGCATTCAGCTGTCCGCACCGTTCCTGGCCTTCGGCCTCTTGTTCAATATCGGGCTCGGCGTGCTGTCGCGGCTGATGCCGCAGATGCAGGTCTTCTTCGTGGCGCTGCCGTTGTCGATCCTGATCGGGCTTGTGGTTCTGCTGCTCGGGCTGGGCGCCATGATGGGATTTTTTCTCGACTACGTCGCCGGCGTGCTGCACGCGCTTGCGCCGCACGCCTGAGGCCGCGCGATGGCCGAGGATCGCGACGAGGGCGAACAAACAGAAGACCCGACCCCGAAACGGCTCGAAGAGGCGATCAACCGGGGCGACGTCGTCAAGAGCTCCGAAGTCAACACCTGGTTCACGATCGCCGGCGGCGCGCTGACGCTCATGGTGTTTGCAAGACCCGCTGCAGCAAGCCTGGAGACCACGTTACGCGGGCTCCTCGAACATGCGGCGGAAATTCCGACCGACGGCATGGGGCTCGCCAGCCTGATGCGCGTGCTGGCTGGCCAAGTGCTCGCCGCGCTCGGCATTCCGCTTCTCATGCTCTCGCTCGCGGCGCTTGCCGGCAGCCTCATCCAGCACCGGATCGTGCTGTCCGCCGAAACCATCAAACCGCAATTGTCGAGAATCTCGCCGGCATCGGGACTCTCTCGGCTGTTCTCCCGCCAGGCACTTGCCAATTTCGTCAAAGGGCTGGCCAAGCTCATGCTGATCGGCGCGGTGATCGGCGCGCTGTTGTGGCCGCAGCGTGGGCGATTGACCTCGCTGGCGGCGACAGATCCGGTGATGATCCTGCCGTTCACCCGGGCGCTCGCCATGCAGATGCTCGGCAGCGTGGTGGCGATCCTCGCCGTCGTCGCCGCCGCCGACTATTTGTTCCAGTACCGGCAATGGTACGACCGGCAAAAAATGTCGGTGCGCGAGATGAAGGAGGAGTTTCGCCAAACCGACGGCGATCCCGCGGTGAAGGGCAAGTTGCGGCAATTGCGGAATTCCCGCATGCGCAAGCGCATCATGGCGGCGGTGCCCAAAGCCTCCGTTGTCATCACCAACCCGACGCATTTCGCCGTCGCCCTCAAATATGAGCGCGGCATGAACGCGCCGATCTGCGTCGCCAAGGGTGTCGACCTGTTGGCCCGTCGCATTCGCGAAATCGCACAGGCGCACGACATTCCGGTGATCGAGAACCCGCCGCTCGCCCGCGCGCTGCACGGAACCGTCGAGATCGACCAGGAAATCCCGCCCGAGCATTATCGCGCGGTGGCCGAAATCATCGGTTACCTGATGCGGCTGCGCCGGCTGGCGGCGAAGGCAAACTAGATTCCGTCGAATGAGAATCGCTCGTGAAAAGCCGGAGCAGGTCGTGCCAAATCGAACGGTTTTGTTCGGTGATTCGAATTGAACGGGAAGTCATCTAGGAGGGGGGCATCGGCTGTGCGATGCTTCCCAAGGCTCTTGTCGGTGAGTCTCTCCAGTGAGTCTTGGCAAGGGATTTGGCAAGGAACTTGGCAAGGAACTTGGCAAGGGATTTGCTAAGCCTCTTGCGCGCGCCGGTCGCAAGAGGCACCAAAGCGAATCATGACGAAGAGGCCAGCATGACGAACGGCTTCGGCGAGCAGGCTTTGAGCGGCATTGCGGGGCGGCCGGCGATCGACCGCAGCGCCGGCGCGGCGCGCAGCGGCAGCATCCCCTTGGTGCTGCTGGTCGCGCTCTTGCTGATCGGCGGCGCCAGCGGCATCGTGGTCCTCGGTCGCGGCCAGTCCGAGCCGTACATTCTCGTCTTTTTGGGTGTGCTCGCCACCATCGGCGTCTTTGGGCTGTTCGCGCTCGCCAGCGGAATTCTGCGGCTGTCCAGCGCACAGACCGACAATTCGCTGATCAAGGCGGTCGTCGACGATGCCTTCGACGGCGTCATCGTCACCGACAGCGACGGGCAGGTGATCTACGCCAATAGCGCGTATCTCGATCTCATCGGGGCGACTGACGCGCGCGATGCCCGGCCGGTCGAGCGCGTGTTCATGGGCGACGCCGACGCCTCGGAGGCGATCTACCGGCTGCTCAAGGCTGCGCGCGAAGGCGAGCGGACGCAGCAGGAGGTGCGCATCGCCGCCGCCCAGGGGCGCCCGGCGCGCTGGCTGCGGATGAAAGTCCGACCGCTCGGTGCCGGCAAGCGCCACGCCGGCCTCACCGTCTGGTCGCTGGCCGACGTGACGCGAGACCGCGAGCGGCAGGAGAATGTCTTTCTCGAGTTGCAGCGCGCCATCGACTACCTCGACCACGCGCCGGCAGGCTTTTTCTCCGCAGATGCCAACGGCAACATTGTCTATCTCAACGCCACGCTCGCCAATTGGCTCGGCCAGGACCTTGCCCAGGTCGGTTCGGGAGGGCTCAAGCTCGCCGATCTGGTGTCGGGCGACGGCGCCGCATTGCTGACGACGCTGCGTGCGGCCCCCGGCGAGGTGAAGACGGAGGTGGTCGATCTCGATCTGAAAACCCGCTCCGGCCGCACGCTGCCGGTTCGTCTGTTCCACAAGCTCGCATTCGGCGCGGACGGATCGCCCGGCCCCTCGCTGACGCTTGCGCTCAATCGCGCGCGCGACGACGGGACCGAGCCGCAGCGCGCCGCCGAAGTGCGCTTCATGCGTTTTTTTCATCATACGCCGATGGCGATCGCCACCATCGATCGCGACGGCGGTATCGTGCGCACCAATGCGCTGTTCGCCCGGCTGTTTCAGGGCCTCACCGCCGGCGGCGGAAAGGGCCGCTCGATCCGCGCCATCGTCTCCGAGCGCGACTGGTCGGCGCTGGAAACCGCGGTCGGCCAGGCGGCGCAGGGCAGGGGAGACATCGCTCCGGTCGACGCCGGGCTCGCCGGCGAGGTTGAGCGCTTCGGCCGCTTCTATGTCACCGCGGTCGGCGAGCAGGAACGCGACCAGGAAGCGGCCATCGTTTACGCGCTCGAAACCACCGAACAGCGGGCGCTTGAGGCCAAGCTTGTCCAGCAGCAGAAGATGGAGTCGATCGGCCAGCTTGCCGCCGGTCTTGCCCACGACTTCAACAACATGCTCAATGCCATTCTGTTGGCGACCGATTTCTTGCTCAACGCGCACAAGCCGACCGACCCGTCATTCCAAGACATCATGGAGATCCGGCAAAGCGCCAACCGGGCGGCGAGCCTGGTACGGCATCTGCTGGCCTTCTCGCGCAAGCAGACGCTGCGCCCGCAGGTGCTCGATCTCGGCGAGGTACTGAGCGACCTTTCCGTGGTGCTGCGCCGGCTGATCGGCGAGAAGATCGATCTGCGCGTCGTGCACGGCCGCGATCTGTGGCCGGTGAAGGCGGACCTTCTGCAGTTTGAGCAGGTGGTCACCAATCTGGCGGTCAATGCGCGCGACGCCATGCCGGACGGCGGCCGCCTGCAGCTGCGAAGCTCCAATATCACTGCGCAGGAATGCGAGCGCTATCACACCAAGGGCATGCCGGTCGCCGATTACGTGCTGGTCGAGGTCGCCGACACCGGCATGGGCATACCGGAAGCGATCCGCGACAAGGTTTTCGTGCCGTTCTTCACCACCAAGGACGTAGGCAAGGGCACCGGACTTGGCCTGTCGACGGTCTACGGCATCGTCAAGCAGACCGGCGGTTTCGTCTATTTTGACAGTATCGATGGCAAGGGCACGACCTTCCGCATTTTCCTGCCGCGCCATGTGGCGAGCGCGCGCGAGGCGGCGGCGCCGGTGATCGCGATCGAAGCACCGGCGATCACCGGGGCGCTGGATGCGGCCGAACGCGTGCGGCGCGCGGCGAGCGCCGATCTAACCGGCGAAGGTACGATCCTGCTCGTCGAGGACGAAGAGGGACTGCGCGCGCTCAACGCCCGCGGGCTCGCTTCGCGCGGCTACACGGTGCTGCAGGCCGGCAACGGCGTCGAAGCGATCGACGTGCTGGAAAAGTCCGACGGCAAGATCGACCTCGTTGTTTCCGACGTCGTCATGCCGGAGATGGATGGGCCGACGCTGTTGCGCGAATTGCGTGCGCGAAACCCCTCGCTTAAATTCATTTTCGTCTCCGGCTATGCCGAGGATGCCTTCCAGAAGCATCTTCCCGCCGATGGCCAGCAATTCGACTTCCTGCCGAAGCCGTTTACGCTTAAGCAACTCGTCGCCAAGGTGAAGGAGACCATGGCGGCATAAGAAAGCGACGGCGTGCGACATGTGGGCGCGCGCGGCGCTTTGCGACAGGTTTCCGCGCTGTTTCCTCGCGTACTCAATGTTATCAATGTGTGGTGGCAAAGCGGGCGACGGCGGGGGCACCGCTTCAGTGCGGTGAGGGCGGCGGCAATGAGAGCCAACAAAAGAAAGCCGCGAAGAGAGCCATGAGGAGGCGACATACCAGCCGTGACATTCGTTCGTTGGGTTCAGATGTTCGCAAAACTGGTCGCGTTGACGGCCGCTATCCTGATGGGAGCGGACGAGGCCGAACTGAGCCTCGCCGACGGCTGGGGGTTTGTGGCCAGTAGCGGCGGTGCATTCACCTCGCTGGTTACTGCGGCGGCGGCCGAGGAATCGGTCACGCACCACGGAGCGATTGTCTCGACGACGTCACAGTCCGGCTCGCAGACCTATCCGGGCGGCTCGCTCACTGGTTTGTTCAGAAGCGGCGGGTTGCTTGGCGGATTTGCCGCAGGCTTTCTCGGCTCGGGCCTGCTTGGCATGCTGTTTGGTCTCGGATTGTTCGGCGAGCTTGACGGCCCTGCGTCTTATTTTGGATTGCTGTGTCAGCTTGCGCTTGTCGTCGCGCTCTGCTGGCTGATCTGGACGCGCTGGCAGAGTGGCGACGTTGCCGAGGCCGGAGCGCGGTCGTCACGGCAATTGGCCGATCCCTATTTGCGCTCGCGGGGCGATCTGCATTTCGATGCCGACCTGTCCGCAGATGCCGATGCCGAATTCGAGACCAAGGAGAGGGAGTCCTGCAGTTCGGGCGGCACCGGGACCGGCAAGCACGACTGACCTTGCACCCGGCTGATTTGCCGGATTATGCGCCGGACCATGCCTCAACTCGCTTGAAGCGGAACGCGCGCTAGTCGCAAGCGTGCGGCGGTGGCGGCGATCCCCAATGGGTGAAGTCCGGCACGTCACATTTGCTGCAGGCGCCAAGCGCGCAGGCAAAGCCGAGTAGGATGAGAAGCCGCAACAGCCGCAATGCGCACGCGGCCATCGGTGGGGAACTCGGCACTAAATATCGCATTACGCTTCTCACCAACTTTACGCATGTTAGCGCGCGAGGCGCGCGACGGCTATCGATCCCGCGCGCCTTCAAGGCCGCTTTGCAGGCCACTCAACATCCATTCGATTCCGGCCAAATGCAGGCCGATGCCCCACCCCGCTCATTGCCAGCGTATCGGGCTATAATTTCGTTTATCTTACCGCGATGCGGTCGCGCCCAGCGTCCCCGGCAGGGGCGAGCGGGCAGGATCGGCCGCAATACGGAGGATACGTACATGGATATTCGCGCTTCTGGTTCCGCGCCATCGCGGCGCGGGCCGGCGGAGAGTTTCACTGGCACGGTCTGGCAGGATCCGATCATAGAGGCCCCGGCGCCGGCGCGGGTGCGCTCCGGCCTGGTGCGCTTTGAGCCCGGCGCTCGTACCCATTGGCACACCCACCCGCTCGGCCAGACGCTCTTTGTCGTCTCAGGCGTGGGCCGCGTGCAGGCCTGGGGTGGTGAGCCGCGCGTCATTCGCGCCGGCGACGTCGTGTGGATTCCGCCGGGCGAGAAGCATTGGCACGGCGCCGGACCCAACACGGTCATGGAGCATGTCGCCATGCAGGAGGCGCTCGACGGCAAGCACGTGGAATGGTTGGAGCCTGTCAGCGACGCCCAATACAAAACGGCGGGTTGACGATGCGCTACGAGCTCTATTACTGGCCGACGATCCAGGGCCGCGGCGAGTTCGTCCGCCTGGCCTTGGAGGAAGCCGGCGCCGACTATGTCGACGTGGCGCGTCGCGGCAAGAGCGGCATGGCGGCGATGACGAGGTTGCTCGAGAGCGAGCGCGTCGCGCACCCGCCCTATGCGCCGCCGTTCCTCAAGGCCGGCAAGGACATCATCGGGCAGACCGCGCTGATATTGTTTTATCTCGGACCGCGGCTCTCGCTCGCGCCGCGCGACGAGGCGGGACGGCTGTGGGCGCATCAGCTGCAGCTGACGATCACCGACCTCGTCGTGCACATTCACGACACCCACCATCCGATTTCCGGCTGGCTCTACTACGAGGAGCAGAAGCCGGCGGCCAAGCGCCGCACCGCCGATTTCTGGCGCTACCGCGTGCCGAAATTTCTCGGCTATTTCGAGCGCGTGCTCAAGCACAACGGCGGCAAGTTCATGGTCGGCCGGCAGCTCAGTTACGTCGATCTCTCGCTGTTCCAGATTGTCGAAGGTTTGCGTTACGCCTTCCCAAGAAGGATGAAGCGCTTCGAAAGAAAGATACCGCTGCTGGTCGCGCTGCGCGACCGCGTGGCCGAGCGTCCACGGATCAAGGCCTATCTGGCCTCGGAACGGCGCATTCCGTTCAGCCAGTGGGGCATTTATCGATACTTTAAAGAACTGGACGCCTGAGCGCGGCTACTTCTGCGCGCTCGACTTTTCGTAAGCGACTGGGCCGTCCAACGAATCGAATGTCTGGCGGCGGCGCTTACTGCTTTTGCGCGATGCGGCGCAGCCGGTCGACGATGCGCTGCGGCAATTGATTGACGTGGGCGATCTGCGCCTGCATTGCCTCGCCCGATGTCGGCTTGTTGATGATCAGGTGCGCTCTGGCGGCTTCGGCGAGAAAATCCGGATCGTTAAACGTCGCCAGCAATCCGGCGCGGAGCGCGGCAGCGCGCTCCGCCGGTAGGCCGGGCGGCGCCACAAACGGCCGGCCGGCGGCGAGCGGCGCGTAGGCCGCTTCGAATAGCTTCTTGTCGTCATCGCTTGCGACCAGGTCGGGCCCGTAAGGCACGTCCGGCAGCTCAGCTTCCTTTTCCGGACCGTATTGCACCAGGACGCGGATTTTCTTTTCCTTGATCCAATCTGGTTTGGTCGAGGTCAGCGATGACCAGAAGGTGCTGCTGTAAGAGTCGAGTTCGCCGCGCTCCATGGCGAGAAAAGCTTCGTTCTGACCGGGATAACCGGGAATAATCTTCAGCCTGAGCCCCAATAGTTCGTTCAATAGCCGGGCATAAAAACTCGGCGTCGAATTGGCACCCGAGGCGCCGGCCGTTATCGGGATGCGCCTGGCGTCCTCGATCGTCTTCACCGGCGAGGTGTGCCAGACGATCAGGAGCCCGGTCTCGACCGAAGGGGTGCCGAGCCACGTGAGCGTGGTTGCGTCGTAATCGGCTTGCTTGGTGCCCAATAACGGCTCGAACGGAGTGTTGTTCTGCACCTGGCCGACGGTAAGGCCGTCGCGCGGCGCGACATTGGCAAGGTAATTCATCGCCAAAATGCCGCCAGCGCCAGGCATGTTGCGCACGATGACCGACGGATTGCCGGGAATGTGCCTGCCGAGATATTTGGCGACTGCGCGCGAGAGCGTGTCATAGCCGCCGCCCGCCGACGAACTGACCACCATCGAGATCGATTGGCCGCGGTAGAAGTCAGCGACGGACTGGGCGTGCGCTGTCGGCATCGCGCCGGCGAGCGCGAGGCAAAGCGAAATGCAGCGGGCGAGCATGAGTGTCCGTCATCCCCCTTCTACGGCGGATCCGCGCTCAGGGCGCGAGCGCATTCGCTCCGGCCTGCGCGACCTGCTCGTCCTCGTGCGACTGCACGCCGGACACACCGACGGCGCCGACGCATTCGTGCTGGTGGATGAGCGGCACGGCGCCCTGGATGAGAATGCCGGCGGGGAAATTAACGAACGCCGGCCTCTCCTTGACCCGGTCCTCGAAGAATTTGCTGGGCCGGCCGGTCATTGCCGAGGTGCGCGCTTTGCCTATCGACACTTCTCCCGAGATCGTGGGCGCCCCGTCCATTTTTTGAAACCCAAGAAGAAAGCCGCCCTCGTCGACGATCGAGATCGCCACCGCCCAATTATTCTTGGCCGCTTCGGCCTCGCAGGCCGCCAGTATTTTCTTCACGTCCGCCAGTGTCAGGCTCGGCTTGGTGCGCATTCGGTCCTCCGCTGCGAGGACGACATACTAGCGCGCCGCGCCGGCGGCGGGAGAGCGAAATGCGAAAAACGTCAGCGCAGCGAGAAGCGGATGGGGACCGTCAAATCGAGCCGCGCCTCGGTCATGCTCGCCGGGAAGGCCGGCATCGGCTGCGCGCGCTCGACCATGGCGAGCACCTCGTCGTCGAGGTCGGTATAGCCCGAGCCGCGCACGATGTGCCGCGATACGACGTGGCCGTTGCGGTCGATGCTGAACGCGAGCAGAACCACGCCCTGTTCGCTTTTGGTGCGTGCGCGGGGTGGATAGCTCTTGAATTCCTGCAGGCGCTTGAGCAGGAGCGATTCCCACGACGGATCGATCCGCGGGGCGCTCGCCACTTCGTGCACCGTCGTGCGCGGGGCCGGATTGGTCTCCACGGCCTGTGGCGGCGGCTTCTCCACCGGTAGCTCGGCGTCGGGCGTGGTCTGCTTGGGGGGGATTGGCTTGTCGACTTTCTGCTCTGCTACCTGATCGATCTGGGGTGCGGTCAGCTCGATCGATATGACCGGCGTCTCGTCGCCGATTTCCTCGCTCGGCGGGTGCCAGGCGAAGAGATAGAAGCCGACGACGGCCGCGTGTATGCAAAGCACGATCGCTGCCGCGAAGATCCAGCGCGCGAGATCGCGCGGACGCTCGTCCTCGAACCAGGGCAGCGCGCGGGCGATCATTGGGTATCCCGCGTTTCCAGGCCGACCAGCGCGACTTTCAGATAACCCGCCGAGCGCAGCGCGTTAAGCACCAGCATAACGTCGCCATAGGCCACGCCGCGGTCGGCGCGCAGGAAAATACGCTGCTCCTTGTTCGACCCGGTCGCGGCGTCGAGCGCGGCGGGCAGCGCCGCGGCGGCGACAGGATCGTCGCCGATGGCCAGCGTGTGGTCGGCCTTGATCGTCAGATAGACCGGCTTCTTGGGCTGTTGCTGCGGCTGTGCATTCGACGACGGCAGGTCGACCGGCACATCGACCGTGGCAAGCGGCGCCGCCACCATGAAAATGATGAGCAGTACCAGCATCACGTCGATGAACGGCGTGACGTTGATGTCGTGCACTTCGCCGAGTTCATCGGCGTCGTGATCGAGGCGAATTGCCATCGCGTTCTCTCAGTCTACTCCGCGGCCTGAGCCAGCGGCAGCTTGGCGCGGTCGATGTCGCGGCTGACCAGGCGGATAACCTGGGCGGAGGCGTCGCCAAGCAGCGCGCGATAATGCGCGGTCTGCCGCGTCAGCACGTTGTAGATCACGACCGCCGGAATCGCGGCGACCAGTCCCATCGCGGTCGCCAGCAGCGCTTGCGCGATGCCGGGTGCGACCACCGCGAGATTGGTGGTGTGAGCGTTGGAGATGCCGATGAAGCTGTTCATGATGCCCCACACCGTGCCGAACAGTCCGACGAAGACGGCGGTCGAACCGATCGTGGCGAGCACGCCGGTGCCGCGCGAGATTTTGCGGCTGTTCCCCATTTCCAGCCGTTCGAGCTGCAGCGCGACGCGCTCCTTTAATCCGTCGCCGCCGATGCCGTCGGACAGGCGGATCTCCTGAGCGACGGACTGCATCATCTGGGCGACCGGATTTTCGTCATCTTCGCGCAGCCGCTGGCGCGCCTGGGCCAGCGTTGGCGCATCGGCGAGAACGCGAAGCGCCTGCCGCACCTCG
>Ga0335075_10014391_pt1 | contig 11884 bp, 8 predicted proteins | sample Lox_Sample_24_FD_206723 | JGI IMG/M metagenome (GOLD analysis project Ga0335075, IMG submission 206723) | Soil microbial communities from Loxahatchee National Wildlife Refuge, Florida, United States - Lox_Sample_2.4 | ecosystem: Environmental > Terrestrial > Soil > Wetlands | place: USA: Florida... | reverse complement strand
CGACATGCAGGCAGGCAAGATGCCGCGTCTCGGTCCGCACGTCGATGCCTCGCGCGCCGAATATATCTATATGACGCCGAAGCAGCTCATCGCCATCGCGTATCACTTCAAGGAATACCAGATCAGCGGCCCTGATTGGATCGGCGAAGAGCATTTCGACATCGAAGCCACTATCCCCGAGGGGGCATCGCGCGACGATGTGCCCGCCATGCTGCAATCGCTCCTTAAGGATCGGTTCAAGCTCACGACGCATACGTCGACTGAAGAACACAAAGTCCTTGCCCTGGTTGTCGGCAAAGGCGGACCCAAGCTACAGGAGGTTGCGGCCCCGCCGGCCTTCGACGTGAACGCCCCGCTCAAACCCGGCGAACAGCAAATGGACGGTCCCGACGGCCCGGTGCGCATCCTGCGCAACTCCGATGGGTCAATGACTTTCAATCTCGGCGCCAGGGGCACGGTCACCAACCACGTAAACACGCAGAACCAGAGCCTCGATATCGAATCGAGCGGCGTCACCATGAATGGCTTCGCCGACACGCTCACGCGCCTGATGCATCTGGGCGCTCCGGACGGTCCGCTTGTCGTGGATCAAACCGGCCTCAAGGGCTACTACGAAGTTACGACCGAGATGTCATTCGCAGATCTCATCGCCGCCGGACGCGCGTTCAACGGTGGCGCGCCTGCCCGCAGCGATGCGAATAGCAATCCAGCCGCGGCAGCCTCCGACCCCGCCGGCGGACAAACTGTCTACGCCTCAGTTGAAAAACTCGGACTCAAGCTCGAAGAACGCAAAGCGCCGGTGGAGCAACTGGTCATCGATCACATGGAAAAAACGCCGACAGAGAACTAACGGGGTGATTTTCCTGCTTTCCGTCCATTGATTGCCGATCTCAATTCCCCCTTTGCCTACGCCTGTCACTCCGCGCGCAGCGCATCCATTGGATTGACGGATGCGGCGCGGCGCGCCGGCAGAAAGCTTGCCGCCATGGATGCGAGCCCGAGCAAAAGAGCTACACCGGCCAGTGTCGGCGCGTCCCACGCCTGTACGCCGAAGAGCAATTTGCGCATCAGCAGCGATGCACCGACGGAGCCGACCAGGCCGATCGCCAACCCAACCAGCGTCAGCCCTCCGGCTTGCCGCATCACCATGGAATAGACCGTTCCGCGCTGCGCGCCCAACGCCATGCGCACGCCAATCTCTCGCGTGCGCCGGCTCACCGAGTAAGCGACAACACCGTAAAGACCGACCACCCCGAGCACCAGCGCCATTGCCGCGAATCCGCCCACCAGCCACATGGAAAACTTATGCAGCAGCGAAGTCTCCAGCGAATCGATCTGTTGGGTCATTGTCTTCTCGTCAAAGACGCCCATGTTGGGATCGATCTGATGCAAAGTGCTCACGATCGACGGCAACATCCCCTTTTCATCCTGAGCCGTTCGCACGACAACGGCGAAAAAGCTGTCTGTGTCGCGATACATGGAGAAGTACTCGGTGGGCCAGATGGCATCATCCACGGCTCCCTCACGTATATTGGCAACTACGCCGACCACCTGCCGCATCGACTGCGGCGCCAAGTCGCCTTCCCCGATCAATTTGCCAACGGGATCTTCACCAGGAAAATATTTATCCGCAAGCGCCTGGTTGATGATCGTCACGCGGGGATGGTTCGCGTCGTCGGTCGCGGTAAAAACGCGGCCGCGCACCAGCCTTGCCTTGAGCGTGGAAAGGTAGGCCGGGTTCACGTCCCGCTCATTCACTTCGTTGTGTTCGCCATGAAACGGCTTGCCGGGAATACGAATCCAGTCTGTGTCGCAGTTGCACTGCACCGGCAGATCGGAGGTAATCCCTACCGACTGGACGCCTGGCAACATACCAAGCCGATGCTCGATCTGGCGGTAAGCCGCCAGCTTCTGGTCGTCTTTGGTATAGATGTTGCCTGGAAGCATGACCTGCACGGTGGCCAGATGTGTTGTGTCGAATCCATCGTCCACATGCAGCAATTGGTAGAAACTCTTGCCCAGCAGCCCCGCGCTGGCCAGCAGAACAACCGCAACAGCCAGCTCCACCACCACGAGATTCGCGCCCATCCGTCGCCAGAGCCTGCCCGCCGCACCACGGTCGCCCTCGGTCAGTCCATCGCGAATGTCGGCGAAGCTCAGCCGCAGCATTGGCAGCGCAGCCAATAACAGCGCAGCCAGCGTGGCGATGATGGCCGCAAACAAAAACACATGCGCGTTCATACTCACGTCTCCCAGAAAAGGCAGGTGGGTGAGCATGGTTTGCGGAATAAGCCGGGCCAGCAGAGTCATGAGCCAGGCGCCGATTGCCAGGCCGCCCAGACTGCCGGCTGTGGCCAGCAGCAATCCTTCGGTAATGAACTGTCGCGCCAGCCGTGCAGGCGTCGCACCCAGCGCACCGCGCACAGCGATCTCACGCCGGCGGCTCTCGGAGCGCACCAGCAGCAGGCTCGACACGTTGACGCAGGCGATGAGCAGAAGCAGGCCCGCGCCGGCCAGCAGCATGAGCAGCACCGGTCGCACCGGTCCAACAATGATATCTGCCAGCGGAACCACGCTCGCGCCCTGCCCGTGGTTAGAACCGGGATATTGCTTTTCCAATTGCGCCGCGATTGCCTTCATCTCCGCGCGCGCAGCCAGCATGGTCACGCCGTCACGCAATCTGCCCACGCCAAAAAGATTGTGGCAACTCCTGCGCTGCTCGCAACCGGGTTTATCGAGCAGCGGCACCCAGAACTCCGTGTCGCGACGCGGCGCGAATTCAAACGAGCGCGGCAGTACGCCCACAATGGTGTAATTTTCGCCAGTGAGATTCACCGAGCGGCCCACCACATCCGCATTGCCGCCAAATCGCTTGAGCCAGGTGCCATAGGTCAGAATCGCGATTTTCGGTTTTCCGGGAAGATCTTCACCGGGAAGAAAGCCGCGGCCCAGCATCATCTTTACGCCCAGGGTAGAAAAGAAGCCATCGCTCACGCGCGCCGCCGCAACCGGAACCGCACCGGACGGGGTGCCGAGAAGGTACCCTGTGCCTGAATACACATCCAACGCGCTGAAAGAGCGATTCATCCGCTTCCAGTCGTCGTAGTCATCGCGTGAAAGGTTCGAGCGCGGGAACAGCGCCGTGGTCTCGTCCACGCTCATCAGCCGGTCAGGCATGGCATAGGGCAGCGGCCGAAGCAGCGCCACGTCTACAAAGCCAAAGATGGCCACGCTTACGCCCATACCCAGCGCGAGGATGAGGATCGCCGTAACCGTAAATCCGGGACTGCGCCGAAGCTGGCGCAAGGCGAAGCGCACGTCCTGCACCACCGATTCCGCGCGGAAGGCCAACACCTCATGGCTCCGCTCCTTAATCTGCGCGGCATTGCCGAGCTGCCGCATCGCCGCGTAGTGCGCGGCCTCGGCGTTCATGCCGTCCGACTTCAGCTCTTCTTCCATCTGCGCGCGATGGAAAGCCATCTCCTCATCAAGCTCTGCATGGAATCGTCTGCGGCCGAACAAAAATGCGAGCTTGTTCAGGAATCGATTCATGGCGATCAGGCCTCCTGCGGGTCGCGCAGCACGCGGCCAATCGCGGTAATCATCTGGTCGAACTGCGAGAGCTCCAGGCTGAGTTGTTTGCGGCCGGCAGCGGTGAGCGTGTAAAAGCGGGCGCGGCGGCCGGTGTCGGTCATCTTCCATTCGCCCCTGACCCACCCTTGCACAAGCAAGCGCTGCAATGCGGGGTAAAGCGATCCTTCCTCGACCGTAAGCACATCGTCGGACAGGCGCTTGATGGAAAGCGCAATGCCGTAGCCGTGCAGAGGCGTGCGGGCGAGCGTTTTGAGGATGAGCATATCGAGAGTTCCGGGAAGAAGATCGGGTTTCCTGGCCATGATTCGTATATATAGATTATCTATGGATAGAAAGTCAAGGGCAAGCGCGCAGGCACGAAAAAGCCCGGAGCGCAGGGCGTCCGGGCTCTTCGCGAGGCTGGTTCCTGGTCAGTGCTTGCTATACATATCCATTACGTCTTTGCGGAGGGCCTCGCGGCTCGACTCGCGGGTGTAGAACATGTGTCCTCCTGGATACTCGTGGACTGAAACGCGGGTGGGATCTCCCATGACCGGAATCTGATTGACGGTGAGAACAGAACCCATGAAGGGGCAGGAAAGATCGTTCCAGCCGTGCACGATCATCACGCGCAGTTTGGGATCGGCCGCTACGGCCTGGCGCAACTGCGTAGCCGAACCCGCGCGCAGCGTATCGTCGCGATCCCAGGCGCGGTTCACATCGTAGGAGAGCGCGTTGTAGCGCGCGTCCACCTTCCAACCAACGACGCGCGTGACAAAATCCACCATAGCCGTGGTCACGGGCGCAACCACGCTGGCAAGCAGCGGATCGTTGGCCTCCTGATCGGGCGCGTAGGGAAATGGATCGAACGAAGTCACATTCGAATCGTAGACAGAGCTTAGCTTGCCCTGCTCGCGGTGCACCTCGCGCAGATAGGCTCCGGTGTCGAGCCTTCCGCCGGAGTACTTCACGAACTCGGGATCGAGGCCGGTCATCTCCGTCACCCGCGCAATCATTTTGTCGGTAGCGGCCTTGTCGGCGTAACCCTGAATCAGCGTGGCCGCATACTCGCCTTCGGTGTAGGCGATCACGTCGGCCATGGCCTCGGGTGTGAGCTTCTTTTCGTTTTCGAGATGCGCCGCCGTGATCGAGGGCAAAGTCACCATCCACGGAATCGGCGAGAGATTCTCGTTATCTTCGACGGTCGGATTGAGATAGGGCGACACGAGAACCACGCCATTCATAGCCACGCCCAGCTCCGACTGCAGATAGTAGGTAATGCGCGGGCCGCGAAATCCGCCGTAGCTCTCGCCCACCAGGTATTTGCGCGACTGGAGCCGGTCGTTCCTGACCAGCCAGTCGTAGACGATGCGGGAGAGATATTCGATGTCGGGCTCGGTAGTGTAGAAGAGCTTCTTGGCCTGATCGGCGGGGACTTCGGCGCGGCTGAAGCCGGTTCCGATAGGATCGACGAAGACCAGATCGGTGAAGTCGAGCCACGTGCCCTGGTTATCGGTCAGCACGGTGGGATCGGAGGGGCTGTCGCCTTCATTGCCGATTTGCAGATGCTTGGGCCCGATGGCGCCGAAGTTGAGGTAGACGCTGGAGGCGCCCGGACCGCCGTTGAAGGCGAAGGTCACGGGACGGTTGTCGCCGGGCATGGTGTAGGAAGTAACGACCACCTGACCCACCTGCTTGCCGTCCTTGTCGCGCACTGGAAGCGCGTCCACCGTGACCGTGTAGTGGAGGGTCTTGCCGTCGAGCTCCATGGTCTGCTGCACGTGAGCCTCGGGCGGCAGCGGCGGCAACTCGTCTTTGGGCGCCGCGGGCTTGGCAGGCGCGGCGGATTTGTCGGCGTCGGGGGCAGGTTTCTCAGCCTGCGCGGTCAGCCGCGCGCAGGGAACGGCCAGGCAGCAAAGGGCAAAGGCCAGGAGCGTGAGGCGCGGCCGGACGGTCGGAAAAGCGGAAGTGTCCATGGAATTACAATACTAGACCGGCGCTGGCAACCCTGCCGCCGCATGATTTACCCTCAAAAGCAAGGATGAAACTCCTATCCACTTTTTCCGTTCTCGCTCTGGCCTGCGCAGCTCTTTGTGCGCCGGGCTTTACGCAGCAATCGACCGCGCCGGCTGCTCAGGCTGCGCCCCCTGCGAGTCAGGATATTCCCGACGCGCCGACGGCGACGATGATCGCACCCAACGGGCCCCGTGTCGTGATGGACACGTCGATGGGCCGCATCACCTGCCAGTTTTTCCAGAAACAGGCGCCCGTGGCCGTGGCTAACTTTATCGGCCTGGCCGAGGGCACCAAAGACTGGACCGATCCGACGACAAAAAAAGTGATGCACGACAAGCCCTTCTATGACGGCACCACGTTTCATCGGGTGATTCCCGAGTTCATGATCCAGGGCGGCGATCCGCTGGGCAACGGCACCGGCGACGCCGGCTACAGCTTCAACGACGAGTTCGATCCCAACCTGAATTTCGACCAGCCCGGCCGCCTGGCCATGGCCAACTCGGGCCCCAACACCAACGGCAGCCAGTTCTTCATTACCGAGCAGGCTTCCGATTCGCTCAACCAGCACTACACCATCTTCGGCCAGTGCGACGACTCAAGCGTACTGGTGGTCAAAACCATTGCGCGGGTGGCACGCGACGCGGACGACAAGCCGCTGACCCCGGTGGTACTGAAGAAAGTGACAATCGTTCCCGATGGGCAGCCACTGCCGCCGTTGCCGGCCGACGAGCAGCCCGCGGCACCGCAAGCCGCGGCGCCGCAGCCCTGATTTCCCTTCAAAAACCCTAACGGGGCCACCGGACGAAAAACCGGACGCCCACAAACGCAGGAGTTTACATGGCACTCGCAACAGGAACCTACGCAATCTTCAACACCACAGAAGGCAAGATCACGGTGCGCCTCTTTGAGAGCGAAGCACCGGTCACAGTAAAGAACTTTATCGAGCTGGCCGAGGGCAAGCGCGAGTGGAGCCATCCGGTGTCGCGCGAGAAGTCGCAGAACAAGCTGTACGACGGCACCATCTTTCACCGCGTCATTCCCGACTTCATGATCCAGGGCGGAGATCCGGCCGGAACGGGCATGGGTGGTCCTGGCTACCGGTTCGAAGATGAGACCAAAGGCTCACCGCACAAGTTTGACACACCGGGCAAGCTGGCCATGGCTAACGCCGGACCGAATACCAACGGCAGCCAGTTCTTCATTACGGTTGCGCCGACGACGTGGCTCACCGGCAAACACACCATATTCGGCGAAGTGGCGGAGGGCCAGGATATCGTGGTCAAGATATCCAAGGTGGCCCGCAACAGCCAGGACAAGCCGCACAAGCCGGTGGTGCTCGAGTCGGTTGTTATCGAGCGCGTGAGCTAGCCTGTAAGACTTCTCACAAGAGAGCCCCCGGCTACGGCCGAGGGCTTTCTTATTTTGCTCTCACACTTTCCCGGATATCATGATGGACATGAGTGCAAATGGAATTATTGATATCGCCAGCCATCACTCTGTGGACGAGGCGGTGGAAAAACTGAAAGCGATTCTCAGCGCAAAAGGCGTTATGATCTTTGCGCTTGTGGACCATAGCGGAGAAGCCGCGAAAGCGGGCTTGACGATGCGGCCAACCAAGCTGCTCCTCTTCGGCAGCCCCAAAGCCGGCACGCCGCTGATGCTGGCCGCGCCCAGCCTCGCCATCGACCTGCCTCTCAAGATTCTTGTATGGGAAGATGCAAACGGAAAGACCTGGGTCTCATACAACGCGCCCGACTATCTGCGCGATCGCCACGGCGTGCCGCCGGAGCTGATGCAGAACATTGCCGTGATTGAAACGCTGGCGGCCAAAGCGGCCGAGTAACACAGCCGATTCAACCCATCGCGCTGCACAGGCTGAGGATCGTCGCGCCAAATTTTTCTGCTTTCGCGGGCCCCATACCGGCAATGCCGAGCAACTCGCGCGGATTTCGAGGACGTGCGGCGGCAATTGCGGTAAGGGTGCGGTCGTGGAGCACCACGTAGGCCGGTACGCCAAGTTTCTTTGCCTCCGCCGCGCGCCACTCTTTGAGGCGCTGGGCCAATGCGTTCTGCTCCGCGGTCAGCTTTACCAAAACTGCCGATTCGCTGCTGCTCTTTGCTGCCGGTGACTTCGATTTTCTGTTGCGTGGCGCGGGTTCGTGGTGCGCGCCGAACTCGTCGACCACACCATCGCTGATGAGCAGCGGCAACGGTATGGAGGCGCGCACTTCAAATCCACGCTCGGTAAGCCGGGCTTTGCGGAAGCGAATGACTTCACCGTCTTTTTCAAACTCTGCGGTTTCAATTGCGATCAGTCCGGAGCGAATCATCGCGTCGAGCAGCGCGTCAAACTCATCGCGGCTGATGCGGCCGTGCGGATCGAGACTGCGCTGCAGGGTTCCTATTGCTTTGGCGTCGACCGGCCGCAGCTCTTCCACGATCCGCTGCACGAGGTCACGTTCCGCCGCCGTTGCGCGCCGGAACTGGCGCAGCACGGCGCCCGCCGGATCGCATGCGTCGCACTGGCCGCACGGCCGGCTCGCGTCTTCCTCATCGCCGAAGTGGCGCACGAGCGCGGCCATGCGGCATTCGCTGAGCTCGGTGTAGCGCAACACCTTTTCGAACTGCTCGGCGCGAAACTGCGCCTGCACCGCGTAAGTCTTCTTCCATGCTGACGCTCCGAGCCTGACGCTACCGCCGAAGTCCACGCGGGCGCCGCCGTGAATCTCCAGCTTTTCGAGCGCCTTGTCAAACTCCAGTTCACTCAGCCGCAAACCCTCGCGCAGCTCCTCCACCGGCGCAGGCTCTTCGTGAAGTCGACGAAAGATCTGCTCCAGATGCTCGACGGGAGGGTAATCGCGGTTGAGAAAGAAACCGTGCGTGCGCTGATCGGCGTAGCTGTGCATGAGGTAGGTGCGGCTTGGCGCGCCATCGCGGCCGGCGCGGCCAATCTCCTGGTAGTAGCCTTCGAGCGTTCCTGGAAGACCGGCGTGAATGACCGTGCGAATGTCCGCCTTGTCAATTCCCATGCCGAAAGCGATCGTAGCAACCACCACCTCGAGATCACCGGCTTGAAATGCACGCTGCACGCGCTCGCGCGTTTCGCCGTCGAGGCCGGCATGATAGGCGGCCGCGCGCACCTTGCGGCAGAGCTCTTCGGCGAGCTGTTCGGCTTGCTTGCGAGAAGTCGCGTAAACAATGGCCGGGCGGCGTTCGCGCTGCGCCAAGAGACCAAGGATCGTTTGAGCGCGTTGTGGAACCGGTACCTCCACCACTTCAATGGCGAGATTGTCGCGGCGGAATCCATGAATGAACTTTGCCGGCCGCACCATGCCGAGCTGCGCCACAATGTCCGCCTGCACAGACGGCGTGGCCGTTGCGGTGAGCGCGAGCACGGGCGCGGGCTTCTCTGTACCCCGCAGCGCGGGCAGATGCTGGCCGAGCATGCGATAGTCTGGCCGAAAATCGTGGCCCCACTGCGAGATGCAGTGCGCCTCATCGATGGCGATGAGCGCGAGCTGCTTTTTGGCCAGCATCTCGGGGAACCCCGGCACGCGCAGCCGCTCCGGCGCGATGAACAGAAATTGCAGCGCGCCCGCCAGGTAATCGGCGCACGCCTGACGCGATTGGGCACGGTCGAGGCCGGAGTGAATGCGCGCCACGCGCAGGCCGAGCGAAGCCAGCTTGGCAGCCTGATCTTCCATGAGCGCGATGAGCGGCGAGATGACCAGCGCCGTGCCGCCGCGCGCAATGGCGGGCAACTGGTAGCACAGGCTCTTCCCTGCACCGGTAGGCATCACCAGCAGCAGGTCGCGGCCGTTGACGGCAGCGCCGCACACTTGTTCCTGATTCGAGCGAAAGCCTGCAAAACCGAAGACCGAGTGCAGCAGTTCGGCAAGCGCGACCGGATTGGTGATTGCAGCCACCTGGAAGGGTTCTTTGGCGCGCGGAATTGCAGGCGCCCTACTCAACTTTACAGGAGCAGCGCGTGGAAAATTTGTGCGCCGGGTTGGCAAGGAACCCGCAGGCGCAACGCACCGGACGCTATAATTGCGAGTTCGAAATATACCAACCACTCCACAGGGAGAGCCGAAGGAAATGACCTCGATGAACAAGGCAGAAACGAGCACGGCAACGCGGCGCAGTTTCTTGAAGAGCGCGATGCTGGCGACGGCGCCGCTCATGGCAGGGTCGGCGGCGAGCGCCGCCGCCACGCTCGACCAGGACCAGGAAAAGACCGGCAAAGAGGATCGAGCCGCGTGGATTGAGATCGTCGAGCGCGTCTCGCAACCGGTGCTGGAGGCCATCAGCCAGCAAAAGCTGCGCGCGACCATGCCGGTTGAATCAGTGAAGGGGCATGAGCAGGAGCGCGGGCAATCCACGCACCTTGAAGCTGTGGGCCGGCTGCTCTCAGGGCTTGCGCCATGGCTTGAGGCCGAGCCCGGCAACGATCCTGAAGAGGAAAAGCTGCGCAGCCGCTACCGGGAATGGGCGCGGCTGGCGATCCGTTACGGCACCGATCCCAAATCTCCCGATGCTCTGAACTTCGGCAGCAATCAGCAGTCGGTGGTGGACGCGGCATTTCTCGCGCTGGCCATTGTGCGCTCTCCCACGGAGCTCTGGGAGAAGCTCGACGCAGCGACAAAAGAAAATCTGGTGAACGCGCTTGTAGAGACGCGCAAGATCCAGCCCGGCTTCAACAACTGGCTGCTGTTTTCGGCCATGATCGAAGCATGCTTCTGCAAATTCGGCCAGCCGTGGGACACCATGCGCATCGACTACGCGCTGCGCCAGCACCAGGAGTGGTACAAGGGCGACGGAGTCTACGGCGACGGGCCCAACTTCCACTGGGACTACTACAACAGCTTCGTGATTCAGCCCATGATGCTCACCGTGCTCGACGCCGCGAGCACGGTCACCCATCGCTGGGCTTTCCTGAACAGTGCCGTCACCACGCGGGCGCGGCGTTACGCGGCCATTCAGGAGCGGCTGATCAGCCCCGAGGGCACGTTTCCGCCCATCGGCCGCTCGCTGACTTACAGGTTTGGCGCGCTGCAACACCTGGCCGAGATGAGCTGGCGCCGCGACCTGCCCGAAGGCGTTGCGCCGGCGCAGGTGCGCGCCGCGATGACTGCCGTGATGAAGCGCATGATCGCAGCGCCGGGCGTGTTCGACGACAAAGGCTGGCTCACGATTGGATTCGCGGGCCATCAGCCTTCGATGGGCGAGCCGTACATCTCGACGGGAAGCCTGTATCTGTGCTCGGCCGCCTGGCTGCCGCTGGGATTGGATGCGAGCGATGAATTCTGGAGTGCTGCGCCGCTACCGTGGACTGCGAAAAAAGCGTGGAGCGGCGTGGACATTCCCACCGATCACGCGATTGCGGATTAGGTCTTTTGACAAACTGGAAAGCCTGCACCTATTTCCCAGATTTTCGGCGCGGTTCAGCCGTGTCCCTCTATGGGGCATTCGATCCTTACGCCCCGAAAAATAAGATTGAAATGATGCTCACACGCATCTAACAAGGAAAAGCAAGCACGAAGAATACCCGTGAGCGCAGGCGACCAGACAACCCGTGGAGGCACGCCGAATTCTCTCACGGAGAAGCCGCGCGGGCTTGCGAGCATGTCGCATGCGTGGCGCGCGCTGCGACATCGCAACTTCAGACTGTTCTTTGGCGGCCAGAGCATCTCGCTCATCGGCACCTGGATGACGCGCATTGCCACGGCATGGCTCGTTTATCGGCTTACGGGCTCGGCATTGCTCCTGGGCACGGTGAGTTTCGCGGGCCAGATTCCCACGTTTCTGCTCGCGCCTTTTGCCGGTGTCTGGGTCGACCGGCTCGATCGCCGCCAGGTGCTGGTGTGGACGCAGGCGCTCTCGATGGGGCAGTCGCTGGCGCTGGCCGCGCTCACGTTTTCCGGCCGCATTAACATTCCGTGGCTTCTTGGGCTCAGCGTGATGCAGGGCGCCGTGAACGCCTTCGACATGCCGGGCCGGCAGGCGTTCATGGTGCAGATGGTGGGCGACCGCGCCGATCTCTCGAACGCAATCGCCATCAACTCGTCGATGGTGAACATGGCGCGGCTCGTTGGCCCGTCACTGGCCGGGATGGTGATTGCGGCCAGCAGCGAGGCGTGGTGCTTCCTGATCGACGGCATCAGCTATATCGCAGTCATTGCTTCCCTGTTGGCCATGCGGATCGAGGGTCCGCCGGCGCGCCGAAAGACTACGTCCACTTTCCAGGAGTTGAAGGAAGGCTGGAGCTACGTCTCCGAGTTCCACGCCATCCGCA
>Ga0335075_10014390_pt1 | contig 11885 bp, 12 predicted proteins | sample Lox_Sample_24_FD_206723 | JGI IMG/M metagenome (GOLD analysis project Ga0335075, IMG submission 206723) | Soil microbial communities from Loxahatchee National Wildlife Refuge, Florida, United States - Lox_Sample_2.4 | ecosystem: Environmental > Terrestrial > Soil > Wetlands | place: USA... | reverse complement strand
CAATGGTGGTCGCCCGGCCGGCCGACGCCGCCGGGGACGTGGACTGGGACGCGCCGGCCGCGCCCGCGCCGCAGGCCGGCGCGTGACCGGGGCCGCGCTGGGCACCGTCGAGCTTGGTGCCGTCGAGCTGCCGGCCTACGAGTTGCCGGCCGAGCAGCCCTCGGTTTCATCAGCCACTTATCTTGAACGTTTCGCCGCCACCGAACGCGCCGCCGCCCAGGCCGGCCTGGACGCGCTGATCGTCTACGCCGACCGGGAGCATTTCGCGAACCTGTCCTGGCTGACCGGGTACGACCCGCGGTTCGAGGAGGCCGTGCTGATCCTGGTCCCGGGCCGGGCGCCCGCGCTGCTGGTGGGCAACGAGGGCGCGGCGTACGCGAAGGTGGTGCCGTCCGCCGTCGACGTGCTGCTCTGCCAGAGCCTCAGCCTGGTCAGCCAGGACCGGTCGGCCAGCCCTGCGCTCCCCGACCTGCTGCGGGACGCCGGGATCGGCCGCGGCGCGGCGACGCGGCTGGGCGTCGCCGGCTGGAAGTACTTCGGCCCGGCCGATACCCCGCGCCCGGCGGAGTGGATCGACGCGCCAGCCTTCCTCGTCGATGAACTTCGGGCGCTGGGCTGCCGGCCGGTGAACGCGACCGGGCTGTTCACTGAACCGGGCCGCGGGCTGCGCCTGGTCAGCGGCACCGACCAGCTGGCCTGCTTCGAGTTCGCGGCCACCCACGGGTCGGAGTCGATGCGCCGGATGCTGCACGGCGTGCGGCCGGGCATGACCGAGCTCGAGGCGTTCTCGCTGTACCAGCCGACCGGCCTGCCGTACTCCTATCACCCGGTCATGCTCAGCGGCGAGCGGGCCGCGCTCGGCCTGGCCAGCGCGTCGGGCCGGGTCATGCGGACCGGCGACCCGGTGAGCGCGTCGCTCGGCTACTGGGGCAGCAACATCGCCCGCGGCGGCTTCCTGGCCGAGTCAGCGGGCGACCTGCCCAGTGCGGCCCGGGACTACGTCGAGCGCCTGGTCGCGCCGTACTTCGCCTGCGCGGCCGAGTGGTACGAAACGATCGGCATCGGCGTCACCGGCGGCGAGCTCTACGACCTGGTGAAGCGCCGGCTGGGTGACCCGTTCTTCGGCGTCCACCTGAACCCGGGCCACTTCATCCACCTGGACGAGTGGCCGAGCTCCCCGGTCTACCCCGGGTCCGACGTGGCCCTCGCGTCCGGCATGGCGCTGCAGCTGGACATCATCCCGGCTACCGGCACCGCCTACCACACGACGAACATCGAGGACGGGGTCGCGCTGGCCGACGAGGCGGCCCGCGAGGACCTGGCCGCCCGCTACCCGGCCCTGTGGCAACGGGTAGCCACCCGCCGCCAGTTCATGGCCGAGGTGCTCGGGATCCGGCTGCGGCCCGACGTGCTCCCGCTGTCGGACCTGGCGGGCTACCTGCCGCCGTACTGGCTCGCGCCGCACCTGGCCATGCGCCGGTCCTGAGCCGCGCGGCCAGCCCGGGACGCGTCGCCGCCGTCTGACTAGCCGACGTCGGCTGAGTCCGGAAGGTAGATGTCCATCGCGATCATCATCTGCCGCAGGATCGCGCGCAGCTCGCTCTGCTGTTCTGGCGTCAGCAGGGCCAGCGCCCGGTCCTCCACCAGTTTCGTCGCAGCTTGCGCCCGTTCCAGCAACTCCAGGCCGGCTGGGGTGATCCGGACATCCAGTACCCGGCCGTGGGTCGGATGTGGCTCGCGGACCACCAGGCCCCGCTCGAGCAGCGACGAGATCGCGGCTGACATCGACTGCGCCGTGACACCGGCCCGGTGCCCGAGTTCGGCTCCGGACAGCGCGCCGGGGCTCTCCAGCCCGAGTTGCGCCAGCGCCGCGAGCTGGGCATGGGTCAGCGAGAACCGGCGCAAGGTCCGCTCGAGCTGCTGGGACAGAACGCTGCTGACCATCCGCATCATGTACGGCAACCGCTGGCCGAAGTCTTCTGCCACCGACCGTCCTCTCGTGTTCGGCAGCTCCCGCGCCGTGCTTGACTTATATCAGATACCTTATAAGGTAACTGATATGAACGTCAAGATCGCTCCTCCGTATCACGTCCAGTCGACGGCCGGAACCTTGCGCGATGGTTTTCCCTACTTCACCCACCATGACTCGGTGTCGGCGTCGTGGTCCCAGAGGTGGCGTCCGCCATGCGCGGCCGGGATCTACCCGTTCGCCGACGCGCAGGTCGGGGATTTCGACCCGGTCTTCGCCGAGCTGAGCAAGGTCTCACACGATGATCCGGGCGTCCTGTATCGCCCGGACGACTATGCGAAGCCGTTCTTCCCGGTCGCAGGCCAGCTCATGGCCGATGCGCAGGAGGCGGCGTCGGGTGGCCGGACCCTGGCGGCGCGGGATCTGTTCCTGCGGGCAGCGGCGGTCTACCGGATCGCCCGCTTCCCGATCAACCGGTCGCCGCTGAGCCAGGACGCCTGGGAAAAGGGCAAGGCCGCCTACGAGCAGGGTGGCCTGCTGCTCGACCCGCCGAGCGTCCCGGTCGACATACCGTTCACGCATGCCGATAGGTCGGCCGGCGATCTCGATGCCGGCATACCGGCCTACCTGCGCCTGCCGACGGGCCCGAAGCCGGCGGGCGGGTGGCCGGTGCTGCTGTTCATCTGCGGGCTGGACGCCTACCGGACCGATCACACACCGCGCACGCAGGCCCACGTCGACCGCGGCTACGCGACGCTGAGCTTCGAGATCCCCGGCACCGGCGACTGCCCCGCGGCGCCGAACGACGTGGCGTCACCAGACCGGCTGATGAGCAGCGTTCTCGACTGGGTCACCGCCAGCGCATCCGAGTACGGGTTCGACCCCGGGAAAATCCTCGCCCGGGGCATCAGCACCGGCGGCTACTACGCGTTCCGCGTTGCGCATACTCACGCGGACCGGCTGTTCGCCGTCGTGGCCCAGGGCGGAGGCTGCCATCACATGTTCGACGCCGAGTGGATCCGCGCCCAGAATCAGATGGAGTACCCGTTCGCACTGTCCGATGCGCTGGCCTACAAGTTCGGGTACCGCGACGCGGACCCGGCGGCGGCGGTCGCCCGGTACAGCGCCGAGGCCCACCGGTTCAGCCTGGCCGACTCCGGCGTGCTCGGCACGCCAGCGTGCAAGCTGCTCGTCATCAACGGCATGGAGGACTCGATCTTCCCGATCGAAGACAGCATCATCGCCGCGGCTGAAGGCAACAACAAGGATCTTGTCGCCCGGGGAAACCGCGGGCACATGGGCAACCCCGGCGCCGAGGACATCCTCTGCGACTGGCTCGACCAGGCAGTCGCCGGCCAGCCCTGAGGCTGACCAGTGAGGTGGTGGGCAAGATCCCTGGCGCTGTACCGGTCAGGCCCGGCGTGGCGCCCAGGAGAACGTCCGCACCGCGATGAGCAGCCCGACCACCCCCCAGGCCAGGACGACCAGCATCGGGAGCGCGGCGAACCGCTGGCCGCCGTTGGTGGCCGGCACGAATGCCGCCTGCAGGGCCACGGCCATCGGCCTGACCGGGAGCACGTTAGCGACGTCCAGCAGCCAGTGCGGGAGTTCGTTGTCCGGGACGTAGATGCCGGAAATGAAGTACACCGGCAGCGTGGACAGCTGCACCATCGGCCCGGCCGACTCCGCGTTGGCGACCAGGCCGCCCAGCGCATAGGCCAGGCAGCAGAACGCGGCCGCGCCGATCACGGTCTCGACGGCCGCCAGGCCGAGTGCCGCCCCGGTCACGGGCATGCCGAAGCCGAGCGAGCCGATCGCGATCAGGACCACCACGATGAGCACGGATGACACCACGCTGGTGGTGGCGTCGCCCGCGATCAGCACCCAGGAGGGCACCGGCGTGGCCCGCCGCCGCTTCAGTGAGCCCGACTCCCGCTTGGCGACCAGGGTGATCAGCAGGTTGATCAGGCCAGCGCCGACGATCGCCATCGCCGCGATGTGCGGCACGTAGTACACGGCGATCTTGACCGTGACGCCGCCCGACTTGACGGTGCCGCTGTGGAACAGGGACACCAGGATCAGCAGCAGCAGCACCGGCACGGCCAGCGTGAAGATCCGGGCCCTGGTATTGCGCCGGAACGCCCGCAGGTCATAGCGGGCCTGGTGGGTGACCAGCGAGAGCGCAGTCATGGTTGGCTAGTCCCGCCCTTTTGGTGACGTCAGCTCATCGGTGAGCCCAAGGTAGATCTCCTCGAGCGTGGGCCGGTGCGCGGAGATGTCGCTCAGCGGGTACCCGTGCTGCAGCGCCCACGTGGTCAGCTCGTGCAGCACCGGCACCGGCTGATCATGGATGATCTCCACGGTGCCGCCGCGGCCCGCGGTAGCGGACGCGAGCAGCCCGGGCAGGTCGCCAGCGGTCACGCCGTCCGGCAGGGTGAAGCTGACCGTGGTGGCGGCGCTAGCCCGCCCGCCGATCGTGGCCGGGGTTCCCGAGGAAACGATCCGGCCGGCCGCGATAATCATGATCTGGTCGGCCAGCGCCTCCGCCTCGTCCATGTAGTGCGTGGTCAGGAAGATCGTCTTGCCGAGGTCGCGCAGGCCGGCGATCACCTCCCAGGCGGTGTGGCGGGCCGCCGGGTCGAACCCGGTGGTCGGCTCGTCCAGGAAGATCAGCTCCGGGTCGCCGATCAGCGCCAGGGCCATGTCGAGACGGCGAAGCTGGCCGCCGGACAGCCGGTCGCAGCGGGCATCGGCCTTGTCGGTCAGCCCGACCAGTTCCAGCGCCCGCCCGACCGGCAGCGGCCTCAGGTAGTACCCGGCATACATCGACAGGCATTCCCGGACGGTGAGCCACGCCTCCGGTGCCGACTCCTGCAGCACCACCCCGACCCGGGCTCGCCAGTCCGGGCCGGCGTGCGCCGGGTCGGTGCCCAGGACCAGCACTTCGCCGCTGGTCCGCTTGCGGAAGCCTTCGAGAATCTCCACGGTTGTCGTCTTGCCCGCGCCGTTCGGCCCCAGGAAGGCCAGGATCTCGCCGCGGGCAACGTCGAGGTCGATGCCCCGCACCGCCTCGTAGTGCCCGTAGCTCATCCGCAGACCGCGCACTGTGATCACGGCCGGCTCTCCTGGGGCCGACGGCCCGGCGCCGTCCGGCATCGCTCCTGGACAGGCCGCGACAACGGCGGCGTTATCCGGCCGGGCGGCGGGCCTGGCGGGCTCAGGCCTCATCGAGGAATCCAGCGTGTCCTCCGAGCGCATTGGCCACCCGCTGGGCAATGCCCCGGCTGTTGACGAGCCGCGTCGTGAACCAGAGGAGCGGGACCACCGGCCCACCGCCGTGGACGGTGAACACGGTGCCGCCGGGCTCGTCGCTGATGCTCACGTTCGCGCGGACGAAGAAGCTCTTCTGAACCTCAAGCTCCCGGTCCCCGTGCTGGATGATCTGGAGTTTCTCGCTGGGCATGCTGCCGCGGATCACGCCGGCCACGTCCTCGGCCGAGATCCCGCGGCGCCTGACCTTGACCTCCGGCATGTCTGCCTCCCTGCCGCACTGGCGGTCCCCGTGCCTGGCCTGCCGCGGACGGCCCGTTCAGCGCCCCCCTGCGTGGCCAAGACTATAGGTCGATTCGAGGCTGTAGAAGCTTTTTTTGCCATACTTTAAGTAGATAGTGTCATAATTTAGGCGACCTGTTGCTAGATCGATTCGACCTAGGTCAGGGACATCGGGCTCAAGGCTTAAACTTGCTGCTCATGGCCGGGCGGCAGCCAACCGAGTTCGAGCAGGTACTGCTCGGGATGATCGCCGCCGCCCCGTCGACCGGCTATGACCTGAAGCACGCGTTCGCGACCACTCCGCTCGGCGTCTACCAGCCGAGTTCCGGAGCGCTGTACCCGGCACTGCGCCGGCTAGAGCAGCGCGGGCTGCTGTGCGCCGAGCCGGGGCCCCCGGCCGGCCGCCAGCGGTCCCGGCGCCGGTTCGTCTATCACATCACCGAGCAGGGCCGCTCGGCCCACGTCGCCTGGGTGCGCCGGCCCGTCAACCCGGCCACGATCACCAGGGAGCTGCCGCTGCACGTGATGCGCTTCGTGATGATGGAGCGGGTGGCGACCCGCGCCGAGGTGCTCGTCTTCCTGGCCGACCTGCGGGACGCGCTGGCCGCCTGCCTCGACGGGCTCGAGGGCTACCTGGCCGCCACGAACTTTCCGGATCGCTACTCCCCACTGGCCCTGGATCACGGGATAGCGGCGTACGCCGCCAGCCTGGCCTGGACCAAGCGGACGATCGACGTTCTCTCCCGGGAGCGTGCCGACAGCGCCCTCCCCCAGGAGCCAGCCGGCCGCGGCCCGCTCCGGGAACCAGCGGACAGCACTCTCCCCCGGGCACCGGCCGGTGGGGCGGCCCCAGACACCGGCGGTCCGGCCACGCCAGGGCTCAGTCCCGGGCCGGCACGGCCATCTCGCCGAGCTCGGACCAGTCGTCCTGCGGGATCGTGAAGTTGACGATCCGGGGTGTCTCGGCCAGATGCGGCGGCAGCGTCTGCTGCGCCTTCTTGAAGTGCGCGGAGTGGACGTGCGCGGCCCCGGCCTCGTCGCCGGTGAACGCCTCGACCAGGACATATTCCGTCGGATCGGCCACGCTCCTGGACCAGTCGAACCACTTGCAGCCTGGCTCGGCCCGGGTGGCCTCGGTGAACTCCTCAGCGATCTGCGGCCACCGGTCGGCGTCCTGCGGCAGAATGCGGAACTTGGCGGTGATGAAGATCATGACGTCCCTCGTTCGGTAGCGCGGGAAACCATCCTCCCGCAGGCCCCGCCCGCGATGCCAGGGCCGCCGCCGTGGCAATGGGCAGGCTCCGACTCCCCGTGCCTATCCTGGCCTGGTGCGCCTGGTGTCGATGCTGCCCTCCGCGACCGAGATCGTCTACGCGCTCGGCCTGGGCGAGAACCTGGTCGGGGTCACGTTCGAGTGTGATGAGCCCGCGGCCGCCCGTGCCGAGAAGACCGTGGTCGTAGGCGGCCGCGATACCCGCGGGATGACCCCGGGCGAGATCGACAGCTACGTGCGCACGCAGCTGGCCGCGGGCCGGGACCTCTATACCCTGCACGCCGACGCGCTGGCCGGGCTGCAGCCGGACCTGATCCTGACCCAGGATCTGTGCCGGGTGTGCGCGCTCCCGTCCGGTCACGTCGAGGACGCCCTGGACTACCTGGGATGCCACGCCGACGTCCTGTCGCTTGACCCGCACTCGCTCGATGAGGTGCTCGATTCGATCCTGATGGTCGGGCAGCGCGCCGGCGTCATGGACCGCGCGCGGCGACTGGTCGGCCAGCTGTGCGCCCGGCTGGACCGCACCAGCGCGAGAGTTGCCGGGCGGCGCCGTCCCAGGGTGGCCGTGGTCGAGTGGGTGGATCCGCCGTTCACCGCCGGCCACTGGGTGCCCGATCTCGTGACCGCGGCGGGCGGCGAGCCGGTCGCGGCCCGGCCCGGCCAGCCCTCCGTGCAGACCACCTGGCCGGCCATTGCCGCCGCCGCGCCCGAGCACGTCGTCGTCGCCCCGTGCGGTTACCACCTGGCCGGCGCGATCGAGCAGGCGCAGCTTGTCGCGGCGGCGCTGCCCGGCACGGCGGTCTGGGCGATCGACGCCGACGGCATCGTGGTACGCCCCGGCCCCCGGCTGGTGGACGGCGTGGAGGCCATCGCCTCGATACTCCACCCGGGCGATGCCCCGCCCGCGCCGCCTGGTGCCGTGCACCGGGTGGCGCCGGCCACCTAAGCCTGGGCGTAGCGGGCCGGCGGAATGCCGATCATTGCGGTGAATTCCCTGGTGAGGTGGGCCTGGTCGGCATAGCCCAGGTCGGCCGCCACGGCCGCCCAGGCAGCGCCGTCTCCCCGGTCGGCCCGCTGGGCGGCCTCGTGCAGCCTGGCCCGGCGCATCACCCACTTCGGCCCTACGCCGACGAACTCGGCGAACAGCCGCTGCAGCCTGCGCACCGAGAGGCCGGTCGCCGCCGCGAGCTGGTCGACCCGCATGAGAGCGGGATCGGCGGTGATCAGCGAAACCATCTCGGCGATGCTCTCGGCGACCGGGTCGCGGTCGGGCCGCACCGCGGCGAGGAATTCCTCGGCCTGGGCGACCATCGCGGCGTCGTCGGGTGCGCTCATGATCGCTTCCTGGGCCGCGGCGACCACGGTGCCGAATACCTCGGCCGCCGGGACCGTCCGATCGGTGAGCCGCGAGACCGGAGCGTTCCAGAACGGGCGGAAGCCCCCGGGGCTGAACCGCACGCCCAGGGCCCGGCCGCACCCGTCGAGCCGGCGCACAAAGAGCTTCCGGTCGACGCCGTACACCGCGGCGCCGGACTGCTCGAAGGCAAGGTTCACGTTCGGGTGCGGCAGGATTTTCTGCTCGTGCGGCGGCTGACCACGCAGGTCCCATCGCACGATCCAGTGGAAATCGACGAACGGCTCAAGCTCAGCCGACGGCGGATAACGAGCCAGCGAGAGCCTGGATGCGGCCACGTCCTGATGCAGCACGCCACGGCCCAGTTCCTGGTCACCCACCGGACCACACTAAGTTGGCGGCCAGCCACCCGGCCACCCAAATTCCCGGGGCCGCCCCGCCCCGGGCCATGGCCTAGGCTGCCAGGGTGCCACGGGCAATCGTGCTAGGCGGGAACGGGCAGGTGGGCGCGGCCGCCGCGCTCAAGCTGGCCACCGAAGGCTGGGAAGTCACGTCGAGCGGCCGGACAGCGGCCCGGTTCCCGAAGGAGCTGCATGAAGCGGGCGTCCGGTTCATCCGGTCCGACCGCTACGCCGACGGGGATCTTCGCCAGCTCCTCGACCCGGGCGCCGATGCCGTGATCGACTGCGTGGGATATACAGCCGCGCACGTCCGGATGCTCCTCCCCTTCCGGCCGGGCATCGGATCGCTGGTGTTCATCTCCAGCAAGGCGGTTTATGCCGACGGCCGCGGGCGCCACGCCAACTCCGATGAGCCGCCCGAGTTCCCTGGCCCGGTGACCGAGGAGCAGCCGACCATGGCTCCGTCGGATATCGACTACAACTCGCGAGAGGGATACGGCGGCAACAAGGTAGCCGCGGAAAACGTCCTCCTCGACTCCGGGATGACCGTCAGCATCCTGCGGCCCTCGCGCATCCACGGCACCGGCGGCCAGCGGCCGCGCGAGTGGGCGTTCGTCAAGCGCGTGCTCGACGGCCGGCGGCACCTGCTGCTCGCACGCGGCGGCCGCGGGGCCAACCACCCGACCGCGGCGGTCAACCTGGCCGCGCTCGCCGCGTTCTGCGCGGCGCGGCCCGCCACGCGCATCCTCAACAGCGCTGACCCCGATGCGCCGGATGGCCTGACGATCTCCAGGATCATCGCCGCGCACTTGGCCCACGCGTGGACCGAGGTCCCGCTCGACGACACCGCACCCGAGGACCTCGGCGATCACCCCTGGAACACGCTGCCGCCGTTCATCCTCGACACCTCCGCCGCACAGCGGCTCGGGTTCGTCCCGGCGGGAAACTACGCGGAAACGGTCACGGCCGAGGTCGACTGGCTCGTCCGGGCAGCGCGGTCGGGCGATCCGGCCGGGGTGCTGCCAGCACCAGACGACACGTACTTCCGGCCGTTCTTCGACTACGCCCGGGAGGACGCCTGGCTGGACGGGTGATCCGGCATCACCCGCCCGTGAACATCCGGATCGGCCGCTGGCCCACCCGGCCGACGAGCCCCCGGCCTGTCGCGTTTCTTCAAGACCGCCTCTCCCGGGCATCCGTACCGTCGCATCAACCGATGACCAAGGGGAGATTTCATGAACCTGCACTCCGAGATGGCGGCCAGCGCGGCCGAGGCCGCGCGCGTCGTCTGCGGCGTCAGCAGCGATCAGCTCTCGGCCGCCACGCCGTGCACCGATTGGGACCTGCGCGCCCTGCTCAATCACATGATCCTCTGGACCGCGTACTCCGCCGAGCGGAGGGCTCGCGACGAGCAGGTCCCCGACGACCTGATGAGCAAGGATTTCGTGGCCGAGCCTGGCTACGCGCCCGACTACGCAGCGCAGCTGGACAAGGCGGTCGCGGCGTGGTCCGACCCGGCCGCGTGGCAGCGGACGCTGAACGTCATGGGCACGCCCACGCCTGCGGCCGATGTGGCCGCGCTGCTCATCGCCGAGATGGTGCTGCACGGCTGGGACGCGGCCAGGGCCAGCGGCCAGGGCTACGCGTGCCGCGACGATGTCGCCGCCGCCGTTCTCAGCGCGGTGGAGGCCAATGCCGAGCTGTTCCGGCAGTACCAGGGGTTCGCCGACCCGATCCCGGTTCCGGCAACCGCCTCAGTGCTCGACCGGGCCCTCGCCTTGTCCGGGCGTGCCCCTCGATGGACGGCATGAGCGCCCCTGCCTGCCCCGCTAGCAGGCGCTGACAACGGCCTGCCAGCGTCCCTTAAAAGTGCGCGCGACGCGCTTCGGGCGATGCCCGCCTGAAACGACGGTTACGATGACTGCGTCGCCAATGTGGGGGAGGCTTGGCTTATGCCTGGGGCGCAGGACCGGTGGGGTCAGCTCACCGAGCCCGGCGCGCCTAACCGGGAGGCGACCGCTGCTGACCGTCCGCACCTGGTTGACCGGCCAGAACGCGGTTCGCTAGCGGAAATGCAGCAGCGGCTGGAGCGGCTGCCGCCCGGCCATCCCTCGTCGCCCTACAACGACGACCTCACCCGCAAGCCACCGGTCGTCCGGCTAAAGGATCTTGAACTGCCGCTGCAGGGCAACGAGCACGGCCCGAACGGCGCGGCTACCCACCATGAGCCCGACCCGGCCGAGGAGGTGCCCGCGACGGCCGGGGCCGAGCCCGCCAGCAGCAACGGCGCAAGCGGACGGAGCCCCGCGGCGGCCGGCGGGCCCAGCCTGGCCACCTGGGCCAGCACGGGCGACTGGGCCAGCACGACTGCCGGTGCGGGGACGGCCGACGGGCTCGACGGCCTTGCCGGTGGACGGGACCACACCCCCGACGAGCCGGGCAGCCACGAGCCAGAAACGCACGAGCCAGAAACGCACGAGCCGGACGCGCACGAGCCAGACCCGCACGGGTGGGACAGGCACGAGCCGGACGCGCACGAGCCAGACCCGCACGGGTGGGACAGGCACGAGCCGGACACGCACGAGCCAGACAGCGACGAGCTGGCCCGCACCGCCAACGGACGGGACGGCACCGCCAACGGACGGGGCAGCGCGCCCGACTGGCTCAGCACCCCGGCCTGGGGCACAAGCGACGTGGGCGCCGGGAACAGCCAGGCCAGCAGCGCGGCGGACTGGAACGGCAGAGCGGACTGGGACAGCAGAGCGGACTGGGACAGCAGAGCGGACTGGGACAGCAGAGCGGACTGGGACAGCAGAGCGGACTGGGACAGCGCACCTGACCCTGACCGCAACGGGGCGTATCAGGACGAGGAAGCCGGGCCTGGATGGACCGAGCCAGAGTCGGCGGCTGACACGCTCAGCCACCCGGTCATCGACGGCGGACCGCATCGCGAGGCCGCTGCGCCGGTCACCGGAGCCGACGGTTCCTGGCAATGGAAGGGCAGGTACCTCACCCCCGACGAGTGCCACGTCGCCGAGGAAGCGCTCGGCCGGTGCCGCATCGCCGAGGGCAGGAACGTGTTCGGCGGGTATGGCCACAGCGGCCTGACGCCGGCCATGCGCCGCGTCGAGGCCCAGCTCGAGCACGGGAGCCTGGCGCCGGACACCGAGAACTTCACTCTCAAGTCCGCCGACAGCTTCAAGAAGAAGCTGGCTGACCTGATCTTGCGCCACCCCGACAAGTCGGCCGAAGAGCTCTCGCTCGAAGTACCCGACGGCATCCGCTACGCGTTCATCGTCGAAGCGGAGCATTACACCGAGGCCACCCTGCAAG
>Ga0335075_10014389_pt1 | contig 11885 bp, 11 predicted proteins | sample Lox_Sample_24_FD_206723 | JGI IMG/M metagenome (GOLD analysis project Ga0335075, IMG submission 206723) | Soil microbial communities from Loxahatchee National Wildlife Refuge, Florida, United States - Lox_Sample_2.4 | ecosystem: Environmental > Terrestrial > Soil > Wetlands | place: USA... | reverse complement strand
TCACTCATGGCGATTCCGGATCCGTCGGCGGGTAGTACAGGCCGGCCCCTCCGGTGAGCCCGGCCGCGACCATGCCCTTGCCCATCTGCGCCACCACCGTCGGGTCATAGGTCAGGGCGTACGGCGGCAGCAGCTTGGTCACCGCGGCCAGCCTCACCTCGGTGCTCGTAGCCCAGGAGTGGAAGCTGCTCAGGGACACGGCCTGGCCGTAGTCGAACATCGCGCCGTGCCAGAGCCCGCACAGTTCCGCGCACCGCACGGTGATCGTTCCGGCGTTATTGATCTTGGTATAGGCGATGTTGTCCACGCCCGGGTTGGCGTCGGCCTTCACCCCGAGCTGGTAGGCCCAGAAGCTGTGGATCACGTCGATCGAGGTCACGTGGAACTCCACCCACTCACCAACCGGGAGCACCAGGTCCGTGGTCTCGAACCCGCCGAACTGCGGGTACCGGTAGGTGAACTTCCACTGCTGCGCGATGACCTGCACCTGCACCGTGTTCCCGGGCGGTTTCCAGATCGGGCTGGCTCCCTCGCCCGCACCGGCACCGTTGGTGGTGACGAGCTCGACCGTGCCGAAGACGAAGAGCGCGAGCACGATCACCGAGCTGACGGTGATCCAGGTGGCCTGCACCCGGGTGTTCCCGTGGATCGGCGGCCCGTCTTCGTCATCGCCCTCACGGTGGTGCCACACGATCAGCGCGTAGCCGAAGTACACCAGCACGAACAGCATCACCGGCGCCGCCATCACGGCCATCACCTTGATGTCGAACTGCTGGTTGGACGCTGACGACGACATGTCGCCCGGCGGCAGGTGCGGGCCCCATACGACCCAGATCAGCACGTCCGCGACCACAGCCAGGATCAGCCAGGGAATGAAGATCCGGATGCCGTGGTTCGGCTCGGCCGGCCCGGCCTGCGCCGGCGCCTCGGCGGCCATCAGGACACCACATCCATGTTGCCGGTCATGAACCCGATCGTCTGCATGGGACCGCCAAATCCGGTGAGGAAGCCGCCGCCGCACGGAACGCGGCACTGCCAGAAGTAGACGCCCGTTGCGTGCGGCGAATTAAAGCTGAAGGTCATGATCCGGTACGGCACGGCCTTGGGGTCTCCCGGCTGGCATGGCGACGTGCCGCACAGCCCCGGCTTGGCCGACTCGATGAGCCCCGGCGTGGCCATCGGCACGTTCAGGTTGATGCCGGGGATCGAGAACGTGTGCCCCACATTGCAGCCCGACCACGAGTTGATCTGGTGGTACGGCTTGCCGTTGACGTACTCAACGTCGCCGATGGTGCCGGTGACCTGTCCCCAGATCGGATTGCGCAGCGGGGTGCAGCCGTCGAACCCGTAGATGGTCATGTCGATCCGGCTGCCCGCGGGCACCTGGAACAGCGTGGTGTGCACCCACGCCTTGGTCTGCGGGTTCTGGATGAAGTACGAGACCCAGTCGGGGTGGGTGCTGACCGTGTTCTGCGGATCTTCCTGCATGACGACGTGGACCGTCGCGCCGGTGTCGGGGGTTACGCCGGTGGCGTAGTCCTCCACCGCCGGGCTGTAGGAGAAGTAATGGAGCACCACGAAGGCCCCCACCGCGACGACCCCTATGAACGCCACGACGAGCAGTGAAATCCTGGCCGGCAATGACACCAGCCATCACCTCGCTTCTGTACGCGGGCAGCGCCAACCGGACACGCGCCATGGCGCGTCCGGCCCTCGGAAGCTGTCTGTGGACCTGATCTTGCTGCCCTAGCGGCGAGCACGGCAAGGAAGACCGCCCTGAATGACGAAATTGTCATGGTCAGACGCTCGGCGAGGACATCCTCGCCTGTTGCACCCATCGCGCCGCTTCGTCACGATCTGAGCACACGATATTGCGGAAAGTAACGCCCATCTCGGGGAATACGCTGATCTCCCTAGCCACGGGAGTATCACTTGTGCAAAGGTTTGCGCTGAGTTCATAGCGCTTGACCCGGACTACCCAGATGGAGTACATCCTGTTCTTAGGCACCTGATGATGTGTGCCGAGGGGCGGGTCGGTTGCCACACCCGCTGATGTGGCCAGTGCGATAGTGAAGTGTGCCATGATCACGGCAGACCGTTTGGCCCCATACTCGGCGTCGCCGCGAATCCTGCTGGTCGACGACGAGCCCAAGATCCGAGGATTCATTGCCCGTGCCCTCTCGGCGGCGGGCTATGCGATCGATTGCGCCTCCGGCGGCGAGGAGGCGCTCAAGCTCGCCGGCACCGGCGAATACGGCCTGGTCATCCTCGATTTGATCATGCCGGACATGGACGGCAGGTCAGTGCTGACCGAGCTCATCCGTGACCGTCCGGAGCAGTCGGTGCTGGTGCTGTCCTGCCTGGATGACGTGACGACCAAGGTCACCTGCCTGGACCTGGGTGCGCACGACTACCTGACCAAGCCGTTCTCACTCGAGGAGCTGCTGGCCCGGGTGCGGGTCCAGTTGCGCGGTGAGCCGCATCAGCCCAACGAGGTGCTCAGGGCGGGTGAGCTGGTCCTTGACGTGGGCCGGCTGCAGGCCGACATCGGGGCCGGTCCCGTTGCCCTGACCCGGCTGGAGTTTTTGCTGCTCAGGGAGCTGATGGAGCACGCAGGCCAGTCGGTGCGCAAGGAGCAGCTGCTCGCGTCCATCTGGGGATACGACTTCGACCCCGGCTCCAACGTCGTCGACGTCTGTGTCCGGAGGCTGCGGTCGAAACTCGGATTCGACCTGATCAAGACGGTGCGTGGTGCCGGATATCAGCTTGCCAGCTAGCGAGCCCGCGGCCGAGCCCGCCGGGCGGCGGGCCAGCGTCCCGGTGCTCCGCCGCCTCGGCCCGCCCGTCAGCTGGCGCCCGCCCAGCGGCTGGCGCCCGCCCAGCGGCTGGCGCTCTCCCGGCAGCTGGCGCTCGTCTGGCCGCCCCGACGCGCTCGACTTCACCTGGGCCGCGCTCTGGCTACTCGGGCTGGCCTGCATAGTGATCTATGCCCGGTGGGACGCCGTGCCGTTCCATTTCGTCTGGATCACGCTGCTGTTGCTGATGTTCGGGCTGGTCATGCGGTATGCCCACCGCCGGCAGGCGGTGGACACCGAGCGCGCCCGGGTCAGCGAGGAGAACGCCCGGCTGCTCGCCGCTCAGCGCAGGTTCCTTCAGGATGCCTCGCACCAGCTCCGGACCCCGATCACGATCGCCCTCGGTCACGCCGAACTGCTGGCCCGTGAGCTCACCGGCTCCCAGCACGGCCGCGACATCCATGTGGTGACCGGCGAGCTGACCAGGCTCAAGAGCCTGGCCGAGCGGCTGCTGCTCATCGCCACGTCGGAGAACCCGGAATTCCTCCACCCCGAGCCGGTCGCGCTGGACGGTTTCGCCGTGGAGGTGCTGCGGCGCTGGCGGCCCACGGCGCAGCGGCGCTGGCAGCTCGGACGGCTCGACGCAGCCACGGTCAGTGCCGACCGCGAGCGGCTCGGCCAGGCCGTGGACGCGCTGCTGGAGAATGCGGTCCAGCACACCAGCTCCGAGGACGTGATCAGGCTCTCGGTCCGGTGCGTCCGGGGTTCCGCCCACGTGATCGTTGAGGACTCCGGGTGCGGGATCCCGCGCGCCGAGCTGGGCCACATCTTTGACCGGTTCCGGACCGGGTCAGGTGCCGGGCAGCCCGGTGCTGGCCGGCCCCGGGGCACCGGCCTCGGGCTGACGCTGACCCGCGCAATCGCGCACGGGCACGGCGGCGAGGTGCTGGTGCGCAGCACGCCAGGTTCGGGCAGTACATTCGAGTTCGTGCTTCCCGCCCCTGCCCTCGACCCGGCCGCCGCGAGCGGTATCCCGGCCCCGGTCGCCCGCGCGACCCACGCGGCGACGTGAGGCTGTTATGAGCGGTCAGTCTTCTCAGCCCAGCCACCCGGCCGCAGCTGCCCCGGCCCCGGCCGCCGACGTCCTGGCCGCGGGCCCGGCTGCGCGCCCGCCGGCCGCCCGGCGGCGCGGGATCGGCCGCCAGAGCAAGATCGTCTTGATCGGCGCCGCGGTGGCGCTGCTCGCCATCGTCGTGATCACCGTGGCGACCGCGGGCAGTAAGGCAACCCCGCCGCGCACGCCTCCGGCCGCCAAGGCCTTCACGGTCAGCCTGCTCGGCCACTCCGGCCAGCACATCTCCCTGGCCGCCTTCGCCGGGCGGCCGCTGATCATCAACTTCTTCGCGTCCTGGTGCACGCCGTGCCAGCACGAGACCCCGCTGCTGGCCCGGTTCTACCGGGATTCCGGCGGCCGGACACTGATCATCGGGATCGACGCCAACGACGAGGCCGGGCCGGCCGAGAAGTTCGTCCAGTCGGCCGGGGTCAGCTACCCGGTCGGCTCCGATCCGTTCCCGGCCCCCGTTACCACCTCCTACGGCGTGTTCGCGCTCCCGCAGACGTTCTTCCTCAACTCCAGTCATCACATCGTCAAGCACGTCATCGGGGCTGTGACCCTCGCTGAGCTGAAGGCGGGCGTGGCCGTGATGGACGCGCGGAGCTGACCATGTCCCGACCTCCCGGCCCGGCAGCAGAGCACTCAGGCGCGGACGACGATCTCCCGGGCGCGCAGCCGCCGTATGTGCCGATACGGCACAGCGGGTGGGCCACCCACAGCACCCCGCGCTGGGTGCTTGGCGCCATTGCCGTGGTCGTGGCGGGCACGGTGCTGGTGGGGCTGGTCCACAAGCCCTCGCAGGCGGAGCGCGCATCTGACCTGCGGGGATTCCTGACCGACATGAACACCGACATCGAGTCATGCGCGGGCGGCGTCAGCGAGTCGCTGTCCGCGCTGCATCAGCTGGGGCCGGCCAGCACCAACTCCTCCGAGGTGCAGGACACCATCAGCATCGCCAACTACGGCGCGAGCAACTGCGAGCCCGCGAACAACGAGCAGATCGATGACCTGGAGCAGTACCAGGTCACCGAGTCCCTGGCCAGCTTCGACCTGGGCAGTGTGGTCACCGGCCTGGTCAACTGGGCGGCTCCCGACGCCGTCGACGTACAGACGGACGTGGCTACCCTGCTGACGGCGCCCAGCCCGGCGGCCAAGACCAAGGACATGGCAGCCTTGCAGCGGGCGCTGCGGAAGCTGGACGCTCAGCGTGCGTCGGTCGACGCGACCATGGACTCCGCCATCAGGTCGCTGTCCGCCCGCGCGACACCGCCCAGACTGCCGGGCTGACACATACACAGGGAGACATTGATTCCCGATGCCTGGGATGAATTCCGGACTGAACGACGATAACGCGACGCTCGTCGCGGCATTCCGGTCGGCACTGCTGCACCAGGGCATCTACGTGCTGCTGGTCTTCGCGGTCCTGGCCGTGGCCTGGGTCAGCGCCCGGGAATGGCTCCGGCCGGCCCGGTCGTCGCGGCCCGCTGGCCCCGAGCCAGCCTGGCGGCAACTGCTGCGGATCGGCTTCGGCATCATCTGGATCCTGGACGGCCTGCTGCAGGCCCAGCCGGCCATGGCCGCCGGGCTGCCCTCGCAGGTGATCGAGCCCACCGCGGCGAGCTCGCCCACCTGGGTACAGCACGTGGTGAACTGGGCGGGCACGTCCTGGTCGTACCACCCGATCCAGGCGGGCGCCTCGGCGGTCTGGATCCAGCTCGGCATCGGCGTGTGGCTGATCGCCGGCGCCCGGGGCCGGTGGTCCCGGCTGGGCGGGCTGGCCAGCGTGGCCTGGGGTCTGGTGGTCTGGGTGTTCGGCGAGTCCTTCGGCGGGATCTTCGCACCCGGCCTGACCTGGCTGTTCGGCGCCCCGGGCGCCGCTTTGTTCTATTGCGCGGCGGGTGCCCTGATCGCGCTGCCCGAGCGCACCTGGCACTCGCCGCGGCTGGGCCGGGCGGTCCTGTCGGTGATGGGCCTGTTCTTCATCGGCATGGCCGTGCTGCAGGCCTGGCCGGGGCGGGGCTTCTGGCAGGGCACGCTGCACGGCCACCAGGGCACGCTCACCAGCATGGTCGGCTCGATGGCCAGCACGCCGCAGCCTTCGGTGTTCGCCGGGTGGGTCAGCAGCTTCGGGTCATTCAGCGCGGCGCATGGATTCGCGGTCAACCTGTTCGCGGTGGTCGCGCTGGCCGCCATCGGGGCCGGGCTGCTGAGCGCTGGCCTGCCCGAAGTCGGGCTGCGCGCCCCGGCCCCCTGGCTGATCAAGGGCACTGTCGTGGCGATGCTGGTGCTCTGCCTGGCGGACTGGGTGCTGATCGAGGACTTCGGCTTCTTCGGCGGCCTGGGCACCGACCCGAACAGCATGATCCCGATGGCGCTCGTGGTGCTGGCCGGCTACCTGGCGCTGAGCCCGGCCCCCGCCCTCGCGCCAGCCGCAGAACCGGCCACCACGGCAGCACAGCCAGCCACCGCAAACGCCGAACCGGCCACCACGGCAGCACAGCCAGCCGCGGCAGCGCAGCCAGCCTGGCGAACCCAGCCCGCCCGCCTGGCCCGCGCGTTCGGCGCGGCCAGTACCCGGGTGGTGCTGGCCGCCTGGGCGGTGGCGATCGTCCTGATCGGTGCCGCGCCGATGGCGCTGGCCCAGACCAACCGCAACGCCGACCCGATCATCGCCCAGGCCATCGACGGCAACGCGGCGCCGCTGGACTTCAAGGCGCCCGCCTTCACCCTGACCGACCAGAACGGCAGGCAGGTCAGCCTGGCCAGCCTGCGCGGCAAGGTGCTGCTGCTGACGTTCCTGGACCCGGTCTGCACCAACGACTGCCCGGAGATCGCTCAGGAGTTCAGGGGAGCCGACCAGGTGCTCGGGGCCAGCGCGCGCCGGGTGGAACTGGTTGCGATCGTGGCCAACCCTCTGTACCACGCGATCGCCTATACCAGAGCCTTCGACGTGCAGGAGCGGATGACCGGGGTCCCGAACTGGCTTTACCTGACCGGGAGCCTGGCGCAGCTCGAGCAGGTGTGGAAGAACTACGCGATCGCGGCCCAGATCCTGCCGGCCGGCGGGATGATCGCCCACACCGACGTGGCCTACGTCATCGACGCGAGCGGGCATACCCGGACCGAGCTGGACTTCGACCCGGGGCCGGGCACGGCTAGCTCGGAGTCCTCGTTCTCCGTCGAGCTCACCCAGGCCGCCGAGCAAGTCATGAAGTCGTCATGAGCGCGCGCCAGGCCGGATGGGCCGCGGCCGGCGTCCTGGCCGCCGCGGTCGCGGTGGCCGGCTGCGGCAGCAAGCCAGCACCAAGCACCGCGACGCCGCCGGCTCCGGCACCGCCCCCGCTGGCGACCTCGTTCGCCAGCACGGCCGGGTCGAGCTGGGCGGTCGTCGAGATGGGCGGCTCGGCCGCCCAGGAAGAAGACTTCTGGCAGCTGTTCGTGCTGCCCGCGGGGACCGCGAAATGGAAGCTGGCGACCCCCCTGGGTGTGGCCGACAACGGCGGGCTGGTGGTCGCCAGCCCGGGCGGCGAGTCGCTGGTGACCGGGTTCAGGCCCAGCCAGCTGCTGGCCTACTCCCCGCTGGCGGCCAGCAGCGACGACGGCGCCAGCTGGTCCTCCGCTGGCCCGGTGAACTCCGGTCTCACCTCCGCACCCGACGCGCTGGCGGCCGGGCCGGGCGGCAGCCTGATCGCGCTGACCAGCGGCGGGGCCGAGCTTGGCCAGCGCCTCGGCGCGTCGTGGACGCGCCTGTCCAGCACACGCTCACTGGCCGCCACGCAGGCGGGCCGGGCCTGCGGGGTGAGCGCACTCACCGGGGCGGCCTTCACCAGCTCGGGAACCCCGATCCTGGCCGCCAGCTGCAGCCGCCCGGGAGTCGCGGGCATCTTCGCCGACCGCGGCGGCAGCTGGTCGGCGGCGGGCCCGGCCGTGCCCGCGTCGCTGGACCACCAGGACGTCGGCGTGCTCAGGCTGACCGCGGCCGGCCCGGGCCTGATCGCGCTGCTGCAGGCGGGCAAGAACATCGTCGCCGCCTGGTACGACGGCACCCGGTGGACCGTGTCGGCTCCGCTGCACGCGGCAACTCTGAAGTCGACCGCAATCGGCCCAGGCGGTTCTGTGGGGGTCATCCTGAACGGTAGCCACGGTGCGACCCTGGCTGGGCCAGGGGCGGCGTGGCACGTGCTTCCCGCGCTGCCGAAGTGGGCGGCCACCCTCGCTCTGGGGTCGTCCGGCCAGGTGGACGCGATCGCGGCCAACGGCGGCACGTTCACTGACTGGCGGCTCGCCCCGGCCGGATGGAGCCTGGCGCAAACGGTCCACGTGGCGATCCCGTACGGGTCGTCGAGCTGAGCCCACAGTGAGCTACCTCACCCAGCATTGGTCGTTCGACCCGTTCCTGATCATCGCGGTCATCCTGGCCGTGTGGCATGAGGTCGGCCTGGCCCGGCTGGGCCGCCGCGGCGGCGAGCCCGCTGGCCACCGCCGGATACGCTCGCTGGCGTTCTACGGCGGGCTGGCCGTGGCGCTGGCCGCCGTGGACTCGCCGGTCGAGTACTGGTCCAGCCGCTATTTCTTCATGCACATGGTCCAGCACCTGCTGCTGATGTTCGCCGCGCCGTCGCTGATCGTGGCCGGTGCCCCGTGGCAGCCGCTGCTCAACGCGATCCCCGACCGCGCCGCGGCCGTGGGCGCCGCGTGGTCACGGCCGTTGCGCCCGGTCGGCGGCTGGCTGCTCCGGCCCTGGGTCGCGGTGGTGGCGTTCAACCTCGTGATGCTGTTCTGGCACATCCCGGCGCTGCTCGACCTGGCCGAGAACAACCAGGCGGTGCAGGTCTGGCTGCTGCACTCCAGCTACCTCATCGTGGGGATCGGCTTCTGGCTGCAGTTCATCCCGTCCCCGCCTTTGCCTATGCGCATGCCGAACGAGGCACAGGCGGTGGCGCTGGTGGCGACCAACGTCATCATGTGGCTCCTGGCCATGTCGATGAGCTTCCTGACCACGGTTTCCTGGTATCCGGTCTACGATCACGTCCCCGGCGTCACTCTCCCGCCGTTCGCCGATCAGCAGATCGGCGCCGGGATCCTCTGGGTCTGCGGTGACTTCTGGGCCGTCCCGATGCTGATCGTGGTGATCCGCCGGATCATCACCGCGGACGGCAGCCTGGGCTCGGCGCTGGACAAGATGCTCGGCCGCGACAGCACCGGCGACGCCACGAGCGGCCGCACCGGCTGGGCCAGCCGGGCCGGCCGCTGACCATTTCGCGTCGAGGTCAGCGATGGGCGGCCAGCCCGGCGTGATAGTCGGCTCCGGCGCGGGGTTGCGGGTCGGCGTGGACCAGCGCCCCGGTCAGGTGGGGCAAGGCGTGCACCAGGGCATGCTCGGCGCCCACCGCCACCTGGTGAGCCTCGATCACGCTGGCGTTCGCGTCGACGATGACCTCGCACTCGGCGCGCATCTGATGGCCGACCCAGCGCAGCCGCACCCGGCCGACGTCCAGCACGCCAGGAACGGCGCGCAGGGCCTGTTCGGCCTGGTCGAGCAGGGCGGGGTCGACCGCGTCCATGAGCCGCCGGTAAATCTGGATGGCCGCCTGGCGGAGCACCCCGAGAATCGCCACGGTGATGACCAGGCCGACGACCGGGTCGGCCCAGTCCCAGCCGAGCGCGGCGCCGCCCACCCCGATCAGGACGGCCAGGGACGTGAAGCCGTCAGTGCGCGCGTGCAGCCCGTCGGCGACCAGCGCCGCCGAGCCGATCTTGCGCCCGGCCCGGATCCGGTACCAGGCGACCAGTTCGTTGCCGGCGAATCCGATCAGCGCGGCGATGGCCACCGCGACCAGGCTGGACACCGGGCGCGGATGAGCGAGCCGGCTGGCCGCCTCCACCGCGGCCGCCGCCGCTGACGCCGCGATGAGCAGGACGATGGCCACCCCGGCCAGGTCCTCGGCCCGCCCGTAGCCGTAGGTGTACCGACGCGTCGGCGGGCGCCTGCCCGCGATGAACGCCACCGCGAGCGGCACCACCGACAGGGCGTCGATCGCATTGTGCAGCGTGTCGCCCAGCAGGGCCACCGAGCCCGACATCGCGACCACCACCGCCTGCAGCAAGGCCGTGGCGGCCAGTACCGACGCCGAGATCCAGAGCACGCGCAGGCCCGCGGCGCTGGCCTGCATGGCCGCGTCGACCTTGCCTGCGGCGTCGTGTGAATGCGGGTGCAGCGCGTGCGGTATCCGGCTCATGCTTCCCAGGCTGCCCGAAAAATCCGGTTGCAGCACCTCGACAACAACGGCCTGGGCGCAACTGCAACCCGTTCGCGGCGCGCCCGCGAAAATGGCCAGCCCGCCACCCCCGGGCGCCGGCCCGCTACCCCCCCCCCGGGCGCTGGCCCACACCCCCGGGCGGCGCCGGTTACCTGACCAAGCCGCGGGCCCGCGCCGCACGGGCCTGGTCGGGCAGGCGGGCGAGGATGTCGCCGGCCTCGGCGGCGTCGCGGTCCTGGATGCTGCCGGTCACCCGCCTGCCGGCCACGTCGAGCCGCACCGACGCGAGGCCGAGCCGGCGCTGCAACGGGCCCTGAACCCAGCGGATGCTCTGCACCTTCTCCAGCGGGATCCAGGTGGTCTTGCGGCAAACCCGGCCGCGGGCCGCGGCCACATACTGGTCGTCGCCGGCCCAGGCCAGGAAGTGATACGACAGCGGCGCCTTCCAGCGTGCGCGGCCCGGCGCCCGCCGGGAGGGCCTGGGCGGCGCGTTCAGCAACTCGCCCAGCATCTGCTCAGCCTCGGCCCGGGATCCGACCGGGATAAGCGCGCGCAGGCGCTGCCCCTCCGAGCGGTTCTCCCGGCGCTGGCGTGGCCCGGCGATGTCAACTTCGAGCCTGCACCACCCGAACGCACGCCAGATCAGGGGCTCGACGATACGCACGGCTTGTACCCGTCCGGGCCTGATGGTCTCGGCGGTGGTCTGGACCAGCCCGGACCGCAGCCGCAGCCCATCGGGCGCGGCCGCCACGACGGTTCCGAACTCGGTGTTGAACTGACGCCAGACCGATAGCACGACCCCGATGGCGAAGGCCAGGAACGGCGCTATCACACCCGGCTTGCCGGTCAGCCCGACCACCAGGGCTACCACGACGATCACGGCCCCCGCGTAGGCGCCGGTCCGGCTCAGGATGATGGCCCCGGCCAGGCGCTCGGACCTGACCCGGAACAGCGGCCGTTCGGGCCCGGCGACCTGGCTTGGCGGCCCGGGGGAACCGACGGCGCCGACCGTGGCCGCGGGCGCGTGCGCCATCGACAGCAGCTGGGCGCGAAGCCGCTCGGCGTCCGCGAGCCGCAGGCAGGCCAGGCGGCCGCCCGATGAGTCGGCACCGGCCATCCGCAGCCGGAGCTCGGCCAGCCCGAGCACCCGGGCCAGCCCGGTCTGCACCACGTCGATCGCCTGGACCTGGGAAAGCGGGAAGCGCCGCGAGTCGCGCCGGATCAGCCCGGTGTCGATGCGCAGCACGCCGTCGGCGACCTGCCACCGGGTGACCAGCCAGCTGATCACCCCGGCGACCAGCGCCACCGCCACGACGACGATGTCGCCGATGAGGTTGCCGCCCCCGCCGCTGCTGTGGTTGGCGAAGATCAGGATCAGCAGCACGACACCGAGGCCGACCAGGTGGCGTCCGGTGCGGACCAGTGGTGACAGCGGGTGCAGCCGGTGCCAGCTCGCCATCTCGGCCGGCGGGCCGCTGGGGGGCAGGCCGTTCACAGCCCGGCTGCTTGCGCCTCGCCAAGCGCGGCGAGCTGATCGCGCAGCTTGGCGGCGTCCGCCTTGTCCAGGCCGGGGATGCGCGCGTCGCTGGCCGCGGCGGCGGTGTGCATCCGCAAGGTCGCGAGCCCGAGGCTTCGCTCCACCGGGCCCGCGGTGACGTCGATGAACTGCATCCGCCCGTACGGGATGACCGACTGGCGGCGGATCAGCACCCC
>Ga0335075_10014386_pt1 | contig 11888 bp, 9 predicted proteins | sample Lox_Sample_24_FD_206723 | JGI IMG/M metagenome (GOLD analysis project Ga0335075, IMG submission 206723) | Soil microbial communities from Loxahatchee National Wildlife Refuge, Florida, United States - Lox_Sample_2.4 | ecosystem: Environmental > Terrestrial > Soil > Wetlands | place: USA: Florida... | reverse complement strand
GCGAGGCAAATTTCTCCAGGCATTAAGTAAATCTCCGCGATCTCGCTCTCAAGTTCGGGCATTTTGTTTCCTGTAGAGGGCTGGCGCTACCGGCGACAATGGCAGATCCATATCGTGCAGGGTCTCAGAATGTCCAACGAAAGCGTACCCGCCGGGGAGCAGTTGATCGGCGAGCTTCTGCATGATTCGCTGTTGTGTGGGCCGGTCGAAATAAATGATTACGTTGCGGCAGAAGATTACATCGACTTTTTGCGAAAGGCCGAAATCTGCATCCATAAAGTTGAGGCGTCGGAACTCCACCAGCTGCCGCAGTTCTGGGACTATACGCAATAAATCGCTGTTAGGGTCGCGGCTCCGCATGAAATATTTCCGGCGCAGCGCAGTTGGAATGGGTTCCACTGCTTCCGAAGTGAATACGCCTCGACTTGCCTTTGCCAGCACAGTTGTCGAAATGTCGGTCGCAAGCAGCGTAAATCGTAAGTTTGGATGGAGCGCACCGCACTCGCTTAATACCATGGCCAGCGTGTAGGGTTCCTCGCCCGTCGAGCAACCCGCGCTCCACAGTGCTAGAGGCCGACCGCTCGAGTTACGCAGCATGAGATCCGGTACCGCTTTTTGCGCTAGATAATCAAAGTGATCGGGCTCCCGAAAGAAATCGGTCTTGTTCGTGGATACGACGTCAATAAAGTGAATAATTTCATCTTCGTGGCTCTCTTTCGAAAAGAGGTAGTCGCAGTATTCGGTGAAAGAACCCAGATGTAAGCTCTTCAATCGCCGTTTGATGCGAAGCTCCAGCATCGTTCTCTTGTCGGCATTTAGCGAGATTCCGGCCCGTTGGTGAATCAAAGCGCAAAGACGGGAAAAATCAGCATTCGAGATGCTTTGGTCGCTGGCGGTCATAGGGGACGGTCACGAGGTTGCTTCCACTGCAGCAGGTTTGTTGACTTCCGGGCCTCGGACCACGGCCAGTTCGTCGGCGGAAAAAACGCGGTCAATATCCAAAATCATGACGAACTGGGCATCGCGCTTCCCCATTCCCTTGATAAAATCCGTTCGAATCTGCGTGCCGATCCGGGGCGCCGGTTGAATCTGGTCCGGTTCAAGATCGATCACCTCTTCCACCGAATCCGCGAGCGCTCCAATTACCGTAGACTCGTTCTCCAGCAATACCTCTACCACCACGATGCAGGTGTTCCTGGTCTTTTCCGTCTTCGACATTTCCAGACAGAGACGCAGATCGACCACAGGCACGACGCTGCCCCGCAGATTGATCACGCCGCTCATAAACTCGGGCGTCCGCGGGATTTCGGTGATGTCCGTCAGATCAAGAACCTCGCGCACCTTCGCAACGTCCGTGGCAAAGATTTCATTGCCTAACTTGAAGGTCAGATACTGCCGCGTCTCTGTTATTTCGCGAACGCTCATAATTCAAATCCTTTCGTTTTCCGGAAGCTGCGCCGCGGGAGTTAGAAACGCTCGAATTCCTTGTCCAAGTCGTCGCCTTTTTCTTTCATGCGGAGGCTCACGCCGGCTTTCGCAGCCATTGCTTTTGCAGGGAAAGCGGACGGACCGGCAGATTTGCTTACCTTCGGCGACGCAGCGTCCACGTGTCGCATCGGTTTTACGGCCGTACGTGTCGTGATGATTTGTTCAGAATCACCGGTGCGGAAAAATGCCAGAGCGCTTACCAGTTGTTCCGACTGACTCGTAAGTTCCTCCGTCGTGGAAGCCATCTCCTCCGACGCGGAGGCGTTCTGTTGAATCACTTTTTCGAGTTGGACCAGAGCCTTGTTAATTTGTTCCGCTCCCGTGTCCTGTTCTTTGCTGGCGGCGGCGATCTCCTGCACCAGTTCCGCTGTCCGTTGAATATCGGGTACGAGCTTTTCCAGCATTTCGCCGGCTTTTTCCGATACCTTCACCGTGGTGCCAGAGAGCTGATTGATCTCTCCCGCCGCTTTCTGGCTTCGCTCAGCCAGCTTGCGAACTTCCGCGGCGACTACTGCAAAGCCTTTACCATGTTCTCCGGCGCGCGCCGCTTCGATGGCGGCGTTTAACGCCAACAGATTGGTCTGTCGAGCAATTTCTTCGATGATCGAAACCTTGGTAGCAATTTCCTTCATGGCTGCCACAGCCTCCACCACCGACTTTCCGCTTTCCTGAGCGTCGGTCGCGGATTTATTGGCGATCTTGTCGGTTTGCTGTGCGCTGTCGGCATTCTGCTTGATGTTTGAAACCATTTGTTCCATTGAAGACGAAGCTTCCTCCGCCGAAGCTGCCTGCGAACTGGCGCCCTTCGATACTTCGACTGAAGTTGTGCTGATGGCTTGGCTGGCCGACGCTACCTCGCCTGCAATGGTGCGAATGTCCGATACGACGCGGGTAATTCCGCTCACCATGGCGGTGAGAGCTTGCATCAACTTATCCTCCGGGGAGCGCTGCCGCAGCGCTACGGTCAAGTTGCCATTGGCAATCTCTTCCGCTGCCGCTGTGATCTCATTCATCGCCGAAATGAGCCCATTGAGATTGTTTTTGATGGCATTGAACTCGCCCTGATAGCTTTCCGTAATTGGCGGAGGATTTTCGCCTTTGCTGATTCGATCGACGTACTGTGCCGCCACGTTTAGGGGAATGATGACTGCGTCTAGAGTTTCGTTTACGCCCTGCACAATCTTTTGGTATTCGCCCTTGTGTTTGCCGGCCTCGGCACGAACCGCTAGTTTTCCCTCTACCGCCGCCTTTGAAAGCATGGCGACGTCGGCAATCATCGCATTTAGCGCTAGCTTCTGTTGGGTCAGGTCGGTAGCATACTTAACCACTTTGCAGGGCTTGCCGTTGAGATCGATTATTGGGTTGTAGGAGGCCTGAATCCAGACTTCTTTACCTCCCTTGCCGATGCGCTTGAATTCATCTGCCACATATTCCCCGCGGTTGAGCTTTACCCAGAATTCGCGGTAGTCCGGACTTTGCCGGTAGCCCTCTTCGACAAACATGCTGTGGTGCCTTCCCTTTACTTCATCGAGGCTGTAGCCCAGAGTTTTCAAAAAATTGTCATTGGCAGTAACGATGGTCCCGTCCATTTTGAATTCGATCACCGCTTGCGACTTTCCGATGGCGCCAATCTGCCCGGAGTAATCGGCATTGATGAGTTTTTGCTGAGTAACGTCCGTGGCGTATTTGATTACCTTAAAAGGCTTGGCATCTGCGTCCAGAATGGGGTTGTAAGAGGCCTGAATCCAAACTTCTTTTCCACCTTTGCCAATGCGCTTGAACTCGTCGGCCACAAATTCTCCGCGATTCAGCTTGGCCCAGAACTCCCGGTAGTCCGCGCTTTGCCGGTAGGCTTCTTCGACAAACAAGCTATGGTGCCTGCCCTTAATTTCGTCGAGGGTATATCCCATAGTCTTTAGAAAGTTGGCGTTGGCGGAGACGATTGTGCCATCCATCTGGAACTCAATGACCGCCTGCGCCTTTCCAATCGCGGCAATCTGGCCGGAGTTGTCCGCCGCTAGGCGTACTCTTTCCGTCACAATCTCCCAGGCCACGAGCGCGCCTACCATCTTCTTCGCGTCATCGTAAATGGCGCTCACAATTAGGTTCAGCGTCTCGGGGCCCAGGCGAATATCTGCTCGATGCGGAAGGTTTCTGGGATCGCTCATTAAATTCCGCTGATGCGCAGGATTCTTGTGAAATATATCGACATTGCTCCCGATCACGTCGTCTACCTTGCAGGGCAACAGGTGAGCCACCTTCGATAGCGTAGCCCGCGAAGCTGGGTTCATATAGCGGATGATCAGGTCGGCATCGGCCCGAATGAAGTTGAGTGGACTGTTCTCTATCATCCTCTCGAAGATATTTGTTTCCGTGGACTGGCCCGCTTTGCTTCGCGCAGCGCTTTTCCCTGTAGTTTTGCTTTTCATTTCCTTAATTCTCCTTAATTGCCGCTCAACTCCTGTCCCCATTGCTCTCTACCTAATCTTCCCAGCCAGCTTGAATCTTCAAGCGGTGCCCTGCACGGCCGCTGCGCGCAAACTCCGAGTTCTCGGCGCCGCGCGGATGGCCTTACGCGAACCTTGCGATGAGGCTCGGACCGCGCCCCGAACGAGGCAATGCGGATCCAGAATCAAAGCCACAGTCCCACTTCCAAGAATCGTTGCCCCCGACACAAGGTCGACGTGCCGGTAAAATCTTCCCAAGTTCTTAATCACGGTCTGATGGTCCCCCAGCACTTGGTCAACCACGAAGCCGTAGCGCCCATCCTCAGTCTCGGCCACCATGATCTGCTCATACTCCGGGCGCTCGGATTTCATGTTGAAATAGTCACGAAGACGGATATAGGGAATGATTTCTCCACGCACGTTGGCGACATGCTTGCCGTTGGCCTTCTCAACATCTTTTTTCGTAAGCTCGATGCACTCCAGCGTGGTCGCCAGCGGCAGCACGAAGTAAGCAGGCCCTACGCGCACCAGCAATCCGTCGATGATGGCCAAGGTTAGAGGCAAGCGCAACGTGATCGTGGTTCCTTCGCCGGCCTTGCTGGCAATGTCAATGCTGCCGCGGAGAGTTTCGACTTTTCGGCGCACCACGTCCATTCCGACGCCACGGCCGGATACATCCGTAATCTGTTTCGCCGTGGAGAATCCCGGAGCCAGGATGAGGGAAAAAATCTCGGACTCTGTAAGATTGGCGTCGGCAGCTACAAGACCTTTTTCGATGGCTCGTTCCCGCACCGCTTGCGCGTCAATCCCGCCTCCGTCGTCGGAGACGCAAATCAAGACGCTGGCGCCGGAATGCTTTGCGGAAAGATGAATGGTAGCAATGGCTCGCTTTCCGCTGGCCATTCGATTTTCGGCAGATTCGATGCCGTGATCCATGCTGTTGCGGATCAAATGCATCAGCGGATCGGTTAATTCATCGATCACGCTTTTATCCAGTTCCGTGTCCGCGCCGTCGATGCGCAACTCAACCTCTTTGTGCAAGTCGCGAGCGAGATCGTGGATCAGCCGGCGAAAGCGGTCAAAGGTTCCACGAATCGGCAGCATGCGGATGCTGATCGAGCTTTCACGCAGCGCCGAGGTCAGGCGTTCGATTTCTTCCGATATGGCGGCCACATCCGCATCTTCCCGCCGCATGGCAAGTTCGCCCAGGCGCGCTTGTACGGTCACCAGTTCACCTACCAGATTTACGAACTGATCGAGCTTTGCTGCCGGAACCCGAATGCTCGAGGCATTATCTGGAATGTCGCTGGCGCGGCGTCCCCAAGGGGGGTATTTCGATTCGGCAGCTTTTGCTTCGGCAGAACCTTGGGACTGGGCAGCAACGACTTGCACCATGGCTCCGGCGATTGAACCTGGGACTACTGGCTGAGGTTCAAGGTCTGGAACCTCTTCTATCGTCAGGTCGCAAGCGTCCACCACAAAAATGAAAACGTCGGCAATTGCCTCGCGGGTAGCCGACGTAGTCAAACGTATGTCCCAACTAATGTAGCAACGTTCGGGATCGAGATCAGCGAGAGGAGGAACCGCAGCCATACTGGCTTTGACTTCGAGGCGTCCCAACGATTTCAGCTCACGCAGCACCAGTAAAGGATTAGCGCCGCTGAGCAGGAGATCGGGCCCGGGGGAAAAGCAGATGCGCCACTCGCGAGGAACAGCTTCGGGAGTTTTGGAGGCAGCAGCATCCATTGCGGGTAGCGGCTCGGAAATTGTAGGCGCAAGCGCAAGAGGCGTATCCTTTGCCGTCAACTGGCGCAGCTTCGCAAGGATTTCTGCGCCGGCCGGGCGGCTTGCCGCGGCTTGACCGGAAGCTTCTTCCAGCATGGCTTTAATTTGGTCTAAAGCAGCTAAGGAAAGATTAATAAGGTCAGAGGTTACTTGCAGCCGTCCGTTGCGGACCTCGTCGAAAGCATTTTCCAGGTTGTGGGTGAATGCCGCGAGCTCGTCAAATCCAAACATCGAACCCGACCCTTTGATGGTATGGAGAGCTCGGAAGGCGCGCCCTACAAGCTCCTGATCGTTGCGGTTCTCGTTGAGCGCCAAGAGAGCCGATTCCAGCTCGGTAAGAATGTCACGAGCTTCTTCGAGAAACGTTTGTTTGAATTTGTCGATCATGCCTTTTTCGGTTCGCATCTATTAAGACGATTTAACGAGAAGCGAAAACTTTTCTAATCCGGCTTCAACCGCAAGGCTCACAAGTTCACTGGGAAGTTGCCCGCTAATCTTCAAATCCAGATTTTTTTGGTGCGCTTCTCGCTCCGCCGCCCAGAGCAACTGCAAAGCCGTAATATCCAGGTCCGTGGCTTGTTCGAAATCCAAGAGAACATCTGTTTTGGAAGTCACGGCTTCGAGCAAAAGTTTTTTCAACTCCGCCGCGGAAGCAATGCCAATCTCGCCCGCCAGGCGGACCAAACACTGTTTGTCGCTTTGGTCAAAGGTTAGGGGCACGCCTAACTGCTTCAATCGGCAGGTCACGCCGGAACATTAGCGCCGATCCGCAGCGGAATTGTGCCAGTGCGCGTACCTTCCGGTTCATGCAGAGCCTCACTTGTGAAATGCAGCAGGATATTTGAGGGGGGCAGAAGCGAGACAGCGGACTAGAGTTTCACCTTAAATGCGATGCATCGTAGCACGATACGTTGCCCCGGACTTGTATTAATTTCAACTTCGAAGGAGTAGTCTTTGCATTTCCATCAATTAACGACAGCTCCGCATTTCACAGCCATCCTCCGCCGTGAATTTGGAATCTAGAATTAGTGTCCTTTCCACCAGATCAGGAACGCCGCGATCGAATCGCGGCCGCGCTGCGCGATGAGGGGCTGGATGCATTCTTCTGCTCACTTCCCAGTCAGATTCTTTTGCTCAGCGGTTACTGGCCGATTTTCGGAACTACCACTGCTGTCTTTACGGCTGAAGGGCAAGTCTATTTAGTTCTTCCGGAAGATGAGCAAGAAATTGCCAGTCAAACGTCCTCCGCCGAGAGAACGGTTTTCCGGCCGGCGGGCCTGGACGAGATTACAGATGCGCAGCAGGCGATTCGTGCCCCCATTCTCGATCTGTTCAAACAACTTAAGCTCGATCGGGCGCGTGTAGGAGTCGAAGTCCGGCAGTTTGTACAGCCCGCATCTTACGCTGTGATGAGTCTTTATCTTTCGGGATTGCACGAACTCCTTAGAGACGCGTTTCCCGGAATGCAACTAGTCCCGGCGGATCGCACTTTCGAGGAATTGAAAACAACTAAAACTCGGCGCGAACTGGACAAAATCCGACAGGCCGCATGCATTGCCGGAGCCGCTTTTGGAGCGGGAGCACCTCAAATTGCACAGGGAATGCGGGAACCCGAGGTCGCCTCCTGCTTTCAATCTGCTTTGGAGTGCGCTTCGCTAGCCACGAAAGTGGATCGAAGTTACGGCTTTTTTTTCTGCATGTCTGGCCCGAATTCCGCCAAGGCCGACGCCGCTTATGCCCGCACTCGTCAGCGAACCATCGAAAACGGCGACCTTGTCATGATCCATTGCAATTCCTGTGGCGATGGTTTCTGGACCGACATCACGCGAACGTACACAGCGGGAAATCCCGATGCAAAACAAGAAGATATGCGCTCCGCGATTATGGTGGCGCATCAGGCCGCACTGGCGGCGGTAGCGCCCGGAGTCAATGCCAGGGACGTAGACCATGCCGCCAGGACCGTCCTGCAACAGCGCGGATTCGGTCCGCAGTTTAAACATGCAACCGGGCATGGAGTCGGTTTTGCTGCGGCGAATCACAATGGCATTCCGCGTATTCATCCCCAATCGCCGGATGTTCTTAGCGCGGGCATGACTTTTAACATCGAGCCTGCGATTTATTTCGAAAATTACGGCGGGATGCGCCATTGCGACATGGTGTGTGTAACGGATACAGGAGCGGAAGTCCTTACCGATTTTTGAACACATTTTTCGAGATGTACATGGAAGCCAGGATTTCAAAATCGACGGTTGAAGTTTACCGAATCCCAACCGATGCCCCGGAGGCGGACGGCACCTTTTCGTGGAATGAAACCACACTGGTGCTGGTGCGCTTGTGGGCGGGGTCCCAGTCGGCCATGGGATACACATATGCCGATGAAGCCACAGCCGTAGTAATCAAAAAGCTCCTGCAGGAGGAATTAAACGGCAAAGATGCATGGGATCATGCCGCGATTGTGCAGCGTCTCTGGCGAGCTATCCGAAACCTGGGCGGAACGGGAATCTGCGCCATGGCGATTTCCGCCATCGACAATGCGCTTTGGGATTTACGCGCTCGGCTCGCAGGCGTACCACTGGTCAATCTGATCGGCAAAGTTCGAGACGGAATTCCCGTGTACGGAAGCGGCGGCTTCACTTCATATTCCGACCAGCAGTTGAAAACACAATTAGCAGGCTGGTCTCGTCAGGGATTTTCGATGGTGAAGATGAAAGTGGGGTCTGAGCCCGACCGGGATCCGCATCGGGTGGAAGTGGCCCGGGCCGCAATCGGCGAAGACGTCAGACTGTTCGTAGACGCGAACGGAGCTTACACCGTAAAGCAGGCGCTCGAACTGGCAAAACACTTTCGAAGCTTGGGAGTGGAATGGTTTGAAGAACCGGTTAGTTCCGACAATCTTGCGGGCCTTCACCAGATTCGCGGTCGTGCTCCTGCGGGAATGAACATCGCAGCCGGTGAATACGGTTATACCGCTTGGTATTTCGACCGAATGTTGGCCGCAGGATCGGTGGACGTGCTGCAAGCGGACGCTACGCGTTGTGGCGGCATCAGTGGATTTCTCGATGCTGGCTCGCTGTGTTGGGCGAAGAATATCCCTTTGTCTTCGCATTGCGGACCCAGCATGCACCTACACGTTTGCTGCGCCGTTCCGCGGGTAATTCATATGGAATTCTTTCACGATCATGTGCGCATCGAGCGCATGTTATTTGACGGATTTTGTGAGCCGGTGCGAGGCGTAATGTCTCCGGACTTGTCCCGCCCCGGTTTAGGACTGGAATTGAAAGCAGCCGATGCGAAAAAGTTCGCAGCGTGAAATTCATAGCGAGGAATTATGGCAAAACTAGTTTCTGATCTAATCGTTGAACGAATGGTGGAGTGGGGAATCGATACCATTTTTGGCTTCCCAGGCGATGGCGTCGATGGCTTCTTCGAAGCCCTCCGTACTCATCAAGACAAATTGCGTTTCATCCAGGTTCGCCACGAAGAGGCGGCCGCGTTCGCGGCAGTGGGCTACGCAAAATATTCTGGACGCCTCGGAGTTTGCGTTGCCACGTCAGGCCCCGGTGGCATCCATCTGCTTAACGGACTCTATGACGCTAAGTGTGACAGTCAACCCGTCCTGGCCATCACCGGGCATACTTTCCACGATCTTATCGGCACTCACTATCAGCAGGATGTCGATCTCGACAAGCTGTTTATGGACGTCAGCGAATACAACGAGAGAGTGATGGGACCGGCCCACGCGGTAAACGTTTTGGATGAAGCCATCCGCACAGCGCTGGCGCGTCGCGGCGTCGCCCACATCACCATTCCGAAAGATATTCAGGAGTGGAAGGTGTCCGACGACCACCGTTCGAGTGCAAACGTGACCAATCACAGCGCAGACTGGTCGACGTTTTCGACCGCGCATCCCGCCGCCGATGTTCTGCAAAGAGCCGCCAAGGTAATCAATGAGGGTTCGAAGGTGGCGATCCTCGCTGGTCGCGGAGCGCTCAACGCCAGCCAGGAGGTCCTGCAACTCGCCCAAACAATTGCCGCCCCGGTAGTTAAGCCGTTGCTTGGCAAAGGAGTTTTGCCGGACCGAAGCCCCTACACGACCGGTGGTATAGGCCTGCTGGGTACGGCGCCTTCTCAGGAAGCGATGGAAGAATGCGACACGCTGATCATGATCGGTACGAGTTTTCCGTACATGGATTTCTTTCCGAAGCCGGGTAAAGCTCGTTGCGTGCAGATCGATATCGACCCTGCTCGCATCGGGTTGCGCCATCCGGTCGAAGTGGGTCTCGCGGGCGATGCGCGGGCAATTCTGAAAGCTCTTCTGCCGTTGATCGAAGCAAAAGATGACCGCAAGTTTCTCGAGAAGGCGCAATCCCGAATGAAGGATTGGAATGACGTGCTCGACAAACGCGGCACACGCATGGATATGCCCATGAAGCCCCAGGTGGTGACACACACTTTGAACCGGCTTCTCGACGAGGACGCGATTGTTTCTTCGGATAGCGGCACGATTGCAACCTGGGCGGCGCGCTATATCGAGATGCGGGGAACCATGCAATTTTCGCTTTCTGGCTCGCTGGCGACTATGGCGAACGGTTTGCCCTACAGCATCGGAGCTTCAGTCGCCTTTCCCGGGCGGCAAGTGGTTTGCGTGGTTGGCGATGGCGGCCTCACCATGCTGATGGGAGAGTTGGCGACGTTGGCGAAATACAAATTGCCGGTAAAAGTCATCGTCATCAAAAACGATGTATTAGGGCAGATCAAATGGGAGCAGATGGTTCTGGACGCCAATCCTGAATTTGGCGTCGAGTTGCAGCCCATCGATTTTGCGAAGGTCGCCGAGGCTTGTGGAGTCGCGGGCTTTACTCTGGAGGACCCCAAGGACGCGGAGAAGATATTGTCGCAGGCTCTGCGCCATGACGGTCCAGCTCTTGTTCAAGCGGTAGTCGATGCCAACGAACCCCCGCTACCGGGAAAAATAAAGACGGAGCAGGCACTTCATTTTGCCGAGAGTCTGGCCCGCGGCGAAAAGGATCGCATGAAGATCATCAAGACTGTGCTTGAAGACGAAGTGCGAGAGGTAATTTAAGCGTCGTGGCGACTTTTGCGACATCGCCGAGACCGGCGGCTCGAATGAGACATTCTGCTCTCGATCCGAATCGTGACTTGCGGATTGTGAGCAATCATGTCCGCGAGGGGCGGTTTCAGCGCAGTTTGTGCCTGATCGCCGGAACTGCAAGCCTGGTAAGCGGGCTGGAAGTGACGTACGAGCATTACAAGGGAAGCTATGGCCAGCGAATCATGTACACGCCGGTGATTCTTAGCGGTGCATTGTTCGCATCGGGGATATGGGGTTTTTTCGGCCGAGCCGCAGCAAGAACCGTATTGCGCATCGTTTCAGCGGTCACGTTGGCCGACTGCGTGATCGGATTCTTCTTTCACATTCGCGGCATTCAACGCAAGCCTGGCGGCTGGCGGTTGCCGATTACAAACATCGTCATGGGACCGCCGATTTTAGCGCCGCTATTATTCGGAACCAGCGCTTACTTAGGATTAGTCGCTTCCTTTCTGCGAAGAGAAGAAGATTCGTCGCCAGGAACATTGCGACTTTCTCTTCTCGACAGACTTCTGCCGCCTTCGCGTGAGCGCGAAATGATTTCGCTGGAACAGGACATCCGCGAAGGCCGCTTCCAAAATCAAATGGCCGTCGTAACGGCGGCCAGCGCGCTGTGCAGCGGATTCGAGGCTTGGTACTCGCACTACAAGAATAACTTTCGCTACAAGGCGCAGTGGACTCCAATCATCATCGCTCCGCTGCTGGCTGCGGCTAGCATTGTGGCGATCAAGAACAGGAAAGCTGCGACTCTGGCGCTGCCCATTGTTTCCGCAATCGCTGCCGCCGATGCCGCAGTCGGTTTTTTCTATCACGCTCGTGGAGTGGTCCGGAGAACCGGAGGTACTAAACATCTGGTCTACAACATTGTCTACGGTCCTCCGATTTTTGCGCCTTTGCTTTTCGGGGCCGCCGGAATGTTCGGACTGCTAACCAGCATGCTTCGAAGGAGCAGGAGTTGAGTTCCTACCAAAACGATATATCGGTGGCAGCAGTTCAAGCGAAAGCAAATTCCGCTGTACGTCAGAGCGTTCAACCGGGCTACTATGCAGGCTTCAGTT
>Ga0335075_10014385_pt1 | contig 11888 bp, 13 predicted proteins | sample Lox_Sample_24_FD_206723 | JGI IMG/M metagenome (GOLD analysis project Ga0335075, IMG submission 206723) | Soil microbial communities from Loxahatchee National Wildlife Refuge, Florida, United States - Lox_Sample_2.4 | ecosystem: Environmental > Terrestrial > Soil > Wetlands | place: USA... | reverse complement strand
TTGTCAAGCAGTGATAAAATGGTCACTGCAGGAAAGAGGAACACCTGATGCACAATTGCGCTTTCCGCCTCGAAGCCAGTGGCTAGACGACTGAAGAAGGACTGCGTGCGCTCCAGTGAAACCTGCCCGTGACCCGAAGCATAATCAATGCAATCCGTCGGCTTGCCTAAGCTCGCTTTCTGCAGAAGAAGCCGGTTATGGTTGAGAAAGAGATCAATACTGCTCTGACCACCATTCAATTTATGCAGCACGTGAGCATATTTCCGCATGTTGCCCGATACATCCCGATTCTCGTAGCCCCTCCGAAACTCGAGCAAGGCGGCAGTGTCGAATATCGAGATAACTTCGCCCAATCGCTTCTCTCTTGACTCCGCCCCTGGCGCCAGATCGCTCTTTGCGAAGATTCGGAGCTGAGCCAGCATCTGCGCTTGTTGCTCAGGCGAGTCGTACGCCTTGAAGACGCGGCAGTGCATTGGCGATTCAGCCTCCACAATATCGTTATAGAATGGGCCGAGGCATTTGTAGATCTTTCCGTATTCCTGCCGAGCTTGCCCCCTTATAGATTGAACATATTCGAGTACGGTCAAAGCTCGACTGTCATCAGACCTGCCATTTTGCAGAGTCGTATTCTCTGGCCTCGTGACCTGTATTACCGGCTGTGATATTCCTCCGGGACTCATCAGCGTCACCTCATCAAACCCATCTGCCGCCTCACGTTTCGGCTGCTCAGACGTCTTCAGCGTCGACCTCCGCCGGGTAGCAAGGACGCCGTTCGTCGTATATGGCATTACGCCGCCACCAACAACCAACCCGGTATGATTTGTAGGTCTCCCCTTCCCATTAACGGTATCGACATTCCCAATCCCCAAACTCTTCATCCCCTCTGTAGCATCCCCAACAGACCCTTCAACCCTCCTCCTCGCCTCAACATCGTCCCAAACCCCCATCCTTTTCAACCTCCCCACCCATCTAGCATCATCGTAGACCATCTCCTGCATCCGCCTCGACACCCTCGCAAACCGTATGAGATCCGGAACCGCAAGGTAGTCGACAATCGCTGCGAGTATCTCTGCAGGAAGCAGCGGCTTCGTCGAAGCGAGAATCGACGCTTCCTTCAGCGAGGCCAGCGGGTCCTTGCGCGGCGGACGGCCGCCTGTGACGGGCGCTCTTTTGAAGTTCGACATGTCGACGCTGCCAAGGTAGATGCATCGAGACCGCACCGACTATAAGAGAGGATATTACCCAGCTATCGTTTACTTCAACCTCATCTATTGCCGGTTTCGGGGGTGATTTCGCAGGCACGAGGACGTTTCGCTGACGGGGAATTAAAAGTGCGGCGTCGAGCTCCGCATTTCTCCAAGCCGTAATATTGTAGCCGGTGCGCTGCCCTGTTTGGGTTTGGCGCTGCCCCCACCGCTCGTCCATAAGAATCACTCACCCCTTGCTCACCCACCCACAGCCGTCTGCTCGGCCGATCGGCTCACCCGACGCGGCTCCATTTTGGGCAGTGCGGTCAAAATGGGCTCCCACGACGGTGTCGTTTCTAGGCTGCACCACCCGCGAAGGGAAATCGACTCTAAATGGAACCTTTGGACTGGGCTCTCCCACCTCCCACTCCCGCGTCTCATCTTCTCTTTCGCTAACCTCTCTCGCCATCTGCTGTCGACCGCGGCCGTCCGCCCTCTTATCTCGTTCTTCTTCTTTGAATCGTACGCTTCGTTTTCACCATTCACTCCCCCTTGTGCAATACCAGTTGTATTGTCGTTGCTGCCTTTACTTTTCCCTGTCCAATTTTCGTAGGTAAATGAGTCGAAAATGCACCGCCGAGGAGTACAATCGAACTGCCCAGGAGAATGGCTGGGTGTCGGGGGCTTATGCAGAGGAAGATGACAGACTGCAGACGAAAAACGAGCTCAGTGAGAGATGAAAAGAACCAGTAGGAGGCCCTGGATCAGTGGGTGATATAAGTGCTCGACTCTGAAGGATGGGCTTGCTCAAGAGCTTCAGCTCTACTTTCCTCCCGAAAATGATGACTGGGTCGACGCAGGTTCAGAGGCGTTCCTGTGTCAGAGTGCCTACCGGAGAACTGCCCGGCCCCCTAGCAATGTCCTCGTCAAAGACTTCCTCCGATGGTATTGCCAATCTCGAACCGGCCGGCTCGATGAGAAGCCCAACATTAAATCCGTCAGAAACATCGCTAAGAAACTTTTCAGCGGCTTCCAGTGGGTCACCGGAACAGAGATTAGCGATGCATTGAGAAATGATATCTAGTATTGCAGTACGTCTCACACAAACGCAGCGCATGTAGCTTTGGCATGAATAAGGCTGAGCACGCCTTTATTTGCAAATTCGAACAGGCCACAATTGCGAAGTCTGAATTACTCTGCATACAGGCAAAGGATCTGAGCCTATGAATCCCTCTCTCCCCTACATAAAAGAGCAGATGGCTCGTGCTAGACATTCCCGTACGACCGCTCATACAAAAGGTCTCGAACGGGTAAAGACAGAAACATCAACCAAAGATTCCCTTCCCGCTATGTCGTCTGATTCTTTAGGGATCTACCCGCCTTTGAGGACATGTTGAGTACAAGGTTTTAGTTACATAAGTAGATCTTGTGGGCCGCGAATCCGTCGAGGGTGGTGACGAGCAGCGCGTCTGTGTCGCGGTACACCTTGAACGTGTGGATTCCATTGCTGGCGGCACCAACCACGGTGCCCAAGGTCGTGGAAGCGCCGTTAGCTTCGATTATCCAATCAAACTTTCTGCCGTCTGGGAAGATGCCGTCTTTTCTCGGGGCGTCAGTCATTGCTTGGGACGCAAGGGGGGTCTGGGATGGTGTGGGATGGGATGTGGAGGCAGGAAACATCATGCTGGAGTTTGGGGGATTTTGATTGGAAATGGGAAGGGCGAGTGTAACGAGAGGGTCTGAGTCGCACTGGAATGATATACCAGGAATAGTACGTACCCTGTTCACTGCCCTCCCAGTGGATGAACCCGCCTTCCTTCACGTAGGCAAATGCATCAGGCTGATGGCCGTCATTGCCTCCATTGGTTATGATGGTGTTGTAATAGGCGAGACCACTTCGTTGTTCATTGCCTAGAGTGCAATTCACTAGGTAAACGCCGTCGGTGGGCATGATGGCGAGATGGATGAAGGAGGTTGCTTAGAGTAGGTGTCTAATGGATTGAATTATTGACGAGATGGGTGCAAATGATACTTGGAAGAAAAGATCTCCAGGAGAGAGAAGGCAGATGAGGCTGGTTTTATACTTCGAGACACTGCGTCTTGTCTCTTCAACTGACTTGCGATAAACTACGTTCACCGCTCCCTCCAGGCCACGGGAGATGAAATTTTGGGCTCCCACTGAGGCCCCTGCTTCATGCCTGGGCAAAAGATCTTATGTCCAAGAGCAACAAAAGGATACATCCTCATTAGAGCATTATAGGTGCGTACCTTGAACATGTGATCGGCCGTGTCCACATCTTGCCCAGCGGTCATGGTACAGTCAGTAGAGTACTTGGGGGCTGTCCCGCAATCACAAAACCAAAACAGATTGAACGAATTTGAGCGGATAAACAAGATTCGAGCGAATAAACGGCCCCAAGCGGACACAACGCGATACTGTACCCGCATGAGTATTGGGTTTAGGCCCCCTGTTATGAAAGGGACACTGTAGGCATATTTGGCGTCCCTAGGTCGTTCTTGGTTGACGTGCTGACGCTTGTAAGCGGCGTAAGCGCTAAGGTGCACGAAGATGCAGGTAACAGGGAGCTGTCGCCGGAGATGATTTGATCTTTCCATTACCACAGATTGTAATTGTGCGAGCATTGGTTCGTATATCGGACGGTGTAGCTTTTTGAGCTTACAGCTAGCAATAAAAAGACTGCCTTACATCCCGATCTCTCAGCTAAACAGCAGTTGAGTCCGTCGATTGACCGCTTGGTGAGACTTCGGTATGTCTAGCGAGTACGAGAATTGACAGACTAACCCGAAGGGCAGAGTGATTGTCTCGCAGCCAGCGATGATACTGCAGCCTTTATGGGTCAAGTTTGCCAAGAAGAACGGAGAGAGAAAATATCACATGTCATCGGGCTGGGCGTTTCTAAACGCCAAGAATTTCTCCAAACGCGGAATCTGCCTCGCCAGTTTGCCCAGCCGTGAGCCCTTGTTCCAACTTCCCAACACGCGCCGGAACTTCATCAATACATCTTCGACAGATAATGACCTTGTTGTTGATTGGTTAAGCTGAGTAATTCGTGATTGACACTCTTCTCATCTTATAGTGATCAAGCATGGCAGCAAGTCGTCCGTTTGCAGTGACGACCCTCAATGTCGGGTCGCCCAGTAATTCTCACTCTTTGTCCGCAGGAAACCAGTCTGCCGCTAACACCAATTCGAGTGTTTCTACCCCATCGTCAAATAGTCCTACAGGTATTTTGACCAACAGCACCAACACTCCAACACCGGCGGGCTCTGGACCATCGTCGCCACTCATCACTCCTCCAGCCGCTTCACAAAAAGGTAGCACGTGGCATAAAATCGAGCACATCTTCTCGAGTAATCGCCTAAATGTGTTCTTCGCTGCGATTGCTTTAGCACTCGGTGGATATTACTTCTTCGGTCAATACATCCTTGCGAAGAAAGCGTACGAGATCGGGTTATGGAAGGATTGCCACGATCGAGATGTAGGTCTCACCGCCGTAGTAGTGGACAAGGACTTGATTGACCCAATGCAGGATATTGCCAACACGAGCGTCTGCCACCGTCTCTCTAAGATCAGCTACGACAATATCGCCAAGCGATGGTCCCAACTAGCATCGTCAGGCGCTGGCGCCAAGCGTGGCATAAACGACTGCCTAACAATCCATGTTTTCCTCGCCGTGTTGAGCATTTTCGGATGGCTGCTACTCACTGGGGCGTTGGTATTCCATGGTTTGGCAGTTCTTTGCGACTGTTGCTTTGACAGAGCTGCCGGTATTGGCGTCTCTGGGATTTGCTATTTCGTCTTCTGGGGCTTGCTGATAGCTGTCCTTACAATGTCGCAGGGCGGGTTCTATACGTTCAGCATTGCCCTGGGCATGGTGGTCTTCTTGAATGAACACCTGGTACGCAGCCATCCCATCAATAAAGCGATTGCTGCTGCCCGCCGCGAATATGATGATCATTGCAGAGGAGGCCATGGCTACCTCGATGAAGAGACTTACTACAGAGCCTGGGTGAATATGCGAAACGAAGGATACAGACAAGGAGTTCCAAGCCCACTTACTGCATCGCTAGATGGCTTTATATGCAACCCACTGTTCTTGTTTGGCCTAGACTTTGCCATAATCATGTTCCCAACAGCAACTGTATTGCGAACAACCATCCGAAGTGGCTTTCCTCGGTCTGTTCGAGAGATTCTTGATTCTAGCTGGCACATTGCATCACCAACAATGCTGGTATTTTTCACAGCGCTCTGCCTTTGCGGAGGTTCGTTTCTGCGGCCCACGAATCGCACTACGATTGATCGGGAGGCACAGGCAGATCGTATAGAGACAATCTCGCACAAGTCTCTCTTTCTAAGTCGGATGCTGTCTATCCTTGACAACATTACAACATCAAGACGCAAGGACCGAATCCTGGATCCGAAGAAACTCCTATAATTTTCAACGAACTGAACCAGCCGCCTGTTCTCTGCACATCCAACATCCTGCGCAGCACTTGATCTACTTTGATCTTGTACCTGTGAGTGTGCCATGAATGCGGCATCAAAGCGAGGACCTACCAAGTTCTGATCACAAAAGCAGCAGTCTTACGCTTGGTGGTCTTTCCATTTCTCATTATAGGGAGGTTTGCAAAGCCTACAATCTGCATGGCCGGTCGACCAGGTTAAACCCTTGTAAATTCAAGGAACAATGCAGGTGCGCGGCAAAAAGCGCAGGCAGATTTCTAGGAATCAGAGCGCAGAATGGAACAGCATGGAACTCGACGGAGCACAAGGATACTAACGGTGTAACACTACTTACAGCCAAGGTATTTCAGTCGGTATTCGGGAATACCAGCTCTCTCGCATAAGTACCTTCCATACCCTTCGTCATCGTCAAAATAGGGTACACATGGTGCAAATATTTGTGAATTAGTTCGAAAGCTGTTCAGACAAGGGAAGCGTGCATGTCATTTAAGGTACAAGTCCTACATTGAATGTTGGACCAGACCTGGCAGCAAATCTGATAGTCACGTAACGGTACCCTTTCATTCCCTTTGAGCTCCTGCACTTATATTTCTCGCTCACAACCGAACTCCTCCGTCAGCAATTCGAAGCTATAATAGCTGGCGAGCTTCACAAACATAAGGTGGCCGACTTCTTGTGCTGAGATGGTAGATGCGGTTCGACCAGACTTTAACGCCGTACAACAACTCTAGCAAAGAAGCCGCTCCTTGTGATTCTCGTACGCGGCCGTGACGACAGATTTTCGATTTCTAGCAGAGTGCATCCAACTTCGGAACGTCCTCGACAGAATCCCTGTATTCTGTAGTTGTCGCGCGCAGCAGACAGTCGTGCATAGAATAGAATTGTGGAGACACTTTCGGATCCAGCATTCAGTGCAGAAACCACTCCGGTCTCTGGGTTACAGCCATGCGGCAGCACCGAACAACTCTATGTCGCACCTCTCCGCCCTGATTCAACCTTCAATTAACCTGCCCCTCCCCCACTGAAGCCCATCCCGATTCCCTCAACACTGATACCGATAGCCCTCTGGCATCGGCCTCTGCCCCATCCCATACCCGCTCCCATACACATTTTCTGCAACCATTCGCAGCGTCATCGGCATCATGCTATCCTTGTAGTACTCCTGCCGGTTTCTCCACCGCAAACTTGATGTTAAAGTGCTCATCCCCCATCGCCACCCGCTCGCACTCCTTCTCCTTCTCATCCCACTACTGCGGCAACATCCTCGCAGCCTTGGGCGCGAGCCAGGAAATCGCGGAACACAGGGAGCGGGGGGTCGCCGCCGTAGACGCCGTGATTGTGAGCGCCGTAAGTATAGTCGTCGTCGCAGCGTAAGCGGAAGGTGTCGATGAGCATCTCGTAGGTCTTAGATTCGTTGGTCTTGAATTGGGTGAAGAAGCGGAGGAGACTGGGGTGGGGAGGGGGGAAGAGGCGTGGTGGTGGTGGTGGTGGTGGTGGTGTTTGTTTGTCGGTCGTGGACATGCGGCCTTGGCCAGTCTAAAGCACATACGTCTTTGATAGGATTTCCATCTACCGTTATCGCTCTCCTGGCGATCCTTTTCGTTACCACAAATTCAGTGTGGGTGGTGCTATATCTTAGGCAACATCAGTGTCATTTCTCGTTTACTTCACAGGCCCCGGATGCCACTGACAATACCAAGGACAGCAGTCACTGTATGCAGCAACCATAAAACGCTGCTTCCATGTACCTCCTAGCTTACTTAGGCCGTTCAGATCCCACCCTTTGAATACATCATTCAGCCATTTCACCAGATCAGCGACTTCGACACCCAGCATGCAGCAGATAAGAATGCAACGGAGCGTAAATGGCGAGATCTGTTCACAAGTAAAATGCTTTTCCAATTTCTTGAGTGAGCTGAGCTGACTTCTTCATAGGTAGGAATGGTTTGGCCTCTTTGCCCAACTCGTTAGCAAGAGAGAAAGGTCTTCCAATCACCGCGGCTGACCCCTCTTAACGACCAAAACGGTGCCTACTTACTTGCAGGCTTCCACCATCTGCACTGCTTAGTATGTCTAACCAGAGAACTTCTAGGGAGTATTCGTAGAATTTTTCGCTGACAAATACATCAACACAGACAGTCCTCCGATCATCCCTCTGGCATTTCAAGCTTGGCGAGGAACAGAGCGCTCAATGGCACCATATCACGCACTGTATGGACACAATACGACAGTCTCTTATGTGCGATATCGATACTACTTTGCTGTGGACGACCAATCTGCAGATCTTTGGAGATGGTCAACCACACACTTGCAAAGACTATTGGGGGTTGAATGCTTGGTTAGCAGACAACCGTGCTTATGGTTGAATCCTTAGTAGTTGTCAGACAGGACCAGATGCTTGGCGCTATGTAACACTGTACCCTCCCCGGCGGTACTACTAGTGTTTGAGCCCTTGCTGTTTAGAGGAGTCGGTTTTAGGCAACGGCCTATACACGTTAGCTAGGTACACAAGATGGAGACGTTGCTGAACAGATATCACATTTGGACCATGCTGGAACCTTCCAAGCCCCACAAGATTGAATGATCACTCATGTTTCCCGTGACATCAGCTCGCTCCTTAGGTAGATAGAAAGGACAGACGAGGAAACGGATTCCTCGATCTCACCACAAAAGTCTGACAGTACTGCGGAGAGTAGCTATATGTATCTTCCCCATTCAGATAATGGAGTATCGCTTCTATCGCTTCAAGTGTGAAGCTATGAAATTATCCTTGAGCATTGTGAACACACACTCTGTGCCAGCCTCAACTTCACGATATTCAGGTGTAAGCTGAAAGTGCTTCTTCAGTAAATTTCCCATAGGCACGTTCTCCTTCAGCGTCCTTAGGATGATTTTTTGGAGGCCAAGGCATGTGAAACCATACTGGAAAGTAGCCTCGAGCGCTTCGATTGCATATCCTTTGCCTCGGACCTGGGGATTACTGTTCAGCATCACACCCGCCTCCCCAGTCTTTGTGGCGTGATCTAACATCTCAAAACCACCGTCCCCAATCAACTTTTGACTATCCCTGAGCACAATGACCAGAAAGAGATCCGTTTCCGATGCGCTTTCTCGCCAGCTGGCAATGCAGGACGTGGTGCCCTGGAGGGTAAATTTGCCGTTCCGTAGATGCGGAAGGTGGGCGACACACTGTGGATCCTGTATGCGGTGAAGGATGTTGGTTGCGTCGGAGAGTTCAGGACTTCGTAGCTGGAGTCTGCCTGAGGGCGAGGTGAATGTGACTAGGGGCATGATGGATACGGTGTATGTAAGACGCTGGCGTGACGATACAGCAGTACAATACGGTTTGGGGGCGAGGCGTTGAAAGACATTTGAAAAGTTTCTGAAATTCTCTCGTCCAGATATCAGAAGACACATCAAGTTGTCCGACTGCTGTAATGAGGGGCATGAGTAAGCTAGCCAGCAAGCATTATACTCCCGGATAACATGAAGCTGGTCTGAATTCCCGCCGACAAAAGCCTGTTATCCACATACCAAAGTTCGGCTGGAAGGTGCGACTAGAAGACCCCAAGTAGCGATCCGCAAATCACGGTTGATCACTCGGCTATATGTCACTTTTGCCAAGGCAAGACCGAGATCTTCGTATGGCCGGGGTAGCGCAGCCGCACTTCCTTTATTAGTAGGGCATTCCCAGATCTCTGACTTGGGGGACAGAGATTAGTTCCTGTCACACAATAGACCCGAGGTTGGACAAGGCGTTGGATGGCTCATAGGAGATGTTGGACAGCCTGTTGGACAACCCGTTGGCATAGCACCAAAATAGGAGTGACCAGTTTGGGCTGCCAGCGAGCGTGAGGGTGGATCGCCAGGCACTCATCTGCGCTCACTGTCGACGCACCCATGCTCGCCCACGACGCTCCTCAACGTCAAAATCCTCGCCCTTGTCAAAGAACACGTCATAAGAGAGGTGGTAGAGAAAGATTATCAGCGCTTAAGGTGAGATCGATTGACTGAAGGAGCTGGAATAACAATTACATCTCCGGCGCAGCTGAGTTAAGCTCGGCGGCTATGAGCAGTTATTCCAAGCGCTGTTGCTGGAGCTGGAGAAAGAAAAAAGCTCGTCTTACCTCTTGAACCTTGTTTTGAGTCCCCTGAGGTTATTGTTGTAGAAATGGCATGAGGTTTCTTTGTGCTCCCTTTCTCCGCCAATTATCTCCGGTATTGACGATAGTGTTCTGCCGTCGGCGGCAGTGGACGGTGACGCGCGGTCGAGGCTCTCATCCTGCCGGTTGTAGGAGAAGAGTTCTTCTAGAGGAAAGGATGTCGGCGTAGCCGGTTCGGCTGCGCAACGCCTATGATAATGGCAGGGCCGCGAAGGACAATGGAGGTGCAACAGAGCAAGACGGTGCTGACGTCGAAGTAACCAGCAGCTTGTCCTCACTGGTGATAGCAATGCAGGGCCAGGCGGTCGGACCACAGACCTGCGGTGCCGTGGGGCCTCGCCCGTTTATTGAGGTCTGCATTCTCGACCAACACCAGCTTGTGGCCAAAACGGCAAAATTAGAGCGGCGCCATTTTTGGATTGTTGCTTGCAGTATTTGACGCTGTGCGTGGTGGGGGTTGGGGAGCAAAATTGGAGAGAGTCTGAGACAGAAGGGCGCCGCAGCAAAATCTGGCCAAGCGCCAAAATAGATGACAGTCGGTCGCGTGCCCACCACGGTGCAAAGGGGGGGGGGAGTTGAAATATGGGGGAACCAAGTTCTACCAAGTCTAGGCGCTGTCATAGCTAAAGAATTCTCTGTTGAGCGTCTTGTCCATCTATTTTACAGAGTACCTGTCCATACAAACCATTAACTATGAGTTGCGGGCTATGCTGCAAGTCTCTCTCGGACAAGGCCACCCACCAGCGCCGGTACTGAAAAGCCTTCATTCCACCTATTAAACGCCAAACAAAAACATGATGACCCACTTCAGACTTTTTCTAATCTCCTTTTTGGTTTTTCTTCCAGCTATCATCAGCCTTCCTCATCTTCGTTCTCTGGGCTTTCACCAGCCTTTCTCTTCCCCCCTGTCGTCACCGGGTCCTTGCGAATGGGGATTTTGATACCCTGGGTGGCAAATGACTTGCTCAGATCTGTGCTGTCGATCACACCCGGGAACTTCTTTGCGCTGAAGACTCTAAATGGCTTGCTGAAGATCGAAGCTAACACAGGGGCAGTGGTCTTGGTGACGGTTTGTGAGATCTGGCCATTGACACTTGTAGGTGTTCCCGAGGTATTTGGTTGACCGACATTGACGAAGTTCAACTTAAGCCGGAACCAGCCTTCTGTGCGAACACTGAGATCTTGGAGGACAAACCAAATGCCGAAGTTTTCATTCAGATCATTCAATTTGAACGCACTGGCGCTGAGACTCCCAATGAGGTTCCGCGTGAAAGCTCCACGACTCTCGTTGGCCCCCAGGTGAGGCGTTTCCTGTCGCGGCGAAGCGTACTGCTGGTATCCTTGACCACCGCCCTGGCTCGAAAAAGATGACGAAGAGTGATGCTGCTGAAAGCCATTTACTTGTTGTCCCGGGGGTCCATTACGGTAGTCCTGATATGGAGCTCCGGATTGACCAAAGTATGCTGGTGCTCCACCATTGCTGTAAGGGGAGTAGCCGCTTGACTGGGAATAGTAAGAGGTTGCGGAATCTGGGTGTTGCGCACTCATGGGCGACCCGAAGTTCTGGGCTGGTCGATTGTAAGCTGGAACTTGGGCGAGCTCATGGAACGGTCGGGGTGATGGTTGGTTTGGTGATGGGTTGGAGACGGTATGTGGGAACGACGCTGGGACGACTTGCCCGATGGCTGGAGCATTCGATTGTGCGTGAGCCACGAGGTTGACCTCTTTGGTCGCCTCAAGGTTCCACAAGTCCACAGTGAGGACGAAGTACGCCGTATCGAGAGAGTTGATGTCCACCTCCTTTCTTGTATTTGCGTCCATGACTATCAGCCGGATGCACGGTGGCGGTGTGATGGGACGTCGGTCCTTGTCACCAAACCCACACATGCGAGCTCGAATCGGCTGCTGCACCACATCCAAGGCCCAGATCTTGCCGTCGTATATCCTCGTTTCTGGCAGAGGAGTTGGGTCATTACTGTGATCTGTTTGGTCGAAACTGTCATCCTGCGGACTGGAAGGCACTTGATCTTGTAATGATGCGACGTTGTTCAT
>Ga0335075_10014384_pt1 | contig 11888 bp, 11 predicted proteins | sample Lox_Sample_24_FD_206723 | JGI IMG/M metagenome (GOLD analysis project Ga0335075, IMG submission 206723) | Soil microbial communities from Loxahatchee National Wildlife Refuge, Florida, United States - Lox_Sample_2.4 | ecosystem: Environmental > Terrestrial > Soil > Wetlands | place: USA... | reverse complement strand
CAGGACCCCTAAGGAGCGTAGGACGGACGTTTACGGAGGTACTCGTTGGTGTTGACGCCACTGATACAGGTACGCGAGTTGCCAAACCTCAAAACTGATACAGTACTAGCCTTTTACACAACAACACATTAATAAAACTTGATTGTTGTATGCATTACCTACCATTCCAGAGTACAAGATCCAAATCTAGTATAGCGGTGTAGTGTAATGAAGATGTATCAAATCGCTAACCCGTGTCTAATCGCTTGCACCCACTTGCCCCGAAGAGGGAAGTGACGCTTTGACCCAACGAGTACTTATAGGCTGTACTTCCGTAATTAAAAATGCTCGACTGCCCAGCTTCGCACTTGTCCCAATAAATACAATCCACTCTATTTTCCTAACTGACCTTTTTTTCCTGTCCTCCCCTTTTTGTTTTCGTCTTCTGCACGGCATCGAGTCCTGCTCGCTCGCTCGTTCGCCTCTTGTCGCCCGGCTCTCCGACTGCAGAAGTGAAAAGGCACGAAAGCTTCATCCCCGCTTGGCTCGGCGCTCGCTGTAAATTCAAACCGGTCTCTGGGTTGCAACTCTGCCTTTTCCCCACAGCTGCCATGGAGACCAACGCTACTAGCTTCGCCTCGCCGCTCGCCAGCGTCTGGGACAGCAATCTGCCAATTCCTTCTCAGATCGAGTATGTCGTCGACGCCATTAGCAATGCGAGTCTGTGGACTATCGCCTCCACCATTCTGGTGGTCCTCGTCGCCTACGACCAGAGTATGTCGATCGTGCTCGGAAAACATGATAATTGAGTTCTAATATGGCTTGCCTCTTATAGTTATGTACCTCTTGAACAAGGGCAGCATCGTGGGCCCGGCCTTCAAGGAGCCCTTTATTGGGCCCTTCCTGCAATCCGTCAATCCCAAATTCGAGGAATACTACGCGAAATGGAAGAGCGGCCCTCTGAGCTGCGTCTCCGTCTTCCACAAGTACGTCCTCCTTGACGCTCGCAGGTCCGATGGGGAAGGCTAACAGATCCCACTTCAGGTTCGTCGTGATTGCGTCCACCCGTGATATGGCCAGGAAGGTGTTCAACTCCCCATTGTACGTGAAGCCCTGCGTCGTCGATGTCGCCCATAAGCTCCTCGGTGCCGACAACTGGGTGTTCCTGGACGGCAAGGCCCATATCGACTTCCGCAAGGGCCTGAACGGTCTATTCACGAGAAGGGCGCTCCAGTCCTATCTGCCCGGCCAGGAGGAGGTGTACAACCGGTACTTCAAGCGCTTCCTCCAGGTTACCAAGGACGCCGGCGGCAAGCCCGTGCCCTTCATGCCCGAGTTCCGCGAGCTGATGTGCGCCGTGTCGCTCCGGACTTTTTGCGGTTACTATATCTCGGACGAGGCTGTTAAGAAGATCGCCGACGACTATTACCTGATCACCGAGGCGCTCGAGCTTGTCAACTTTCCTATCATCCTGCCCTTCACAAAGACATGGTATGGCAAGAAGGCTAGCGATATGGTCCTGGTCGAGTTCTCTAAGGCTTGCGCCAAGAGCAAGGCTCGTATGGCTGCCGGTGGAGAACCCACCTGTATTATGGACGCGTGGGTCAGGAATATTTTGGCCTCAAAGAAGTGGCTTGAGGCAGAGGCGGAGGGCCTGTCGACTGAGAATCTCGAGAAGCCGTCGCCTCTGCTGCGCGAGTTCACCGACTACGAGATCGCTCAGACTGTTTTCACGTTCTTGTTTGCCTCCCAGGATGCTACTAGCAGCGCCGCTACCTGGCTCTTCCAGACTATGGCCCAGCGACCTGATGTCCTCGACCGAGTGCGCGAGGAGAACTATAAGGTTCGCAACGGTAATATTCGTGCTGCTATCGACCTGGACCAGCTTGAGTCGATAACCTACACCCGCGCGGTCGTCAGGGAGCTTCTGCGGTACCGGCCGCCGGTTATTATGGTGCCGTATCTGGCGAAGAAGGCGTTCCCCATCACTGATTCGTACACCGTTCCCAAGGGTGAGTGCATATAGCGTAGCCTTACGATCGCGGTCGATGCTGACTATAAGATAGGTGCGATGATTGTCCCCACAACGTACATGGCTCTCCGAGACCCCGAAGTCTATAAGAACCCCGACGAATTCGACCCCGAGCGTTACTACAGCGGTGACGCCGAGGCGAAGGGCGCGAAGAACTTCCTCGTGTTCGGAACCGGACCGCATGTGTGCATCGGACAGCACTATGCGCAGCTCAACCTGGCGCTCTTCCTCGGCAAGGCGTCGTTATTGCTGGACTGGAAGCACCACCCGACGCCGCTGTCGGAGGAGATCAAGGTTTTCGCAACCATCTTCCCTAAGGTAAGAGACGGTGGTTGAAAGAGACGAGAAGATGTTGATGTTAATAATTTCTCAGGATAACTGCCCGTTGACGTTTACCGAGAGGAAGTGGTAAGCTGATGAGGCTGAGGGGCGGTAAGGTCATTGGATTGACGTGGCATGTAAAGTGCCATCAAGCCAATCACTTTCATAGCTGACTCGGCGGGAGGATCATTCGACGATGGATCTCGATTCTCGTACGCATCTAAGCGGGAGCTTTGAAAGTTCTAGGCGCTTGCTCAGCGATAGGCGCCTCTGTTCCCGCAAGGAACCCTAGACGCTGACTAAAAGAAGATATTGTAATACTTCAATGTACATAATGCCCGCCAATCTCCCTTCAGGCGAGACTAGCGTTAATCAGAGACGATGTAGTGGTAACTACTGATATCTATAAGCAACATTATTGACATGCTCGAGTATTCTCTAGGCCGCCTCAGTCGGAGCCATATTCGTGACGTCCAGTTCGAGCTCAAGCACCTAGAGGGGCCCAAAGGCAAGTTAAAAGGCAGATTGTATTATATGGTTTTAGCAGCTAAATAAGGAAACAGCCACAAAATTCAAAATAGCAGCTCAGTGGACAATAATCCGTCTAACGGCTCCGAGGATAATGACCCCGCAAAGCCTGTCAACCAAGAACCACCATAATAATCTGGAAAATCAGGGCAACAATAAAAACCAGAAAACGAGATAATGATGATGCGCTTCCACCAGAAGGGCCTCCAGCTAAGAAACGACGGTTGTCGAATAACGAGCCAAACTGATAACCTATAGGGCAGCCAGCCCCCCGCCTACTAATAAAGTGCCTAATAACGGGAAGAACCTTTCAGCAGACGGCCAAGTAGATCAAGATCAAGATCTAATAGATATAGATAAGAACCCAGTGAACCAGCATGTTAATAATCAGGAGCACCAATCGGTTAACGACAAGAATGCAACCCGATTAACTACAGGAGCTGATTTCCTAGAGCGATACTCGTCATATAGTAGTCTGTGTCCGGACCTATAGGCGAACCAACAGAGATCTACTTTCCTCAGGACCCTCTTACAGGTGAACCAGGTATAGAAGAGGGGGGGGCCCAAGCAAAAGGGACTATTCTCTACACATACTCTAAAGACAGATTCTTTGCTGTTCTATTGCCCCCTATCGCAAAGGATTGCCAGGGGTCCCGCCAAGGCAGCGCCCTCTGTTCCTCTCTCGGATCCTTCTTCGCGATGCTGTGGGGTATTCTTTGTCGAACTCGGGCTGAACGCCGCGCAGAAAGACCAAAGCCCTGAGGTCGGTAGAAGGAGCAAGCACTCTTCATCCGATATGGAAGAAGAGCCTTGTAGAGCGCGACGATCATGTCTTTTCTCCAACTGTTCTTAGATAAAGTGGGAGCTTCTCCTTCCCGACCGGGATGTTGCCCTGCTTTAAAGATATGTGCTGTCAGACTGCAGTACTAGTCCATCCTGGAGATGATATGCGTAATGCCCGCCAGATTGGACTTGGTCGCTTTCGTAGGATTCAGGAGGATCTGGGTAAAGGTTAACTCCAACAGTCATTTCGGCAGCTGGACTGTAAAGCACAGATGCTTTCACCAGTAGTCCGATACAAACACCAGCCCCAAAGGAGCGCGGCTTGTAGTATGTTCTGGATCGCCAGGTCGATCATGACCTTGGCAGAGAGAACGAATTGGGCGACATCACCCACTCCTTTTCGTAATCTTGGCCGCCGTGGCGACTTTCGTTTGGCCCTCTCCAACTAGTTTTTTTGTGTACTTTTGTGGCTTGGCAGGGTCTTGCGGCTCGGTCGAGACGTTGGTACCGGAGATAGAGGTCTGAGGGGTACTTTTGGCCGCGAGCACAGGCTCCAGGGTCTTGATATAAGCTCGGACAAAGCTCTGCAATCTGCTTGCTATAGAGCCCAGCGATCGCAACACCGGGGTTATCAAGCGTTATAGACAAATGATTATCGAATCCCCCTGATGCTTCCGCCTGTCCAGCTAGCTCGACATAATTCTTACGCTCCGCCAACTGCTGGCGTTTCGCCTCGTCTTCTTTATAGGCTGGCCTGTCCAAAGCCGGTGGCACCATGCATAAATCCTTAGCAAAATTCCACCAACTCCCACAGAGCAACGAACGCATCCTCCCAGTCTATTACTGAGAGTATATTATGCTAGGAGTCAATGATTATGAAAGTCGGAGTGGAAGAGCGGGGATGGACTTTCGCGGAATTCAAAATGCTTTGTAAATTCCTTGATTCCGGAGGGAAATGTTTCGATTGACTCCAAGATTTCATTAACCATATCTGGAGGAGTTCTTTCACGAATAGTCTCCTTATTATATGGAAATTTAACGTGGCCAGCCCAAGCCTCGAAGAACTGCGCCACTGAGTCGAAGGAGCCCCCGATTCTAGGGAGAGGTCCATAGAATAGGTTCTATCAGAGCACTTGACAATCCCTCCAATCTTGGGAAAGCGTAGAGCTGACATCTGAACCTGGATTTCAGAGAATTAGGCAGCCCTGTTTAAGATGGGGCGTTATATACGTACCCGAACGTCTGCCATTGCGGCATGGAATTTTGCTTTAAACTGCTAAGGGGTGACGCCCTTGTGAGTACTGTATCCGCCAAAGGAATCCATTGCTGTATCTCTTGGCATGAACTCCAAGAGTATGAACGGGACACCCACGGCATTGTCGCAGTTGGCCTCGTAGGCATACACTTCGGGCACGGGTATCTGGGATCGCTCTCGAACCACACCCATTGTATGGACCTCCTACACCAGATGTTCGATCGACTCTAGTGTTGGACTGTGCAGCTGTATCCGTACTACCCAACGAGCACCATCCTAGAAGTCGAGGTGTCAAACCAGATTTCGACCATCTTTGTTGTACGTCGATTGCATACAGCAGAAGAGCCTCCCAGTTAGCAGACCCAAGCGAACTCTCTCTGTTGATGTCTGTGGTTGTCTAATTTAACACAAGTGTATTTTCGCTTGCCAGAGTCGTAGCCATGTTGAAGTGTTAGCCTATGATTTCCATAGGCAAGATGTCACGGATGAGAGAGCGAATTCTCAAACTGCAGTTACGAAGGCTGGCGGTTTTGAAATCCGGCCACTTTCAGAACACCCAAAAACTCTAATATATAACAACTCAAATATTGGTTTTCAACTAAACTTTCTATTATAAAGTTTTAGAGAAGAAGCTAATTAATTAGCACACAATTTTCTGTGTAAATTTAATGAGCGTTGCTGTTGTTATATGTTCGTTTTCTAAATTATAGTTTTGATGTTCTGAACGTAGCCGGATTTCACAACCGGCAGCCTTCGTACAGAGGAACGTTGGAGTCGATAGGATTCAGCGTTGTTACGATGTCCGTTCCTTCAAGGGCCCAGACGGGATGCGCTTGGGACTGGAGCTGACTTGTAGACGAAACAGGCGAAGAGGGTCTCAGCATCGAAGAGCTAGCCTCTAAGACGTGCTGCGAAGCATCCATCCTGGCATGTCTCATGCGCCATGCGGCCACCATGAAGCTCGTCCGTTTTTCTCACGGAAAGGTGCACGCGATGCCGCTAAGTAACGGGCTCGCGGAGGACAAGTTCTACAAGACCATCGAGTTCTGCTACGAGATGTCGCGACCCTCGTTCAACGGGTTTCACGATTACTTCAAGAGCCATGAGTACAGGGATGAAAGTAAGCCCCTCGTCTGGACTGCTCCAGTTCGCGTTCAAGAGCGACCTCCACTTCTTCCCGTGGTTGGAAGAGCGAACCCGCCGAACCTCTCGAGATTTGCCTCCTTCATGTCTGCGTATCGCGCTGGCCATCCGGGACTGGTGGGACTTCTATCCGGTGACGGAACGTCTCGTCCACGGATTCGGTCGCGGCGTCTTCCTCGTCGACGTGAGCAGGGGGCCTCGCAGCCATGATCTCGACCAATTTTGTGCCAGGCATACGTCACTTCCAGGAAAGGTGATTCTGCAGGACCAGGCCTCTGTCATCACCAGTCTGGATCATACCGGTAGGGGCGCCTCCGTACGTACGTGGCGCAAGCCCATAACTTCTTCACCCCACAGCCAGTCAAGCACGCGCGAGCATATTCGCTGCACTCAAGTCTGTATAGCTAGAACGGCGAGGATAGCCTCCCGATCCTGAAGAACCTGACACCGGCGCTCAAACCGAGATACTCTCGGATTCTGTTCAACGAAATTGTGGTGTCGGAGGACCAGTCAAGCCTAGCTGCCATGTCTATAGACATGCAGATGTTAGTGCATGTTGGCATGCGGGAGCGGACGGAGAAGGAATGGAGGACGCTTCTCTCCCAGGCGGTCTTGGAGGTTGTTGGTATTCATTCAAGTCCTGGGGTCGCTGAGAGCCTGATAGAGACGGAGCTCGCTTGACCAAGTTGTGGAAGTTGTTTTATATTTACCAGGCATGTACTCTATTATCTATACCCATGACCAAACTATTTGATATCCGCGCTTGTCTATAACCACCCATGTATGTTTATAATCTATCTACTCCCGACTTCTTTCTACTCCTTAACAAGCACATTCCGGCGCGCAATCTTGACCTTGATCTTGTCGTTATATACCATCCAGTGCCGGCGAAGCACCCACTCCTTGGTCGGGTCCTCCAACGAAATATCATAGCGACTAAACAGCATTGCAGTGACCTTGTACAAGCTCGTCGTCGCCAGGAACCGCCCCAGACACGTGCGATTGCCGCCGCCCCACACGAACGTGTTGAGCTCGTCCATTTTCCGCAGCCGCTCCGCGTACGCCTCGGCATCCTCGCCGTACCGCTGCAGCCACCGCTCAGGCCGGAAGACGTCAGCGTCCGGGCCGTAGACGTTGCGGTCGCGCGTCATGACGGACGGGTTGAGGCCGACGATCTTGCCAGCGGGGATGAAGCGGCCGTCAGGAAGCGTGAAGCCGGGTTCGGGGACTACGCAACACTCGGTGTTAGCTTTCTTCTTTTCTAGAAGGTTTCAGGAGGAACGGCAGCTTAAAACGACTCGTCTTAGGAGCTGCTATGTTCTTCTTTCCCCTCCTTAGTAAAGCTTAGCTTCTTAGACTCCTGAGATAGCACGAGAAGGGGATAAAAGAACTGCGAGAGTTGCGTACCCACGCGCTCCAGGCACAGGCCTACGGTGGGGTGCATGCGCAGGCCCTCCTTGATGACGGCCTCAAGGTAGGGGAGCTTGCTGTTGTTGTGCGCCTCTTCGTAGCTCGCAGGGAAGGACAGGTTGGCCGCGTCCAGCTCGGCCCGGAGCTTGTCGAGGACGGAGGGGTTGCGGAGGAGGTGGTAGATGATGGCCTTTTGGACGGTGGCTGTGGGGTCGGCACCGGCGGAGATCTGATGATAGATGAGCTCGTGATTCTTTTTCATTACCGTATAACACCAATACAAGAGACTTACGTTGGTCAGGATGTACATGACAATGTTCTCGTCGGTGACGACGTCAGGGTATAACTGCTTGGCCTCTAGGAAGCTGGCAATGTAGTCTCTCTTGACACTAAACCCTCCCTTCTCCGGATCTCCGGCGCCGGGGGAGGGAGGCGACTTGAGGGCGGACAGGCGCTCCATCAACCGGGCGAAGCTGAAGTAGATGACGTGATCAAATGCGTCAACCGTCTTGGGACGGTATGGGTTCATACTGAGGAGCTTTGCGAACCATGGGATTTGGCCAATCTGAAGATGATGTTAGTGTCGTCAGTGCAGCTTGAAAATTAAGTAACTCTAGAGGAGAAGGAGGGGGGAAGACACATACCAGGCCCAAATACATCATAGACAGCTCGCCGATGTAAATCATGTTCTTGATATCGGATCCCGTCTTCATAAAGCCCATCTCGCTACTCCACGTAATCTCGCCCAGGAGATCCCAAGCAACTAGCAAACGAAGTTGCAGTCAGTATTGTCTCTTGAACGGACACACCCTCGTGGATAAGATTGGACACGGCTAGTAGGTGGAACTCACAGTAAGAAATCCAGTCGGCGATATCGCACGTCTTGCCTGCATTGGCGCCGTTGACGAACCGGGCCTCGAGCTGCTCGCAGAGAAGTAGCATGGCGCGGTCAATCAGGTTCTCGTAAGCAAGGACACCCTGGATCGAGTAGAACTTCTGAATCGGCGTGAGCTGCTTCAGGTGGAACTGGTTGCAGCGTGTCGAGAAGATGTGCTCCATCTTATTGCCGTGGACCAGTGCATCGCTGGCCGCGTAGAAATCGCCCTGTCGACATGGTGTTAGCCTAGAGTGCTTGCTTGGGGTTACTCGCTCGCTATAGCTATAGCTGCTTAGCGTGAAGGAAGCACAAACCTTACGGAAGGTGCCCCGAGTGTTGTAAATGATGGGGATCAAGGCCGGGTCGTTGAGGGCGACCAGATTTGGGCCGAGCCGAACGGCAAGTCCATGCTTGGCGTGGAGCTTCTTCTGAGTCTCGGGAGAGATGAAGTGGTAATAGTCGTACACACGCCAGAAGTTGGTGAATTTGGCAAGGAATGGACCCGGGATATCTTTCAGGGGTGAGGTGAGGTAGCAGATGATGTAGTAGGCCAACACTGCGGCCACAGCCAGCCCTGTGACCTGCGCCGCTGCCAGCAAGTAGCCTAACGGCAAAATGGCCATGATTCACTGCACGCTTGACGTCTCCTGGGAGCTTAGCCTGAAAAGTATAGGATGAACTGTCAGTCTCGTCTAAGTGCTTTGCACTGAGGGCAGGAGCTCCGGGAAAATCTCACGGGTCTGGCTCCAAGGCTGCCTGGGGAAAGCCATTTATACCCTCGGTGTCAGACATTAAGACCTCAGGCCTGTCCGATCCACCTTCCCTTCTGCTTATCACATGTGTTGGCAAAGCTACGTAGGGACCGAATCCTTTTGGCACAGTTTTGATGTCAACTGAGTTAGGCACGCGTTTGACCCAGCCCCCGGATCCCTGAGACGATGTGCGGGACTATCCGCTCGACCAGTGAGACAGTTCTAGTGTGTACAAGAGAGTGCATATGCATGTTGTGTCTAGATGGGGAGCAACACATCCCTGGGTGCCCCACCGCCACCAACAGCCCCCACCACCCGTAGTAGTAAGTGCAAGCGAGATTAGACCAACATTCCTACAGTTTAGAGTGTAGTTTACTAGTAATTAAATAAGAAATATCATTGTAAATGCTTATTATATGACTAATCAAATGATGGGTTTAAGCAGTCCGGAACCTCCGCCATATCCGCACTCTCAAAACTCACTGTCTAGATCTGAATCATTGCCGCCCTTATCGTCGGCCTTAATGATTAATGGCTTTTTAGGTGCTCTTTTTGCTTTATGGGCTTCCTTTTCCGCAATCCAAACAAGAGCATCCTCAACATGTATGAATCCTTTCCTAGTAGTTGTGACGGCACGTACAAAATGCGAGAGTAATCTGCTTTGTAGATTGCACTAATCGAAGATACTAAGCTAAGGAGAGAAGAAGAGAAGCAAGAAGAGAAGGGAGAGAGTCCCTTTATATACCCCAGCCAGCTGTTATAGCTCTAATACCTACCCCAGTTGACTGCAGTTACCAGTTACCTAGCCGGTTACATCCTCGTTAGCTAACCCGGGCTGTTACTCTATCCGTGTGCATGTGACAACCGTCAGAGTAATATAATTCCAGTATGTAGCTTTCCTCTTTTGTGCCTCCGTTGCTGCAATACAAATCTACACTATATAACCTTGTTCTGCATAGGCGACCCTTAGCATTCCTTTGTTTCCCTTCCGCTATAACTTAAAAGCCCTACGAGATGGGCTGCTTAACATAGAAGTGCACTTCTTGTTACGAACCGTAAGTCAGGCAACGGCCCGTAACTGCCTTAGTAAGGGGCTATATAAACCCGTCCGTAAACTATTGTCCTCCTTTTCTTCCTTTCCTTCCGTGGCATTGGATTCTTGTATTTTAGAACTACCAATAGCACTGGCTTCGCCCACTCGCCGGCGTCCCTGTGCCATCCTATTGACTGAATTCGTAACAGGAACTAGTAGCCTTTATTTTACTAGTTAATTGATGTAGCTTGTATAAATGCATATAGGCTACATACACGCTGGATTAGAGGGGAAGAGGGTATTTGGCCTTAAGCTACAGCACCTACACTACTAAGGAAAGAGGGCAAAACAGGGCATATGTGCGTGGTGTATGTATGAATTAGAGTGCTAAATGGTTATTGGTAATAAAGATCTAAAGGGTGTTAAAGGTAGACGTTCTATAAGAGGATGCACATTTTGTAAAGTCGCACGATGTAATTTACTAGCAATTTTTTATGTAACATGCTCGCTTACCCTTGTACACGCTAGTACTATCTCGAGGGGATAATCACCCAGACAGGCTGCCGCCTGTAAGTCGACTATCTGCATTAGTATCCACGATAGGCAGGTAGATACCGACCTAATAGACACGTCTATCTGTAGAAGTTACAGGCGCTGAAAGGTAAGTGTGCGCCATTATGCCAAGCTGGCACGTATCTGGTCGATTAAGTGGATATGCCGCTGAGGCGTAGGCAGGCCTGATGCCAAGATATACGTCGAGATGTTAGGTGTCGAGACGGGCAGGATTCCGAAGGATTATACTACAAGTCGTTCCACTTCGGACGCTCCACCTTGAAGGCTTGATCGAACGTGAACTTCTCGTCGCCGACCGGAGGATCTTCCTTGAGGAGGACAATGGTAATGGCTCGGCGGCTGGCCTTGATACCGCGCGTTCATGGGGTTGTTCTGGTAGTGCGGCTGCTGGTATGGTTGTTGATGATACGCGCTGTTGTAGTAGACCGATAAGACCGAGAAAGATTGAGGCCACGTCAGTGAGGGGCCATTGACTTGTGTCTTACTGCATGCATACATCCAGGCAGCAGGTACGAAAGCAGGTTAGCAGACTCAAGAGGCAAGGATAGTGAGCCCTCCCTCCCTGCATATAAGGAAACAAAAGAGGCCTTGAAATTCCTGTATCACGTCTTATGTGGGTGTTCCAAGCAGCTCCTCGAACCTCGCTTCCCTCATCTAGCCCGAGAAAAAGGAGTTAAGTCGCGAATCACCGTCACAACTCCAAACTAAACACTAGAGGTACAGATAGTACTGGTCTCTCCCTAAGTCTTGAGAACATCAATCAGTGAGAATGGCCGCCTCCGCTGCGTATGTAGGCCTCGCGACGCTGGTGGTAATCTTCTACCTCATACGGAAGATCACCACCATAAACCTCGCCCAGCAAGAGCCGCCACTTTTGAAGCCTCGCGTGCCGTTGATTGGGCATATCATCGGCCTCATGAGGCATGAGGCCACCTACTTCTCTATTCTCCGGTAACGTGCCAGGTATCGCCTGCTAAGAGGGACCTTCCGTATCCTCCGTCTTGTTCGGGTAACTGACTGCTGTCTCGCAGCACGAGGACAAACAAGTCGGTCATAACCATGCCCATGCTCAACCAGAAAAACTACTTCATATTCTCCCCCTACCTGGCGCAGCAGGCTATGCGCCACCGCAACCTGGACTTCGACCTCGTCGGCCTGGCGTTCGCCAAGAGCGTCGCGTCTATCAGCGACCAGGCCATGGC
>Ga0335075_10014382_pt1 | contig 11889 bp, 9 predicted proteins | sample Lox_Sample_24_FD_206723 | JGI IMG/M metagenome (GOLD analysis project Ga0335075, IMG submission 206723) | Soil microbial communities from Loxahatchee National Wildlife Refuge, Florida, United States - Lox_Sample_2.4 | ecosystem: Environmental > Terrestrial > Soil > Wetlands | place: USA: Florida... | reverse complement strand
GCCATCGCGCCGCAACCGCCGATCGTGGATTGGCTTGCCGAGCTCGACGCCGGCCTCAAGCGCTCGGAAAGCTTTTTTGCCGGCCAGCACGTGGCGCTCGATCTGGCGGCCGTCAACCTCAACGCCGGCGCCATCGGCCAGCTGGTCGCCGATCTCGAGGAACGCAATATCCGCGTCCTCGGCATCGAAGGGATCGACCCGGCCAAATGGCAAGCGGGGCTTCCGCCCGTCCTTCGCGGCGGCCGCGGCACGCGAACCGCCGATCAGCCGGGATCCGTCGCCGCGCCGGCGCCATCGCCGGCGGCCGCCCGCACGGCGCCGCAAAACCAGCAGCCGGCGTCGCTGATGATCGAAGATCCGGTGCGCTCGGGCCAATCCGTGGTCTTCATCGAGGGCGATGTGACCGTTCTCGGTTCGGTCGGGTCGGGTGCTGAAATCGTCGCCGGCGGCTCGATCCACGTCTACGGCACACTGCGCGGCCGCGCGCTGGCGGGCGCCACCGGCAATGCCCGCGCGCGCATCTTTTGCCACCGCGTCGAGGCCGAGCTGCTCGCCATCGACTCCTACTACCGAACGGCCGAGGACATCGAGGACCGCCTGCGTTGCCGGCCGATCCAGGCCTGGCTCGAGGGTGGCGCGTTGCAAATTTCGGCAATGAACTAGGACAACGAAAGGTACCTAACTATGGCGCAAGTTTTGGTCGTGACATCTGGCAAAGGCGGAGTCGGCAAGACGACGTCGACCGCCGCCCTGGGTGCCGCTCTCGCCCGTGAAGGCGCGAAAGTTGTCGTCATCGATTTCGACGTCGGGCTGCGCAATCTCGACTTGGTGCTGGGAGCCGAACGCCGCGTGGTGTTCGATCTGATCAACGTCATCAACGGCGTGGCAAAGCTTCCGCAAGCGCTCATTCGCGACAAGCGCATGGAGACGCTGTACCTGCTTCCCGCATCGCAGACCCGCGACAAGGACGCGCTGACCGAAGAAGGCGTCGCCAAAGTCATCGAGGAACTGCGAACGAACTTCGACTGGATCATCTGCGACAGTCCAGCCGGGATCGAGCGCGGCGCCACCATGGCGATGCGCTATGCCGATGCGGCAATCATCGTCACCAATCCCGAAGTGTCATCGGTGCGCGATTCCGACCGCATTATCGGGCTGCTCGATTCCAAGACGGTCAAGGCGGAACGCGGCGAGCGCGTCGACAAGCATCTGCTGATCACCCGCTACCATTCCTCGCGCGCGGCGCGCGGCGAGATGCTGTCGATCAACGACGTGCTCGAAATCCTGTCGATTCCGCTGTTGGGCATCATTCCCGAAAGCCAAGAAGTGCTGCGCGCTTCCAACGTCGGATCGCCGGTAACGCTCAACAGCCCAGCGAGCGTCCCCGCCCGCGCCTATTTCGATGCCACGCGCCGGCTCAAGGGTGAAAACATCCCGGTGCAGATTCCCAGCGAAGCCGGAGGCATCTTCAACAAGCTGTTTGGCCGGAAAGCAGCATGAACCTGTTCACTCTATTTCGTCGCGGTTCCGCACCGGTAGCCCGCGAGCGCCTGCAAATCCTGCTGGCGCACGAACGCGTCGCCTGCAGCCATCCCGATTTGCTGGGTATCCTGCGCGAGGAGATTCTGGCCGTGATCGGCCGGCACGTCTCGTTCGAGCCGGACAAAGTGCAGATCAAGATGGATCGCGGCAAATCGGTGTCGACGCTTGCCGTCGACATCGAGATTCCGAACCTTGAGCGATTGTCGGGCGTGATCGCGGCCTAGTCGGCCGACGTGTAACGCCGGATGCGATGACAGCGTGTTGGGTATGGACGGATCGGAGATTTGATGCGCACGATCGCATTTCTCACCCAAAAGGGCGGAGCGGGAAGGACCACGCTTGCGGCGTCGATCGCCGTGGCAGCAGCGCATGCGGGCGAAAGGGTGATCGCGCTCGACCTCGATCCTCAGTCGTCGCTGTCACGCTGGGGTAATCGCCGGGAGGGTGCGGCGGTCGCGCACAAAGTCATGATCGAACCGCTTGAGGTCGAACGCCTGCCGCGACTGGGCGCCATTCTCGAAGGGCTCGCCGGCGTCGGGTTTACGATCGCGATCTTCGACACCGCCGGCGCCGACAGCGCGGCTATCCGCTTGATCGCCGAGGCCGCAGATATTTGCCTGCTGCCGACCCGTCCGACGCAGCTTGATGTCGATGCGACGACGGCGACTTTCCGCGCCGCCTTTCTGGCCAAACGCAAGGCCGCGTTCGTGCTCAACCAATGCCCGCCGACCTATCGCAGTTCACGAACGAACGACGCGGCGAAGGGCTTGGCCCGCCTCGGGGTTTTGGCCGAGCCGATGTTATGCGCGCGCATGGATTTTCAGGACGCGATTGGCAAAGGTCTCGGCGTCACCGAATACGCTCGCGGCGGCCGCGCCGCACAGGAAATCGAGGCGCTCTGGCGCTGGATTCGCGTACAGTTTGAAAGAAGCCAAAAGGACGCGGCGCTCGATCATTCGCCGTGGCGACAGGCGGCCGCTTAAGGCCGCGTCGAACAAGGCCGCCTCGACAAAGCGGCAAACGCGACGCGGGCCGTTCGCCGCATCGGCGGCTTTCAGTTTATCGCGGAAATTCTCAGCGTTTTTCCCTCCAGCCAAGCTTGTGCCGGCTGGCTGCGAAGGTCGGCGGCAAAATCATCGGCCATCTTGTAGTGCGAGTCGATGGCGAGGAGCTCGGCCTCGACGCGGTGGCAAAAGATGCGCGCGCGGGCATCGCCGGTGACGCCGGCCATGGCGCGGCCGCGCAGTGTCCCATAAATGTGGATCGAGCCGCCGGCCAAGATTTCGGCGCCAGATCCGACCGAACCGAGCACCGTGACGTCGCCTTCGACGTGCACGATCGACTGCCCCGAGCGAACCGGCTCCTCGATGAGCAACGTCCTGTTGTTTTGCTTTTGCGCCGCCACGCTGTCGACCTCGACGCCCTGATCGGGCGGTCGGAAGGCCTCGCCGTCACGACCGCCGCGGAGAATCGGCGGCAGCGCTCCTTGCGCACTGTCGGTTGGGAGTCCTTCGATGCCGAGGACGCGAATGCTGCGTTCGCCGAGATTGGCGATCAGCTGCGCGATGTCGTCCGCATTCAAGTTCGCCGCCGCCACGTCGAGCGCCACGGGGTGCCGGGCAAAAATTCCCTTGGAACACTCGATGCTGGCGTCGAGGTCAGCGAGCCAGTCCGCAATGGGCGGCTGCGGAGCCAGGACGAAGGCCATGTAGGAGCGGGCGCGAAACGGCAGCGGCTGAGGTTTGCGGATCACAGTCGACACGGCGGCGTCTCTTAAACCTGTTGATTCTACGGCCTTAACGGAACACTGGGCATTTGTGGTTAATGCCCGGTTAACGCGCCAAGCACGGAATTGGCCGCACCCGCGCAAGCGGCACGACGGTAGAACATGATGTTTCGGGAAAACCCGCCGTTGCCCCGGATCAAATCCGGGCAGGCTGTTTTCCGATCACGCTTCAAGAGGCCTTGGATTCGTGCAGGTGTTCGCCGTCGCGGCTCAGGCTCACGGCCGCCACGTGCGCCCGGTTAATGACCTTGGCGGCGTGGTTCGCCGATTCATGCTCCGGGATACGCCATTTGCCGATGCTTTCGGCAATGATCTTCACCGAGGCCGACGCGGTCTGCGCCAAGTGGGCATAATTGGCGTTGACGCGGCGTACGCGCTCGCCTTCGGCCTGCAGATAATCGCGAGCGACCAGGAGCTCGGCCATCAACTTCTCGATGTCCGCAATCGACGCCGCGCCGGCAGCGAGGACGTCATCGCCGAGCCCCTGCGCGTCGGCTACCTTGTTGCCGCGCAGCAGTGAGCGAATACCCCCCTCGATCGTCTTTGTGGCGGTGTCGGACATCGACGGTTTTGATTCCACGGCGTCCATCTTTTTCTCCCGTTGCGCATGGACTGCGCCCGAATTTGGTTGAGCGTGCTGCGCCGGACTCGACGTGAGGTCGCGCGTTGCATGGACACTCTGTCGTATCAAGGTAAATCGAGTGTTAACCTGCCGCGATCATCCAAAGTAGGCGGCCGCCGAGATGCTCTAAGCGGCGCAGACGGCAGCGAGAAACTTTTCCATTTCCGCCGACAGCCGGTTGCCGTCCTCGGCCAGCGACTGCGCCGAGGCAAGCACTTGCGACGACGCCGAGGTGATGCCGGTCGTGCTGTCGTTGACTTCGGCGATGTTGGCGGCAACGTGCGCGGCGCTGCCGGCCGCCGCCTGCACGTTCGCGGCAATGTGCTGCGTGGTTGCGGCTTGCAGCTCGACGGCCGACGTGATCGCTGCGGCGATCACCGAGATGCGGCCGATAGTGGCGCCGATTTCCTTGACAATCGCCACCGAGTCCTGGGTCGCCGCCTGCACGCCGGCAATCTGCACCACGATCTCTTCGGTCGCCTTCGAGGTCTGCGCCGCCAGCATCTTGACCTCCTGCGCAACCACCGCGAAACCGCGGCCGGCCTCGCCGGCGCGTGCCGCCTCGATCGTGGCGTTGAGCGCCAACAGGTTGGTTTGCTCGGCGATGGCGGTGATCAACTTCACCACGTCGCCGATGCGATCGGCGGCGCGCGTCAATTCGGCGATGCGCCCGTCGGTTTTATCGGCTTGCACCACCGCCTCGCGTGCGATGCGCGTCGATTCCTCGACCTGCCGGCTGATCTCGTTCACCGACACGATGAGCCGTTCGGTCGCGAGCGCAACCGACTGCACATTCTCGGCGGCTTGCGTGGACGCCGACAAAACGTTGCCGGAGAGATCGCGGGTCGCGCACGCCGTCGCGCTCAGGCCTTCGGCCGCCGCTTCGAGCTCGGTTGAGGACGCCGACACCGAGCGCACGACGCTTGCCACCGTGCTTTCGAACGCCATAGCGAGAGTCTGCATATCGGACCGGCGCTGCTCGGCCATACGCCGTGCGGTTTCCTTCTCGGCCGCCTCCAATTGCTCGATGCGGATCAATTTCTCCTTGAAGGTCTGCGCCGCGCGCGCGGTGTCGCCGATCTCGTCGAGGCGGTCGGTATGCGGCACCACGACGTCTTTATTGCCGTTGGCAAGTTCCATTAGAACTTCGCCGATGCGGCGGATCGGTCGGCTGATCGCCATCGCGCCGAACAGCGCGACACCGGCGAGAACGGCGATGACGAACAGCCCCATACCGAGATCGAGCCGGCTGACGTGCTGCACCTCGGCCGCGGCTTGCGCCTTGCGCTGCTCGGCCGCCCTCATCAATGCGGCGATGGTCGTCTCGGTCAGCTCATCCATGCGGTCGCTCAGCTCGCCGCTGCGTTTGACCTTGTCGACCGTGTCGCCGTAGTTCTTCGCCGCTGCGGCGAGTTCGCCGACGACGCTGACATAGTTTTTGACGAGCCCGACGAGGTGCTGCAGCCGCTCCTTGTCGGCCGGGTCGTCGGTACTCTCAAGCGCGGCTTTGATATGGCCGGCCACCGCCATTTGGTCGGCGTCAAGTCGGTTCAACGCGGGATCGATCTCGCTCGGCGCAATCGCGAGCCTGATTTCACGCGTCTCGATCTGCATGCTGCGCAAAACGTCGGCGGCGCGCAGCGCCTCGACGGCGGCAAGTTGCTTATTATCGGCGGCGGCACGTTCGCGTCCGGCGGTGTGAACGCCGACCTGCTGCTCGACCAGCGTGCCCGCAACCAGCAATACGCCGACGCCGGCCCACAGCGCGAGCCGGGTGCGAATGGAAAAATCGGAGGAAGCCATCGACCGGCCCTGTGGTAATACGGCATGATTAACGGGGCTGGTTAATTCGCAGTAAAGTCGTTGCGTCCGATCGCAGCAAATTATTGGCCCGGCACGAAAAATCGGCGTGAAGGCCGGTGTTCCGATGGCGCAGTTCGCAACCGACTTACGCGCGGCGCTTTCGACGCGCGCGCCGCATGTTCCGCCGGCCTGCCGGCGAACGAAGCCGCCCGAACAATCTGCGCAGCTCGATCTTCGCCTGCTCCAGCGTGCGGCGTCGGCTGGCGGGTAAATTCTTGCCGGCGCGGTTGATATAAAACACCAGCATCGACAGCGCCGACCGGTAGGGCTCGGCCTTGCGCCGTCGGCTGCGCTCCGCAGATTTTTTCAGCGATGCTGCGATCCGTTTGGGATTTCGCCAGCTAAAAGTTCCGCGCTCGAGTTCGAGCGCGTCGCTCTCTTTCGTCACGCGCGCAGACCAGTAGCGCGTGCTATTGCCCCGCCCGGACTTGCCGCTGCGTGTGGACTTGCTGCGGCGCGATTTCTGCGGCGAGGATTTTCGCTTGGCGGTTGTGCGGGCCACAGGCCAATCCGGTGCTTGCTGAGCCAAAGCCTAAAACAGAAAATTGCGCAGTGCGCAAAATTGTTTTTTCGCGCGGCGCTACAGCACGCCGACGCCCTTCAGGCCGCCGCGAATCGCTTCGGCCGACGCCGCGCCCTTGCGCAGGAACACCGCGGGTTTCGACAGCGGCGCCGGCACGCGGTTCCAAGAGCCCGCCTTGCCGCGATCGGCACCGCTCCACAAGTCGGTCCATTCGCTGCGGAGCGGAAAATAGACGTCGAGCGTATCGACGCCGGGATCGAGCGCCGGCGCAACCATGAGATCGGGTCCGAGCAGAAACTGATAGCGCAGCGCATGCGTCTTGGGATCGTCCGGATAATGCAGGAAGAGATGCCGCACCACCGGATAGCCGCGCTCTGCGGCGTCGGCGATCAAGTGCTTGCGGTAAGCGGCAAGACCTTTGTAGACCTTGGCAAATCGCGCCAGATGCGCCGCGTTGGCCGGCGCCGAATCGAATTGCGCGGCGATCGTCGGATCAAGTCCTTCATGGGTGCGGAACACGCTGGTGAAGGCCGCGAGCTCCATCCAGCGCTGAAAAAGTTCGTCGTTGCGGGCGACCAGCGGGATTTTGCGGCCGGCGAGATGCAGGCTGAGCGTCACATAGCCGCCGGCATCGCCGTGCAACAGGCTGAACCCGGAAACGCCGCCGGACAGTAGCCCCACAACAGCGGACTTGATGCCGTCGTACTCGTCCCACGTCTGCATCTGGTCGCCGAGCCAGAACAGGGTCGAGAATTTCGGGCTCTGGCTGAAACCGGAGCGATTGAAGAACACGACGTCGTCGCCGCGGCCGGCTTCCTCGATGGCTTCGCGGTTTACCTCGGCCCATTCCACCGGATAGCGGTTATGCCATTCGGCGGGTTTCGCATCGCCGTAGAGCTTGCCGTCGAACGGCAGCGCTTCGCCGAAATCCGCCATCCAGCCGCAGGCGCCGGCTTTGCCGATGAGTTCGTTCTTGATGATGGTCTTGATCCAGCTTCGCGTCCCCGGGTTGGCAAGATCGATCAGCCCGGCAAAAAAATCGGTGTTCTTGATGAGATAGGGCGTGCCGTCGGCTTTCTTGACCAGATAGCCGTTCGCCGCGGCTTGCTTGAACAGCATGTCGTGGCCGGCGGCATTGCTGAGGAAGGGATTGATGTAGATCAGCATGCGCGCGCCGCTATTTTGCAGATCGGTAATCAGTTCGCGCCACTGCGGATAGTGGCTCTCGTCGAGCCGCCAGTCCCACCACAATTGCGTGCCCGCCGACGTCACGCGCGCGCCCGACCAGTCCTGCACCCACAATCCGGCGAGCGGCACGCCGGCTTCGCGCAACGCCGCAACACTGCCGTACCGCCTTGAACGCAGACGATGGCGCCGTTGTGCACCCAGTCCGGCAGCGCGCGCATGCGCCCGGAGTAATCGGTATAGGACTCGATCAGATCGAGCGGCGTTTTGCCGTAGAGGATGCGCCCGGTCATGGTGCCGGACCACACCTTTATTTCGAAATGCCGCGCGCCGCGCAGATCGAAAGCGCTGTATTGCGTGTTTTCCAGGAACAGCGAACGCAAGTGGCTGGAAATGAAATGCGGCGCCGGCGCTTCGGTCACATAGGGGTTGCCGCCGCCGCCGTCGGCGAACATGTCGATCAATTGCGTCAGGACCGGCCGGCCGCGACCGACGCCGTGCTCCTGCACCAGGATCGGCACGACTTTGCCCTTCTGATTGAAGTACGTGAGTTGCTCGCCGAAGCCGAAAAACGCTTCGTCCGCCGCCGATGCGGCGCGCAGGCGAAGACGGTTGATTGCGTCGCCTTTGGTGCTGATCACAAAGCGCAGATGCGAAGGCGACACCGCCTCGAAGTTGAGCTGATAGCCGATCGCGCCAGGTTTGCCGAATAGCCGTCCGGCGACGCGGGCGCGGTTCGGGGCAAAATCGATGGCTTCGACGCTGGCCCGGTCAAAAATTGCAGTGACCGCGTCTTTGATCCGGTAGGAGCCCTCGGGCGTGCCAAAGGCGGCGATATCGGCAGTGGCCTTCTCGGCGATGATGAAATTGCCGTCGGGCGGACTCTCCCAGAGCACGCGATCCGGACTGCCGCTATGCAGCAGACGAAAGCCGTTTGCAGTTCGGTCAAAGATGAATTGGCCGATCGAATGGCGTTCACCCGGCGATGCGGCGGACTGCGCGGCGGCTTTTTTTTGTTCCAGCGTTGCCGCCGCTACGGCGGACGCGGCGGTCGTTAGAAACTCACGCCTCCCTAGCGCCATATTGCCTCCGGCCCGAGCAGAACGCTCCTTATGTAGTGTGTTTTGCGAATGGGTTGAATGTGTGAGCCGCCGTGCAGCCGGCGCAGATCGCGAACAAAGCGCACGCCGCACGCCGTGCCGCGATGGCCGCGCCGTGCCGCGCTTTCCGGTGTTTCGCTGCGAATCGATCAGCGCCGATTGTCGGCGCTGCGCCGATCTTCGGGCTGCGGCAAATCGACCTTGCTCTGTCCCATCGGTGGATTTTGCGACGCGGTTAGAGTGCGCTTCTCAGCGCGCGCTCCACCATGACGCCGACGAGCTCGCGGCGATAGGCGCCGCTGCCGTGAATGTCGTCGGGCGGATCGACGGCGGCGCGTGCTGCCGCCGCGGCCGCCGCAATCGTTGTCTCCGCGATCTCGCTGCCGTTGAGCACATCCTCGACGGCGGGTAGACGCAGCGGCCGGTCGGCGACACCGATGACGCCGACATGAACGTTGCGGGCCTGCCCATTGCGCGCCTCGCCGGCATCGTCGCGATCGTAGAACAACGCGGCCCCGGCCAAGGCGAAATCGCCGTGCCGGCGGGCGAATTCGGCAAAGCCGAAGCGCCGCTCGAGCGGCCACGGCGGCAGGCGGATTTCGGTGATGATCTCGTCGGGCTTTAATGCCGTGGTCAGCGTGCCGAGAAAGAAGTCCGCCGCCGCAATGACGCGCGCGCCGGCTTCGCCGATGACGGCGATTTCAGCCTCGCAGGTTACGGCGATGCCCGGCATTTCGGCGGCCGGATCGGCGTGCGCCAGGCTGCCGCCGACGGTGCCGCGGTTGCGGATCTGATCATGCCCCACATGCGCGATCGCCGCCGCCAGAAGCGGATGCGCGCTGCGCAGGTGCGCATCCGTGAGGATGTCGCGCCAGCGCACCATTGCGCCGAGCGTGATTCCTGCCTCGGACACGGTGATGTGTTGGAGTTCCGGAAGTTTGCCCAGATCGACGATGAGCGACGGCGCGGCAACGCGGAACGCTAGCATCGGCATCAAGCTCTGTCCGCCGGCCAGCGGCTTCGCCTCGCCGTCGTGGGCGGCCAACAGCGCCACCGCTTGCGCAATACTGGCCGGGCGGGCGTATGCGAAGGGCGGTAATTTCATGGCCCGAGTAAAAAGAAATTATCTCGAACGGTTTCGTAGCATCGCGCCGAGAGAAGGGTCAAACCGCGCGGTGTCGCCGTCGTCTCGACTTTTCCGCTTTATCCCGCTAAGCGGGCCGCGCAGCAGCACGCCGGAATCGCGATCAATGCAAATCGTCTCGCAAGCCTGTTACGTCCGCTCCGGTTCGCCGATGCGGTCGCGATCGCTGATCGCCTGCGTCATCGGCATGCTGCTTGCAGTCATTGCGAGCCTGGTCGGCGAGCGGGGGGCGCGCGCGGCCGGGGAGACGGTGACGCCGCCGCGCGCCGTCGTGGTTCCGGGCTTCTGGGATCCGCGCCGCCGGCCGGAACGGCCCGATCTTTCGCGCATCCCGGCCATCCGCTTTCTCACCGATCTCGATTATCCGCCGTTCGATTACGCCGGTGCGGACGGCAATCCGGCCGGCTTCAATATCGATCTGGCGCGGCTGATCTGCGACGAGATCAAGGTCAGCTGCACCATTCAGGCGCGGCCTTTCGACACGTTGCTCGATGCGCTCAACGACAATCGCGGCGATGCCGTGATCGCCTCGATCGCGCCCACGGCGCAAACGCGCCGGCGCGCCGATTTCACCGATCCGTACTACCGCACGCCGGCGCGCTTTGTGGCGCGCGTCGACAGCCCGATCCGCGACGTGGTGCCGGAACGGCTCGAAGGCTTAAAGATCGCCGTGATCGCTGGCACCGCGCACGAGGCCTACCTCAAGGCGTTGTTCACCGAGGCGGTGATCCGGCCTTATCCCAATGCCGACGCGGCGCGCGAAGCGTTGCGTCGCAAGGACGTCGATCTGTTGTTCGGCGACGGTATCGCGCTTTCGTTCTGGCTCAACGGCAGCGATTCGGGCGGCTGTTGCGCCTTCCGCGGCGGGCCATTTCTGGAAAGCCGGTATTTTGGCGAAGGGGTCGGCATCGCCGTCAGGCGCGGCAACGATCTTTTGCGGCTCGCGCTGAATTGGGCGCTGTTTCGGCTGTGGGAGAAGGGCAGCTATACCGACCTTTGGCTGCGCTATTTCCCGATCAGCCCGTTTTGATTCCGGCGGCGCCGATTACTATAGATTGAAATGATGACGGTCGCGACCAAACAACATGCCGAACTGCGCGAACTCGCCGAGCAGTCGCGCGCCTGGCCGTTCGAGGAGGCGCGCAAGATCGTCGCCCGGCTGCAGCGCATGCCGAAGGACGAGGTCATTTTCGAAACCGGCTACGGCCCGTCCGGCCTGCCGCATATCGGCACCTTCGGCGAGGTGGCCCGCACCTCGATGGTGCGCCACGCCTTCCGCGTGCTCACCGGCGACACGATAAAGACGCGGCTGATCGCGTTCTCCGACGACATGGACGCGCTGCGCAAGGTGCCCGACAACGTCCCCAACAAAGAGATGCTGGCGCGCCATCTCGACCAGCCGCTGACCAGGGTGCCCGATCCGTTCGGCACGCACGAAAGTTTTGCCGCGCACAACAACGCGCGGCTGCGCACCTTCCTCGATCAATTCGGCTTCGATTACGAATTCATGTCGTCGACTGCCTGCTACACGTCGGGGCGGTTCGATGCCGCGCTGCTTAAAGTGCTCGAGCGCTTCGAGGCGGTGATGGCGATCATGCTGCCGTCGCTGCGCGAGGAGCGTGCGCAAACTTATTCGCCGTTCCTGCCGATCTCGCCGCGAACCGGCGCGGTGCTGCAAGTGCCGGTGATCGCGCACGACGCCAAAGCGGGCACCATCACCTACGAGCACCCGGAGACGGCCGCGCGCGTCACCACGCCGGTCACCGGCGGACGTTGCAAATTGCAATGGAAGCCCGATTGGGCAATGCGCTGGGTCGCGCTCGGCGTCGACTACGAAATGGCCGGCAAAGACCTGATCGATTCGGTGAAACTGTCCGGCGAAATCTGCCGCACGCTCGGCGGCGTGCCGCCGGAGGGCTTCAATTACGAGCTTTTCCTCGACGAGAACGGGCAGAAAATCTCCAAATCGAAGGGCAACGGGCTCACCATCGAAGAGTGGCTGCGTTACGCCAGCCCGGAGAGCTTGTCTTTATTCATGTACCGCGAGCCGAAGGCCGCTAAGCGGCTTTATTTCGACGTCATCCCGCGCCACGTCGACGAATACCAGCAAATGCTCGAAGCCTA
>Ga0335075_10014381_pt1 | contig 11889 bp, 8 predicted proteins | sample Lox_Sample_24_FD_206723 | JGI IMG/M metagenome (GOLD analysis project Ga0335075, IMG submission 206723) | Soil microbial communities from Loxahatchee National Wildlife Refuge, Florida, United States - Lox_Sample_2.4 | ecosystem: Environmental > Terrestrial > Soil > Wetlands | place: USA: Florida... | reverse complement strand
ACGACGGCAGTGACCTCCGCCTCCGGGGCGACCCGGACGACGTGGTCGTCGTCGGTGATCGAATAGCCGTCGCGCATCGACGCACCGGAGAAGAACGCTCGCTGCGAGCGCATCAGCGACAGCATCCAGGCCAGGCCGACCAGCGCGGTGACGATGCCGATCGACAGCACCCCGCCGATCGTCCAGTGCGGCCAGAACGGCATCTGCCAGGTGGAGTAGGACTGGTTCGGGTCGGTGTAGAAGTAGATCGACCAGCCGCCGATGATCAGCAGCATGATCCCCGACAGCAGCGGGATGATCCCGCGGAGCCAGAGGTTGGCGGCGCTGGCGCGCAGGCTCTTGCGGTAGAACCAGAAGCAGGCGAAGCCGGTCGAGCCCAGGTACAGCGCGACGAAGAAGGTCGCCGCGGTGACCGAGTCGGCCAGTACGTTCCCGCCGGAGACGAAGTTCAGCGCGACGTACATGATCACCGACGCGACCGAGAACGCGATGGTGGAGAACCACGGGGTCAGGTAGCGGGGGTGGACCCGGCCGAAGATCGCCGGCAGCGCCTTGTGGAACGCCATCGACAGCGTGGTGCGGGCGGTCGGCAGGATCGTGGTCTGGGTGGTGGCGGCGGAGGAGGTGAGCACCATCAGCAGCAGCAGCCGGGACAGCACCTGGCCGAGCGGGCCGCTGCCGAACACCGCCTCGCCCATCGGGGAGAGCACGTCGTTGACGTTGTTGGAGTTGTTGAGGCCGATGCCGGACGAGCCGAACCCGGCGAACAGCTGCACCGACAAGATCACGATGAAGTAGGTGCCGAGCAGGATCAGGGTGGAGACGACGCCGGCCAGGCCGGGGATCCGGCGCGAGTCGGCTGTCTCCTCGTTGATCGAGGTGGTGGTGTCCCAGCCCCAGTAGACGAACACCATCAGCAGCATGCCCGCCATGAACACGCTCGGCGAGGCGAAGTGGGCCGGGTTGAGCCAGGACCACGAGAACGTCGCGTGCCCGGCCGGGGCGCGGCCGATGCCGACCCGGACGATGGCCACGACCGCGAGCAGCAGCAGCATGAACAGCTCGACTGCGAGCAGCCCGACCTGCAGCCGGGCCGAGACCTGAATGCCGCGGTAGCAGATGTAGGTCAGGATGACGATCCAGGCGATGCCGACGGTGAGCACCCACGGGCTGGTCGCGTCGACGCCGATCGATTTCGCCCCGATGAGCAGGAAGAAGTACTGGCCGGCGATCTGCGACTGGCTCGCCATGGCCAGCAGGTCGGACGCGATCGTGCCCCAGCCGCCGGCGAACCAGCCGGTCTTGGGGCCGAGCGCGCGGGCGGCCCAGGTGAAGGACGAGCCGCAGTCCGGGTCGGCCCGGTTCATCTCCTTGTTCGCCCAGGCCGAGAAGAACATCGGGATGAACGCCAGCGGCACCAGCAGCAGCGTCTGCGGCCCGACGACGGCGACCACGAAGCCGAGGGTGGCGGCCAGGCTGTAGGCGGGCGCGGTCGACGCGATGCCCATGCCGGTCGACGCGACGAACCCGAGCGCGCCGCCCTTCAGGCCGCGGTCCGAGGTCGCGGCGGCCTCGGCCGGTTGTTCCTTCGCCGACATGCTCCTCCTTGGGTTGGGGGCGGTCCCCGGTCCCGCTGGCACATCCAGTACCAACCCGGTGGGTTGTGGGCCATTGTGGACAATGCTGATTTCGTAGTCAAGTGGTTCACTCACGCTTAATCCAGTCGATACAAGCGGCCATGGCAACTGAATACGCGTTTAAAGGCGGTTCTGTCGCGCTGTTTGACTTGCCGGTGAGGCGTCGTTTCCGTTGACTGAGCGCGTTCGCGTGAGCGCCTGATTTCCCTGATTTCTTGCTGTTATCTAGACGAACCGCTATTGTGCTTGCCATGCCAGCCTTGGACGCCGGCGCGCCGGCCCGTGACGCCATCGACGAGTTCCTCGACCACCTCGCCCGCCGCGACCTGTCCGCCAGCACCCGGCGGATCCGCAAGACGTTCCTCAACGAGTACCTGCGGCACGCGCAGCAGGCGGCCGGGGCGGACCGGCCGCTGACCGCGCGGGAGCTGCTCGACGCCGAGCGGGCGGCGGCGTGGCTGGCCGACGCGGCCGAGGGCAAGACCAGGACCCGCAACACGCTGCGGGGCCCGGACGCGGCCGCCTACCCGAACTCGATGCGGGTTCGGGCCGACACCCTCAACGCGTTCGCGGAGTTCCTCGGCGACCCGTTCCGGGTCGACCGGCAGGCGCCCGCCCGCGGGTACCACCTGACCCCGGGCGACACCGAGCGGCTGCTGCACGACCTGACGGTCAAGCGGCCGATCCACGCCAACGCGATGACCGCGCTGCGGACGGCGGCGGTGGCGGCGGTGATCGCCGACACCGGCCACGGCGTCCCCGAGATCGCCGACCTCAAGCTGACCGCGCTGCACCTGGACGGCGAGGCAGGCGGCAGCCAATCGGCCGGGGGCCTAGAAGCGAGCGTCGACCTTGACGGCGAGTCGTTCCCGCTCACCCGGTCGACCGTGCACGTGCTGACCCGGTGGCTGGCGGCCCGGGCCTCGATCGTGGCCGAGCTCGAGGGCACCGACCCCGGCTACCTGTGGATCCCGACCAAGCCCGGCCGGCCGCGAGGCGGCGTCCCGTCGGCCAAGCCCGGCATCAGCCCGGCCGCCGTCCGCACCCTCCACGCCTCGCACCGGGCGCTGGTCAGCCAGCTGCTCGGCACCCCGCTGCGGCCGGGCGCGCTCCGCGCTGCGGCCGAGCCGGCCGTGGTCAGCGCGGCCGACCTGGAGTAAGCCGCCCTGCGATCAGTCGGCGGTGCGGAAGACCGGCCAGCAGACCTCGGTCCTGTGCTTGGCCTCGTCGTCGGTGTCGGCCGAGCTAACCAGGTAGTACTCGCGGATCGGCCCGTCCACCCCGATCGCGCGCTCGGCCACGACCTCGCCGACGGCGGCGTAGGTGCGGTCGATCTCGCTGAACGCGCCCTCGTGGACGGCGATCGCCGCCTCGACGGCCGGGATCGTCCGCAGCCGGACGCCGCCGGCCAGGTCTCGGCGGTGCTTGTCGGCGTCGGCGTCGGCCGCGACCGGGACGAACGCGGTGATCTCGCTCCGCTCGAGCTCGAAGAAGTCGCCGAGGAACAGCCCGCCGTACGGCCCGGCCGCGGTCAGCCCGGTCAGGTCGAGCGCCGCCGCCAGCGCGGTGAACGCGGCCGCGCCCCAGTCGCCGAGGTCGGCCGCGTCCACCACCGCGGTCACCGCGAGGGCGGTGACCGCGGGGATCAGCCGCAGTTCGATCGCGGGCCGGTCGGCCGGGCCGGTGAGCAGCGCCCGCAACGAGGCCACGGCCGCCTGGGTCTGCTCGAGCTGGCGCTCCATCCGGGTCAGGTGGCCGGCGATCTCCTGGTTCCTGGCCTCGACGTCGGGGGCGGCCAGGACCGCCGCGATCGAGTCCAGTGGCATCCCGAGGTCCCGCAGCCGCCTGATCACCTGGGCCGACCCGACCTGACTGGTGTCGTAGGACCGGTAGCCGGTGTGCGGGTCGACCGCGGCCGGGGCGAGCACGCCCAGGTCGTCGTAGTGCCGCAGCGCCTTGACGCTCAGGTGGGTCATCCGGGAGAAGTCACCGATGGTCAGCATCGTCGCCATGATCTGAGTATCAGCCCTTCGGCGCGGACCCGGACGGGCGGAGCAGGGTCATCGTCAGCGCCGCGACCACCAGCAGCAGCCCGCCCATCTGCGCCATGCTGGCGCCGAAGGCGGCCGCGAAGCCGTGGCCGAGCAGCCCGAAGAAGATCACCCCGCTGACCGCGACCCCGATCGCGTTGCCGACCTGCTGGGCGGTGGACAGCGCCCCGCTGACCGACCCGGCCGTGCGCGCGTCCGCGTGCGCGAGCACGGTCACCGTGAGCGGGGTGATGCAGAGTCCCCGGCCCGCGCCGAGCAGGAACAGCCCCGGCAGCAGCGCCGCCAGCGGCCGTAGTGGTCGCCCAGCCGGCCGCCCACCACCAGCAGCGACGCGCTGGTCAGGGCGTACCCGGATACCAGCCACTCGACCGCGGCGGCGCTCGCGTGCAGGCTGCCCTGGATGTCGGGCAGCGCCACGTTGACGATGAAGAAGTCGAGGATGTAGACGAAGGTCCCGGTGAGGATCACCGTCAGCGGCGCCCAGCGGCCGAGGCCGGTGACCGGGGCGGTGCCCGGCCCTGGCCGGCTGCGTTGTCGTGGCCATACCGGCAGCCTCAGGTCTCCCACGACAGGAGGGTCAAGCCGGGGCGGCGGGGGCGGCCGGGGCGGGTCCGAGGAGCACCAGCGTGGTGCCCGGGGGCGGCGCAGGCGCGGGAGCGGCGGCGGGCGTCAGCGAGCCGTCGGCGCTGATCAGGAACAGCACGTCGGTCCCGGGCGGGACGGGCACGTCGGCGGGCTGGGCGGTGATCCGGGCGCCTGCCCGGTGCCGTCGGTCGGTGCCATCGCGGGTGAGCCCGGGGGTGAACACGGTCCCGCTGCCGGTGAAGGGGGCGACCACGCCGTGACCGGGCGCGCGTGGTGCGAGCCGGTAGACCTGGGTGTCGGCCTCGCCCGCGAGCATCGTGCAGGCGAGCGCGTTGAAGTCGTCTTCGCTGGTGAGCAGCAGCACGGTGGTGATCCCGGCTAGCTCGGCGGCGCCTGCCGCGGTCGACGCCAGCAGGTCACCGGGCGCGAGCTCGAGCCCGGCCCGTCCGATCTGCGCCCGTTGATCGTCGGATCCGGCCCACATCAGCACGTCGAGGCCGGCCGACCGGAGCGCCCGGCCGAGCTCGATCACCCACGGGTCGCCGCCGACCAGCAGCGGGCGGGTGCGCGCGGGCCGGGTGACGCCCAGCCGCCGGGCGACCGGAACGGCGGTCAGCCCGTACACGGCCACGGTGGCCACGATGACCAGGAACGTGACCGGGAGGATCTTGGCCGCGCCGCCCACGTGCGCGGCGGCGAGCTGCGCGCCGAACGTCGACGCGGTCGCCGCCGCCACGATGCCGCGCGGCGCCATCCACCCCGCGAACTGGCGCTCGCCCCGGCTCAGGTCCGTTCTGGCCGTGGCCAGGTACGCGACCAGCGGGCGGATCGCCACCACCAGCGCCGCGACCAGGGCGACGGTCGGCAGCACCAGGTGGCGGAGCGAGGCCGGGGTGACGGTAGCCGAGATCGACACGAACAGCACCCCGATGATGAGCTGCACCAGCGTCTCGAAGAACGGGCGCCTGGCCGGCACGTCGAAGCCGCGCAGGTTCGCCGCCGCCAGCCCCATCACGATCGCGGCGGTCAGCCCGGCGTCGTCGCGGACGATGTCGCAGCCGGCCGTGACCGCCACCACGCACGCGAGCTGGCTGGTGGTGCCCAGCACCTCGCCGAGCGCGAGACGGCGCAGGCACAGCCAGAGCAGGGCGACCCCGACCAGCGCGCCGGCCAGTCCCACCGCGATCGAGAGGAAGAACTGGCCGATCTGGTATCCCTGGCCGAGGTGGCGGCCGGCCAGCACCGCGTGGAACACGACCGCGCCGAGGATCGCCCCGACCGGGTCGACCAGCGCCCCTTCCCAGGCCAGGACCCGCTGCAGCCGCTCGGTGGGCCGGATGAACCGCAGCAGCGGGCCGACCACGGTCGGCCCCGACACGACCAGGATCGCCCCGGTCATGAGCGCGGCCTGCCCGGACATCCCGAACAGCGGCCCCGCCAGCGCTGCCGCGCACAGCCAGGTGATCACCACCCCGCCGGTGATCAGGCGGGTGGTGACCTGGCGGGTGTTGCCGCGCAGGCGGCTGAGGTCGAGCCCGAGCCCCGCGTCGTACAAGATCACCCCTACCGCCAGCGAGACCAGCGGCTGGAAGGCGGCCCCGAGCAGCCGCTGCGGGTTGACGTCGGTGGTGATCGCGCCGGCGGCGAACCCGACTGGGAGCAAGATGATCAGCGCGGGGATGCGGAGCTGGCCGGCCAGGATCTGCGAGCCGACGGCCAGGGCGAGGATCAGGCCGACCCCGAGCAGGACCTGGTCGGCGCTCACGGACTACCTCCCGATGCGGGCGGGCCGGACCGGGCCCGTTCCGTCATCGTCCCCCGCCGCGCGGCCGGCGATGCGCATTGCCGCAGGTGAGCGCCATTGCGCCGGCAACTGGAGAAACCGCCGCTAAGCGGGTGACGGCGGCCAGGACCGTGCTCACCATCCGGTGCACGGCGGCGGCGTCGGGCGCGGCCCCGTCGGGGTCGGCGAACAGCAGGTGGGCGGCGCCGATCAGCGTCGGGGCGAGGGTGGCGACGTCGGCATCGGCTGCGATCCGGCCAAGCTCGCGCTCGGCGGCGAGGTAGCCGTCGACCAGCGCGGTCGACTCGGTCAGCAGCGCGATCGGCGAGCCGGTGGCCGCGCGGATCCGCCGGCGCAGCTCGTCGCGGGCGATGACCAGCCGGATCAGCGCCAGGTGGTCCGGGCTGAGCAGCTCAGGGAGCACGGCGGCGAGGTTGCCGACGACCGTGCCGGTCCCCGCGGCCGCGCGCAGGCCGTCGGCCTGGGCGCAGATCCGGGCGGCCCGCTCGAGCGTGAGGTCGACCAGGAACGCGTCGAAGTCGGCGAAGTGGCGGTGCAGCACGCCCTTGGCCACCCCGGCCTCGTCGGTGACCGCCCGGCTGGTCAGGCCGCCGGGTCCGTCGCGCAGCAGCACCCGCTCGGCCGCGTCGAACAGCTGGCGGCGCGGGTCGCGGATGGCCACCCCAGTCGGCACCGGTTCCGTCCCTTCCGGATTCGCCGCGGGCGAACGCGGCAGCCAAGTGGGCATGTGCCCATTTAGAGTGGGCGCATGACCACTCTACCTCCGGAGCGTCCCGCGGCCGGCCCGGCCGACGGTGCGCCCGCGCGCACGCCCGCCCAGTCGCTCGCCATCGTCGCCGCGCAACGCCAGGTGGCCGAGTCGTTCGGCGCCGACGCCGGCCGCTACGACCGCACCCGGCCGAGCTACCCGGCCGCGATGGTGGACCGGATCCTCGCCGAGAGCCCCGGGCCCGACGTCGTCGACGTCGGCTGCGGGACCGGGATCTCGGCCCGGCTGTTCCAGGCGGCCGGCGGCCGGGTGCTCGGCGTCGATCCCGACCCCCGGATGGCCGAGCTCGCCCGGGCGGGCGGCCTCGACGTCGAGGTGGCGAGGTTCGAGGACTGGGACGCGGCCGGACGGAGGTTCGACGCGGTCGTGGCCGGGCAGGCGTGGCACTGGGTCGACATGACGGCCGGGGCGGCCAAGGCGGCGACGGTGCTGCGCCCGGGCGGCCGGCTGGCGGTGTTCTGGAACGCGGCCGACCCGCCCGCCGCCCTGCGCGAGGAGATCGGCGCCGTCCACCAGCGGGTCGTGCCCGATTCGCCGATGTCGGCGGGCTTCTCTTCCCGCCCCGCGTCGGTCGGGTACCTGCGGATGTGCGAGGCCGCGGCGGCTGGGATGCGGGCCGCGGGCGGCTTCGGCGAGCCGCAGAGCTGGCGGTTCGACTGGTCCCGGCCCTACACCAGGGACGAGTGGCTTGACCAGGTGCCGACGTTCGGCGGCTACGGCCGGCTCGCGCCCGACGTGCTGGCGGAGCTGCTGGCCGGGCTCGGCGCCGCCATCGACGCGGCCGGCGGGTCGTTCACGATGGACTACGCGACGCTGGTGGCCACCGCCGTCCGGGTGTTAGGTTCGCCTGGTGACTCCCTCGGAAGCCAACGAAGCGACGGACGAGGCGGTGCGCTCGCCGGTCATCGCCGACGTTCCGCCGGGCAAGCCCGCGGTGATCATGGCCGACGGCAGCGGGCTGGTGACCTACGGGGAGCTCGAGGCGCACAGCCGCCAGGTCGCCCGGCTGCTGACCAGCCTCGGCGTCGGAGCGGCCGACCACGTCGCGATCATGGTCGCCAACCGGCCCGAGTACTTCGAGATCGCCTGGGGCGCGCAGCGGGCCGGCACCTACTGGACGCCGGTCAACTGGCACCTGACCGCGGCCGAGGCCGCCTACATCGTCGCCGACTCCGGCGCGACCGTGCTGTTCGCCTCGCCCGAGACGGCCGAGGCGGCGGCGCAGATGCCCGGGGTCACGGTGTTCGTCACCGGCGGCGAGCGCCCCGACCTGTCCGGCGTGCGCGGCTACGAGGCCGCGATCGCCCAGTTCTCGGCCGAGCCGATCGAGCCGGGCGGCGACGGCGGGGCCGAGATCGAGGGAAGCACGGTCTTCTACTCGTCGGGGACGACCGGACGGCCCAAGGGCATCATGCGGGCGGCCGACTTCGCCCCGTTCGGCGTCGGGGTGCCGCTCGACCTGGTGATGCGGCTGGTGTTCGGGTTCGGGCCCGACTCGGTCTACCTGTGCCCGGGGCCGCTGTACCACGCGGCGCCGCTCGGCTTCTCGATGGGCACCCACCGGTCGGGCGGGACCGTGGTGCTGATGGACCGGTTCGACGCGGCCGGGTGCCTGCGCGCGATCGAGGCCCGCCAGGTCACGCACACCCAGTTCGTGCCCACCCACTTCGTGCGGATGCTGCGGCTGCCCGACGCCCAGCGCCGCGGCTTCGACCTCTCCTCGCTGCGGGTCGTCATCCACGCCGCCGCCCCCTGCCCGGTCGACGTGAAGCAGGCCATGATCGCCTGGTTCGGCCCGGTGATCTGGGAGTACTACGCCGGCAGCGAGGGCAACGGGATGACCGTGATCGGCACCGAGGAGTGGCTGGCGCACCCCGGCTCGGTCGGCCGCGGCATCTCCGCCGCGGTGCACATCCTCGACTCCGGCGGGGTCGAGCAGCCGCCCGGGCAGGACGGGCTGATCTACTTCGAGGGCGGCGCGTTCGAGTACCGCAACGACCCCGGCAAGACCGCGAGCTCGCGCAGCGAGCAGGGCTGGTCCACCCTCGGCGACATCGGCCACCTCGACGCCGAGGGGTTCCTCTACCTGAGCGACCGGCGGACCGACCTGATCATCTCCGGCGGCGTCAACATCTACCCCCGCGAGGTCGAGGAGACGCTGATCGGGCACCCGGCCGTGGCCGACGTCGCGGTGATCGGGGTGCCCGACCCGGAGATGGGCCAGTCGGTGCTCGCGGTCGTCCAGCCGACCGAGCCGGAGTCGGATCCGGCCGCGCTCGCGGCCGAGCTGATCGCGTACTGCCGGGGGCGGCTGTCGTCGTTCAAGTGCCCGCGGTCGGTCGAGCTGGTGGCGGAGCTGCCGCGCACGCCGACCGGGAAGCTGCTCCGCCGCCAGCTACGGGCGGAGCGGCTCCCCGGCTGAACTACTTAATAAGCGGATCGCGCGGCAGCCCGAGGATCCGCTCGGCGATCTGGTTCCGCTTGATCTCCGAGGTGCCGCCCGCGATCGACATCGCCCGGTTCATCAGCACCAGCGTCGCGGCGATGGCGCCGTCGCCCTCGAGGAACGCCCCGTCCGGACCGGCCAGCTCGGCCAGGATCGCCGCCGCCTCGTGCCCGAGCTCGGCCAGCAGCAGCTTGGTGACGTTCCCTTCGGGACCGGGCCCGCCGCCCGCGACGGCCCGGTAGGCGCCGCGCAGGTTCAGCGCGCTCATCGCCTGGATCCGGGCGATCTGCCGGCCGACCCGGCTCGCCCCGCCCGGCAGCCGCTCCGGGTGGGCGTCGAACGGGGCGATGAACGCGCTGCCGGGCAGCACCATCGCGCCGTCGCCGCTGCCGATGCTGACGCTCTCGTTGCCGAGGGTGGCCCGCGCGACCGTCCAGCCGCCGTCGATCGGCCCGACCACGTCGGCCTCGGGCACGAACACGTCGTCGAAGAAGACCTCGTTGAAGTCCGAGTGGCCGGTCGGCATCTTCAGCCGCCGGACGGTGACGCCGGGCGCGTGCATGTCGACCACCATCGTGGTGATGCCCTGGTGCTTGGGCGCGTCCGGGTTGGTGCGGACGGTCATCAGGCCGAACGCGGCGTGGTGGGCGCCGCTGGTCCACACCTTCTGCCCGTTGATCCGCCAGCCGCCGTCGACCTTGACCGCCTTGGTCTTGATGCCGGCCGCGTCCGAGCCCGCCCCCGGCTCGCTGAACAGCTGGCACCAGATCACGTCCTGGTTGACGGCCGGCCGGACCCACCGCGCGACCTGCTCGGGGGTGGCGTGCTGGATCAGCGTGAGGATCACCCAGCCGGTGATGCCGAGGGCCGGCCGCTTGATCCCGGCCGCGCTGAACTCCTGCTCGATCACGAGCTGCTCGAGCGCGGCCGCGTCGCGGCCCCACGGCCGCGGCCAGTGCGGCATCGCGTAGCCGGTCTCGATCAGCGCCGCCTTCCGGTCGGCCCCGGTCAGCGCGGCCAGCCGCTCGACGTCGGGCCTGATCGCGGCGCGGATCGGCTCCGCCTCGGCCGGCAGGTCGATCGCGGACGCCCGCCGCACCCCGTCCCTGACCAGGTCGGTGACCGCGGCCGCGGCCCGGTCGGCGTTGACCACGGCCGCGACCGCGGCCGCCCGGCGCAGGTACAGGTGCGCGTCGTGCTCCCAGGTGAACCCGATGCCGCCGTGCACCTGGATGTTGAGGCTGGCGTTGGCGGCGGCGGCCGGGACCGCCAGCGCCGCCGCGATCGCGGCGGTGTAGCCGAACTGGTCGGCGCCGTCGGTGTCGCCGTCGCCCGCGGCAGCGCCGCGGGCGTCCGCCGCCCGGCCCGCGTCCCAGGTCGCGGCGGTCGCGAGCTCGGCCGCGACCAGCATGTTGGCGCAGTGGTGCTTGACCGCCTGGAAGGTGGCGATCGGCCGGCCGAACTGGACCCGGATCTTCGCGTACTCGGCCGCCTGCTGGGTGGTCTCGGCCGCGATGCCGATCGCCTCGGCCGCGAAGACGGTCCTGGCGGTGTCGGCCAGCAGCCGGCCCGCGCCGGACAGCAGCACCGCCGCCGACTGGTCGAGCCCGACCCGGGCCGCCCGGCGGCTCTGGTCGAGGTTGGCGGGCACGGTGACCGTGACCCCGCCCGCCGCCGTCTCCACCAGCGCGACGTCGTCGCCCACCGGGACCAGCAGCACGTCGGCCAGGTGGCCGCTGATCACCACGCCAGCGTCGCCGGTGACGGTGTCGGCCGCGAACGTGACGTCGCCGTCGAGCGCGACCGCGCCGACCACGGTGCCGTCGGCCAGCCCGGCCAGCAGCCGCTTGACGAGTTCAAAGGACTCGGTGCCGGCCGGCACCGCCTCCGCCGCCAGCGCGCCCGCCAGCACCGCGCTCGCGATCACCGTCGGCACGTACGGGCCCGGCGCCAGCTCCCGGCCGGTTACCTCGGCCACCACCAGCGTCTCGGCCAGCCCGAACCCGGAGCCGCCGTAGTCGGCCGGGACGTGCAGCCCGAGCAGGCCGAGGCCGGCGAGCTCGGTCCAGAAATCCGGGAGGGGCTCCGCCTCGGCCGTCAGCAGGGCGCGCGCGGCGGCCCTGGTCTGATGCTTGGCCAGCAGGTCGGTGACGGTCTGCGCGAGCGCGCGGTGCTCTTCGGTGATGGCAATCGACATCCCTACATGGTGCACTTAATCGGGCCGGTTGCCTACGGGCAGACGGCCCCGGGCTGCCAGCCGGGCGCGCGGCCGAGCTGGGCGACCAGCCGGTCGAGGCCGGAACCGCCGGCGCCGTCGGGCCAGTCGACGACCGGCCCGAACGCCGCCCCCGGCTCGAGCCGGGCGGCGCCGCCCGGCACCGCCTGGGCGACCCGCAGGGCCGCCTCGACCAGGGCCGGGTCGAGGCCCGCGTCGAGGCCGAGGGTGCGGGCGACGTCCCACGAGTGCACCGCGTAGTCGACCAGGTGGAAGCTGATCGCCTGCGCGGCCGGGAACATCAGGTTCTGGCTGATCTCCGGCAGCGCGAACTCCCGGTCGAGCGCGCCGTCGGCCGCGAACGCGCCGAGCACGCACTCGG
>Ga0335075_10014380_pt1 | contig 11889 bp, 9 predicted proteins | sample Lox_Sample_24_FD_206723 | JGI IMG/M metagenome (GOLD analysis project Ga0335075, IMG submission 206723) | Soil microbial communities from Loxahatchee National Wildlife Refuge, Florida, United States - Lox_Sample_2.4 | ecosystem: Environmental > Terrestrial > Soil > Wetlands | place: USA: Florida... | reverse complement strand
CAGTGCGCGACTGCGAGGGCCATGCAGTCAAGCGCCGCGGCCACCTTGACCGACAGGCCGATCGGAACCGGCCCGTCGATACCGTGCCGCTCGGCCAGCGCCGCCGTCAGCGGCGTCCGCCAGTCCGCCCGCTCCAGATGGGCTCCGGACAACGCCCGGGTGAACATGGCGAGCCGGCTGATCTCCTGCGCCCCGGCCGGGTTCCTGGTGTAGATCGGCACCACGAAGGACTCGATGGCGCTGCGGAGGGCGGACCAGTCGTCTTCCTCGCGGGGCCGGGCACGCAACGCGTCCGCCATGCGCTGGACGTATGCCTTGAGCGCCACCAGGATGGCCTGGTCCTTAGTGTGGAAGTAGCGCAGGAACGTACTTCGCGAAACCCCGCCCGCCGCGGCCATGTCGTCGAGCGTGACGTTGTCGTACCCCTTCTCCACCACGAGTTCGTAGGCGGCCAGGCCCAGCTCGGCCTGCACGGCCGCGCGGGCGATCTCCCGTGAGGCACGACGCACCGCGGGGGCTTCACGTGACGACATGCAGCAATCTTAGGACTCTTAGGACGATCTGCAGGCCGTCTCCCAGCCGCGCCACCGGCTCTCCCCGGCACAAGTGCCCCGCTGAGCGGGCACGCAGCCGCTGAAGTGGCCGATGCCTGCTCAAGATGTGATCGGCTAGCAAGCAAATGGGCAACCGAGGTGGACATCTCATGCAGGAAGAGTCCTTCGACATCGTGATCGTGGGCAGCGGCGGTGGCGGGCTAACGGCCGCGCTGGCGGCCTACGCGGCCGGCCTGAGGCCGGTGATCGTGGAAAAGCAGGGCGTCGTCGGCGGCTCAACCGGCATGTCGGGCGGCATGCTCTGGATACCGGACAACCCGCTGATGCGGGCCGACGGCATCAAGGATTCCTATCAGAACGGGCTTGACTACCTGCAGGCTGTGATCGGCGAACCGGACGAGCCCTCGTCGGACGCCAGGCGGGGCGCCTTCCTGGCCAACGGGCCGCGGATGATCTCCTTCCTCCAAGATCAAGGGCTCAAGCTGTTTCGGTGCGCGGGATACCCCGACTACTACGACAACTACCCGGGCGGCAGCGCGGCCGGCCGGTCGGTCGAAGGCATTCCGTGGGACGGCAGGCAACTCGGCGAATGGCGGACCCGGATCATCCACGGCCTCGGCGAAGGCGTCGGCCTCGCCGTCACCACCTTGGAGATTCACACCCTCAACAGCTTTACCCACACGCTCGCATCCTTCCTGACCACCGCGCGCGTGGTGCTGCGGACGTACGTGTCACGGATGCGCGGGCAGGAACTGTTCACCAACGGTAAGTCGCTCGCTGGCCAGATGACGAAGATGCTGCTCGACCGCGGCGTCCCCATCTGGCTCGACACCGCCGTCGAAGACCTGGCGGTGGAGGACGGCCGGGTCGTCGGTGTGCGCGCCGTCCGCGACGGTGCCCCGGTGCTGATCCGTGGACACCGCGGAGTCCTGCTTGCGGCCGGCGGGTACGAGCGCAACGCTGAGATGCGCCTCAAGTACACGGCCGGGAGCCAGTCCACCGATGGCCGCTGGACGTGGGGCAACCCCGGCAACACCGGGGAGGTCCTCGCGGCGGCGATCGCACTCGGCGCCAAGACCGAGTACATGGACGAAGCGATCTGGCTCCCGTCCCCGCGCAAAGAGATGGGCGGGTCCACCCTGACGATCGCGCGGCAGTACCCGCACGCCATCTTCGTGAACAACCGCGGCCAGCGGTTCGTCAACGAGGCCAACTCCTACGTCGAGGTCGGCCGGGCCATGTACGGATGCGAAAGCGTCCCCTGCTGGCTGATTTTCGACGACGCCTACCGCCGCTCGGTGCCGTGGGTCAACCACATGCCCAAGTTCCGTGACCTCGCGACGGTGATACCGGGCCGCCTGCCGCGGCAGTGGCTGGCGGACGGCTGGATCAAGCGCGCCGACACCATCGAAGAGCTGGCGCGGCTGATCGGCCTCGACCCGCAGGTCCTCGCCGGCACCGTGAGCCACTTCAACGTGGGGGCCGCCGCGGGCACCGACCCTGACTTCGGGCGCGGCGTCTCGGCGTACAACCAGCACCTGGGCGACCCTGGGCATAAGCCGAGCCCGTCCATCGGCCCGGTCGCCGAAGCGCCTTTCTACGCCGTGCCGATCTACCCCGGGGACGTGGGCACGATGGGCGGCGTGATCTGCGACGAGCACGCCCGCGTGCTCGACCACGACAACCAGCCGATCCCCGGGCTGTACGCGGCGGGCAACATGGCGGCCTCCGTCTTCGGGCGCACGTACCCGGGCGCCGGGGCGAGCATCGCCAACACGACAGTGTTCGGCTACATCGCCGCCCGGCACATGGCCTCAGGCTCCTAGGCCAGGGCGAGCGGCGAAGCGACCCGCGTCAGGCTCCGGGAGATCTCGGCCGCGGTCCACATGACCAGCGGCGGCAGGTCCCTGGCGCGCATCTGGTCACGCGGCCCGCAGACCGAGACCGCGGCGACGACCTCGTCGAAGTTGCGGATCGGGGCGGCGACGCAGGCGACACCGGGCACGGCTTCGTCCCGGTCGGACGCGTATCCCGAGTTGCGGATGCTGACGATCGCCGCCTCGAGCGCGGGCGGCGTCGCCAGGCTCGCCTCCGTCCGCCGGCGCAGGCCCGTCGCGAGGTACTCGCTGACCGTGGCCGTGGGCGAGTAGGCAAGCAGCGCCTTCCCGACCGCGGTGCAATGGGCCGGGAGGCGACCGCCGATCCGGGAGGGCAGCGTGTCGGCAAAGGCTCTATCCGCAACGGCACCGCCGACTTTGTCCAGGTAGACGACATCCTGCTGGTCGAGGACGGCGAGGTGAACCACCTGGCCGGTCCGGTCCGCGAGCTCGTGGATGAACGGCCGCGCGGCGCTGGTGATGCGGCTGCGGTGCGCGACCAGGCTGCCGATTTCGAACATGCGTAGCCCGAGGGCGTATCCGTCGTCGTGACGCTTTAGCCAGCGGGCGCTCACGAGCTGCTGCAAGATCCGGTGAACCGACGAGCGGGGGATGCCGCTGCGCACGCTTATCTGTCCGGCGGTCAGGGCCTCGGCGGAGGAGCGCTCGAAGATGCTGAGGATCAGGACGACTCGATCGACCATGCTCGATGGTGCTTCCGACATGTGAGACCTCCTCGTCTCTACTGAGCCATGAAGGGGCGGGGTGTTTTCTAACGGGAGACGGGGGCCGACCAAAGGCCGACGAGGGCGTCAACAAGCCCGCCGCCGACCTTTCGCCATGTCTTTCCGCTGGCCGGGGCATCCGCCAGACCGCGTTCGAAATCGGCGCAGGTCTGAATGAGGATGTGGCCGGCCATCAGCTCGCGCTCGCGAAGGACAACGGCGGGCAACTCCGGCGTGGAGACCTCCAGACCGCGGATGACCTGCTGCAGTGACGCCGAGACGGCCTCCTCCAGCTGGATGTTCCGCAGTAGCGGGTCCGCCATGATCTGCGCGTTGAGGCGCGCGTACCAGGTCGGTGGCCTTCTCGCCGCCAGCGTTTCCGTGTAGGGGATAACCAGGCAGCGGACCCATTCCCGTAGTTCCGCAGAATCACCGATCTGGTTCACCATAGCGGCGCGGAAAACTTCGGCTTCTCCGTCGAAACGGCGAATAAGGGCACGGATCAATTCGTCCTTGGAACCGAAATGGTACCCGACCGCCGATGTATTTCCCTGGCCCGCGGCGGCGCCGATCTGACGGTTGGAAACGGAAGAGACCCCGTGCTCGGCGAAGAGCCATTCGGCCGCGTCGAGAATGAGCGTCCTTGCGTGTCCGGTGCCCTCAGCCACAGTGCCGGCGCGCCGCCCGTCAGAACCCTCCTCGGCGGCTGCCGCGCGCCCGAAGGATCTCTTGGGTTGACTCACGCTGTCCGTGGCCTCCTGCCTGGCATCGGCCGACGTCCGCCGCCCAGAGACAGACTAACGGGTGAGGTGGTGAGCGGGGATTTCGTGTCATCGGCTGGCTCCAGCCTTCGGTTCCATGGCATATCGGCCTTCCTGGCAGCCACCCACGTGGCGGTGTGCCTCATCCCATCCTCGGCGCGTACCCGATGACCCCGGCCGCCTCGAGTTCGGCGATCTCGGCCGCGTCCAGCCCGAGTTCGCCGAGCACTTCGCGGTTGTGCTCGCCGAGCAGGGGGGCGGGACTGCGGTGAAATCGGGCCGGGCCGTCGGACAGGCGCATCGGGATGGTGCTCTGCCGGGCGGGCGGCCCGACCGGGTGCTCGGTCAGCTCGAAGAACCCGCGCGCCCGCAGTTGCGGCAGCTCGGCCTGGCGATGCGGCTGCAGCACCTTCGCCACCGGCACCCCCGCCTCCCACAGCGACTCGATGATCTCCTCGCTGGTCCGGTCCGCGCACCAGGCCGTGAGGTGCTGGTCGATGTCGTCGTGCCTGGCCCGCCGGCCGGCCGCGATGGACAGTGCCGGGTCGGCGGCCCAGGCCGGGTGGCCGAGGGCGCCGACCAGCGCGGCCCACTGCTCATCGGTGGCGACCGCGACGGCGACCCACGCGTCCACGCGGCCGAACTCGTCGGTGTCGGCCGACAGGTACAGGTTCTGCGGGGCCGCCAGCGGCCCCCGGTTGCCGTCCCGCTGCAGTACCGTCCCGAAGGCGGAGTACTCGATCGGCTGGGCGGCGGCGATGCTGATGGCCGCCTCCACCATGGCGGCTTCCACGAGGACGCCCTCGCCGGTGCGGCGCCGGTGCTCCAGGGCGAGCAGCAGGCCGTTGAGCGCATGCAGGCCGGCGTTCGGGTCGCCGAGCGTGTACGGCTCGACCGGGCTGTCGTCCGGGTACCCGGTCAGCCAGGTGAGGCCGGCCGCGTCCTCGATGACGTAGCCGAATGCCGGGTTCTCGCGCATCGGCCCGGTGAGGCCGAACCCCGGCATCCGCACCATGACGATGTCGGGGCGCAGCGCGCGCACCTTCTCGTAGTCAAGCCCGATCTGGTCAAGGACCCGCGGCGTGTAGTTCTCGACGATGACGTCGCTGCTGGCGATCAGCTTTCGCAGCAGCTCCCGGCCGCGCTCCGCCTGGAAGTCAACCGTGATGTCCTTCTTGTTGGTGTTGAGCGCGCGGAAGATCGGGCACTTCTCCCACCACTGATCCTCGGTCACCGGAATCCCGGCGATCATGCGGGCGCCGTCCGGCCGGGTGGTGGATTCCACGTGGATCACCTCCGCGCCTAGCATCGCCAGGACGTGCGTGGCGGAAGGCCCGGCCCAGAAGGCAGTCAGGTCAAGCACCCGCAGCCCGGCGTACGGCAGCTGGGTACCGGCAGCGGACCCACACGGACGCGGCCTCGCCGCGGCGGCGGTGTCCCGCCAGGTGCCGCTGTGCTGGCCGGCCCGCGGGGCCGGCCGCGCCGGGCGCAGCATGTCGGGCAGCAGCCGGTACGGGCCGGCTGGCTGCAGGAACTCCCCGCTCGGGTTGCGGCGGAACACCCCGCGCTCTCGCATGTGCGCAAGCTCGGCGATGGTCTCGCCGCTGCTGACAGGCGCGCTGGGCACGCGGAAGGCGGCGGCAAGGCCCGTGATCTCATCAACCGTGTGGTCGGCGATCCACCTCCGCAGCTGCGGTGCGGCCCGCGTCGCCTGCTCGGCGATGCGGACCGGCGGGGTGCGGTCGATCCACTCGGGGTGGCCCACCATGACGCACAGGTCGAACCACTGCTGTGCGGTGCCGCACCCGATCGCGACCAGGCCGTCCTTGGCCGCGGCGACGCCGGGCTGGAACAGCGACCGGTTGGCGCGCCAGGGGCGTCCCAGTGTCTCGAAGAAGGTCACCGGGTAGTAGCTCAGGCACAGCACCGCCACCTCAAGCATCGACAGGTCGATGAGCTGTCCCGTGCCGGTCTGGCGGGCGCGTGCCCACGCGGCCTGGATGCCTACGGCCGCGTAGGCCCCGGACAGCCACTCCCCCACCTGACCGCCTACGTACACGGGCGCCCGGTCGGGCGACCCCCGGCCCAGGCCGACGATCCCGCCGGACCAGGCCTGGAGGGTGAACTCGGTGGCCGGCCGGTCTCGCCACGGCCCGTCCAGGCCGAATGGCGTGATCGCGGCCACCGCCAAGTGCGGGTGGGCGGACAGCAGCGACGCCGGGGTCCGGTCGCCGGCTACCCCGGCGGCCGGACCTGGCGACCACACGGCGGCGTGCGCGCGGTCGAGCAGTTCGTCGAGGTCCGCGGCCGCCCGCTCGCCGTCCGGTCCGAAGATGACGCTCTGCTTGCCGCCCGCGAGGTAGCTGAACAGCGGGGCGTCCCGGCCGTCGGGTAGCGGCGCCCCGGAGGCGGTCCAGCACCGCAGGGCATCGCCCCCCGGGGGCTCGACCTTGACCACCGCGGCCCCACCGTCGCCGAGCAGCCGCGTGCAGTACGCGCCCGCGATCCCGCTGGACAGGTCGACCACGAGGTAGCCGTCGAGCGGACCAGGCATGCTCATGCCTGGCGCTCGCCGTCGGAACCGGCGGCCTCGGCGGGCCGGGAGCGGCCGGAACGGCTGAGCCGGAAGTCGGGCGGGAACTGCGCGTCATTGTCCTTGACCGCGTTGGTGAGCCCGCGCTCAAGCACGTCGGCGTCGAGCCTCAGCTCGGCCCGGTCCGGGCGGGCGTAGCGCCCGAGCGACTCGAACAGGCCGGTCAGCATCGCGCCCATCTGTTCGCCCTGGAACTGCTTGTACAGCTCGAAGAAGAGTTTCTGCTGGAACACCGTGTCGGTCGGCCGGTTGCGCGAGCAGGCCAGCGCGTACTTCTGCGTCTCGGCCTCGAGCTGGTCGCGGGGGACGACCTTGTTGAGGAAGTTGCAGTCGTACATCTCGGCCGCGGTGAACGGGCGGCCGGTAAAGACCATCTCCTGGAACTTGCGCAGCCCCATCGTCTGGATCCACGTCCACATCCGCGGGCCCCAGCCCTGGTAGCGGAACGAGGCGTGGCCGAACAGGGCATCGTCGGCGGAGATCACCAGGTCGGCGTCGGCCGCCTGGTAAAAGTGCCACCCGTAGCAGTAGCCCTTGACCTCGACGATGCTGATCTTCTTGAACTCCTGCAGGCTCCGGCAGCCGCCGCCGACGCTGGCGAACCACTGGCCGATCTGGCCGCCGCCACGGAACGAGTCGGGCGGCGGCAGCCGCACGTCGTCGTCCGGCGTGAGGCGGTACTCGGCCAGCCGGGGCCCGTCGTCCTCGCCGTTCAACTCCGCCATGAAGTGCGGCAGGTCCGCACCGCTGCCGAAGTCCTGGCCGAGGCCGCGGATAACGAGCACCTTGACGTCGTCGTCGATGTTCGCCCGGTGCAGCAGGTCCGCGTAGCGCAGCCGTGCCGCGCTGGTGACCGCGTTCAGCCGGTCGGGCCTGCTGAGGGTGATCGTGGCGATCTTGGACTTCGGGTCCTTCTCGTAGACCACGATCTCTTCAGGCGGCGGGGTTGACGCAGCGGGCACAAAGACTCCCCGGAGTTGATCGGCCTGTTTAGCTAAAGGGGGCGACGGGGGCGGACGTCAGCAGTTCGGGGCCGTCGCTGGTGACCAGCAGGGTGTCGCGGCGGAAGGCCGCTCCAGTGCCTGCTTCCCACACGTAGCCGGTGAGGGCGAGCACCATGCCCGCCTCGATGCGCTCGTCCCGCGCGGTCCGCGGCAGTGCGCCGGTCACCACCGGCGGGTCGAAACCGAGGCCGAGGCCACGGGCGACCGGCATCGGCGGCAAGGGCTCGCCTGCCCCGGTGTAGCCCTCCAGCAGGTCGCTGGCGGGGGCACCAGGGCGGCAGGCCGCCAGCAGCCGTTCCCACACCCGGTCGCACCGCCCGGCCAGCGCCTCCGGCATCGCCCCGCCCACGGCATAGGTCCGGCCCACCTCGGCGATGTAGCCGTGGGCGACGACGCCGGCGGTGAAGGCGACCAGGTCTCCCGGTGCGGCCCGGCCGTCACCGCCCGCCCGCCGCCACGGATGCTCGCGGCTGGTGACGCAGGCGGCGTCCTGGTCCGCGGGGGTGGTCGCCCCGCCCGCGGCGGCCGCCTCGAGCAGCACCCCGGCCAGCCCTTTCTCTGTCACCCCGGGCCACAGCGCGCTGACCGCCTTGGCCAGGCTGGTCTCGGCCACCGCGACTGCCTCGCGCAGCACCGCCAGTTCCTGCTCGGTCTTGATCCTGCGCGCTGCCTGCATCGCAACCTCGCCGTCGACAAGCTCGGCGGCCGGAAAAGCGACGGGCAGCACTTGGGCGAAAGTCGGTGACATGGCGTCGGTGCCGACCCGGCGGGCGCCGGCCGTGCCCTCGACCCGCCGCAGCACCCCGATCGTCTTCATCGGGTTCCAGGTGAGGCCGAACAGGTTCTCCCGCGGTATGTCCTCGGGAATCCCCTCGTCCCAGGTGCTCATCAGGTGGATGGACCCGGTGGAGCGCACCAGCATGCAGGCGGGCCCGAACGACGACGTGCCGGCCGTCCAGAGGGTGGGGGTGCCGGTCACGTAACGCACGTTGGCGGTCCGTCCCAGCACGAGAACGTCGAGGTCATGGGCTTTCATCTGGGCCAGCGCGCGCTCCCGCCGCCCGAAGCGGAGAGCGCGGTCGTCCGGCCGGACCTCAGTCGCCATACGGCGTGTATGGGTAGTCGGAGAGCATGGTGTACCCGTCATCGGTGATAAGCATGACTTCCTCAGCGCGGTAGCCGCCGGTGCCGTCTTCCCAGACGATCGGTTCGAGTACGAGGACGTTGCCGGCCTCAAGAACCAGGCCCTGGTCGAACTGGTCGCCGAGGTCGGTGCCGACGAACGGCATCTCGGCCGCGTCGACCCCCAGGCCGTGCCCGAGGTAGAAGTGCGCGACCCAGGGCCTGGTGCCGTCGCCGTGGGTTTCGATCGCCGCCTTGGTCAGGTCGGCACCGGTCGCCCCGGCCCTGGTCACCTCGAGGACCGCGTCCCTGATCTCGGTCCAGCGCCGGAACTGCATCCGCTGACGCGGCGACGGATCCTGGCCGACGACCCAGGTGCGGCCGAAGTCCGAGCAGTAGCCGCCCCAGCTGACGCTCACGTCGACCCACAGCACGTCGCCGCGGACAAGCTCGCGCTCGGTGGTCAGCAGCGGCAGCGCCAGGTCACCGTGGATGGTCCACACGCCTTCCGCCCGGCTTGGCGGCATCACCTGCCAGATCGGGTCGAGCACGTTGGCGGTCGCGCCCAGTTCGAACGCGCGGCGGACGAACCGGCCGGATAGGTCCACCTGGCGGACGCCGGGCGCCACCGCCCGCTCGACGTCGGCGATGGCCTCCTCGGTGATCCGCAGGGCCCGCCGCATGCAGGCAAGCTCGTCGGCGGTCTTGGTCGCCTTGGCCGCGCTGACGATGCGCCCCGCGTCGAGGAGGCCGCCGGGGAACAAGCGGTGCTGTATGCGCCGCATGGCGCCGGTGAGCTCGTCGACGGCGATCACCGCGCTGGCCGGCACCAGCTCCGCCAGCTGGGCGGCGAAGAGCTCCGCGCCCTCGTCGTACTCCAGGTACACCGGGTCGTGCAGGTGGCCGGCGGCCAGCTCCGCCCCGGGCACCGCCCCCTCGCGGAACGGCATGAACAGGTGCGGTTCCGGGTCGTCGGCCAGCACCACCGCGACCGGCCGGTCCACGTGCGCTAGCCCCGAGTCCCCCAGCGGCCAGCTCACCCCGGTGGCATAGCTGACCTTGCTGTTACCGATCAGGACCAGGACGTCCACGCCCTGGCTGGCCATCGCGACGCGCAGCTTCTGCCCCGTTTCCCACCGCATGCGGGCCATGTCGGGGAGGTGGGGAATGTCAATGACGGTCATCGCTCGCCCTCGTTAGATGCCGAGGAAGGCTTGCACGTTGGCGCTGACAATCTTCTCCGCCCGCTCCGGGCCGACCGCGTCGACGACCGACGACAGCGAGCGCCGGGAGTAGCCGAAGGTGCTCTCGTTGTGCGGGAAGTCCGAGGACCACATGATCTTGTCCTCGCCGATCAGGTCGATCAGGCGGAGCCCCAGCGGGTCCACCATGAACGAGGAGTACATGTGGGTCCGCCAGTAGTAGCGGACGTCGTGCTCCACCTCGCGGGACCTCATGTGCTGGTACGACGCCAGCATGTGCTCGGCATCTTGCAGAGCGGCCGGAACCCAGTTGACCCCGCCCTCGAACCACCCGACCTTCAGCCCCGGGTGGCGATCGAGGATGCCGGTGAAGAGGTACTTGCCGAACATCTCACGGAACGAGGCGACCTGGCAGATCATCGCCACCAGCATCATGTTGTGCTCGCAGGGCGTGCTCAGGCCGGTTTCGCCGATGTGGTGGGAGACGGCGACACCGGACTCCTCGATCGCGTCCCAGACCCCGTTCATCGCGGTGCTGCCGTAATCGATCGGCTTCCCGTCGTCGTCCTTGCCCGGTGAGAGCGGCAGCAGGAACGTCTTCACGCCGAGCGCTTTCAGCTCGGTGAGCGTCCGGGTCGCCCCGTCGGCGTCCCACCAGTTGATCAGCCCGACCCCGTAGAAGCGTCCTTTAGCCCGCTCCTGCAGCTCAGCGATGTACTCGTTGTAGACGCGGAAGCACGCCTCCCGCAGCGCCTTGTCGGGAAAGTGCAACAGCGCGAGTACCGCGTTGGGGAAGGCGAGTTCCCGCTCGACGCCGTCCGCGGCCAGTTGCTCGAGCCGCGCGTCCAGGTCCGCGGTGCTCGACCCCTTCAACGGGTCGTACTGCATTAGCACGTGGCTGAACTGGGGCGGCAGGAACGACGTGTCCATCGCACCGAGCTCGAAAGCGCCGTCGCGGTACCAGATGCGCGGGGCGTGCTCCCGCATCGAGGCCGGCAGGCGCTCGTAGAAGATGTCTTCGGCCAGCGAGATGTGGTTGTCCGCGGAGAACACCTTCGTTCCCGCCGGAAGGCCAACCGGGCCAGCCCCGGAGGCTACGCGGTCCTTGGGCGCTCCGAACCCTTCGGCCGGGTAGAACGCATTCGGTTCGGTCTGAGTGGTCATGAACGTGAGTGGACCACCCGCCGCGCACCGGTGTCAACCACATGGTTTAAAAGTTTCCCTGGCGACTCGCTGCCACTGTGGCCAGAGATAGCTCTGATCAGCACATATGGCACGCGGATAGTTGTCATTGCTGTCAGTCAGTTGACTTAACTAGCCGGGCAGGGTTACGGTCACCGTCAAGCGGCCGAGGACAGGAGAGCCATTCATGCGAGTCGCAGTGGATCAGGAAAAATGCATTGCGGCAGGCCAGTGCGTCGCGGCCGCTCCCGATGTCTTCGACCAGCGGGACGAGGACGGCGTCGTCGTCCTGGTCAAGGCCACCCCCGACGCCGCCGAGGAGGACGCCGTGCGGCGCGCGGCCGGGGTCTGCCCGGCGCTGGCGATCCAGATTCAGGACTGACCTCACCCAGCCCGACAAGGAGCGAGATGACCTCTCCGCAGGCTCAGGAGCCGACCGGCAGCACTGGCGGCAACGCGGGCGCCCCGTTCTTCCCGATGAGCCGGGAAGCGGGGTGCCCGTTCGACCCGGCCCGGCACCTACGGGAAGCGGCCGCCAGCAGCCCGGTCTCCCGGGTCACGATCTGGAATGGCAGCACCCCGTGGATCATCACCGGGCACGCCGAGCAGCGGGCCCTGCTCATCGACCCGCGGGTGAGCGTGAACGACCGCCTGCCCGGGTTCCCGCACTGGCACGCGGGCATGGAGCAGGTGTCGACGCGGCGGGCCCCGTCGGTGTTCAACACCGACCCGCCGGAGCACACCCGGTTCCGCCGGATGATGACCGCCCCGTTCACCTTCAAGCGGGTCAACGCGATGCGCACGGTGATCCAGGAGATCACCGACGACCTCATCGACCAGATGCTGGCCGGTCCCAAGCCGACCGACCA
>Ga0335075_10014379_pt1 | contig 11889 bp, 17 predicted proteins | sample Lox_Sample_24_FD_206723 | JGI IMG/M metagenome (GOLD analysis project Ga0335075, IMG submission 206723) | Soil microbial communities from Loxahatchee National Wildlife Refuge, Florida, United States - Lox_Sample_2.4 | ecosystem: Environmental > Terrestrial > Soil > Wetlands | place: USA... | reverse complement strand
ATTGTTCGAATTTCTGGGCTGAAGTTTCAAACTGGGCTGACTGGTGTGAAATCCAATTTACGTTATTGACGTAAATTATTTACGAGTTGTGGTAAAGTTTTTCGATTTCTAGAGCTGCGAGACGATCTTGTAGGAGTGGGGGCCACATGTCTTTTGTATTTATAGAAGAAATAATAAGCAGGTATAATATAGAGTAGGAATCCAATTCATACACAATCCAGTCGCATACATTCAAATCCAAAAACGACATGCCATATTCCCTCTGCCAACACGATTACCCCATAATTATATAAAAGAGTGCTCCCACCACTAAATACAAGAGAGAGATGAAGATACATAACATTCAAAAACAGCAAGATGTATGTTTCACCCACTTTATAGCCCCAAAGCTAAATAAAATACAGCAGCAAAATCATCCTCCACTTTGCGATCCATCGTGGGACCATCCAATTCATCTTGTACCCTCCAGAAAGGTTGTGCGTTCCTCACTAACGCCTTACGACACTACAACTCAATTGACACAGGAGCAGGTCTCACACTACGTTCACCTCTCTCTCCTATTGGTTCCCAACCTTCTCCAAACCTGGACCAGCTGTCACTTCGTTCTCGTTCGTTTCGCAGGTTTACGAGCGTATGTGCACAATTCAGGAGTCCTTTCATAGCTTCGGGCTCCCGAAGATACCTATCTGTATGTTGCTTGATGTTTTGGAGAGTATCGCTCCCTCCAACGGAAGGTTTCCATTCGTCAAGCTCTATATCTGACAAGGCTCCAGTGACATTAAATCGATGATAATGAATTCGGGCGGCGAGAGTTGTGAACGCTATCGCCTCATGAATTATCTCAGAGTTGAGAGCGTAGTTTTGAAAAATGTTCTTAAGCCGCATAAGTTTTCTTAACCCCCGTCGAGGTATTGGTTCACCGATATTCCCTTCGCCCTCACTCCTCCCTGTTCCAATACTGACAAATAAGCAAGGCCGAGTGTTTTCCTCCATCTGCATAATCTCACGGAGTGCAACGAAGCTCGGATTATTAGCGCCTATGCCTCCATCAAGGAATGTCTTCTCCCCCATCTCAATGCTGTTGAAGTATGTGGGTGCTGCAGATGTCGCACGCGCAACATTCCAGATACGCCAATCCTTGTCAAGGTGATCGTATGTTCGAAATAGGTAGGGCTCTATAATGTTCGGTAATAACGCTGGGGGTAATAACGCTTGGGACACAGGCAACTCTGAGGGCGGATCTTGACGTTTCCCTAGTAAGAAGTCTATCAACTCGTCATCCGATGTTGACTTCTCCCACTTAGGAGAGGTCAAGAACCAGGAGATCACGAAACGTCGGCTCGGCCAAGATGTTCGCCAATGACATGCAAACGATAGGTCCACGGATTGCGGGAAGCTGATACACCAAACCGTAATAGTTGGAATAGACTTCGTACTATCCTCTGGTGTATAAGACACAGAAACTTTTGGAGTCGTATACAGCCATTCGCAACGTCTCAACAAGTTGATCAAGTTTGTTGGGGCTCGTACGCATAGGTGAGTTGGTCGACGGAATTTGGAGACTTTGAGTCTCTTCGAGTTCCATAAAAGGAGCTGGGGCTGATTTCAGACAGAATTCGATAATAACAAGTCGAGAATATGACTGCGTGTTGAGGACCGCCCACTGTCGGAGTGTGCTCCCTCCCAGCTGCACCTTGATTTCATGACTACTGGCTTTAGTATCGATGGTGTACTCGCTCTCAGATTGAACCGTTATGAGGCCCTTCGGAAGAACTTGTACGGCGTCCGAAATCGGTAAACAGAAGGAGCTTGGCAAGGGCTCCTCTGGGCCAACAGTGATTCCGAGAACTGTAAAGTCAAAGCCTGACTTGGTGAGCATGATCCTGGCCCAGAGATTTGTATCTGTTAGACAACCGGAAGGGTCTACGACGTAGACCATGATATCTTGGTGTGTTGCTTGTGGAAGTTTAGGTAGGATTGTCCAATTCGTGAGTTCTTGAAGAACTCGGCTCCATTCTTCGATCTCTTTGACGAGTTTCCGATGGTGTTTTTCGCCGCTGAGCGAGTATGCTACCTGCTTCTTCATTGTGTAAAACCATTGGGAAATGCCACTGCCAGGTTTTGTATTTTCTCCAAACGTACTGGATTCTTCAAGCTCCTGAATTTTCTCTTCAAAGGAGAGTTGCTGAGCGTTCAATGATCCCCCACTTCCTGCATGAACGTATTTCAACAACAGATGGTAAACCTTTTTCTCGACTTTGTAGTAGGTGATCAGGTCTTTTGGCCGGACTTGATCTTTTATCCCCTGTAATTTCACTCCAATAGCATTCCATATTCCTATTTGCGCTTCAAGTCGAGTATTGAACTCGGCTGATTGTTCTTTGAACGGATTGTTGCCCTGGATAAGGTCCCATGCCAGTTCGACCGACTTAACCAAGAGCTCTGCAACGAGTTCAGAGAGAAGCCCTCCACCAAACCCACTCATCGCCGTAAATATCGGGTAAAATCGTGATCAGAGGGCGGGTCCAAAAGCAATGCGAAGGTGATGCGAAAGTGAAGTGAAAGCTTTTAACCGAGCTGGCAAGAAAAGGGGAAGGTAGAATTCAAGATGCAAGCGTATTCTCGGCCAATACTGGCACGGACAAAAGGAAGATAGGACTAGACCTGGCTCACTGACGTACTCTTGTTGCGGTGGTTGCCGAACAATCCTCTTAGAGAGCGGGAATACAAACCGCAAGTCCGGCACGTGGCGCGCACCGGTACCGGAAGCAGACAAAGTCTATAAATATAAAGCGAGACGATGTCTCGCAATAAAACAATTTCCCACACACAGATTGACAACTTTGGAAGTCTGAAGACGTTTTCCCCTGGATAATATCCTTTGACGCCATTAATACGCTACAATTCGCTGCGTCTCACCTTAGCGCTCCTACTGACTGCTGTGAAGTTGATCGAACTTGCCTCTTGAATAAAGAAACTGTTCAGAAAGACAAGCAGGGCGCTGTTTTCGGAGAATCCGACAGATGGCTCACTCCGAACGCCTCCGTCTCTTGCGCCCGCCGACTTCGACTACAGGCCGTCCGGCAAATTACGTCCTACACCCGACCTTGGAGAATCGATGAATGATGGTACTGCGATTGCTGAACAGATTGCCTTAGAGCGTGCTTCAAGCCCCGATATTATTTCAACTCGAAGCGACACACCTCCGTCAACGGTACCAGTGAAAAGAGTGGAAATTCGAGGTCCCAACGTCCGAACCGAAGAGCGGGTCGGTGGCGTAAGGTGGGTACGGCGTGTTGCCGATCCGGCATTTCACCGTTATGACCATACTATCGCTTATCCTCATTCCAGGGAGGATGGCAACTGGGACGACGTATATGTGTGCGGAGGAAAACTTTCAACCACAGGCCAGTTGTCTGATGGCATTTTTCATTTTGATCGAGGTAATTGTCCTCAAAAGCTGGACTGACGCGAGTTCAGGAAGTCTGGATGTGTCTTATTTGCCCGTCACTGGTCCTAGCCCCTGTGAGGTTTCGATGGCTGCATGTGCTGTCTATGGAAATAGACTTTACGGTATCACGAGAGCCTTCATGATTGGACTGACAATTGCAGTTTTCGGGGGACAATCAGTCGAACCAAAAGTGATTGATCGCGGCCTCCGAATTTTGACCCTCCGAGGTACGTGACATGGGTCTCTAAATCTGAATATTAGGTCGCAGTCAACGTTGGAAGCATGTGACATATAAAGGGTGGACCGAACGAGCCCCATATGGACACTCCATGAACCTAATCGGCTCGCAATTATACGTCTTCGGCGGGACGGCTCAAACCTTAAAGGATTGGCAATATACGGAGACTGTTGTGGACGATTTTCTGTCCTTGAATCTTGTGGACGATGGAGTCGGCTGGGAACCTGTGGAAACCGAGTGCCAACCCTCGGCTCGCACTGGGCATACGTGTCTTACTTCCCTGAAAGGCGACCCGTCGCTGATTCTGTACCTCTCCAGCTAGTTAGTCAAGTAATACCATACTAATGAAAGATTTGGAGGTCGAGGAGTCGACAAGTGTCTCAACGATACCTGGGTTTTCAATGCTGTGGATACCAGTTGGGAAGAACTTGCGGTTACTGGCCCTATACCTGTTCGACGGCACGGTCATGCCGCCTGTATTATCGACCGGTATATGTATGTCTTCGGGGGTCAGACCTGGACCGGTCGCCTGTTGGACGATTTCTGTGCTTTCAATACAGACAGTACGTTTAGTTCTCTAAGTCTTTATTACTGACTGTTTCGTTAGCTTGTAGGTGGGTCGACCTGTCCGATCATATCTCAGGAGCGAGGCCAACCCCTCGAAGAGGACATTCCATGATTGCAATTGGAGATAAAATAGTTATCCTGGGCGGAGAAGGACCGACGGGCGTTTACGAAGATGTAGTTGTTGAATTAGATACGTCCCGGTTGGTTTTTCCTCCCGAAAGGAGAAATACTTTAAGAAGCCCCCGAAACAGAAGCGTCTATCCAGTTCGAAAGTTCCATTCTCTCAAGGATCGCAATTGGGATGACTGGGATGATTCCGAGGACGTCCGGGAGCGACCGCAAGTTACGAGAGCGAGCTCCGATCGTTCAACCACACGCCATCCGCCGGCACCGGGCGGTACTTTGACGGTCTCAATACCGCGGGGCCCGGCTTACAGTGAAAAGGTGCATCCCAACACGACCTACACAACACCGATATTCTCACCCGACAAGCCCCAGAGACAGCAAACGCCAACTAGAGCTGAGCACTATGATTCTTCACATCAGGAACCTATCCTTCAGACACCTCTGAGGGACCACGAACCCTCGAGTGAACCGAGTATCGAATCGCCTGTCCTCCGTCTGACTAATTCTAATCCTGAGGAGACCAGAGGACTCCCTGAAACTTTTGTGAACATTACGGGAGATGGTGCGGACCTAGACACATTCCAACTAAAATACAAATTTGACGACGGACAATGGCCGGGCCAATACATTCCGAGGTCGGAAGGCGACGACTTTGAACTTCTGAATTTCATTCAACAACACTTCACGAGCGCGACTGCACAAAAACTGAAGTTGGTCGTTTTGGAAAAGCCTCCACACGATTATTTAACACACTACGCCCGCGGCGATGGCAATACTGGGAGTGACGATATTGAATATCAGCGTTACATTGACCGAGGTAGCAATGGCGAAGTTCATCAGGTAGCCAATAGCTCGAGTTGTTTCCTGCTAACTTTAGTAGATGTATTACAAGAAAACGAACCAAGTACATTTCCTTTTCCTCAGCAAGAGGGAACCTGACCGTAACTAATTTCTCAGATTTTTGCACGGAAGATTTTTCGGGAAAATGTCGTGACTCACATTGGTCACACGGAACTGCTTAGAATTATGAAACAACATGTTATTTTATGTCGACAGGGACAGATTAGCAACCAACCAGGCTCTGAAAATATAATTACTGCTTTTGGATTTGGCAGACTGGATAGGCGTGGAATGCTATATTATGTGGACATGGAGATCTGCTTGTGCAACCTGAATGACTTCATCGAGTCCGGTGGTCGGTCGATTTTGGGCATCGACACATTTCTGAATGCTCATGGGACTGACTCGGAAGATGTGAGCAAATGTCTCTCGATGTGGAGAATCATGAACGACATCTCGAGGGGAGTACATTTCCTCCATGCAACGCACTTGATTCATCGAGATATTAAGCCACGAAATCGTATTCACCACACCTGGTCACAAGGCTAATGTTGGCGTTTAGTTTTACTGTCCATACACGGGATCTGGAAAATCACAGATTTCGACTTTCTCGTTCCATGAGAATCCCAATTTGCCTATCATACAAGCTCAACTCCAGGAACTCCACGCTACCGACCCCCCGAAATGATTGAGCCTGGCACTGTCACCCAGTCTTGTGATATCTGGGCGCTGGGCTGTGTATTGTACGAACTCCTCTCGCCTGAGGGACAGCAACTCTTTCCGAGCGACCTAGAGGTCCTGAAACACTCTTTACAGCCGAAGAAGACTGATGATGTCTTATGCACGCTTTTGACACCGGCCTCCCCCAGATCTAGGGCATACATTCGAATTCTCTTGACCCATATACTCGATGGGAACTGGCGGAATCGACCTAGTGCAGAAGATGTTTTGGGACTATTAAGGACATGTGGATTTGAGAAAGTCATTGTGTATTTCACGGAAAGCGGCAGTGAGGAGTTAGGGACAAGCAAAACTTCGTTGACAGCAACAAGTGCCATTTGGGACCGAGTAGAGTGGCGACGCTATTGGTAATGGGCCCTCGTCAAGTGTTTGCTTGTGGCTAATCGAGTCGTGTAGTTCCAGCTGCCACAAAATGACACCGAGTCCTCCAATTGAACTGACATATGATCCTAATGCCAGATCGGATATTGGAGAATCCGCGAAATTCGAATGCCCAACAAATGGCTGCAAAGGCTTCCGGAAATTTCGTTTGATCAGAGACATAGTGGTGTAGTTTATTGAAAAACTTAGCAATATGAAGAGTCGAAGTACATAGGGGGTGGAGCCTTGAATGCAGATCGGAGGAACATATCGTCAATCAACCCGTTAAATCTTAACTAAACACAATGTTTCGTGACAACATACATTCACTGACTAGTTCGTCAAAGCCTTCATTATTTCTGGTTTCCGTTCCATCAAGGCCCCGATCTCCTGGTCCGAAACCACGAATTCCCAATATTCCTGTGGCTCAATTTGTCCCTCCCATGCGACTGTCCTGCGATATCCATAAACATTTCCCCACGTCCAACCTTGTGTCCCATCTTTGGGCTTGATACTCCAAGTGATCCAGCATAAAGCGCTGCCCGGACTGACGACCTCGATCCGGCGATTTGCCATCGAAATGTCGATGCCAAGGCCAGAGTCAACGAATCCCTGAAGATAATCCCGAATTGTATGAGCAGTATACTCACGGTCCGGGAACACAGTGACCTGTCCGAAAGTGAAGGCGGAAAAGGGCTTAGAGAGAGGGTAATGCGAGGCAAGCGCATCAGCGACGGAAGTTACGCTTTTGGAGGGATCAGCGCCTAGAGCGGACGCAGCGGCATAAGAGGCAGCGAAATTAGACGCACTGATGGAAATGTTCGACATATTCAAGGGACGAGGGAAGACTGATCCACTGAGCGTTCGCCCACACAACCCGACACTCCACAGCCTTAACAAATCGAGCGGCTGGCAGCAACCAATCAATACAATGTGCAACCACACATGAAAAACTTTATTTTTCTGCGGCGTTCTGGCGAGAGATCGGCCTAAGATTCCCTTCACACAAATAGGTGTGCTAGCGTTCGGGGTGCAACAGACCCTGAGTGCCATACTAAATACGCCCCTACACCCCCAAATTTGTGTGGCGCTCGCTGATCGGCGTCCAGGGGTTGGATGTTGGGAAGATATACTACGTAGACTCAATTTAACCAAGAGGAATTGCAGGACGTATATTCATCCAAATTGAAATTCGTCAAATGACTTATTCAGAGATCCCTAAAAGCAAATCAAACGATCGACACATACTACTCATTCCAGGTCTCGCTAATAATACCAGACCTCAATCCTAGCGCAACAGATTTAATACCCGGTTCCAGGCGTCCCGGTATTTGGAGTGCCGCCCATGCCTGGTGTTCCAGTATTTGGAGTACTGCCCATTCCGGGTGTTCCGGTGTTGGGGGTGCCACCCATGCCTGGGGTGCCCGTGTTAGGAGTGCCGCCCATTCCTGGTGTGCCAGTGTTTGGAGTTGGCATATTTTCTATTCAAGTCAACTACATGGATGTAGATGTGTACTGTATCTAAATCTTCGTGATAGCAGGAAAAAAGACTTTGTTGTATTCGATACTGAAGTGGTGTGGGAACGAGTTTGTCTGATGGGTGCCTGGTCCGGCAGCCGGTCGTTTACTGTCTCTTTATATATCCATTGCTTCGACTTTATCTAAGAAAAGATTGCCCAAAAGTCTTGGCACGCATGCACCTTCCAAGCCAATTTGGATATTGCAGAAGGTTGGCCGTCTCAAGCCTCGCTTCAAAACTCCCGTTGCCAAGAATCATGTAAGTATACCACATCCCTTAACCTTACTGTTATGAATGAGACGATTTAGTAAGTCCTTTCGATTGTGCACGGCCAATGAGAAATACTTCGCATCTCTCATTGTTTCGCATCCCACTTTTCTTTCCTCCATTACGCAATCAGGTCATGAGGCCAACGATTAACTTTATTGAGGGCATGATGCAGGGCTTCCCTCTTTGTGATTATGCAACTGTAATGCGGGAACCATACTTTTGCTGAGGGTGGGAATCTGTGAGCCATTAAAACGCGCACGTGGCTCAATTGAGCCTGGGTAACATATAGAATAATATTCACTGCCATGAAACTTGCTGATACGTGCCGGAAATTACAATATTTAAGGAAGTATAATTTCGGCTAGACTACATAGTTCTTCCGTGCAATATTTTTAAAGTCGCACTTTCTCCCACCAACTTTCTTACGTGCTTTCTTCTTCTGCGACCAGTGATCCTGCAGCCGTCGTTCTTTCCAACTCGCTCCTTTTCGCTATTCCCCCTTTGGAGATACGACCCAGCTTAGCGGACGGCATACGAATGCCTCGAAAGGCTGTGGTTCTCTGGGTCGCTATTGGCATCTTGCTTGAGTGTGAAGAGCTGAGATCTCGGACCGCCGTTAGACGTGGTGTATGAATTAAAGTTCGACCCCAGAGCAATTCGATCACCCCATTGGTCCACATTGCCCGCGCCTTAGGCGTGTAACGTTTCGGCAGTATCATTTCAAGCGGATCGACATCACAGACAATTCTCGTCCATTCACAACTCCCAAGAGTCTGTTGAGAACCTGGACAACTTTTGGACGCTTCTCGAAAAACCCAAGAACATGATCTAGCGGCCGCTCATCAATGAACTCGTTAAATCTTGACCGGAGGCAAGGTAGGTCGCCCTAGGCAGAAATACATACATATAATAAAAGATTCCATTTTGAACTTCAAGTTACCGGTGATGATCTCGTCAGACGGTACTCTCTTATCTAGTTTCATCCACCGAAGTATCTCCACTCGTTCAACTCATCATCTTCTCCTGTCCACACATCTTTGTTCTCTTCCTCCCTCATCCCCTGTTCCTTCCCTTCTTGTTCCTCTTCGTTGGACCCCTCCCCAGGCACCATTTCCCATTGCTCTTGTTTACTATTGCTGCCATTTTGTTCCAATCTCGCGGCCGTCTGACCCGGTTCATGACCACAGCGCCGTAATATCCAACCCAGCAGCACAATGCCAACAAAATATATACCATGAAGCAAACTCAGTGCCAACCCGAAAACTGACACAATCAGATCAAGAACCGGTTTCAGCTGTCTCTGATTGCAAAGATAAGTCCATCTAAACTTTGGCGACAATTCATTCACTGCCCAATTGGGAATTGTAATTGCATCCACGAGAGCCGTGTCATTCAAACCGATGTTGGAAAATACAGTTTCCGCTAGCGTGGTGTTGAAGAACAAGTTATTTGTAGGGGCATGATGGATGAGGGGCTGTGAAAAGTTTGACGGGAGTAAAAAGTCGTTCAGGATGTTGTAGGTCACCGGACTGGTTTGTCCGAGGTCACCCAAGATGAACCAGTAATATCCAACAAATAAGCTGTTGAGTAACTTCCAGATGTCGATTGTGGAACTTGTCTGCGATTGAGATTGGGCAAACGATGTTAGAGGCATGAGGAGGCTGTTGGCATAGGTCAAGTCGCTTTCGGAGGTCAGTGTTGTGTCAACGGTGCCGGACGGCAAAAGAGCTACATTGACTACCGTTTCGACAGTCTCGTTGTTTAATGTGTATCCTATTGAGAGATTCCAATGATCGTTGGCTGGGGTATTGTCTGTTCCATCAAGATTGGCTTGAATTAGGACATTAAGAGAATGACGTTTCGAGTACCTGTGTAGAATATCCGGAAGGAAGAGAGGTTTTGAGCTGCCATAAAATCAGACTCGGAGTCGCTTGGTGGAGAGAGTAAAGCAGTTACGCTTTGCAGTATGTTCCAGTAATACTGCAGACCGCATGGGAAAATGGGAGGTTCCGAAGCCGACAACTGAGTGAAATTGGCACATTCTGGTGTAATTGGAGGGAGGAATATTGACAAGCCCAGGGGGTTCCAAGAAGCCGACGTCGAAGAAGCCACGAAAAAATCACCTGCATCGGTAGTACAGGATAGCACAATCTTCTTTAAGCGAGGAATAAGGGGTCCATACTGGAGTGGCATTGCCAGGCGTCAAAGACTGGCCGAATGTGATGAGATTGAGCAGTAAAACGGAACAGTTCCCTATGTTATCGTCGGCGTAAAGTAATCCATCTTCCGAACCACCACCGGCATGGTTGACAAAGTAGTCAAGCTTGTAATTCAAGAATCCGCTGCTAGTCACGACCTCTGGGGATCAGTTCAGAGAATCGCAGGAATCAGACCTTGTCCACGTTGAATAACGGAAGGCTGACATGCCCAGCTTGGTGCGATATTGGCCCAGGATGGGAAGTGTTCATACCAAAGAAAAAAGGGTTGTGTATAGTTGGTAGAAGAAAGTGCAATGGATTCATAGCCGTTTCCCGCCTCGACTGCCATGAAAACAAGTACCGAAATTATGATGAATAGCACCACGAAAATACGGCTTGCCACAGGAGCTTCAAGCGAATTGTACGCGGGTTCTGCGAGGGTAAACGCCATACTTCTCGAAGGCAAGGTGTACCGTGGGTGAGTCGGAGTATCGAGGTGACGGGCTGGAGGCGATTTAAGACAGGATTTGCAAAGCGGCGGTGCACGAGTTATATTTAGCTTTTGGTGCATCGAAGTGGCGCGGAAAATAACAAAAAGGGTCCGGGCGCGTGCGAAACCAATCCGCTATTGAATAACGCTTCTCCACGGATTAATTACCGACAGGCCGAAGCCGAAGTGGGGTTGAGTCGCTCACTTTCCAATCACCCAACATTTCGCTGCACCTGGGTTCAACGGTTTCCGCGATTGGTGAACTTTAAAGTTTCAAACTATTGCTGGCAGTGCCCCGTCGGACGGTTGCGGTCCGGCATTGAATTATATCTAATTTTATAACCCGACCTCGCAGAACAGTGCCTCAGTGTCTTTCTTTCATAACTCCCAAAAGGGAGGGGCGAGCAACGCGACGTGAGCCGGTATCGGAGTCCCAGAATGCGGTCCCGATATCCTTGACGAATGATCCGAGGGACAACCCCATATAAAAAACAAGGTGGGGGAATATTCAACTTGCAGACATATACTTTTGATCATGGGACCAAATTTCCGTGGGGTGCGGAACCCAATTCCAATCGCGAAATAGCCGACACCCGCTAGCCTGTTGTTGATCGCTCTCTTTAAACTTCTTGGGGCATTATGTATGTGTGCCGATTTATAATTTATCCGTGACCCACTTTCATCAACGCACATCCCTGCTCTTATGGAAGCGTTAATACTGGCACTGCTTTTAGTTCAGACAGCTGACTTGGCATTAGCTTGTGCTTACGATACAGCTATTACTTCGGTCCCACAATGCTTGCAACGAGACTAACAGACAGAATCTCCAATATCTCACAAATCTTAATGTTCCGACTCCTTTCACTTACATTGAAACATGGAGTATCTTTGGATGCGCAACGGACCAGATCGTTGTGAGTTGCTCATATACGGCGTACGCCGGATCTGCGGGCACCACGGAATTTACCTAACCACTAATCGCCTCAGGACCACGGCGTGGTCCTGGGATTTCCCGCACAAATTTGGTGGGTTAGGTTCCCGCCAAAGGTTCGTTAACGGTCGATTCCTCACACAAAATCAAAAGACAAC
>Ga0335075_10014378_pt1 | contig 11889 bp, 10 predicted proteins | sample Lox_Sample_24_FD_206723 | JGI IMG/M metagenome (GOLD analysis project Ga0335075, IMG submission 206723) | Soil microbial communities from Loxahatchee National Wildlife Refuge, Florida, United States - Lox_Sample_2.4 | ecosystem: Environmental > Terrestrial > Soil > Wetlands | place: USA... | reverse complement strand
GCGGTAATGCGGCGGCCGAGCTGGAGGGCGAGCCAGAGGAGCAGCAGCGCGGCCTCAACGATCCACGCGCCGCGGGAGCCGCTCATGAGGAGGACGAAAAGGAAGAGCGCGAGGCTGAGAGCGCGGGCCGCGGTGAGCCGCTCGCCGAAGAGCAGGACCGCGGTGGCGAGGACCATGATGCGGCCGCAGGCGTTCTTCTGCGTGAAGACGCCCTGCCAGTCGGCGGCATGGCCAGGGGAGTGATCGAGGCCGATGGAGGGGGCGCAGGCCACGACGGCGATGGTGGCGAAGGCGAGCGCCAGAAAGGCGAAACGGAGTATGGCGTGCCTGCGCTGGGGCGGAAAGCGCTGGGCAAACCAGAGTCCGAAGAGACCCGCAAGGGCGAAGGGGAGGGCGCGGCGGAGGGTGAGCAGCGGCGCGAGGGACCACGCGGTGGAGGCGACGGCGAGCAGGCCGAGCAGCGCGGCACAGGGGAGAGTGAGCAGGTGGCGCAGCAGCAGGTGCGGGCGGCGGAAGAGCAGGACAAGAATGAGCCCGTTGGCCAGGACCTGGGTGGCGATGCCGCCCCAGGTGGTGAGCGAGGTGGGGGCGGAGCCGGTGATTTCGAGCGCCTGACTGGGGGCGATGCCGGGAATGGAGCCCTGCATGGCGAAGAATGCGAAGAGCGCGGCGCAGGCGAGGTCTTCGAGGGGGATGGCGAAGGTGACAGGCGGGCGCAGAGCCAGGCTCGCGCGCAATACGCGGGAAGGGTGGGTCGCCCGGCGGCGCGGAGCGGGCGGAAGAGGCAGGTCCCCATTCGACTCAGCCGTTCGCTCCGGCGCACGAGCTCGCTCAGAGCAGACTTTCGACTCCGTTGGCCGCGCGAAGCGCGTCTCACTTCGCTCAGGATGACGGTGCTGTTGTGGCGCCATCAGTGGGTCGCGTAGATGAGCGCCGAGCTGGCGGCGGCGGTGATGTCGGCGATGCCGAGGGAAATATTGCGGGCGAGACTGAAGGGGACGTAGAGAATGTCGTTGGCCTGCAGCGGAACGTCGGGTTCGCGGCCGCGTTCCATGTCGCGCAGGGGCAGGTTGATGGATTGCGTGAGGCCGTCGACGTTGCGGACGAGGCGAATGTGCTTTTCGCTGGCGGTTTTGGAGGCGCCGGAGGCGAGCGCGATGGCCTGAAGGACAGTCATGCGGGAGTCGTTCTGCATGACATAGCCGCCGGGATGGGCGACGTCGCCGAGGACGTAGACGATGCCTGCTTTGGGCACGAGGACGGTGTCGCCGGGCCGGACGAGGATATTGGCATTCAGAGCGGCGTCGGCGCCGTTGGAGAGAAAGACGTGAAGACGCTCGCCGCCGGGACTTCCACGCTGGATGACGATGTGGCGATCGGCGACCTCGGTGAGGCCGCCGGCGAGCGCGAGCACATCGATGAGCGAGCGGGGCGCGTCAAGATGCACGTTGCCGGGATGCTGCACCTGGCCGAGAACGGTGACCATCTCGCTCGCGTACTCCTCGACGAAGACGGTGACGACGGGATGGAGGAGGAACTTGCCATTGCGATAGGAGTCGGCGATGCGCAGCGCGGCGGCGGCGGGGGTAAGTCCCTGGACGTGAACCCGGCCAGCGAGGGCCAGGACGAGGTCGCCGGAGTCGAGGACGCGCACGTGCTGGTCGAGCTCGGGCTCGCGGAGGAAGGAGATGTGGAGCAGATCGCCGGGACCGATGAGGAGGGATTCGCGGGAGGGCGCAGGGTTGGAGGCCGGAGCGGCTGGAGGCGCGGCAGCGGGCTGTTGCGTTTGTGGGGAAGCAGACGCCAGGCACACCAGCAGCGCGCATCCCAGGACGGACCTATGCCAGCGCATACGGGACTCCGGACGGGATGCCGTCGAGAACGAGGCCGAGGACGGCGTGGCTGGGAAGCTGGCGGCTGAGGGAATCGAAGGCGGGCGCCAGTTCTTCGCGGCGGGTCTGGCCGGCGCGCGCGGCCAGGAGCACAGCATCGGAGAGCTGGGCCAGGACGAGCGCGTCGGCATAGAGGACGGAGGGGCTGTGCAGCAGGATGAAGCCGAACTCCTTGCGCCAGCGATCGAGGAGGCTGCCCATGCGCGAGGAGGCGATCAGCTCCGAGGGGCAGGGCGGGCGCGGTCCGGCAGGCACGACCGAGAGCAGCGGCAGCGAGGCATAGGGTTTCTGCGGAAGGGCCAGGACATCGGCGGCCAGCATTTCGCTGAGGCCGGGCAGGCGGGTGGCTGCGGCGAACGACGGCGGAGGAGCGGAGCGCAGATCGCAGTCGACAAAGAGAACCGGGTAGCCATGCTGGGCGAGCGCGGCGGCGAGGCTGAAGGCGAGGGGCGCGGGCGGGGCGGCATCGCGCGGCCGGGACTGAGGAGCGGGACTCGCAATCGAGATCACCTGCGGCGCGTTGCCGCTGTGCGAAAGCAGCAGAGAGGCGCAGAGGCGATGCAGGGATTCGTCGAAGGGGGAGTCGGGCGTGGGCAGCGGATATGCCCCGGCGGACTGCAACGCAAGCTGAGGGGACGCCGGCGCGGGCAGGATCCTGCGGTACCAGGGCGTGGCTGCCTGGGCGCGGGGGAGAGCTGCAAAAACGGGTGCGTCCAGAAGGAGCTCAAGATCGGCAGTGGAATGCACGGCGTGATCGGAAAGCTCGCGCACGACGGCGGCGGAAGATCCGAGAAGCAGGCCGGCGGCAAGGGCCAGGGCGAGCAGCAGCGGGAGGCTCGGATTGGAGGGGTGGTCCGGAGGCGGGACCAGAGCGGGCGTGACCACGGCGAAGTTGCCGGAGTGCAGACCCTCGAGGACGCCGGTTTGCTCGAGGCGTCCCTGCAGGGTCGCGTAGAGGGCGCGGCTCTCGTCGGCTTGCTGGCGGGCGAGGCGCAGAGCGACGGCGTCGCCGGTGAGGCGCGAGGCTAATTCCCTCTGCTGGTCGAAGGCGGCGTGCGCGGCGTCCTCCGCCTGCACCGAGACCTGGTAGTCGCTGTGGGCGCGCTCGCCGAGGCGGCGGATTTCATCCTGAATGGATTTCTGGATGGTGGCGAGGCGGGCACGCTGCTCGGCGACGGCGGGCCAGTTGTCGCCGTAGCGCTTGCCGGACTCGGCGAGCTGTGCCTGTGCCTGAGCCTCCTGGGCGCGCAGCGACTGCAGCAGCGCGAAGGAATTCTGGGTATTGGGGCCGGAGGCGGGATTGCCGCCGAGGCCGGAGATGACTTCGGGATCGCCGCTCTGGACGGCGCGCCAGATGGCCTCGCGCACGATGCGGCTGGATTCGGCCTGGGAGAGCGAGGCGTTGAGCTCGTCGAGGCGGGCGAGCACGACGTTGTGAGCGTCGTCGTCGCCAAAATCGCCGGAGGCGCGGTCCAGGGCGGCGGCGCGCGCATCGAGCGCGTCGGTTTGCTGTTTCAGCCCGGAGAGCTGAGCCTGGAGCCACATTGCAGACTCCGTGGCAGCCGAAGAGCGCGAGCGAAAGGTGTAGTCGGAGAGGGCCTGGACGAGCGCGTTCGCGACGAGGGCGGCGCGGCGCGGGTCGGGATCGGTGTAGCCGACCGCGATGAGCCGTGTGCCGGCCGAGGGTGAGATTCGGCGGTGCCGCGCGAAGATTTTCAGCGCGACATAGCGGCGGTTGGGGGCGCTGTCGAGGGGGACGGTGAGCGGCTCCAGCGGTTTGCGCCAGAAGAAAAGCCGGTGCAGCCAGGCAAAGTGGCTGGGTGAGGGGGCGAAGTAGTCGGGAGTGGCTTCGAGTCCGGTGCGCTGGATGACGTCGAGCGCGATGGCGTCGGACTGGAGGATGCCCATCTCGGTTTGGAGGGCGAGGTTTTCGTCGAAGGAATCGCTGAGATCGGTGGAGGCTTTGTCCGAAGTCGTATTTTCGAGGCCGAAGGCGCCGTGGGAGTCTTTCTGGACCTCAAGGATCGCGGTGGCGCGGTAGCGGGGCGTGGCGAGCAGCCAGTATCCAAGAGCCAGAGCGCAACAGCCGGCCAGCGAAGCGACGATCCAGGCGCGGCGGCGCAGGAGGACGGCGCAGAGATCGGCGAGGGTCCATTCGACCGGGGGATCGGCGGCCGCCGAGCGCGCGAGAATGCGGGAGGGCGAGCTCATGCGAACCTGCCCGGGATGTGGCGCGCGTCAGCCATTGCGAAGCAGGACCACCGATCCATCGAAATCGAAGCTGAAATCCATTTCGCTGAGACCGGCCTGGAGCATGGTGTCGCGCAGGCGGTGACGGTCGTGGGTGTGGAGGAGCAGAAATCCGCTGCCACCGGCGCCGACCAGCTTGCCGCCGGTGGCGCCGCCGCGAGTACACGCCAGGTCGTACAGCTCGTTCACGCGCGGGCTGCTCATGCGGCAGCAGCGGCCGCGCTTGCGCAGCCAGTGCTCGTGCAGGAGCGGGCCGAAGTCGGAGACGCGACCGGCTTCGAGCGCGTCGCGGATCTGCAGGCCGAGAGAACGGGCGAAGTGCAGACCGTCGATCATGGCCTGATCGTGGGCCTCGGTCAGGCGCTTCTGCTCTTCGAGCAGGCCGCAGGCGCTGCGGGTCTCGCCCAGGAAAAAGAGCATGAGGGAGTCGCGCAGCTCGCGCAGAGCTTCTTCGCTCATGTGCAGGGGGGTGACGCGCACTTCGCCGTCGGGGAGATACTCCTGGCAGAGCAGGCCGCCATAGGCGGCGATGTACTGATCCTGCTTGCCGACCGGCTGGGCGAGGCGGTTCATCTCGATCTCGACGGCTTCGCGGGCGAGAATCTCGGCGGAGACGGGCTGGCGCCGCCACGCATAGAGGGCGTGGAGCAGGCCGACGAGAAAGGTTCCCGAGGAGCCGAGGCCGGTGCCGGCGGGAACATCGGCGACCGAGACGACCTCCAGCGGCGAGGCGGCGCGGTGCATGCGGATGGCTTCGCGCAGCAGGGGGTGGCGGATCTCGTCGCAGGTGCCGGCGTGCTCGTGTTCGGAATATTTGAGGAAGTAGCCGGGCAGGAAGCTGCGGTTGACGGTGATGTAGACGTATTTGCTGATGGCGGCGGAGATGACGAAGCCGCCGCCGTGCTCGCGGTAGTAGGAGGGCAGATCGGTGCCGCCTCCTCCGATGGAGATGCGGAGCGGCGTGCGGGTCATGATCACAGCAGCGCCTCTCCTGAACCGTCGAGCGGCCCGGGCCGGGTTGCGGCGAGGGGCAGGGGCGCGGCTCCGTGGCCGGACAGAGGGGAAACGTCGCGGCGTGCGGCGATGGCGGCTTCCGTTTCCTGCAGGCCGAAGAGAGAACCGATCTCGTAGAAGCGATCGCGGGTTTCGAATCCTGCGAGCAGGGAGTAATCGGCAAGCGCGGACCAGACTTCGCTGAGGTCAAAGGACTGGCGGATCCAGTACTCGAGCACCGAGGCATCCATGGCTTCCAGGCCGTAGTCGATGTGGTGCATGGCCGCCCTGGGATTTTCCTTGTCGTAACGAATCACGGCGCCGCGCCGGAACTCCACGTTGCTGGCGCCCCAGCGGTTGCGATTCTGAAAGACGGTCATGAGGGCGGGCTTGCGGCAGGCGGCGAAGGCCTGCCACACGGGCTGGATGGGCTCGTTGAGCCAGCTGTCGCCGTACATCACCAGGAAACGGCGGCCCAGCAGGGGCAGCGCCGCGCGGACGGCGCCGCCGGTGCCGAGAGGCTGGTCGCCATCGTGGCTGTAGAGCAGACGGACGCCGAAACGGCGGCCATCGCCGGCAAAGGCTTCAATCTGCTCGCCGAGATAGCCGCAGCACAGGACGATCTCGCGCAGGCCCTGGCTGCGCAGGTGGCGCAGCAGATGGGCAAGGAAAGGCTCCCCGGCGACGGGAATGAGCGATTTCGGGGTGGCGTTGGTGAGCGGGCGCAGCCGCGTGGCGAGTCCGCCGGCCAGAATCGCCAGGCGCGGGGGCCAGTCAGTTGCTGAAAGTGCGAGCATCGGCGGAGAGCTCCTGAAGAGATTGGCGCACCGCCTCGCGGCTGTTCCGTTTCGGGAACCAGCCGAGGGAGTGAATGCGCGAGGAATCGAGACGAACCACGGGAACGTCGCCGCGCCAGCCGCGCGGCCCGCCGGTGTAGTCGAAGACCGGCTTGCCGGCCAGGCCCAGGGTTTCTGCGGCCAGCTCGGCGATTTCCGTCACGGTGACCGCATCGTCGGTGGCGACATTGAATACGGAGAACGGCGGGGACGCGTGCCTGGCGGCGCAGAGGACGGCGTCGACCACGTCGGAGACGTGAATGTAGGGCTTGGACTGGCGGCCGTCGCCGAGGATGCGCAGGCGCGCGGGCTTTTCCGTCAGGCGGCGGAGGAAGTCGAAGCCGACGCCGTGGGTCTGGCGAGCGCCGACGACATTCCCAAAACGAAACGCGCAGGCGTGGAGGCCGAACATGGAGCAGTAACTGGCGATGAGGGCCTCGCCGGCGAGCTTGCTGGCGCCATAGGTGGAAACGGGCACCATGGGCGTGTAGTCCTCGGCCACCAGCTTTTCGCCCGCATCGCCATAGACGCCGCTGCCGGAGGCGTAGAGGAGGCGGCGCACGTTGGCGCGGCGCATCGCCTCCACCACATTGTTGGTGAGCAGGGTGCCGCGGTAGAAGTCGATCTCCGGCGACTCGATGGCGCGGGCGATGTCGGGGTTTGACGCCAGATGGATCACCCAGTCGTGGCCTTCCATGGTGGCGGCGAGCGCCTGCACATCGCTGGCGTCGGCGCGCACCACGGCGAGGCGCGCATCGGCAAGATGCGCCTCGTAATGCCATTCGCGGCCAGAGGAGAAGTTATCGAAGATGGTAAGTCGGCGGGTTTGTGGAGATGCGAGCAACGCGTCGACAAAATGGCTGCCGATAAACCCGGCGCCACCCACAATGAAATAACCACAGGCGCGCAGAAGCACGAGGAGCGCTCCGAAAAGCAGAAATGAAAAGCAAAAAACAATCAAAGGCTCGGCAGGAACCAACAACGAAGAACCGCGCCGGAAAGAAACATCCTGCGGGCCGGGATCGAGGAAATACAACAAATTCCGCACAAACGAAGTTACCTAAGTCAGGGGAGTGACCTGCGTAATGCAACCGCGCCCGATTGGCTGCGGTCATGACGGCTGTTGCCTCTATAACGCTGGATAGTCCGTTGCGATCCGAAGCGATGTTGGAGACAGTGAAGAAGCACATGCGTGGAAAGTTGCGGAAAACCAAGGCCCTGTGCGCTCCCGGCAAGATTCGCGACGCAGGGGATAGTTACCTGGAGTAGTTACGAATGGGCTCACTCCAAAGTGTAGTTAGAACGGCGACAAATCCGCTCCTGACGGTCGGCATGCCGGTTTATAACGCCATGCCATGGTTGCCGGAGGCCATGGGAAGCCTTCTGGGGCAGAGCTATGCGGATTTCGGAATAATCGCTGTCGTCGACGGCGGGACCGATGAAAGCCTCGACTATCTCCTGAGCCTGCGCGATCCCAGGCTGCGCGTTTTGACGCAGCCGAACCGGGGCGTTACGGCAACGCTGAACCGGATTCTGCACGAAACGCATACGCCATGGCTGGTCCGGCAGGACGCCGATGACGTCTCGTATCCGCGGCGCATGGAGAAGCTTCTCGATGCAATCCGGGAGCATCCGGACGCGGGGCTGATCTACTCGCTGGCGGAGTATCACCCGCGCGAGCGGTGCTCGGGGCGCTTTCGCTGCTCGCGGGGAACGCCCGCGGAACTGAGGGCTGTGGTGGAGCACGGGTATCTGCTGTCGATTTGCCACTCCAGCGTGGTTCTGAAGGTGGAGAAGGCGCTGGCGGTGGGCGGCTACCGGATGGACCTGCACGCCGAGGATGCCGACCTGTGGTGGCGGATGGCGCGGCGCTGGGAGGTCTGCTGCGTGCCCGAAGCGCTGGTGGGATTTCGCCAGAGTGCGGAGAGCGTGAGCGCGCGGCACGGCCAGGAGCAGCAGCTGGCGGGCCTGTATGTGCAGTACCTGCTGCTCTCCGATCTGTGGCACATGCATCCGCGGCCGCTCGATCAGATTGCGGGATCGCTGAACGCGATGCTGCGGCCAGCCGCTTTGCGTGCGAAGGAGTGGCTGCGGCGCTGGAACACCGAGCGGGCCGCGGGTCGGCGGTTGCGCGGCGCAGGCGCGCTGGCGCGGGCGATGTGGGCCTCACCCGCATATGTGCTGGGCCGCGTGCGCGACGAGCTGGGACGCACCGGCATTGCGAACGGAGCGCCGCCGGAATGGTTTCTGGAAAGGAAGGAACTGCTGTGGGGATGATCGAAGAAGCTGAAGTGGAAGGATCGCGCGAAGTCTCGAGCGCGATGGATAAGGTGCCGCGGCCGCCGCGCTTCGTGCTGGGGCGCGTGCCCGTGGACCGGATCTCGATGGAGTACGCCGCCGTGCTGGTGACCGAGGCGCTGCTGCACCGCGGCGAGCTGCCGCCGCTGACGATTGTGGGCCCGAATGCGCATCTGGTGACCATGGCGGAGCGGGATGCGCGCTTCGCCGAGGCGATGCAGCAGGCGGACCTGGCGGTTCCCGACGGCATATCGGTCGTGATGGCTTCGCGCGTCCTGGGCGAGCCCATACCGGAGCGCGTGACGGGCGGAGACCTGATGGAGCGGATGTGCCGGGAGGCGGCGCATTACGGCTTTCGCGTCTTCTTTCTGGGCGGTTTGCCGGGAGCGGCGAGGATGGCGGCGTTCAACCTGCGGCGCCGGTATCCATCGCTGAATATCTGCGGCACGTATTGCCCGCCGTGCGGATTCGAGAAGAGTCCGGCGGAACAGGCGCATATATTGCGGGAAATCGAGCAGAGCGCACCGGACCTGCTGTGCGTGGCATTCGGCGCGCCCAAGCAGGAAATCTGGATGCAGGAGAACCGGAGCCGGCTGCGGGTGGGCGCGATTCTCCCGGTGGGCGCGGCGTTCGACACGCAGGCCGGCCTGCGCCGCCGCGCGCCGCAGTGGATCCAGCGACTGGCGCTGGAGTGGCTGTTCCGGCTGATGAGCGAGCCGCGGCGGCTGGGGCGGCGCTACGTGGCGGGAAACACGCAATTCATCCTGCTGGTGCTGCGGCAGTGGACGCGCCAGACGCTGGAGCGGCTCACGCAGCGCGTGGAAGCGGTAGCGGGGCCGCAGGAGCCGGCGGCACACGAGGGAGACTGAGCGATGCGGCGCGTGGAAGAACTGCGGGTGAAGCTGTTCAGCGACGGCGCGGATCTGGAGGGCATCCTGGAGATGTATGCGAAGCCGTGGGTGCGGGGATTCACGACCAATCCCACGCTGATGCGCAAGGCGGGCATTGCCGATTACGAAGCCTTTGCCCACGCGCTGCTGCGCGCGGTGCCGGACCGCCCCATCTCATTCGAGGTTTTTGCCGACGACGAAGAGGAGATGGAGCGACAGGCGCTGACGATCGCATCCTGGGGCGCGCAGGTCAACGTCAAGATTCCAGTGACGAACCGCGCCGGGGTTTTTCCTGGATCGATGATCCGGCGGCTGAGCGAGGCGGGTGTGACGCTGAACGTGACCGCGATCCTGACGCTGGATCAGGTGGAGCGCGTGGCCGGCGCGCTGGCGCCGCGGACTCCGGCCATTGTCTCGGTCTTTGCGGGGCGCATTGCCGATACGGGCGTGGATCCGGTTCCGCTGATGAAGGAGGCAAAGCGGCTGCTGCGGTATCGGCCGCGCGCGGAGCTGCTGTGGGCCAGCCCGCGCGAGCTGCTGAACATTTTTGAGGCCGAGGACGCCGGGTGCGACATTATCACGGTTCCGCCGGAGATTCTGCGCAAGCTGCCGCTGATCGGGAAGGATTTGGCCTCATATTCGCGCGAAACCGTGGAGATGTTCTACCGTGACGCGCAGGCCGCGGGGTACCGCATCGAGACGGCCGGGAGAGATATTGGGGATCTTGCACCGGTTCTCTATTGAAGAGTCAGCGTGCCGGTGCCGCCGTCTCCGTTGCAACTGCCGCCGGCAACGGTGAAGCCGTAGTTCACCGCAAGCGTCTTTCCATCCGGGGAAAGAACGCCCGTCAGGAAAAGCGTTGCGCCTGACGACGGAACCATCGAGGCGTTGAAGTAATCCCCAACATAGTTGGTGCTCAGGCTCAGAGTTGCCGCGCCGCCGGATGCGACGCATGGATACCCCGCAACATTCACCGTCCCGCCAAGAACGAGCGCCCCATCGGAATCTGGTGTGCTGCTCTGCTTGAGCGTTGCGGAAACCGCAAAACTCTGCCCCGTGGTTTGCGATGCAAGCGTGCCGGAATAGGTGCCGTCCAGCGGCGGATATTCCGTCCCGGTAAGTGTTCCCTGCGTTGTGCACGCGGCGCCACTCAGGGTAAAGCTGCCGTTGGAGATGGCCTGTCCGCTCACGGTGCCAGTCATGGCGAAGATGGGGTTTCCGGCAACCGCAGTGCCCAGCTTCAGGTTGCCATCGGCGTCCACCGTGCCGGTCAGGGCCTCGTCGAAGAAGCCAATCGGACTTCCGCAACAGCCGTTGCTGGAACAAAGATTGTCCGTTGCCGGAGGGCCAAATGCCATGCCTGACACGTGGCCTGCATTCGACGTGAGGTAGACGGCAATTTGAGCATTCCCGCCAGCGGGGCTGGCAATCAGCTCCCAGTCGCCGGTGATGTTGGGGGAAGAAACCGGCGGACCGGACGGTGCGGTGGGCGTGCGCGCTGCGCAACCCGCCAGAAAAGTCACCGCCAGGACCAGCGAGGCCGAGCAGCGGTTGGCGTCCAGCAGGACGTGGGAAGTCATAGGGCTCACCTCCCCGGTTGCTTTTGAGAATCAGTTGTTACAGAATCCGACAAATCCCTGCGCCAATAAGTCTACGCCGTCCATAGAAACGCGCTGCACTTTGTTGGAGCTGCAGCCTCCGCGGGGTCCCGGGCAGGAACCCCTTAGTCCCGCTGCTGGGCGAGGATGAGCTCCGCGGCGTCTGCCAGGTGCGCCGCTGCGTGATGCGAGGTGGTGCTTTGCGACGTGGGTGGCGGCGCTGCGCCGATGCGAATGGTGCGGACGCCGGCTGCGCGGCCGCACTGTATATCGGTGGGCTGATCGCCGATCATCCACGAATGCGCGAGCGAGAGGCCCAGCTCGTCGCGGGCGCGGAGCAGAAACCACGGCGAAGGCTTGCGGCAGATGCAGAGGCCGGAATAGCCAGGCGTGACGCCCCTGGGATGATGCAGGCAATAACAGAAGCGGGCAAAGTGGATGCCTGCGTAGAGCAGCTCGGTCACCAGCTCCTGATGAATGTGGCCGAGCGTCTCCAGAGAGCATTTGCCGAGCGCATAGTTGGGCTGGTTGGAGACGAGGATGAGCGCGTAGCCCGCGCTTTGCAGACGAACGAGCGGCGGCAGCACGCCATCGATCATCCGGAACTGATCGGGACTGAGCGGCGACTCGAGACGCCCCGTGTCGCGGTTGAGCACGAGAGAGTTCAGGACGCCGTCGCGGTCGAGGAAGACGGCCGCTTCGCTCATTGCGCCGATTCCCACTTCATGGCGTGTTGCCGCAGGCGCGGATGGGAGACGAGCAGGTGCCAGACGACGGCCTGGAATTCCTCAGTGTGGGGCGTCACGGTTTCAGCGGAGACGGTGGGCACGATGACGCAGGCGTGGGCCAGTTGAGCGGTGCAGCCGCCATCGCGGCCGACGACGCCGAAGATGGACGCCCCGGCTTCGCGGGCGAGCCTGAGACTGGCCACCAGATTGGTGCTGATGCCCCGCTCGGCGTTCCCGCCTCCGACGGAAAAGACAAAAACGGCATCGCGAGCGCTGAGATGGCTGCCGCGCAGCCACGCGGCATAGCAGGAATCCCATCCGTCATCGTTGATGCGCGCGGTCAGCTCAGAGACATTATCCGTGGGGGCGTAGGATTCGATGCCGGCGATCTTGCGAAAGTCGTT
>Ga0335075_10014375_pt1 | contig 11891 bp, 9 predicted proteins | sample Lox_Sample_24_FD_206723 | JGI IMG/M metagenome (GOLD analysis project Ga0335075, IMG submission 206723) | Soil microbial communities from Loxahatchee National Wildlife Refuge, Florida, United States - Lox_Sample_2.4 | ecosystem: Environmental > Terrestrial > Soil > Wetlands | place: USA: Florida... | reverse complement strand
TTGTTTTGCGCGAGACGCGCAAAGCAAAACCGGCCCTCAGCGGCCGCCAAAACGAACGGGTTCCAAGGGCTCGCCCTTGGCGGGGGTTCCAAGGGGGCAGAGCCCCCTTGGACTTCCTGGCGGTGGTCCTACTGCGGGATGTTGAGTGCGGTTTTGTCGACGTAGGGTTTCATCAGTGTATCCGCCGTTGCCTGTGCGGCCTTCACTGCGGCCTCGGGGGTTGTGCGGCCGGAGAGAATCGCCTGGACCTGGTTCTCCATGGCCTCGCGCACCGCGACCGTCTCGAAGGTGTCGAACCAGGGCACGGCGTATTTCAACTGATCGAGTGCTACCTTCGCGTTCGGGTATTTGGCGAGGTACGCCTTCATCGCCGGAAGGTCGTAGGCGGCGATGCGCGGCGAGAAGTAGCCGGTGAAGCGGCTCCAGCGTCCGGCGATGTCCGGGCTCACCAGCCACTGGATCAGCGTCCAGGCCGCGGCCACGCGGGCCGGCGAGTTGCCCGCGGGAATGATGAGGCTGGCGCCACCGATCGGCGCCGCCGGCTGGATATTGTACGGCATGAAGGCGACCTTGAACGGCGCCTTCATATTGTCGCGGATGAAGGTGAGTGCGCCGGTCGAGAGCACCATCATCGCGGCATGGCCGGTGAAGAAGGCGCTCGCCACGGCGTTCGCGTCCGTGACGCCCGGCGGCATCACGTGCAGTTTGTTGACCATTTCGTTGAGCAGCATAAGCGCGCCGAGCGTGCTCGGCTGGTCGTAATAGACCTCGCCGCCGTAACCATGATTGAAGTATTGCCCGCCGTTGGACATCGCAAGCCCGCTCACGATCCAGCCGAGATAGTCGTAGGTCCCCGGCATCTCGAAGCCGTAGCGTTTATTCGCCACCGTGAGCTTCTTCGCGTCGGTCACCAGGTCCTGCCACGTCACCGGCGGTTGGTTCGGATCGAGCCCGGCCGCCTTGAACGCGTCCACGCTGTAATAGAGCAGCGGGGTCGAGTTCTGGAACGGCACGCCGTAGACGTGGCCGTCGATCACCGCGTTGTCGGCGAGCGCGGGCCAGAACTCCGCCATGAAGCTCTGCGGCGTCATCCCCTCCTTCTCGATCAGCGGATCGAGGGAGATGGCCTCGTGGTTGATATCGTAGGAGCGCACGAAGTTGGCGCTCATGATGACCGCGGCCGGCGGGCGGCCGGCCTTGATCGCGGCCGCGGTCTTGAGGTTGGTGTCGTCATAGCTGCCGGTGTAGACGGCGGTGACGTGGATATCCGGATGCGATTTGTTGAAATCGCCGATGAGCTGGCGGATCTCGATCACGAGCTTTCCCTGCACCGGCACGGGAAAATAGAGATCGATGTCGGTCGCCGCGCGCGCCGCGCCCGCGGAAATGGAGATCCCGAGCGCCGCCGCGAGGGCGATGCGCCATGATTTTCGCATGAGTGGCTCCTTATTTGATGCCGGTGAAGACGAAGCTCGAGACGATGCGCCGCTGAAAGACGACGAAGACGAGGATCAGCGGCGCGGCGACCAGCAGCGTGCCCGCCGCGATCACCCCCCATTCCGAGGCGCTTTCCGCCCCGGTGGTGAAAGAGGCGAGCCCGACCGTGAGCACCTGGTTGGCGGGCGAGGAGAGCGCGATCAGCGGCCAGAGGAACTCGTTCCAGTGGTAGCTCACCGAGACGATGGCGAAGGCCGCGAGGCCGGGCCGCGCCAGCGGCAGCAGCACGTGCCAGATCAACTGGGAAAGGCTTGCCCCGTCGAGCATTGCCGCGTCCTCGTAGTCGCGCGGGATGGAGCGAAAGGTTTGCCGCATGAGGAAGGTGCCGAAGGCGGAGGCGAAATAGGGCGCCATCACGCCGGGCAGCCGGTCATAGAGGCCGAGCGAGACGATGGTTGTGAGGTTCGGCACGATCAGGATCGGCGGCACGAGCATGAGCTGCAAGAGGAAGAGGTAGAAGAGCACGCTGCGGCCGGGAAACGAGAGGCGCGCGAAGGCGTAGCCCGCGGCGGTGACCGTGATGCACTGCATCGCGAGGATTCCGCCGCACATGAGGAACGTGTTGAAGTACCAGAGCGGGAAGGTCCCTTCGCTCCAGGCCTCGGTGAAATTGCCGAGGCCCACTGTCCCTGAGGGAATGAGCGAGGCGATGTCGGAGGCGGAGGCGCTCTCGGGGCGGAGGCTCGCGACCAGCATCCAGGCGAAGGGCATCGCCCACATGAGGGCCGCCGCCGCGAGTGCCAGCATCGCGAGCAGCCGGAGCTCGCGCCCGTGCCCGTGCCTAGGATTCATAGTGAATCCCCCGCTCGAGCGCGCGCAGCGATCCCGCCGAGAGAATGAACAGAACGGCGACGCTCACCGCGGTCGCCGCGGCCGCAAGCCCCATATCGTTGTTCTGGTGCGCCTGCTGGTAGATGTAGAAGAGGAGGACGTTGGTCTGATCCGACGGGCCGCCGTCGGTCATCACGACGATGTGGTCCACTTGTGTGAGCACGTTGAGCAGCGCGATGACCAGCACGAAGGCGAGCGTCGGGCCGAGCAGGGGCAGGATCACGTGGCGGAAGCGCTGAACCGGGCCGGCGCCCTCCAGCATCGCCGCCTCGACGAGCTGGTCCGGAATCCCGGCCAGGCCCGCGAGGAAGAACAGCATGTAGTAGCCGGTGTTCTTCCACACCGTGAGCGCGATGATCGAGGGCATTGCGAGCGAGGGGTTGCCGAGCCAGTTGGTCTGTCCGGCGCCGAGGAAGGCCAAGTAATGGTCGATCAGGCCTTCGCCCGGCAGGAAGATGAAGATGAAGAGCGCCGAGGCCGCGACCAGCGGGATCATCATCGGCAGCACGAGCAGCGTGCGCAGGAAGGCGGTGAAGCGGCGGTTGTCGCGAAGCCCGAGCGCGAACAGAAGGGCGAAAGCGAGGCTCGGGACGATCGTTCCCACGCCATAGACGATGTTGTTCCATGCCGCCTGGCGGAAATGCGGATCGGCGAAGAGCCGCGCATAGTTCCCAAACCCGAATCGCGCGACCTCTCCGTATTGGTGGTCGATGAAGGATCGGACCAGCACCTGGAGCACGGGCCAATAGGTGAAGGTGGCGAGAAAGAGCGCCGAGGGCGCGAGCAGCAGCGAAGCGGCCAGGATGCTCCGCTGGCGCGCCGTGCGGGCGCGCCGTCGGCCCGCCCCGATCCGGACCGGGGCCGTCAGCGCAAGCGCCCCATTCCGCGCAAGCGGAGCTGCCTGATCCAACCGGTCCCCCGTGATCGCCCCTCCCCGCCTGTTAGTGTTCGACGATGACCCGCCCATGACAACCCGGCGACAGTTGGATGACAATGCCGCGCCGCAACCACCATGGCGGGGGGAAATGAGCGAGGTCGAAGAGTACGACTTCATCATCGTCGGCGCGGGCTCGGCCGGCTCGGTCCTCGCCAACCGGCTCTCTGCCGATCCCGCGACGCGGGTGCTGCTGCTCGAGGCGGGCGGGCCCGACCGCGATTTCTGGATCCATGTGCCGGCCGGGTTCTTCCGCAACATCTACAACCCGCGGCTGAACTGGGGCTTCGAGACCGAGCCCGTTGCGGGCCTCGGCGGCCGCGCGATCCCCTGGCCGCGCGGGCGCGTGCTCGGCGGCTCGAGCGCGATCAACGGCCTCGTCTATATCCGCGGCCAGAAGGAGGATTTCGATCTCTGGCGGCAGATGGGCAATCCCGGCTGGTCGTACGACGATGTCCTGCCCTATTTCCGCAAGGCCGAGAACCAGGAGCGCGGCGCGGACGCGTATCACGGCGCGGGCGGGCCGCTCGACATCGCCGACCTCCGCATGGACCATCCGCTCCATGCCGCCTTCATCGCGGCGGCGAAGGAGGCGGGCTATCCCTTCAACCCGGACTTCAACGGGGCGGCCCAGGAGGGCGTGGGCGTCTATCAGATGACGATCCGCGGCCGCCGCCGCTGCAGCGCCGCGCTCGCCTATCTGCGCCCGGCGGCGCGGCGCCCCAATCTCACCGTGCGGACCGGGGCGCTTGCCGAGCGGGTGCTGATCGAGGGCGGGCGGGCGGTGGGCGTCGCCTGGCGCGAGGGCGGTGCGGCGCGGCGGGCGGGCGCGCGCGCGGAGGTGCTGCTCGCCGGCGGCGCCGTCAATTCGCCCCAGCTCCTCCAGCTCTCCGGGATCGGCCCGGCCGCCTTGCTCGCGGAGCACGGCATCCCCATTTCCGCCGACCTGGCGGGTGTAGGGGAGAATCTGCAGGACCACCTCAACGCGCGCGTAGTGGGCCAGATCGTGGGTACCCCCACGCTGAACGAGATTTCTAAAAGCCTGCCGCGTCAGGCACTTGCGGGTCTTTCTTGGATCCTTGCCCGACGTGGCCCGCTGATGATGGGCGCCGGCCCGCTCGGGCTTTTCGTGCGCACGCGCGAGGGTCCCGCCACCCCCGACGTCCAGTACCATTTCATGGCCGGCAGCGTCGATCGCCCGGGCGCGCCGATGCACGATTTTCCGGGTGCGAGCATCGCCTGCGTGCCCTGCCGGCCGGAAAGCCGCGGCTGGATCCGCATCCGCTCCGCCGATCCCGCCGATCCGCCACGGATCCAGCCCAATTATCTCGCGACCGAGAACGATCGCACGACGCTGATCGAGGGGCTGCGCATCGCCCGCCGGCTCTTCGAGACCGCGGCGATGCGCCCCTTCTTCGCGCGCGAGGCGATGCCCGGCCCCGCCATCCAGACGGACGAGGACTGGCTTGCTTATATACGCGCGAAGGCCGGCACCGGATTCCACGCGAGCGGGACCTGCCGGATGGGATCGGACCCGATGGCGGTCGTCGATCCCGCGCTTCGCGTGCGCGGGGTGGGCGCGCTCCGCGTCGTCGATGCGTCGGTGATGCCCACCGTCGTTTCAGGCAACACCAACGCGGCGACCATCATGATCGCCGAGAAGGCCGCCGACATGATTCTCCGCACCGGCGCGGCGGAAACACTCGCCACGCAATCCCTGGAACGCTCCGCATGACCGAATCCAAGCCCGCCCAGCCCTATCGCGGCGTCTTTCCCGTCGTTCCCACCATCTTCGACGAGCGCGGAGAGCTCGATCTCGCCGGCCAGCGCCGCGCCGTTGACTTCATGATCGATGCCGGCTCGCACGGGCTCTGCATCCTCGCCAATTTCTCCGAGCAGTTCTCGCTCGCCGACGACGAGCGCGAGCGGGTGATGCACACCGTGCTCGCGCACGTCGCCGGCCGGGTACCGGTGATCGTGACCACCAGCCATTTCAGCACCCGCCTTTGCGCCGAGCGCTCGCACGCGGCCGAGCGGGCCGGTGCGGCGATGGTGATGGCGATGCCGCCCTATCACGGCGCCACCTTTCGCGTCGCCGAGCCCGGGATCTATGGATTTTTCCAGGCGGTGGCGGACGCGATCACCATCCCGATCATGATCCAGGACGCGCCGGTCGCGGGCACGCCGCTCTCCGCCGCCTTTCTCGCCCGCATGGCGCGCGAGATTCCGCAAGTCTCCTACTTCAAGATCGAGATGCCGGGCGCCGCCGCCAAGCTCCGCGACCTGATCGCAGCGGGCGGCGCGGCGATTGCCGGGCCGTGGGACGGCGAGGAAGGGATCACCCTGCTCGCCGATCTCGATGCCGGTGCCACCGGGGCAATGACGGGCGGCGGCTATCCGGACGGTATCCGCCAGATCACCGACGCCCATGCCGCCGGAAAGCGCGAGGAAGCCGCCGCAGCCTATGGGCGCTGGCTGCCGCTGATCAATTACGAGAACCGCCAGTGCGGCCTCGTCGGCTGCAAGGCGCTGATGAAGGAGGGCGGCGTCATCGTCTCGGACGCGGTGCGCGCGCCGCTTGCGCCGCTTCATCCGGCGACCCGCGCCGGCCTGCTCGAAACCGCCCGCCGCCTCGATCCGCTGGTCCTGCGCTGGGGGCGCTGAGCCTCAGCGGAGTGCGGCGCCGGACGGCAGGCCAAGCCGTTTGAACACCATCGCGGCGGGGCACGGATCCGGTGATCCCCGCCCTCTACATCGTCTTTCGCGGGGAGAGAAGCGAGCCGGCACGCTGAAGCCGTTCCAGCACGCGCGTGCGGCCCATGAGCGGAAACAATCGCGCAAGCTCGGGCCCGCTCTCTTCGCCGGTGAGCGCAAGCCGGAGCGGATGGAAGAGGGCGCGCCCGCGCCTGCCGGTCGCATCGGCGAGCGCCTTCGCATAGCGCGCGAACGTGCCGTCGTCCCACGGCTCGGGCGGCAGCAGCGCCGCCGCCTGGCGAAGGAAGTCCTCATCGCCCTCCAGCGAGGCCTCTTGCGGCGCGGACGGGGCGAGCGCGCCCGCGACGACGCCCCACCAGTGCTGCGCCTCGCTCAGCAAATCGAGATTCCCCCGCACGGCGAGCCAGAATTCCTCGCCCGCCCCGGCCGGGAGCCGATCGGCGACCGCCGCGAAGGGAAGATGTTGCAGAACCTGGCGGTTGAGCGCCAGAAGCTGCTGCATGTCGAAGCGCGCCGGCGAGTGCGAGAATCCGGAGAGATCGAACCTCTCCGCGAGCTGCTCGAGCGGCGCCGGCGCGATGTCGCCACTCGTGCCGAGCCGCGCGAGATAGCTCACCAGCGCTGCCGCCTCCACGCCGTCCTCGCGGAGCCGGCGGATGGCAAGGCTCGCCAGCCGCTTCGAGAGCTTGCCGCCGGCTTGGTCGGCAAGCAGCGGCAGATGCCCGAAGGCGGGCGGCGGAGTCGAATCGCGCGCCTGCCAGAGATCGATCTGCACGGCCGTGTTCGTGACGTGATCCTCGCCGCGAATGACGTGGCTGATCGCGAAATCCCGATCATCGACGATCGAGCTGAAAGTATAGAGCGGCGTTCCGTCCTCGCGCACCAGCACCGGATCCGAAACGCTCCCGAGCGGCACGCGCCGCTCGCCGAGCACGAGATCGCGCCACGAAACGCTCCGTTCCGACAGGCGGAAACGCCAATAGGGCCGCCTTCCGCTCGCCTCCGCGCGCGCGCGCTCTGCGGCGGTGAGCCTGAGCGCGGCGCGATCATAGATCGGCGGCCGGCCGCGGCGGCGCAGCGCCTCGCGCTTGGCCTCTAGCTCCGCCGCGGTCTCGTAGCACGGATAGAGGCGCCCGCTGCGCTTCAGCTCCTCCGCCGCCTCTTCATAGCGCGCGAGCCTGTCGGACTGTTTGACCGGCCCCTGCCATGCGAGCCCGAGCCAGGCGAGATCCCGCAGAATCGCCTCCGCATGCTCGGGCCGCGAGCGCTGGGTGTCGGTATCGTCCAGCCGCAGCAGGAAGTCCCCACCGTGGCTGCGGGCAAAAAGGTAGTTGAGAACCGCAATCCGGGCGTTGCCGACATGGAGAAGGCCCGTCGGGCTCGGCGCGAAGCGAACGCGGACGCTCATGGCTGGGGCGTCACTATGCGACCGGCACCGCGCCGATATGGGGGTCGAGCCGGGCGAGCGCGGTCGTCAACATTTCTGATGTGCAACAAAACCTCGTTGGAGGCGGGGAAGGATCAATTGACCAATATGTAGTGCATGGTTGCTTCGAGGGTAATCTGGTCGGACGGCGTGCCCGGCGGGAAGGGCGGCAGGCGCGCGCCCTGGAAGAGGCCGAGCCAGGCCTGATCGAGGAACGGCGAGCCGGAGCTTTGCAGCAATGTCGCGTCGCGCACGGTGCCGTCCCGCTCGATGATGAGACGGATCATGACCGCGCCCTGCTGGTCCATTTCGACCGCTTGCTCGGGATAGTATTTCCGCTCATTGACCCATTGCGTCAGCTCCGCGCGCCAGTCGGGGCCGATATTCCCCTGGATGGTGAATTGGCGGGCAAAGGCGTTGCGCATCACCGACTCGTTGAGCGCGAGGTTGAGGCCTCCCGCCTGCGCGGACGGGGGCGCCGGCGCTCCTGCCGACGCCCCTGGGGGCGGCGCACCGTAGGACATGTTGTTCATCACGAGGTAGTGCGGCGCCGCAGGCGGCGGGGGAGCCGGCGGCACGTGGCGCGGAGGCACCGGCGGCACCGGCAGGGGGACGAAAGGCCGTGGTGCGGGGAGCGGCGGCGGCTGCAGCAGCGCCTGCATTTCCGCGTTGGGCTCAAGCCGGACCGCGTATTGCTGCTCGGAGGGCGGTTGCGGCGGCGGCCGCCGCGGCGCGGAGGGCGCCGGCCGAACGGGCGATGGAACCGGCCGGGCGAGCGCCAGATGCGCCGGCGCCGGCAAGGTCCGCTGCACGGGCCGCGGCGGCGAAACGCGCGCGAGCGGGTGCGGAAGCGCCGCGGGATGCGGTTGCTCCGGCGGACCGTGCAGCCGGCTTCGCGGGGCGGCCTTATGCGCCGCGCCGCCGTGCTCGAAGATCATTGCCACCTGGGCGGGCGGCACGAATTCCTCCTCACGCTGCCTGGGTTTTACGCTCAACACCAGCAGCGCCAGCACCAGGAGGTGCACGAGCAGCGAAAAGACCACCGGGCGCGACCGCGACGGGCGCCGCCTGTAGCGGGGAGCGAGGCGCCCGCTCGCGATCATGGCTGTTGCGCCCGCCAAAGCGGTCTCACACGGGCCGGCCGCTTCCCTCGCCGGCGCGACGCCGCAGGAGGAACTCCCGCCCGAGCTTCACCATCGGCACGCCGTCGTACTCGACGATGTCCGCGGTGGCATATGTCTCGGTCCACCGCTCGGGCAGGAAGCTGCCGGTGCCGACGACGTCGATCGGCGCCGCGGCGTCCGCCATGACGCGGCATTTCTCGACCGAGAAACCGGAGGAGGCGACGATGCGCGCGCGAGGAAAGCCTGAATCGTCCAGCGCCTCGCGCAAGCGCCAGATCGCGGCCGCCGACACGCCCGTGCCGACGAGGTAGCGGAGCTCGGTCTCGCTGCGATAGAAACGGATCGCGTTCGGCGCGCGGCGGTCGAGCACCGCGTAGCTCTCCGCCGGGTCGAGCCCCTCCACGAACCGCCCGCCATGCGTGTCCAGCCGGAAGGCGAGCCGCCCGGCCGCGGCGAGCTCCGGAAAGCGCTCGCAGACGACGATCGCGTCGGTGATCTCGTGCCCGAAATAATCCACGAGCACGGTGAGGTTCTCGTCGGGGAACGTCTCGTGGAACATCTCGGCCGCGCGCAGCGTTGATCCGGCATAGCCGATCAGCGCATGGGGCATCGTGCCGAGCCCGCGCGGCTGGCCGTACCAGTGCGCGGTCGCGTCGTTGGCGTTGCCGACGAAGCCCTTCGCCCCTTCCGCGACCGCGGCCTTGCTGCCGACCGCGGCGGCATAGGCCATCATGTCCTGCATCTCCGCACCCGCGCAGTGCCGCGCCTCCATCGCGAGGAAGGCGGTGCGCGGCAGAGCGAGGCACATGCGGTAGGCGTTGTGGGCGGCAATGCAGGGCGGCCCGATCTTCTGGAGGAAGATCGTTTCGAGATCGGCGAGCTGGACCAGGCTGCCGGTGATGTAGACGAGCGGCTCGCCGGCGCCGACCCAGCTACCCTCCGGATACATCACATCGATCGCGAACTCGGTCCCGCGCGCGGCCGCCGCCGCCTCGAGCCATGCCACCATCAGGCGCGGAGCCGAGACCGCCGGCCCGCGCAGGAAGACCGCGTACGTCACGCGCTTGTCCCCGTAGCGCGAGACGATGGCGCGCGTGCGGCTGAAATAGGCGTCGGTGCGCGCGGCGATATCGGCGTCGAGCACGGGGTGCGACTCGGGGCGGTCGGCCGCCATGGGCTTGACCCTACTCGGCTGCGGCCGCCGGCGCGGCAGGCTGGCCGAGGCGCCGCGACTTCAGCTCCTGGGCGACCAGGAAGGCGAGCTCCAGCGCCTGCTCGGCATTGAGCCTGGGATCGAGGAAGGTTTCGTAGCGCGTCGCGAGGTCGGCCTCGGTGAGCCGGTGCGCGCCACCGATGCATTCGGTGACGTTCTGGCCCGTCATCTCCACGTGCACGCCGCCGGCGATCGTCCCCTCCGCCGCATGCGCATCGAAGAAGCGTTGCACCTCGGCGAGGATCGCATCGAAGCTCCGGGTCTTCACCTTGCTCGCCGTCGTCACGGTGTTGCCGTGCATCGGGTCGCAGAGCCACACCACCGCGGCGCCTTCCCGCTTCACCGCGCGCAGGAGCGGCGGCAGCTTCGCCAGCACCTTGTCCACGCCCATGCGGCTGATCAGCGTGATCCGGCCCGGCTCGTTCGCCGGGTTGAGCAGCGCCAGCATGGCGAGGAGATCTTCCTCCGGCGTGGTTGGCCCGACCTTGATCCCGATCGGGTTCCTGACGCCGCGCAGGAACTCGACATGCGCGCCCTCGGGCTGGCGTGTGCGGTCGCCGATCCAGAGGAAGTGCGCCGAGCAGCCGTACCAGTCTCCGCTCGTCGAATCGACGCGCGTCAGCGCCTCCTCGTAGGGCAGCAGCAGCGCTTCATGGCTGGTGTAGAACTCGGTCTCATGGATCTGCGGCGTCGACTGGCTGTCCATCCCACAGGCCGCCATGAAGGAGAGCGTCTCGTCGATGCGCTGGCAGAGATCCCGGTAGCGGTCCGCCTGGGGCGAGCGTGCGACGAAATCGAGGTTCCAGCGGTGCACGCCGTGCAGGTCCGCGTAGCCGCCCGAGGCGAAGGCGCGCAGCAGGTTGAGGGTGGAGGCGGACTGGAAATAGCCGAGCTCCATGCGCGCGGGGTCGGGCACGCGGGCCGCGGCCGAGAACTCCGGGCCGTTGACGATGTCGCCGCGGTAGGAAGGCAGCGTCTCGCCGCCCATCGTTTCGGTGTCCGAGCTGCGCGGCTTGGCGAACTGGCCGGCCATGCGACCGATCTTCACGACCGGCAGGCTGGCTCCGTAGGTCAGCACCACCGCCATTTGCAGCAGCACGCGGAAGCTGTCGCGAATGATGTTAGCGGTGAAGTCGGAGAAGCTTTCGGCGCAGTCCCCGCCCTGGAGCACGAACGCCCGCCCCTCGGAGGCGAGCGCGAGCGCCGCCTTGAGGCGCCGCGCCTCGCCCGCGAAGACGAGCGGCGGAAACCGCCGGAGCCGCGCCTCGACGGCGGCAAGCTTCTCCGCGTCCGGATAGACCGGAAGCTGGCGGATCGGCCGGGCCCTCCAGGAGTCGGGCGTCCAGTCTCGCTCGGGCATAGTCAAGGCCTTCCTTCCCAATGAAGCCAAGGGGCTCTGCCCCTTGGAACCCCGCTGGGGCCTGGAGGCCCCAGACCCCCGTTCCCTTAAAGGAATGGATTGCAAAGGCTCCGCCTTTGCCGGGGATGCAAGGGGCAGAGCCCCTTGCCGGGGCCTATTATCGACGGAAATCGCCGGTTTGCCTATTCGGCAGCTTTCGGCAGGCCGACGGTGCGCGTCAGCGTCCGCAGGGTCACGAACTCCTCGGCCGCGGTCGGATGGATGCCGATCGTCCGGTCGAAGTCTGCCTTGGTGGCGCCGGTGGTCATGGCGACGGCGAGGCCCTGCATGATTTCCGGCGCGTCCTCGCCCAGCATGTGCGCCCCGAGCACCCGCCCCCGCGGTGGTTCCACCACGAGCTTCATCACCGTTCGCCGCTTGCGGCCCGTGAGCGTATGTCGCATCGGCGTGAAGCGGGTCAGATAGATCTCGGCCGGCCCCTGCGCGGCGGCCTCCGCCTCCGTGAGGCCCACGGTGGCGAGCGGAGGCGAGGAGAACACCGCGGTCGGAACGGCAGAGAAATTATAGCTGCGCGGCGCGGGGCCGAACAGCGCGTCGGCGAGCGCGTGGCCCTCGGCCGTCGCCACCGGGGTGAGCTGCACCCGGTCGGTCACGTCGCCGATCGCGTAGATGTGCGGCTGGCTGGTCGCCCAATGGGAATCGATGATGACGGCGCCGTTGGGGCCGGTGGCGACGCTTGCCTTCTCGAGCGCGAGGCCGGCCGTGTTCGGGACGCGGCCGATGGCGAAGAA
>Ga0335075_10014374_pt1 | contig 11892 bp, 7 predicted proteins | sample Lox_Sample_24_FD_206723 | JGI IMG/M metagenome (GOLD analysis project Ga0335075, IMG submission 206723) | Soil microbial communities from Loxahatchee National Wildlife Refuge, Florida, United States - Lox_Sample_2.4 | ecosystem: Environmental > Terrestrial > Soil > Wetlands | place: USA: Florida... | reverse complement strand
TCTAAACGTCGTATAGGATCTTTTGCTATAAAAGGTTGAATTAGTGGAAAATAAATTCCATTTATTTTTAAGCTTAAAAAAATACATAATGAAAAAATAAAGATATAGTCTGAACCATTTTAAAAAAGATGGAAAATAAAGAAAGATTTTTCTTGATAACAGTTTGAACAGGCTAATTTGCGCAAGAGTGCACAAAATGAGTGCGCGGTTTGGCACCTCGATGTCGGCTTAACTTATCCTCATGGATGCAGGAACTATGTAGGGTACGACTGTTCGTCGATTAAAAAGTTACACGAGCTGGGTTAAATACGTCGTGAGACAGTATGGTTTCTATCTTCTAGAGGAAATAGAATATAATAAGGATTAACTTTGTACGAAAGGAACGTAGGGATCGTTATTATATCGAGAGAATAATAATTTTATTAACCTCTGGTTTACCTGTTGTTTATGCGCCCAGATATTAATTTGTATAAAATTATATTTATAATTTTATAAATGTATATATAAAATTATATTGCAGAAATGTATATAACTTTATTATACAGGGATGTTACTTTCACCAAGGTAAACATATAACATAGGCACGGCAGGAAAGCTAAGTTAGTCAAAGATAAGTACTGAAAGCATATAGGTGCGAAACTTACCTTAGAATATTTCTTAAATATACGTAGTAGAACACTACGAATTTAGGTTTAGTTTGCAGAAATCTAGCGATTCTAAATACTAAATACTAATTTTATAATTAACTGGCATTTAAATTTATATCTTGCCTGATTAGCATAAAAGTAATGTAATTGTTTTGTAATCAATTGAAGTAAGTGCGATACTTACATTGGGTTAAGGATTAGTAGTCAAGTGGTTACGACATAGCACTTTCAATGCTATTATCGTGAGTTCGAACCTCACCTAGTCTAAACTAAAAAAACTATTTTTTATTAAAAAGAGGCTATAACTTAATTGGTAAAGTGTACTGCTCATAACAGTAATTATAAGTGTTCAAGTCACTTTAGCCTTATACTGCGGATTGGTGTAACAGTAACATATTTGACTCATGATCAATTGAAAAAAGTGCAAATCTTTTGTCCGCATGTATATATAATTAATAATTCTAATTTTTTATATTACGATTAAGCTTATTAATTTAATCCGAGTGCTGGAATAGGTAGACAGTACAAACTTAAACCTTGTTGGTTAATAGCCGTAAACGTTCAAGTCGTTTCTCGGATAAAAATTTAAGGGGATATAGTTTAATTGGTAAAACGATAATTTTGCATATTATTATCTCAGGATCGTTCCCTGATATCTCCAATGCTTAAGAAGCTCAATGGTTGAGCGATACGCTGAAGCCGTCTAGGTTATAAGTTCGAATCTTATGTTAAGCAAAATAAACGTATAAATATGTATATCACTTTGACTAAATTAATAGGTGTGCTGAAAATGGTATACAGGTTCTATTTAGGCTAGAGTGATTTAAAAATCGTGTAAGTTCAAGTCTTACCACCTATAATATGTTGTGGACTAATGGGTAAGTCATAAATTTTTGGTGTTTATTATTAAGTGTTCGAATCACTTCAACATAATATCGATTTACTCTATATTATACAAAAGATAGGTGGATATAGTTCAATAGGTAGAGCAACTGTATGTGGCACAGAAAGTTCTCTGTTCAAGTCAGGGTATCCTCCCTTATATCTGGGTAGTTTAATAGGTAAAACATTAATTTCATGCATTAACATTGAAAATTCGAATTTTTCCTCAGATTAATCTAATTAAAAAAATCTTTTATATTATTTAGTTAGAGATTATAATATAATAAATTATATTTATAAGAAGAATTATAAATATAAGAAAAGTCTATTGATTAAAAATTAACTATGATGGTAATGAGCGTGTTGTCTTTATTACTATCAATTGCTGTCACTTGAAGACGAGATATTTCTATACTTTTTAATAGAATAACTATTATAGCTTTAATTTATGCTATATTACACAATGTAGTCACTATATTAGTTGTAAATAAAGGTATAGGGTTGCATGGAGGTTTACTTCATATTACTAATATAACACAAATTTTCCAAATTTTTATTTTTATTGTTAGTATTTTAGTTTTACAATTAACGAGTTTTTTTCCTAGAAAAGTATGAGTTGAAAATTATTCTTCATTAAAGCATTTATTATTTTATAGTTTCATTTTTTATAGAACAAAAATTATTAACAAAATGGGAGAACATTTAAGAATCATGGAATATCCATTAATATTATTATTTATTATTAATGGAGCAATATTTTTAATATCAACTAGTGATTTAATTTCTGTCTTTTTATCTATAGAACTTCAAAGTTATGGTTTATATTTATTAAGTACTATATATAGAAATTCTGAACTATCTACTACAGGAGGATTAATTTATTTTTTATTAGGTGGTTTAAGCTCATGTTTTATTTTATTGGGTACAAGTTTATTATATGCAAATTCTGGTACTACTAATATGGACAATCTATATATAATCGCAAGTATAGGTAATTTGAGTGAAAATTTTGATTTTTTTTATAAATCTTATTATATAAATTTTTCTTTATTAATATTTAGTATAGGGTTTTTATTTAAAGTTAGTGCTGCTCCATTTCATTTTTGATCTCCAGATGTTTACGATGCTATTCCTACTATTGTTACTACATTTGTAGCAATAATAGCCAAAATCTCTATATTTATATTTTTATTGGAATTAGTGTATTATACTAACAATTCTTTATTTAATTTTAATTGAACTTTTAGTTTATTAATAAGCTCATTTCTTTCATTAATAATAGGAACTGTTGTCGGTTTAGTACAATTTAGAATAAAAAGATTATTAGCGTATAGTACTATTTCCCATGTAGGTTTTATATTATTAGCTTTAAGTATATCTAGTATAGAGTCTACACAAGCATTTATATTTTATTTAATACAATATTCTATTAGTAATTTAAATGTATTTATCATATTAGTTACAATGGGATTTTCTTTATATTATTATATAAGTGAAAATAAAGAATATAAAGAATTAATAGATAAAAATAATTCTCCTATACAATTAATAAGTCAATTAAGAGGATTTTTCTATATAAATCCATTATTGTCTCTAAGTTTAAGTATAACAATATTTTCTTTCGTAGGTATACCGCCATTAATAGGATTTTTTGCTAAACAAATGGTTTTAAGTGCTGCTTTAGATAGTGGATATATATTCTTATCTTTAGTCGCAATACTTACTAGCGTTATAGGAGCAGTATATTATTTAAATATAATAAAAGATTTATTTTTTTATTCTACAGAGTATAAAAAAAATCCTTTATTAAAACATTTGGAATTTAAAGGTAACATATATAAAAATGATAAAACCGTAGCAAAATCTATAATATTCAATCATAAAAATATTGTTATTTCTAGTTCTATGGCTATTTCAATATCAATAATAACATTAATAATATTATTATTTATCTTTATGAATAAAGAATGATTAAGTATGGGTACCATATTGGTACAAGTTTTATTTAATTATTAAGATGAGTAGTATGACTTTTTTTATTTTATTTGTATCCATTATAGCTTTACTTTTTTTAATAATTAATTTAATATTTGCTCCTCATAATCCTTATCAAGAAAAATATAGTATATTTGAATGTGGTTTTCACAGTTTTTTAGGACAAAATAGAACTCAATTCAGTGTTAAATTTTTTATATTTGCCTTAGTTTATTTACTATTAGACTTAGAAATATTATTAATATTTCCTTTCGCACTTAGTGGATATATTAATAATATATATGGATTATTAATTATCTTAGCTTTTATATTAATAATAACTTTAGGTTTTGTTTATGAATTAGGAAAAAATGCATTAAAAATTGATAGTAAACAAGTATTATCTTATAACAAGATAAGATCTTATTATAATACAGATTTTTTAGGTGTTGTTTCAGATAAGCCTAGTTCAAAAAAAACTTATTGAAATTCTACATTATTTAAAATATAAATATAAAACTAAAAACTTTTGTTATCATTTAATTCTATATAGTAAGAAATCTTCAGTATGCTTTGTATTATACAATATAGAAAATATTATATAATGAAAAATGAATTTAATATTAAATAATTCATTTATAAATTTAGATGCTCCTCATGCATGAGGAATTTATTTTCAAGATAGTGCTACTCCACAAATGGAAGGACTAATTGAATTACATGATAATATTATGTATTATTTAGTAATAATATTATTTGCCGTAGGATGAATAATATTATCATTAATAAGAAATTATACATCATACAAATCTCCTATATCTTATAAATATTTAAATCACGGTACTTTAATAGAGTTAATTTGAACTATAACACCTGCTGTTATATTAGTTTTAATTGCTTTCCCTTCTTTTAAATTATTGTATTTAATGGATGAAGTAAGTGATCCTTCGATGTCTATTTTGGCAGAAGGTCATCAATGATATTGAAGTTACCAATACCCTGATTTTTTAAATTCAGAAGATGAATTTATAGAATTTGATTCTTATATAATTCCTGATTCTGATTTAGAGGAGGGAACTTTAAGAATGTTAGAAGTAGATAATAGAGTTATAATTCCTGAACTGACACATGTAAGATTTATTATGACATCTGGAGATGTAATACATTCTTTTTCTTGCAATTCTCTAGGTATAAAAGGTGATGCCTATCCAGGTAGATTAAATCAGGCTTCTGTTTTTGTAAATCGAGAAGGAGTATTTTATGGTCAATGTTCTGAAATATGTGGTCTTCTTCACAGTTCAATGCCTATTGTAATAGAGTCAGTGTCATTAGAAAAATTCTTAACTTGATTAGAAAATCAATAATATAATAAAAAAAATAATTATATTAAGTGTGTTAGTTTAAAGGAAAAATTTAGTGTTACGGCCACTTGGATATAAGTTCGAGTCTTATACACACTTCTTTTAATAAGTATAAGTTTGAACTTATATTAACCTAAAAATTATTAGAATTATTGCCTTCTATCCAACATATTCATGTTAGTTGATTTATGCCAATATAAATTTATTTTTGTCGCTATAGCCGTTATCCAATTTATTTAAATTATAAAAACATTCTTATTAGTTCAACGGTAGAACGAAATATATTATTAGTATTTTAATTTTAGTTCGAATCTAAAATGAGAATAAAATAAATAATGATTTATTATTTATAATTAGTTCATTCTTTAGAACTAATTCATTATTCATAAGAATACTGTATTAGCAGCAAAAACATTATTATAGATTTATATGTGTCTGACATTTTAAAAAACTCAAATAATAAAAATTGAATAATTTAATTAATTAAATTTACAAATGAATATTACCTTAATACTTTTTTTAATAGGAATTTTAGGATTTATATTAAATAGAAAAAATATTATATTAATGCTTATTTCCATAGAAATAATGCTATTATCTATAACATTCTTAATATTAGTAAGTTCACTTAATATTGATGATATAATTGGGCAAACTTATGCTATATACATTATAGTTGTAGCTGGTGCAGAATCAGCGGTAGGTTTGGGTATTCTAGTAGCTTTTTATAGATTAAGAGGAAGTATCGCAATAGAATATTAATTATGTATCTAAGTATAATAACACTACCTTTATTAGGATCTATAGTTTCTGGCTTTTTTGGTAGAAAAGTTGGTGTTAGCGGAGCACAATTAGTATCTTGTTTAAGTGTATTAATTACAACTTGTCTGTCTATTACTGTTTTTTTTGAAGTAGGATTTAATGATACTTCTATATCATTTAATTTATTTAAATGGATGGATAGTGAATGATTTAATACTATTTGAGAATTTCAATTTGATAGTTTAACAGTATCTATGTTAATACCTGTATTAATAATAAGTTCTTTAGTACATATTTATTCTATTGGATACATGAGCAATGATCCACATAATCAGAGATTTTTTAGTTATTTAAGTTTGTTTACATTTATGATGATATTACTTGTAACAAGTAATAATTATTTATTTACATTTGTAGGTTGAGAAGGTGTAGGAGTTTGTTCTTATTTATTAGTAAGTTTTTGATTTACTAGAATAGCAGCCAATCAAAGTTCCATGTCTGCCTTTTTGACAAATAGAGTAGGAGATTGTTTATTTACAATTGGAATGTTTGCTATATTATGATCATTAGGTAATCTAGATTATAGTACGATATTTTCATTAGGATCTTACATTAATGAAAATATAATAACTGCTATAGGTATATGTTTATTAATAGGTGCTATGGCCAAAAGTTCACAAATAGGACTTCACGTTTGATTACCTATGGCCATGGAAGGACCCACTCCTGTTTCTGCATTAATACACGCAGCAACAATGGTTACTGCAGGAGTATATTTATTAATGCGTTCTTCTCCTTTAATAGAATATAGTTCAACATTATTATTATTATGTTTATGATTAGGAGCAATAACTACTGTATTTAGTTCGCTTATAGGTCTATTTCAACAAGATATTAAAAAAGTAATAGCTTATTCAACTATGAGTCAATTAGGTATGATGGTAATAGCTATAGGTTTATCTTCATATAATACAGCTTTATTTCATCTAATAAATCATGCCTTTTATAAAGGACTACTATTTTTAGGAGCTGGAGCTATTATTCACGCAATAGCTGATAATCAAGATTTTAGAAAATATGGAGGACTTATATCTTTCTTACCTTTAAGCTATTCTGTTATTTTTATTGCAAGTTTAAGTTTAGTTGCTTTTCCTTTTATGACAGGATTCTATAGTAAAGACTTTATATTAGAATTAGCTTATGGACAATATTGCTTTAGTGGTATAGCGGTATATTTTATTGCTCTTATAGGGGCAATATTTACTACTTTATACTCAACGAAAATTCTTCATTTAACATTTCTAACAAATCCTAATGGATCTATAGTATATTATAAATTTGCCAGCGAAAGCGATATATTTATTAATATACCGTTAATATTACTAGCTATATTTTCTATTATTTTTGGGTACATAACTAGAGATGTATTTATAGGTTTAGGTTCGAATTTTTTCATAGATAATAGTATTTTCATTCATCCTATTCATGAAACCATGATAGATACTGAATTTGCTGTATTGATTATATTTAAATTATTACCATTTATATTTACTATATTATTTAGTGTTTTAGCTATAATATTCTCAGAATACTTGGTTGAAACTGTAATAAATTTCAAATTATCTAAATTTGGTCGTATTATTTTTGGTTTCTTCAATCAAAGATTTTTAATAGAATTTTTTTATAATAAATACATTACTAATTTAGTTTTAAATTTAGGAGGACAAACAACCAAAATTTTAGATAAAGGTAGTATAGAATTACTAGGGCCTTACGGCCTAGAAAAAATTTTAGTTAAATCGGCCAAACTTATAAGCATTATCAATACTAGCATCCCTACAAATTACGGTTTGATAATTATAACAAGTCTTATCCTCAATGTTTATAGCATATATTCAACCAATATAAACATAATTTTATTTCTAATGTTATTTTCATTAATTATTATTAACTATAGTGGTTATAGTACTAGTCGCGAGAAATAATAATTATATTAATGAATGTTCATCCATTTATAAGATATTATATATATAAGTATATACTTATATTCTCATTAGTTTAATGGTAAAGCAGAATACTTCTAATATTCCGATTTTAGTTCGAATCTAAAATGAGAATAAAATAAATAATGATTTATTATTTATAATACTATTGCATTTTTTAGCAAAAATATTAAACGAAATAGAGCATAAAAAAAGTTTTAATACATAAATAATATCAGTTTATATATATATTTATCCATACATAAAATAAAAACGTCCTATAAATACATAACGATTTTTATATAATATTTTTTATAATTATAGTTTTAAACATGAGAATTTTAAAAAGTCATCCTTTTTTAAAATTAGTTAATAATTATCTTATAGATGCTTCACAACCAAGTAATATAAGTTATTTATGAAATTTTGGTTCTTTACTAGCTATTTGTTTAATAATACAAATTGTAACAGGTGTTACATTAGCGATGCATTATAGTCCGAATGTTTTGGAAGCTTTTAATTCTATAGAACATATTATGAGAGATGTAAACAACGGATGGTTAATTCGTTATTTACACAGTAATACTGCATCAGCTTTCTTCTTTTTAGTTTATTTACATATAGGAAGAGGAATGTACTATGGGTCTTACAAAGCTCCAAGAACATTAGTCTGAGTTATAGGTACAATAATACTTATAGTTATGATAGGTACAGGGTTTTTAGGTTATGTTCTTCCTTATGGACAAATGTCATTATGAGGTGCTACTGTTATTACAAATCTTATAAGTGCTATACCATGAATTGGGCAAGATATAGTTGAATTCATTTGAGGAGGTTTTTCCGTAAATAATGCAACTTTAAATAGATTTTTTGCTTTACATTATGTGTTACCGTTCGTTTTAGCAGCTTTAGTATTAATGCACTTAATAGCCCTTCATGATACGGCAGGATCGGGAAACCCTTTAGGACTTTCAGGTAGCTATGATAGAGTACCTTTTGCTCCTTATTATATTTTTAAAGATTTAATTACCATTTTTATTTTTATATACGTATTAAGTATGTTTGTGTTTTATATGCCTAATATTTTAGGTGATAGTGAGAATTATATAATGGCAAATCCTATGCAAACTCCATCTGCTATTGTTCCTGAATGATATCTTTTACCTTTTTATGCTATTTTAAGATCTATTCCTAATAAATTATTAGGTGTTATAACTATGTTTAGTGCTCTTCTTATACTAATGATTTTACCTATTGTAGATTTAGGTAAATCAAGAGGCTTACAATTTAGACCTTTAAGTAAATTATTCTTTTTTATATCAATAGCTAATTTTTTAATCTTACTAATTTTAGGAGGTAAACATGTAGAATCTCCATTCATAGAATTGGGTCAGTTAAGTACCTTTTTTTATTTTGCTTATTTTATCCTTATTATTCCTTCATTAAGTTTAATAGAAAATACCTTATTAAATTTAAGAAATATTAGTAGTAAATAACACTATTTCTAGTGTATTATTTTTACAAAGATTGTGATGTAAATGGTTTACACTTTGATTGCAGATCTTAAGTAAAGAGGTTCAATTCCTCCACAATCTTTACAATTTTCGTATCAACTAATTATTATAAAAAGAAACTTAATATTTCTTAAGTTAAATATTAAAAAAAGTTTATTAGGTTATTATAATAATTTTAATTATTACATAGTGATTAAGAATCAAAAAAGTGAGAATAACTTTCTTAATAAGAGTAATACTAAATTAGAATCTAATATTTCTATGTCTATAGAACGGTGATTTTTTTCTACTAATGCAAAAGACATAGGAACTTCCTATTTAATTTTTGCATTATTTTCTGGATTAATGGGTACAGCGTTTTCTGTTTTAATAAGAATGGAATTAAGTGGACCAGATGTTCAGTATATTACAGATAGTCAATTATATAATAGTATAATTACAGCTCATGCATTAGTTATGATATTTTTTTTAGTAATGCCCGCATTAATAGGTGGTTTTGGTAATTTCTTATTGCCAGTATTAGTTGGTGGACCTGATATGGCTTATCCAAGACTTAATAATATAAGTTTTTGATTATTACCTCCTAGTTTATTATTATTAGTATTTTCTTCATGTATAGAAGGTGGAGCAGGTACAGGATGAACTCTTTATCCGCCATTATCCGGTATACAGAGTCATAGTGGACCTAGTGTTGATTTAGCAATATTTGCTTTACACCTATCTGGAGTTAGTAGTTTATTAGGAGCTATTAATTTTATAACTACAATAATTAATATGAGAACTCCCGGGATCAGATTACATAAATTAGTTTTATTCGGATGAGGTGTAGTAATAACAGCAGTACTTTTATTATTATCATTACCTGTATTAGCAGGGGGTATTACTATGGTTTTAACAGACAGAAATTTTAATACATCATTTTTCGAAATTGCAGGAGGTGGAGACCCAATTTTATTCCAACATCTTTTCTGATTTTTTGGTCATCCAGAAGTCTATATATTAATTGTACCAGGATTTGGTATAATAAGTACAACTATAGCTGCTAATTCAAATAAATCAATATTTGGATATATAGGTATGGTATACGCTATGATGTCTATAGGAGTATTAGGATTTATTGTTTGAAGTCATCATATGTATACTGTAGGTTTAGATGTAGATACTAGAGCATATTTTACAGCCGCTACTTTGATTATTGCAGTACCTACAGGTATTAAAATATTTTCTTGATTAGCTACTTCTTACGGTGGTTCTATAAAACTTACTCCTTCTATGTTATTTGCATTAGGTTTTGTCTTTATGTTTACAATTGGAGGATTAAGTGGGGTAATTTTAGCAAATGCTTCAATTGATATTGCATTTCATGATACTTATTATGTAGTGGCTCATTTTCATTATGTTCTAAGTATGGGTGCAATATTTGCATTATTTAGTGGATGATATTTTTGAATCCCTAAAATATTAGGCTTAAATTATAATATGTCGTTATCTAATGTACAGTTTTGAATACTATTTTTAGGAGTTAATCTAACATTCTTTCCACAACACTTTTTAGGATTACAAGGTATGCCACGGCGTATAAGTTTATATCCTGATGCTTTCACAGGATGAAATATAGTTAGTAGTTTCGGATCTATTGTTAGTGTAGTAGCTGCATGATTATTTTTATATATTCTTTATAAACAATTAGATGAAAGTGTACCTTCAAGTAGAAATCCTTGATTATGACCAGAACATTTTTATGATACTTTACAAGCGTACATTAACAGAAGTTATACAAGTTTAGATTGAGCTGTTTCAAGTCCACCTAAACCTCATGCATTTGTAAGTCTTCCTGTACAAAGTAATATACTTGCCTCATTAAAAAAACATCTAACTATAAAAAAAATAGTTATGTTTAACTTAATATTCTTAGGTTGCATGACTGTAAAATTTTTATATCTTAATTTTTTTAACGAGCAAACTTTATTAGTTCTTTATACTGGAGGATTGCTTGCATTTTTTACCAGAATATTTATTTTAGTCTTTTTTGATGGAGAAAATTCGATAACTCATCTTAACAGCCCACGAGGAGGATCAAGTAGTGGTAATTACGGAGAATCAAGTAGCAGAAATACTGGGGCATCAAGTAATACATACCCTAAATCATGAGGTAGCACAGACCCTAGAGCATGAAGTAGTAGAGATCCTAGAACATGACGTAATATGAATCCTGGAGAAGTAAGTGGTAGAGAGGCAGAAGAAAGAATTAAAGTTGTGCCAGCAAATCTTTCTACTGAACCTTATTATAGAGATTTTTATTATTATGTAATTTCTTTAGGTTGAAATAAGTTACATATGGTAGATAGTGATGTAGTTCGTGGTTTATTAAAAAATCCTTTTGATGAAGACTTATCTAAAAAACATTGTATACTTTCTGAAGAAGTTAGAATTAGACAAAAAACTGTAGGTAAATCAATGGTACAAATATATAGATATACTCCATCTCCAGAACCTAATTTTCCTCACAGAGCTTTAGAGTTTGAAAGAAGAGAATTTGCTCCTTTCAAAAGAACTAGATATAGCGGTGAATTTGGGGATGAAACTAGATTTAGCAAACAACCAAGATTAGACACTTCTTCAGATAAAGGTAAAGATAAAGAATTATAATTTATATAAAATTGTTATATGTATATATAAATATATATATATTCTCATTAGTTTAATGGTAAAGCAGAATACTTCTAATATTCCGATTTTAGTTCGAATCTAAAATGAGAATAAAATAAAT
>Ga0335075_10014373_pt1 | contig 11892 bp, 14 predicted proteins | sample Lox_Sample_24_FD_206723 | JGI IMG/M metagenome (GOLD analysis project Ga0335075, IMG submission 206723) | Soil microbial communities from Loxahatchee National Wildlife Refuge, Florida, United States - Lox_Sample_2.4 | ecosystem: Environmental > Terrestrial > Soil > Wetlands | place: USA... | reverse complement strand
CTGTGGAACCCCCGGCCACCCGGCCCGCCAGCCGGACCGTTGTCACTCCCAGAACCCGCAAACAAGGCCCATAAACGGCTTGCCGGGATCTCCTCAGCCCAAGCCAGCCCGGCGTGAATCATGGAGGCTAACCGTGCTGTTGGCCTCCCTCGCCGGCTGGCCGGAAAGCGAGGCTCGCCTCGCTGATCGAGCCTGGCCGCCGATGCTGGCATGTCACAACGTCGTCGTCACAAGAGCGATCGCCCGCTATCGCGGCCGGGAGTACACATCGCGGGAGAGGGTTTCTCCAGGACCGGTGATCTTGATATTGGCGATCAATGCCTCGACAAGGAAAGCCACAGATCGCGAACCGGGTACGCCCTGAGCAAGCGGTCTGGTCGGCGGGAGCCGCCACATATCAATCCTTCGTGCGCCACGGGCAGCGAGCTACACAGACCGAGAATGCTGCCCACAATTAAGGCGGCTCGGTGAGCGTTCCCCCTGACCTTCCCCATCACTCAGAGTGATGCCCATCCCGACGTTAGCGGTGCGGCGCGATGGTCTGGAGGACTTGGTGGGCAAACCACCGCTAGATGATTCCGACGAACGGCATGGCCGCGGCGGCAAGATCTCGCCCTAGCAGGCGCACGCCCTATGTGGCATGAGCGCGTCGGTGGACGTCAGCGGAGCGTATATTCATGCAAGCCGATTCAGCAGCACGAGCCGATATGAGGCCGCTAGGCATCCTGCCGCACGCGCGCGTAGCCGTTAGGTGCGCGGGTGAGGTCCGCGGCTTGCGCGATGCCGACCGTCCAGAACGGCAGTTCTGGCGCATCGCAGGCCGTATAGACCGCTCGCACGGATGGAGAGCGGGTCATGCCCCGTGGCGCGCACTGGATCGAGTGGAATGGCCACCCGCGCTCCAGCCATGCGAGAACCACGTTGTACAGGACGGGGCCGAGCGCGGCGCGGTCCGCGCGGACCCAGGAACGGACGACCGCGTGCCGCCCGGCCTCGGTACCGGCGGGTCGTCCCGGCGGCGCGGGTAAATGTAGGCGCAGCGATAACCTCGCCCGTGCTGGTGCTAAGCATGTAGGTAGAACCGCAGCTCTGTGAAGTCCTGCGTGTGCCGCTGGTCGCGGAGGTTGTCCGCCTGGGACATCTCGTGCGGCCAGCCCTGCCCGGCGGACCCTGGTAAAGACGGGCGAGCAGCTCGCGGTGATCCAGGCGGAACCTGTGGCACAGGGGCCGCGGAGCCATTTGAAGCGGCAGTAGAGTGCACCGATGGTGCCGGTCCTGATGTCGGCGATCGCGCGCCGATCGCCAGTGAGCCGTTGACGATGGATAGGATGCCGTGGTCGTGGCGCACCCGGCCGGATGCCTCCAGGTCCAACGCGTAGCCGAGAACGAGAACAGTCAGCTGCTGGAAAGGACCCCGGTCGCCGCGGTGATCGCGTCAGAGAGCAAGAGCGGTCACCGCCGAGCGGATGGTGCGCCAGCCGTCGCTGTTCGAGGTGCTTCGGATGATTAGGCCGGGGCCTAGGGCTTGCGGGCCAGCAAGAATGACTGTGGCTCCTGCTCGGGGAATTCATCATTGTCGTCGGGCTCGCGCACGACCTGGGCGCGCACGTCTAGGCCGGCTCGGCGGAGCACTTCGGCCACCTGCTCCGGCTGCCGTCGGCGAAAGTCAACAGATACGGCGTGACCGGCCATTTTCGCGCGGTCGAACACCCCAGTGCCGGTCTGGAAGGCGAGCATCAGGTAACCGCCGGGAGCCAGGACTCGGAAGAACTCCCCGAAAGCCTGCGGGAGCTGCTCATCCGGTATGTGGATCATGGAATACCAGGCGACGATGCCGCCTAGACAGCGATCTGGCAGGTCCAGCGCAAGCATCGATCCCACCTCAAACCGCAGGTCTGGATAAGCCTGGCGTGCCTGCGCGACCATTTGCGGCGACAAGTCGATCCCGAACGCGGTTGACCCCATGTCATTCAGAAGCGCTGTGACGCTTCCCGGACCGCATCCGATGTCAGCGATCGGAGCCGGGCCGACCGCCCGCACCAGTTCGGCAAATCCCGCAAGCAGCGCCCGGTCCAGGGGCCGGGCCGCCAGCTCCCTGCCGAAGCGCGTCGCGTAGCTGGCGGCCACGTCGTCGTAAAATGCGCGGGTAGCTTGCAGGAATTCCGGCTCAGCCACTGTCTTCCTCCTCGAGGCGGACACCTGGGTGCGTCGGGCGGGCCTGCGGTCCGGAGCGCGGAGTGGTGATTCTGCGAGTTCTTCGCATCAAATCGCTGGCAGCCGTTCACGAGGTGCGCAAGGACGACCCCGTCTCCAGCAGGGTCTTGAGGCTGGCCAGGACGGCGGGCCATCCTTCGGAGATGGCCGGCAGCACTGAGCTGCCCGGCGCGAAGCCGTCATGGGTGACGGTGAGCTTGACGACACCGTGGCCGACGTCCTCGATGTCGAAGGCGACCTTGGAGCGGGCTTCGGCGCGCCAGGCCGCGGCAGTCGCCTCGTCCATGCCAACCGCCGCGGCCCACTCAGGGGTGATCGTGTGCCAGGTGTAGGCCAGCCGGCGGGGCGGATCGGCCTTCAGGATCACCTGACCAGGGCCGCTCACGACCAGTCCGACCTCGTCGTGGGCCATGTCGTAGGCGGAGCCCTTCGTCCAGTCCGAATGGAACGTCTTCGGACCAGCCGTCTGGTGCCGCCAGTAGCGCTTCATCAGCGCAGGGTCGGTGAGGCCCTGCCACACGCGCTCGGGCGTCTGCTGGATGTAGGTCGTGTAGACGAAGGCGGTCTGCACGCTGCTGGGGTCCATGGCGGTGACCTCCGGTGCGGTAGAGGTGGGGATTTCTGGGTGAGGGGGATTCTTGTCCCAGGTCACGATTCTGGCTTGCTGTTGGGGCTCCGGCCGGCGCGGGTACCGGCGCGGGAGCGGATGTGGGCAGGGATAGGGGTGCCAGGCGGCAGGGCCGGGTCCGGGACCGGCTGCTGCCAGGTGGCGGCCAGCGGCAGTTCGCCCGCCCACAGGCCCAGCGCGGCATCGGGGCTGTCGCCGTCGCTGGGCGGCCCGGTGCGGATCTTCACCGAGGCCTCCTCCAGCGGCAGCGCCAGCAGCCGGACCGCCGCGAGATCCTTACGGCTGGGCTGGCGGGCGTAGTCCCACTGGCCGGGCGCCACGTGCTCGGTGATGATCCGCAGGCCGGCCAGCCGTTCGGCCGGGTCGGTGACCAGCCGGGGCCGCCCGTAGATCATGGCGCTGCGGTAGTTGATGGCGTGCTCGAACACCGACCGGGCCAGCACCAGCCCGTCGGCCAGCGTGATAGTGACGCACACCGGACCTGCGGTGTTCAGGCTCTGGCTGGCGACCGAGCCGTGCAGGTACAACGTCTCCGGGTCGTACCCGTAGCAGGTGGGGACCACCATCGGCCACCCGCCGGTGGTGACCACCGCGAGGTGGGCGACCAGCCCGGCCTCCAGCACCGCATACAACGAGTCCCGGTCAGCCCGCCCAAACTGCCGGTACCGGCGGAGCCGGGTCCGCACGGTCGCCGACAGCGGCAGCTTCCCGCCGCCGGGGGTATCGGTCGCGGGCACGGCCGGGGACGCGCCGGCTGTCAGGGCATCGCGCCTGCCCGGCACCGTGTCAGCCGGGCGGGACAGATCCGGTGATTGTGCGCTCATGGGTGTCTCCTGTTGAGTTGAGCGGCCAGGCCTGCTGCCCGGGCGGGCAGGACGGCTGTGACCGGGCTCCGGAACTGCGGCGCTGTCCGGGCGTGGTCCGGAAGGCGGATAGGACGGTCGGCCCGTGGCGGGTCAGTCCTGGCGGGTCAGCAGGAATATCGGGAACTGCCGGGTGGTCCTGGCCTGGGCGGCGCCGAGGTCAGGGGACCCGGCGACCCCAGGCTTGGGCCACTGGGCGACCAGCTTGGGCCATAGCCCGGCGCGTGCGCTGTCATCTAGCTCCTGCGCCAGGACCGGGAACGTCTGGGTGCCGACCTCGACGGTGATCTCGGGATGGGCCTTGAGGTTGTAGTACCAGTTCGGGTGGGCGGGCGCGCCGCCGTTGGCGGCCCAGATCGCGAACCGGTCCTGTCCCTGCGGGGAGCAGGCCACCGGGGTGACCCGCTCGACCCCGGACTTGGCGCCGATGTGGTGCAGGAGGACCAGCGTGGTGCCCTCCCACATCCCGCCGACGCGTCCGCCGTTCGCCCGGAACTCCTCGATGATCGAGGTGTTGTAGTCGGTCATTGTTTGTCTCCTTCGTGTGGTCACGACAGCATGAGCCTGGCCCGGGCTGCTGCCAGTGGCCTGTCACGTCAGCGGGGTGAGCCGTGAGCTGGGCCGTCCTCGTATTGGTCGTGGCGGTGGAACCATGACATATCGCCTTCGTTCCGCCCGAGCGGCGCCCGATCCAGCCACTGCCACATGTTCCAGAGGGCGTCCAGGCCCCGCGAGTACGCGGAGTAGGTGTGGTACACGACGTTGTCCTCGAGCGCGAAGGCGCTCATGCCGGGCTGCTCTCCGGACCATTCGCGCCAGTTGATGTCGGCCGCTTCGAGCTCGGCTTGGTTCCGGTAGTTGTACTCAACCGGCGCCACGGCCGCGTCGATCGTGACATGGAAGTCGTAGTTGAAGTCAGTTCGGCCCGACGAAACCCACGGGAAGCCCCAGTCCATCCTGTGCCGGTAGGCCAGCAGCTTTTTGAGCGGCGCTCGGGACACTGCGGTAAAGGCGACGTCGTGGCTCTGGAGGTGCAAGTGCGTCTTGTCGAAGCCGTCGGCTATTGCCGAGCAGCTCGGGCAGGCCTCGTCCCATTCGGGATCGAACATCAGATGATAGATGAGCAGCTGCGACCGGCCGTGGAAGAGGTCGGCGATCGTGGCCACGCCGCCTCCGGTGTCGAAGGTGTAGTCCTTGTCGAGGCGGACCCACGGCAGGTCCCGCCGTCGGCGAGCCAGGTCGTCGCCTAGGCGGGTCAGCTCCTTCTCGGCCTGAAGCAGCTCGAACCGGGCCGCACGCCACTCCTCACGAGTTCCGGTTCTGTGTTCGGTCATTGTCGTCCTCCTTGCGGGTCGGCGGGATGGCGCCGTCGACCTCGATCATGGGCAACCGGCGCCGGGCCGCGGCGATCGCGTCGCCTTCCCGGGCCTGCGCCTTCTCCCGGATCCGCAGCGCATCCAGTTCAGCCTGAAAGGTGGCCCGGTCAACGGCTGGGGGCAGGCCCGGTGCGCCAGTGGCGCCGGCTGCCGGCCTGGTTCTGTCCGGCGAACACACCATGCCGATGACGTTAACGACACAACCGGCTGACCGTGAGAGCCAGAATCCGCCGACAGCTGAGACCAGTATGCTGCGAAGGTGACCCGTCACGCCCAGATCGTCGAACTGGCTGTCACACTGCCGCGCTCTGGCGGCCCCCTGCATCACCGTGTCGCCGACGCCCTGATCGGTCTGCTGACAGCGGGCCACCTGCGCCCCGGAGACACGCTGCCGTCGACGCGCGCGCTCGCGGCGGAGCTGGCCATCTCGCGCACCGCGGTACTTGCGGCCTACGATGAGCTCGCCGCGGCCGGATTCATCCAGGCCGCGCCCGGCTCGTCGACCGTCGTCTCAGCGGGCGCCGACGTCGCCGCCCGGGCTGGTGTTTCCTCGCACATACCGCCGCCGCAGCCAGCACCCGGCACGCGATACGACACGACGCCCGGTCCCCGGTGGAACCTGGTGCCCGGCTACCCGGACACCGGCCTGATCAACACCAGCCACTGGCGGGCGGCCTGGCGGGCGGCAGCACAACAGCCCGTCACCAGCGGCCTGATCGGCAAGAGCCGCCAGATCGGTCAGCTGCACGAAGCGCTCGCTGCTCACCTGCGCCGCACCCGCGGCATCGCCGCCAGCCCCGCCGACATCATCTTTGTTCCCGGCGTATCCGCGGGGCTCCGCGCGCTCACAACAGCGGCGAACCTGGCCGGCCGAACGGTGGCGTTCGAGGAGCCCGGGTACCCCGAAGGACGCCGTGCCCTGCAGTCCGCTGGTGCCCGCATCCGCCCAGTACCCGTCGATGGTGGCGGGCTCGACCCAGCAGCGCTCGCCCTCAGCGACGCCGCCGTTTACACCACCCCAGCCCACCAGCAGCCACTCGGCGCGCGGCTGTCCGCGGCCCGGCGCGCCGCCGTGATCGGGTGGGCCCGCCGGGCGCAGGCACTGGTTATCGAGGACGACTACGACGGGGAATTCCGCTACGACGTCCGCGGCCTGCCCGCCTTGCACTCGATGACCCACGGACCCGACGTCGTCGCCTACGTCGGCACCGCGTCGAAAATACTCTCCCCCGGCCTGCGGCTCGCGTGGCTCATCCCGCCCGCCGGCCTGCGCGAACCGGTGCGCCAAGCGCTCGATGCCACCTTCGATGGCATTAACACCACCGCCGGCCACGCCCTCACTCACTTCATCATCTCCGGCCACCTGGCCAGTCACCTGGCCCGGGCCGCCCGCACCTATGCAGCCCGCCGCCGCGCGCTGATCGCCGCGCTCCGCAACGCCGCCCCAGCACTACAGGTCACTGGCGTCGATGCCGGACTCCACCTGGTCGCCAACCTGCCACCCGGCTCCAGCGAAACCGCGGCGCAACAGCGCCTTCGCGACGCTGGCCTGGCCATCGAGGTCCTGAGCCAGTACGCCACGACAGCCATCACTCAGCAGGCACTGGTCTGCAGCTACGCTCTGCTACCCGAAACCCAGGCCCGCGCCGCGGCCGCCGTCATCGCCTCCCACACCCCTGAACCCACGGCCCCCATCGCCAGGCACTGATCACCTACGCCCGCAACGCCGCCCCCGCGCGAAAGCTCTCCCCTCCGGTCACCGGGTTCCTGACGATCAATCTGCGCGCCCGACCCCGCCCATCCTGCAAGATCGCATCACGCGCATAATCGGCAGGCTCGCCCTTATACGCCTTGACACGGTCGAGTCGGCGATCCTCACGGGCATCAACGTCTCATGGAATATGCCAAGCAACGCATGAGTATGCGATCGGAGCAGGCACTACTTTCGGCATTCCCTGAACAATGCAAGTCGAGTTGTAGGTTTGAACGTTGCCGCAGGTCAAGGCTGATGCGACAAGGCCTAAAACGATCAAATTCTGGCGTCAAAGATCAGCGACGAGAAGAGGCAAGCTGCCCTGTTCGCTACAGTATGCCTGCTCTATGCGCCAGCTTCGCCCCTAGTCATGTCGGGCACAAGCCGCTACGCGGGACGATTCCGCGGAGGCCCTGGCCTCCATCAGCGTTGGCGGCTGCCCCTCTGACCTGCACGGACGTCCCGTAGTTCAGAGAACACGCAGATTCGGTCGACTTCGCTCGGGCGCGCAGAGCGACCTGATCGGCGCGCCTGAGCCATGAGCATCGAGGCCGGTCTCGCCGTTCCGAACGCCGGCCAACTTACTTGCAGGATCTCGTCTTTGCGCTGCTTGTTCCAGACTTGCCGGCGGGTGTAGCGGGGCTTGCCAAGATGGCGCGGAACTACGCGGCGGCCCGGGCCACTTCGACACCGACCACGCCCGGCCCGGTGCGCCGCTGTTCCCGTCCGAGCGCAAGAATGGTGACGGCAGCTGCGGCCGTCTCGGTGATGACCGGCTGCGGGTCGCGCTGGCCGGGGCAGCTGAGCTGCATCTGCCGGAGTGGACGGCGAAGCTGACACCGCACGTGCTGCGCCATTTCGCCAGCCAGCTGTATGCCGACGGCATGGACCTGATCGCGATCCAGGAGATACTCGGCCACGCCTGGGTGGCCACCACGCTGTCGCCAGAGCATGTCCACCGCACCCACATCGAGGACGCCTGGCTCGCCGGGCAGCGCCGCGCCGCTGAGCGGCTGAAGGGACTGTGAGCCGTGAGATGGAACCTGCGGCTGGCTGCCGCGAACCGCGGGATCTGGAAAGCCTCCGAACTGCAGCGGGCGCTGGCGGACCGCGGCCTGGTGATCTCGGCGGGAAAGATGTCGGGGCTGTGATCCGGGCAGCCCGGCAGCATCAAGCTGGCCGACCTGGACGTGATCTGCGCTGTCCTGGGATGCGAGCCGGTGAGCTGCTCATCCCCGAGCCCGCCACGGTGCCTGGTCCCGGCTACGCCGGCGAGACCGTCCAGTCCGCGTCCGCAGGTTCCGCTGTGGTGCCGGTAGCTGCGGGGCCTGTCGGTGGCCAGTTCGGCGGTGCCGAAGGCGGTGAGCTTGTCCAGGGCGTTGGCGACCGCGCCGGCCGAGCGGGCGAGCACCCTTGCCGACCTGGGGCGGGGTGAAGGCCGTGTCGGGGAACTAGATTCCTGCCATCAGACCGACTCCGCTACCGATGACGACGATGGTGGCTCCGGCGCGAGAACCGAGCCGGGCGCCGGGTCCGCCCGCCGGAGCACGCTGACCAGGGTCGCCGCCACCACGGCGGCCGCCATGAAGACCCAGCCGCGGCGGAAGGCCGCTATGCTGCGCGGATCCGGCGACGCGTAGATCGCGACGAGGATAGCGACGCCAAGGGCGCTGCCGACCTGCCGGGCCATGTTGAGGACGGCGCTGCCGGTCGCCGCCCGGCGCGCGTCGAGGCTGGACGTAGACGCGAACAGCGGCGCCTGCGCAAGTCCCGAGCTCATGCCGCCGAGGACGAGGCCGGGGAAGAACCCGGCCCAGTAGTCCGGCCGCGCGGTCAGCGCCAGCAGCCAGAACACCGCCGCCGCGGCGAAGAACAGCGGGCCCGCCACGGCGAGGGTCCGGCGGCCGAAGATCTGGGCGAGGCGCCCGTTGTTCAGCGCGAAGACCGCGGCCACCATCGGCCCGGGCATGATCCCGAGCCCGGCGCGCACCGCAGAGTAGTGCCAGACGCCGGTGAAGAACAGCACGGCGCCCAGCAGAAACGCGGCGAACGTCATGAAGTACAGCACCAGGGCGATGCTCGCCGCGGTGAACTCCCGGCTGCGGAACAGGCCGGGTTCCACGGGCGGCGAGTCATGCGTGAACGCACGGCGCACGGTCACGGCGGTCGCCAGCACGAACCCGGCGAGGACGGCGATCTCCGGTCCGCTGGTCCAGCCCCACGATGCGCCCTGCACCGTCCCGAGAACGAGCAGCGTGATCGCGGCGAGGACGGTCAGCGTGGCGACCGGGTCGGGCAGCCTCGCTCCACGGCCCGCCTTCACCTCGGGCAGTACGATCCACCCAGCCACCAGGGTGACGATCCCGATCGGCACGTTGACGATGAACACCCACCGCCAGCTGGCCTCGACGAGCAGCCCGCCGAGGGGCGGCCCCGACGACCCGGCGACGGCGGCGATCCCGGCCCAGGTCCCGACCACGGTGCCGTGCAGCGGCTTGGGGAACGCGGCCAGCAGCAGCCCCAGCGAGGTCGGGACGATCATGGCCGCGCCCACCGCCTGCAGGGCGCGGGCCACGATAAGGATGGCGAGCGAGGGTGCGGCGGCGCACAGGCCGGACGCGACCGCGAAGACGACAACGCCGGCCAGCAGGACGCGCCGCCGCCCAAAGTGATCCGCGAGCCGCCCGGACGGGATGAGGAACGCGGCGAAGATGACCGCGTAGGCGTTCAGCACCCAGGACAGGGTGCCGAGCTCCTGCCCGGGGAACGCGTGGCCGATGGACGGCAGCGCCACGTTCACGACAAACAGATCGAGCTGCGCCATGAACGCGACCGCGCACAGGACGACCAGCACGAAACGCCTGCGCCGCACGTTCTCGCGGCCCTCAATGAGTTCATTCACCGAACTACCCACGGCCGCAGGCTATCATGATGGTTCAGTGAACGAACAGATTCGATCCGGAGATTTTTCGCATGGCGCTTCCCCGCGACTACCCCGGGCAGGATTGCACGCTGGCACGGTCGCTCGAGCTGATCGGCGAACGCTGGACGCTGTTGATCGTCCGTGACTCCTTCTACGGAGTGCGGCGGTTCAGCGACTTCCTCGCGCACCTGAAGATCCCGCGCGCGGTGCTGACTGAACGGCTCGCGGGCCTGGTCACGGCCGGAATCCTCGCGCGGGAGCCGGGCCCGGGCGGCTACGACGAGTACGTCACGACCGAGAAGGGCCGGGCGCTGTGGCCCGCGGTACTCTCGCTGATCGTGTGGGGTGACACCTACTACGCGGGCAAGCGCGGCCCGCTCCGCGTGTTCACGCACACAGCGTGCGGCACCCCGGTGGACGCCGCCAGCACCTGCCCGGCCTGCGGCGTCCCGGTCGACGTGGCGGACCTGACCGTCCTCGCGGGCCCGGGTCTCGAAGGCGAGGAGGCCACGGGGTCGCTGCCCGTCCCCCATCGCATGCTGGACCCCATCAACATCAACCACCGTCATCCCGAACGCCCGGTGGCTACTCCCGCATCCTAACCACGCCGGGTGGCCCGGAGGAATCTCGCCCCGGACTCCCACAACGCAGCGTGGCAGTCCCTTCACGCTCGAGGCGGCGCCCCTCGCGGATCACCTTCAGGCGAGCCCTAGGGGTACGGTGCTGCTGCTCGAGCCACGACAGCCGCTCACGGCCTTCCTGGGCGTAGGAGTCGATTGCAGCGGCGACGAGTTCGTCTTTGGACTTGTAGTAGTGGTAGACGTTGCCGACCGGCACGTCGGAGGCCCCCGCGATATCCGCGATGGTCGTGGCTTCGACTCCTTGGCGGTGAAATCGTTTCGCGCGCCGGCTACCAGCCGGCCTCGTTTCCCGGGCCTCTCGCTTGTCATAGAGTCGGTCATCTCACTTAGTCATTAGGGGAACATCGGCTGCCGGGGCATCGGTAGGCTATAATTCTGTACATGACAACTGTTCCCGTAGCCGAGGCCCGGCAGAATTTCTCGGCGCTTGTGGACCAGGCTCTCACTACCCACCAACGGGTTCTGGTGACTCGCAACGGGGTGCCAGCCATCTGGATGATCGCCGACGACGACTTTGAGTCGATTATGGAAACACTCGACGTGCTTGCTGACGCGGCAGCGATGCGTGATGTCGCGCAGTCGAGAGCGGACTCCGAGGAAGGCAAGTACGTGACGGCTGCCGAGATGGAGAAGATCCTCGCAGCCCGCGCGCAGGGCGTCGACATCGGAGACGACGCGGACGTGATCGCCGACATGCACGCGCGCGGGTTGCCAGACGCGGTCTGCATGACGACTCTGGACGCGCTCATCACCGCGCGCCGGCAGCAGGAGCGGTGAGTTACCGGGTCATCCTGCGCCCGGCAGCGGTACGCGGCCTGCAGCGCATGCCGGAAAAGATCGCGGCCGCCTGCTGGGAGTTCATCCACGGACCGCTCGCTGAAAACCCGCACCGGCTCGGCAAACCGCTCCTTGCGCCACTGGCACCGCAGTACTCGGCCCGCCGCGGCGAGTACCGCGTGCTGTATCTGATCGAGGACGAGCAGGTAACGGTCATCATCACGGCCGTCACCCACCGCGCCGACGCGTACCGCACGCGCTAACGCCGTCACTACACGCGCTGAGGCGCACCGCCTGGCCGTGACCGCCTTCGCGCTTGCGATCTTGCGCTGCACACGACCATCGTGGTCCTGGTGAGCTGGCTGGTCGCGGCGGGCCCGGACTTGACCGTCGGGCCAGCCCATCCGCCGTACCTACCCCTGGGAAAGCGACGAAGACGTGCTCACCGCGGTAGCCCGAGGGCAGATCGTGCACCTAGGGTTCAGCGAGGCGCCGCTGACCACCCGCCCCGACCTTACGGAGATCCCGATCCGCGACCTGCCGGCCATGCCGTTCGGCCTGATCTTGCGGGGTTGAGCCGGGACTCGCTTTGCGAATCTTGCCGAAGAAAGCGCGTATGTCGGCGACCAGGAGATCTGGTTCTTCCATCGCGGGGAAGTGTCCGCCGCGGTCGAACTCGGTCCATTGCACGATGTTGTTCGTCTGTTCGGCCAGGTG